>LNFM01001296.1_pt1 | contig 57359 bp, 41 predicted proteins | sample 596031 | NCBI WGS metagenome assembly LNFM01 (sample SAMN04254537, study PRJNA301005) | activated carbon metagenome | isolation source: dual media filters at the Ann Arbor, Michigan drinking water treatment plant | place: USA: Ann Arbor | reverse complement strand
CCCGTCACGTTGCACTGGCATGCGCCGGCGTCGTGTCCAGACGCGGCCGCGGTGTCCTCGGCCATCGCCGCGCGGCGACCGGTCGACCCCGTCGTCGTCGAGGCGCGCGTGTCGATCGAGCCCGACGCCGTGGTCGCCGACCTCGCGATCGACAGCGCCCACGGCTCGACGCGCCGCCGGCTCGCGAGCCCGTCGTGCGAGAGCATCGTGGAGGCCGTGGCGTTGCTCGTGCAGGTGGCCGCAGATCCGCTGCCGACGCCCGCGCGCATCGCCCCGGCGACGACGATCGCCGTGCCCGCCCCCGCAACGCCGCTTGCCCCCGCGCCGGTGCCCAGCACGGCGCCGCCATCGCGCCCGACGCCCGCCCTGGCGCGACCATGGGTGCGCGCGCGCCTGTCGGCCGCCGCGATCGTCGGGGCAGGCACGCTCCCCGGCGTGGACGTGGGGGGTCGGCTCTCGGTCGGGATCGCCTCGCGTCGGGTGCACGCCGACATCGGGGCCCTCGGCTTCGCCCCGCAGCGGGCCCCGACGCCCGCCGACGTCGAGGTCCGCGTCGACGCCTTCGCGGGGGTGGCCCGACTCTGCCCCGTGCTGCCGGTGGGCCTGCGCCGCGTCGAGCTCTCGGCGTGCGCCGTCGTCACCGCCGGGGTGCTCCGCGGCCGATCCCAGGGCCCCGCCGTGGCCGATCCCGGCCAGGCGTTGCAGCCGTGGGTCCGCCTGGCCGCGGCGCCCGAGCTCGCGATCGCCGTGCACCCGCGGGTGCGGATCACCGCGGCGCTCGAGGTCGGCGGTCACGTCGTGCGTCCGGGGTTCGGGATCGCCGGCCACGGCCGGGTCTGGGCGCCGCGGCCCTGGGCGATCCACGGCGGCCTCGGCGTCGAGGTCCGGTTGCCGTGACCCGCACGGCCGCACCCGACGCGAGAACGCTCGACGGATCGGGGCCCCTCGACGGAAGTCCCCGTGCCGACTTGAGCGCCGCATCGCGACACCCCGGGCCCCAGGTGGGACCCGCCCCGCCGCCCGTGGACGCACCACCGGCGTTCGAGGCCGTGTACGCCGAGCACTTCACCTTCGTGTGGCAGAGCCTGCGGGCCCTCGGGGTGCGCGCGGCGGCGATCGACGACGCGGCGCAGGACGTGTTCATCGTGGTCCACGACCGACTCCACACCTTCGACGGGCGCAGGCCGCTGCGCGCGTGGCTGTACGGCATCGCGCGGAACATGGCGCGCCGTCACCACGAGCAGGCCCAGCGACGATCGCCGCTGCAGCTGGTGTCGAGCCCCGCGCCGCTCGACGAGACCGTGCAGTGGCGCGAGCGCGCGGCCCTGGTCGCCCGCTTCCTCGACGACCTCGACGAGGGGCACCGCGCGGTGTTCGTGCTCGCCCAGCTCGAGGGCGCGACGGCGCCCGAGATCGCCCTCGCGCTCGGCGTGAACCTCAACACGGTGTACTCGCGACTGCGAACCACCCGCGCGCGGTTCGAGCGCGTGCTCGCCCGCGACGCGCTGCGCGACCGGAGTCACCCCGATGTCTGACGCGAATCGACCCGATCCGGTGGCGGCGTACTGGGACGACTACCTGCGGGCGATCGAGCCCGACGCGGGCGCGTCGAGGCGCGTGCGTCGGAGCCTCGATCGCGCGCTGGTCGATCGACGCCGCGCCGCGCCGGTCGAGGCGCCCGCACAGCCGATGCCGCGGGCGGCCGCCGCGTTCTTCGTGATCAAGTCGAGCGCGCTGTCGGTCGGCCTGGCGCTCGCGACCTTGGGTGGGCTGCACGTCGGCGCGCGGGCCCTCGCGCCCGCGGAGCTGCCGACGGTCGAGCCGCGCGCACCCGTCGAGCCGATCTCGGCGCACGAGCCGATCGCGACGCCCGAGGCGCGACGACCCGCCGCCTCGCTCGAGCGCCCGTCGATCGCCGCGCCGCTGCCGGCCGATGCTGCGCCAGCGATCGCACCTGTGCGGCGCGCGACGACCCGCGCAGACGCGAAGCCCAACGCCGCACCGGCCGAGTCGACGCCCGCCGCCTCCCCGCCGCTCGATGCACTGCGGGCCGAGCTGGCGCTGATGGACCGCGCGAAGGCAGCGCTCGCCGCCGGGGACGACGCGCGGGCGCTGAGCCTGCTCGCCGAGCACGCCGAGCGTTTCCCCGCCGGCAGCATGATCGAGGAGCGCCGCGGATGGATGGTGATCGCGGGCTGTCGCGAGGGCGCCGCGACAGCCCGCTCGCTCGCGGAGTCGTTCGCGCGCGAGTACCCGCGCTCGGTGCTGCTCGACGACATCCACCACGCGTGTTCGCGACATTCGTCGACGGATTCGGCGCGCGCGTCGGAATGAAGCTCATGAAGCGCACGAACCGAACCCACCTCGCCGCCGTCGTCGGGCGCAGCGTCTCGTCCACGACCTCGGCCCTGCTCGCACCGTTGCTCGCGCTGACGGCCTGCGTGCTGCCCGACCGCGATCTCGGCTCGCTCGTCGACACCGACGCCGGCACCGGGACCGGCACGGACGGCGAGTCCGACGCGTCGGCGAGCGGCAACGGCACGGGCACGGATTCCGCCGGCGACACGACCGGCGACGGATTTCCGACCGAGTGCGTCTCGCCCAACGTCGACCCGCCGAGCTGCGAGGAGGATGAAGACGGGGACGACATCCGGTACGGCTGCGACAACGCGCCGTACTACTTCAACCCCGATCAGCGCGACTCCGACGAGGACGGCATCGGCGACGTCGAGGACCTGTGCCCGCTGGTCGAGAGCGCCCCGGCCAACACGGCCGACTCCGACAAGGACGGCATCGGCAACGAATGCGACAGCTGTCGGCAGGCGACGAACCAGTACAACGACTCCGATGGGATCTCGGTCGATCCCCGGATGTTGGTGCGGAACGTCCCCTCGCAGATCGACACCGACGAGGACGGCATCGGCGACGTCTGCGACAACTGCGTCACCGTGGCGAACTGCGAGGGCTACGGGCCCGGCAACGAGTTCGAGGTCGGCGACCCGATCGCCTACGACGACCCCAGCAAGTGCCAGCGCGACGACGACGCCGACCTCGTCGGTGACGCCTGCGACGGCATGCAGGCGGAGGGCGCCGCGGGGCCGGTGGGCCTCGGGCCCGCCGACGACTTCGACCAGGACGGCCTCGTCAACGACATCGACCTCTGCCCGCGACAACCGGTCGACCCCGTCGCGTGCACGGACGACACCGCCTGCGGCCCCGGTCGCGACTGCGACACCTCGGTCGGGGTCTGCAATCACCTCGACCGCGACGGCGACCTCGTCGGCGACGTCTGCGACACCTGTGCATTCGTCTCGAACCCGGCCCAGGTCGCCGAGGGCGGCATGCAGGAGGATGACGACGACGGCGACTTCGTCGGCAGTGTCTGCGAGACCAACTCCGATTGTGCGGAGCGCAGTGACGCTCGGCCGTTCGCCTTCTACGAGGTCGCGGTGGACGGCAACTGCTGCACCGTGCAGCTGGTCGAAGACCCGGACACCCTCGACCTCGTGAACGCGGTGAGCGGGCAGCCGTTGCTCGATCCCGACGGGCTACCCGTGCGCCGGGCGTGCGACGAGGCGAACGACCCCACGCTCCGCACCTGCCGACGGCTGCCCGAGTGGGTCGCGATTCTCCCGGGGGTGCTCACGCTCCCCGCGGGCTGCGACGCGGCCCTCGCGACCGCCGGCTACTCCGCGGTCGACAACCCCCTGCTCAGCGACGGCGCCGTGCCCTCGCTCGACGCCCTGTGGAACCGGATGTGCCTGCTGCCGCAGTTCGACCAGGACCACGACGGCCTCGGCGACGACTGCGACCTGTGCCCGTTCAACTTCGACCCGGAGAACCGCGAGTACATCGACGACGACGGCATGGTGTGGCCGAACGACGGTCACTACTGCAACGGCGACTACTCCCTGAACGCGATCTGCGGCGAGTGAGCCCGCTGCCCTGGAGCCATCGCCCGACGTGGGCCCGAAGTGAGCGGGCCCACGTCCATGGGGCTGCAACCGCGCGCGAACCGTTGCGTCTCTGTGCCCGAGCCCTTCGGCCTCGGGAAGGACGCGGCACCGTGACCATCAACTACATCGACGAGATCCGGACGCTTGCCCGCCAGTTCCGCCCGAACGAGCGCAACCTGACGTTGTACTTCCCGGACTTCGAGGCCCCGCCGGTGCCGAACTCGCTCAACCGGGTGTTCGGGCCCCCGGTCGGCGTGACCGACGAGCTGTGGCCGACCTATCCGCGGCTGCGCGAGCTGCTGTCCCCCGACTCCCTCGCCGGTTGGGACCCCCGCGACGTGCGGATGGAGCACGTCTTCACGATCGATCTCGACGGCCTGCACCTCTTCGGCGTCCCGCCGGGCGCGCGGGCGATGATGCTCTTCCTCAGCAACGCGACCTATCACCGCGCGTTCCACTGGGGCAACGCGGACTCCGCGGTGGTGTTCCTCGGCGAGGACGACCTCGCCCGCGGTCCGTATCAGGGACCCCTGCCGCACCGGTCCCTTCGCCGCTGGAGCCGCCGCTTCGCGCTCGCGGCCGTGGACGTCCCTGGCGATGTGTTCGACGCCGAGGCCCAGGAGGACGCCCGCATCGTCGCCCTGCACGACGCGATCTGGCAGGCGCCCGCGCGCCTCGGCGGCCGGCCGATCTGGGTCCGCGACGACCAGGCGATCCGCACCCCGTCGGGTCAGTGGCGCAACGTCGACACGACGCCGCGCTTCCCATTGGGCATGCCCTCGTCGCCCGAGTTCCTCATGCAGTTCGAGCGCCGCTTCGCCGAGGTGAACCTCGGCAACCAGGGCGTCATGTACGTGACTGGGCAGAGCGCGTGTTATCAGTCGTTCTAGCGGGGTGAAGGATGCACGCCAAAGGCGTGCATCTCACCCCGCTCCGTGCCCGTGCCCGTGCCCGTGCCCGTGCCGGACCCCTACTCCGGCGTCGGCAAGAACGGCCCACTCGACGGCTCCGGGGCCGGCGGAGGCGGCGGCGGCACCTTCGGCACCTCGGTCGGCGCCACGACGCTCGGCTTGATCGGCGGCGCCTTCTCCGGCATCGGCTCGCTCGGCGTCTCCACCTCGTCGCGCGCGTCCTCGCCCGCGCCGTCGTCGACCCGCGCCGCGTCGCCCTTGCGCTTCTTCGCCGTCGAGCGCAGCCGCGCCTCGACGATCGGGTTCTGTCCCGCGACCACCTCGATGGTCTGCTCCCACGGGGCGTGGTTCGGCGCGACGATCCGGATCACGTGCTTGCCCACCGACAGCTCGGTCTGCAGCGGCGCGGCCCCCTGATCGACGCCATCGACCTCGACCCGCGCGCCCTCGATCGCGCGCACGACCACGGGGCTCGTCGGCGTCGCGTCGGACGGGATCACGATCGGCTCCTCGTCGTCGCCGCCGGTCAGCGGGCGCAACACCGGGGGCTTCGCGGCATCCCCTGCAGACGTTGGCGTCGGGGACGACGGCGGCACCGCCCCGTTCGAGGCCACGCTCGGCTGCGGCGCCATCGGCCCACCGGGCCCGAACATCGCCCACGCGAGCAGCCCACCGAGGCTCACCGCGAGCACGGCGGTCACGACCAACCACCGCCGACGCACCGGCAGTCGCGGGACCGGGATCGGCCCGCTCGCCGCGTCGCCGATCTCCTCGGGCATCGGCGTGATGGTCTCGGTGGCGACCCCGGTCTCGGCGGGACGCGGCGTCGACACGGCGGTCGTCGCGGGCCCGACGATCGACGCACCGGGAGACTCGGGGACCACCGCGATCGCCTCGAGCTCGGGCGCGCTCGGCCGCGGCCGCGGCATGCGAACCGGCGGAGCGACGACCGGACCCGAGCTGGCCCGCGGTCGGGGCGTCGCCGCGGCGGGCTCGGGCTCGGAGGCGGGACGCGGCCGCGCGACGATGTCGGGCCGAGACGAACGCCGCGGCTGGGGCGGGACCGGCGTCGCGCGTCGCGCTGGCCGGGGCAACGCCGACGTCGACGCCTCGGCGGGCGCCGGCTCCCCGACCGGCCGCATGACCGGCTTGGTCCACTCCGAGCTCTGCGGCCCCGCATCCGGGTCGAGCCCACGGTCACGCGCACTGCGGTAGTCCGCGAGCGCCTTGCGGCTGTCGTCGGTCGCCAGGGGCAGCGCGAACAGCTTCGGCGGCACCGACTCGAACAGCGCCTCGGCGATCTCGCTGGCGTCGGCGGGCCGCCGCGACGGCTCCTTCTCGAGGCACTGGTGCACGAGGGCGATCAAGGCCTCGGGGATGTTGTGGCCCGCGGGCAGGACCGAGCCCAACGGCTTGGGCGTCCCGTGCACATGGTTGTACAGCAGGGCCCCGTCGTTCTCGCCCTGGATCGGCGACTCGCCCGAGAGCATCACGTACAGCATCACGCCGATCGCGTACACGTCGACGCGCACGTCGGACGGCTCGCCCTTGATCTGCTCGGGCGCGAGGTACCCCGCGGTCCCGATCACGTGCGACTTGGTGACCTCCTCGTCGTCGCCGTCGACGAGCTTCGCGAGCCCGAAGTCGAGGACCTTGACGAAGTTGGCCTTGCCATCGCGCTCGCACAACATGATGTTGGCGGGCTTGATGTCGCGCAGCATGATGCTGCGATCGTGGGCATAGCCCACCGCCGCGAGGACCTGCCCGGCGATCGGCGTGAAGTCCTGCAGCGCCAGCGGCCCGCGGCGCTTGAGGTAGCGACGCAGCGGCTCGCCGTCCAGGTACTCCATCGCGATGTACGCCTGCCCGCGATCGTGGCCGCACTCGAGCAGCTGCACGACGTTGGGGTGGGCGAGCTGCTGGAGCCGCTTGCCCTCGCGCTCGAACCGCGAGACCGCCGTGGCGTCGTCGACGAAGTGCGGCGCGAGCAGCTTGATCACGACCTCGCGCGCGTCGACCTCATCGGTCGCGAGGTAGACGAGGCCCATGCCACCGCGGCCGATCAGCCGCTCGATGCGGTAGCGTCCGCCGAGGACCGCACCGAGGTACGGGTCCAGTGTGCGGGGTCGCTCGGCGCGGGTGGTGGACATCGTCGGGATCGACCTGGCGTCACCCGAGGGGTGACGGCAGCGCATTTTCCACGTTTTGGCGACGGGGAGAAGGGGTTCCCGTGAAAACTACGTCGTTGGAGGGGCCGTCGCCAGTTTGCGGGGCGGGCTGTGCAAGTCGCCCAGCTCGGCCCACCCCGGATACACTCTCGCGCCGGACCCGAACGTTTGCCGCGTCGGCCCGCGGTGCGGGCCGGCGCGCAGGAACAGCATGCATCCCCCCGAGAAACGAGATCGTCCGGCCCCCACGCGGGTCGTCGTGGTGGGCGGGGGCTTCGCGGGGCTCGCCGCGGCGCGGGCCCTGGGCGCCAGCGGGAGCCCTGACCTCGAGGTCGCGCTCATCGACCGCCGGAACCACCACCTCTTCCAGCCGCTGCTCTATCAGGTCGCGATGGCGGGGTTGTCGCCGGCCGACATCTCGATGCCCATCCGCTCGGTGCTGCAGGGGCTGCGATCGGTGTCGGTGCGGCTCGGGGACGTCCAGGATCTCGACCTCGACGGGCGGGTAGTGCGGGCGGACACCGGCGAGGTTCCCTACGACTACCTGGTGCTCGCGTGCGGGGCCACGCACAGCTACTTCGGCCACGACGCCTGGGAGGAGCACGCCCCGGGCCTCAAGACCCTGGAGCAGGCGACCGAGATCCGCCGCCGGGTCCTGACCGCCTTCGAGCTCGCCGAGCTCGAGGACGATCGCGAGCGCCGTCGCGAGCTCCTCACGTTCGTCGTCGTCGGCGGCGGCCCCACCGGGGTCGAGCTCGCGGGGGCCCTCGGCGAGCTCAGCCGGCACACGCTGACGAAGGATTTCCACCGCATCGACCCCGCGGGCACCCGCGTGATCCTCATCGAGGGCGGGCCGCGCATCCTCGCCAGCTTCGACCCCGAGCTCTCGCGCTCCGCGACCCGCAGCCTCGAGCAGCTCGGCGTCACCGTGTGGACCGACACCAAGGTCACGCACATCGACGAGACCGGCGTGCGCGCTGGCGACGAGTTCGTCCGTGCGCGGACCGTGCTGTGGGCCGCGGGCGTGCACGCGTCGTCGCTCAACGCAAGACTCGGTTTGCCCCTCGATTCCGCGGGCCGCGTGAAGGTCGAGCCCGACCTGTCGATCCCCGGCCATCCCGAGGTGTTCGTCATCGGCGATCAGAGCCTGTTCGTCGACGAGCGCGGCCAGGTTCCCGGTCTCGCCCCCGCGGCGCTGCAGCAGGGACGCGCCACCGCGGCGAACATCCTCGCCGATCTCCGCGGCACCGCCCGCACCCCGTTCGTCTACTTCGACAAGGGCTCGATGGCGACGATCGGGCGCGCCAGCGCGGTCGCGCAGACGGGCAACTTCAAGCTGCAGGGCTTCGTCGCCTGGCTGGCCTGGTGCTTCATCCACATCCTCTACCTCATCGGGTTCCGCAACCGCGTGCTGGTGTTCTTCCAGTGGACGTGGTCGTACATCCGCTATCGCCGCGGCGCGCGGCTCATCACCAACCGTGGGTGGAAGCTGGCCGAGCCGCCCGACGCCACGACCACGCTCGCGTCACCGCCGGTCCCATCGCCCGCGGTCGTCCACGGCGCCCAGCCCACGAGCGCCCCATGAGCCCGCCCTCCACCACCGTGGTCACCGCCGACGCGTCGCCGGGCGCCGTCGTGTTCGATGTCCGGGGCGTCGCCAAGGCGTTCGGGCCCCGCGTCCTGCTGCAGCAGGCCGATCTGCAGGTGCTGCGCGGCGAGACCCTGGCCATCATCGGGGAGAGCGGCTCGGGCAAGAGCGTCTTCCTCAAGATGCTCGCCGCGCTCGTACCGCTCGACGAGGGCGAGGTCCTCTACAAGGGCGAGCGACTCGCCGACATGGACCAGTCAGCGTTGGACCGCCTCCACCGCGAGGTCGGCTACGTGTTCCAGAACGACGCGCTGTTCGACTCCATGACGGTCTGCGAGAACATCGGCTACGCGCTGAAGGAGCACACCAAGCAGAGCGACGAGCAGATCCGCGAGCGGGCGCTGGTGTGCCTCGACATGGTCAACCTGCGCCGCACGGCGATCGACGACTTCCCGTCGGGCCTGTCCGGCGGCATGCGCAAGCGCGTCGCCCTGGCCCGCGCCATCGCCATCGAGCCCGAGGTCATCCTCTACGACGAGCCGACGCAGGGCCTCGACCCGCAGAACATCACCAACATCGCGGCGATGATCGAAGAGCTGCAGCGCACGCTCCATGTGACGTCCGTGGTGGTGACCCACGACATGCGCACGGCCTTCGGCGTCTCCAACCGCATCGCGATGCTCCACGAGACCCGCTTCGCGTACATCGACACGCCCGAGCGCCTCATGCACAGCACCGAGGGGCCGGTCCGCGAGTTCATCGACGACGCGATGGACGAGCTGCACGAGATGTTCGACGAGCACGGCGCCGGATCGGGCTCGGGTGAGGGCGGCTCGGCCACGCACACGATGCCGATGACCCCCGTGCCGCGGCCCGAGCCGCGCTGACGATCTTGCCGCGCGGGCGCGCCGCGCGCCCTCTGGCCGGATCCCGCCCCGGTCAACCGTGGGCCCACGTCGCCACGATCTGCCGGAGGCGCCGGTGCGCGGCGTCGACGTGCTGCGCGGTCGCATCGACGAGCGCCTGGGCGTCGAGGCCCGCCCGCCGCAGATCCTCCGGGAACGCCGCCGCCATCCCGCGGACCTGGGCGAGATCCGCCTCGAGGTGGAAGAGCATGCCCAACGCGCGGCCATGGGCGAACGCCTGGCACGCGGTCGCGGACGACGACGCCAAGGCGACGGACCCCGGCGGCGGATCGAACACGTCGCCGTGCCAGTGCAACGCGACCAGCCGCTCGTCCCCGAGCCATCGTGTGCCCGCCGGCGCGACGTCGACCGGCAACCACCCCAGCTCGAGGCCGCCGCTCGGACGCACGGTCGCGCCGAGGGCGGTCGCGAGCAGCTGACTGCCGAGGCAGATGCCGAGCACCGGCCGCCCCGCCGCGAGCGCGCGCTCGACCAGGCGCAGCTCGTGGGCGAGGTGCGGGTGCTGGTTGGCCTCGTACACGCCCATCGGTCCGCCGAGGATCGCGAGCACGTCGCACTCGGGGTGCGCGGGCACGTCCTCGCCGCGGTCGATCCGGATCACGCGCGGCAGGAAGCCCGCGGCCTCGAGGGCGACGCCCAGGCCCGCAGGCCCCTCGGCGGCGACGTGCTGCAGCACCCACGCGGTCCGGCGCTCCGTCACCACGGTGAGCATCGCCGGCCGGGGCCGCCCACGGCAAGGCTCGCGGCTCCGTTTCGGGACGGCCCGGATCGGGCCCGGGGATTGGCGAGGCGCCCCGTCGTGCCCCACGAGGGGAGCATGGCCGTCCTCGAAGTGGTCGCATCCGGGCAGAGGCCGACGCTCGATTCTTCGTTCACCGCTGGGCTGCGGGAGTGCCACGCGCGCCACGGCGTCGCCGACCTCTCGCCCGAGATCGCCGACGACGAGCATGCGCTCGTGCGCGTCGTCGTCGTGCGCGACGACAACGGCGTGCTGCTCGGTGGCGGGCGCGTCCACGCCCACCACGCCCGGCTCGGCTTCCCCGCCGAGACCACCCTACGGCACTTCGCCGACGCCCGCGCCCGCGTGCGCAGCTTCGCGGCCGCGGACACCGTCGAGATCGCGGCGCTGTGGACCGCCAACACCTCGGGCAACACCGGCGTCGCGCGCCTGGTCGCGCAGGCCTGCCTCGCCGCGGGCCTCGCGATGGGCAAGCGCTTCGCGTTCACGATCTCCCACGCCGGCTTCACGCCGGTGCTCGCGGCCATCGGCATGGTCGCGCTCACCGACACCCCCGAGCTGCCCTTCCCCGCGGTCGGCTACCGCTCGCGCCTCTACGCCACCGATCTCGAGGGCTGCAAGCTGGCGATGCGCTGCGATCGCGAGATCATCACCGCGATCGCGACGTCGCTGAAGACCGGGACCGATCGGATGATCCTGAACGAGCTGACGTCGATCGAGCACGGCCGCCCGAGCTGGACGATCCGCCGCACGACCCAGCGCCTGCGCACGGTGGCCTGACGCCGACGATCGCGCCGGTCCCCGAGGACCGCAGGGATGCCCCGACGTGGGCGTGCCGCGACTGGCCGACCCACCACCCCGCCTGGTCGATCGGTGGCATCGGGCAGCGGTCGACCGCCTCTCGCACGGCGGACTGGGCTAGGCTGCCGCCCGGAGTCCTGATTCATCCATGCGGTTCGACAACGTGTCCATCTCGAGTGTCGCTGCGGTCGACGCCACCCACCGACTGGCCTCGGCCGAGATCGAGCAGCGCCTCGCCCCCACGATGGAGCGCCTCGGCATTCCACCCGGCATGCTCGAGGGACTGACCGGCATCGCGGCGCGGCGGGTCTTCGATCCCGACTTCATGCCGAGCGAGGCCGCCACGCTCGCGGCCCGCGACGCGATCGCCCAGGCGAACGTGGATCCGAACCGGCTGGGGATCCTCGTCAACACCTCGGTGTGCCGTGACTACGTCGAGCCGTCCACCGCGTGCCTGGTCCACGGCAACCTCGGCCTGCCCAGCCACTGCCTCAACTTCGACCTGAGCAACGCGTGCCTGGGATTCCTGAGCGGCATGGAGGTCGTGTCGAACATGATCGAACGCGGCCAGATCGACTACGGGATCGTCGTCGACGGCGAGAACAGTCGCTTCATCATCGACACCACGATCGAGCGGCTCAACCGCGCCGAGACCACCGAGCAGGAATTCCGCGACGCGTTCGCGACCTTCACGCTCGGATCGGGCGGCGTGGCGATGGTGCTCTGTCGCCGCGATCTCGCCCCCGACGCGCCCCAGTTCAAGGGCGGCGTCGGCGTGGCCGCGACCCAGCACAGCAGGCTCTGCCACGGTCAGGTCGACCGCATGTACACCGAGACCAAGGCGCTGCTCGTCGCCGGGATCGAGCTCGCCAAGCGGACCCTCGCCGAGGCCAAGCAGGTCCTCGGGTGGGAGGTCGGCGCGTTCGACGAGCTGGTCCTGCACCAGGTCAGCAAGGTCCACACCGAGAAGCTGGCCCATGCGCTCGAGCTCGACCCCGCCAAGATCCACGCGATCTTCCCCGAGTACGGCAACGTCGGCCCCGCGGCGGTCCCGATGGTGCTGGCGCACGTGACCAAGAGCGGCCGCGTGACCAAGGGCGATCGCGTCGCCCTGATGGGCATCGGCAGCGGGCTCAACTGTGCGATGCACGAGCTGGTGTGGTGAGACGGCCGTGCGCGAGATTCCCCATCACCTCTATCCGTTCGAGCACCACTACCTGCTGCTCGACGGGCTCCGGTACCACTACCTCGACGAAGGCGCGGGCGAGCCGGTGGTCATGCTCCACGGCAATCCGACGTGGTCGATCTACTACCGCAACCTCGTGACGAGCCTCCAGGGCACGCACCGCTGCGTGGTGCCCGACCACATCGGCTGCGGCTACTCCGACAAGCCCGGCGACGATCGCTACCCGTACACGCTGTCACGCCGCGTCGACGACCTCGCGCACCTCATCGATCACCTGGGCCTCGAGACGATCGATCTCGTCGTGCACGATTGGGGCGGCATGATCGGGATGACGTGGGCGGTCCGCAATCCGGAGCGCGTGAAGCGGATCGTCCTGCTCAACACGTCGGCGTTCCACCTGCCCGCGACCAAGCCCTTGCCGTGGCAGCTGTGGCTCACCCGCACCTTCGTCGGGGCGCTGATGGTCCGGGGTGGCAATGCCTTCAGCGCGGCGGCCACGTACGCCGCGTGCACCCGCACGCCGATGTCCCGTGAGCTGCGCCGGGCCTACACCGCGCCGTACGACTCGTGGGACAACCGCATCGCCACGCTCCGCTTCGTACAGGACATCCCGCTGCGACCCGGCGACCCCGGGTACGATCTCGTGACCGAGGTGGCCGAGTCGCTGCACCGTCTGCGCGGCAAGCCGACGCTCATCGGCTGGGGCGATCGCGACTTCGTCTTCGATCACCACTTCCTCGCGCAGTGGAGGCACTACCTCCCCGACGCCGAGGTCCACCGATTCGCGGACTGCGGGCACTACGTCCTCGAAGACGCGTGGGCGGAGCTCGAGCCGCTGATCCAGCGGCACCTCTCCGAGCCGGCGCCCGCGCCCGGGCCGGTGCCGCAGCCCTGAACCCGACCGAGCGCCGATGGACGACATCATCAACATCGCCGCCGTGCTGCCGCGCATGGCCCAGCAGCAGCCGGACGTGCCGGCGATCCACTATCCGACCGGCCGCGCCGCCGACGGTCGGCGCACGTACGAGAGCTGGACGTACCGCCAGCTCGACGACGCCAGCAGCAGGATCGCCCGCGGGCTCGAGAAGGTCGGCATCGGCCGCGGCGTGCGGACGGTGCTCATGGTGCCGCCGTCGCTCGAGTTCTTCGCCCTGACCTTCGGCATGTTCAAGGCGGGCGTCGTGCCGGTCGTGGTCGATCCGGGCATGGGCATCCCGAACCTGGGCGTCTGCCTCGCCGAGGCCCAGCCGCAGGCCTTCATCGGCATCAGCAAGGCGCACGTCGCTCGCCTGCTGTTCGGCTGGGGTCGCGGGACGATCGAGACCCTCGTCACGATCGGTCGCCGGTGGTTGTGGCGCGGCCACACCCTCGAGGACGTCAAGCGACTCGCGGGCGAGGACCCGCGCTGGTCCATGGCGACGACGACGGCCGACGAGCTCGCCGCGATCCTGTTCACCTCGGGCAGCACCGGCGTGCCCAAGGGCGTCGAGTACACCCACGGCAACTTCGTGACCCAGGTCGAGGCGATCCGCGAGATGTACGACATCCGGCCGGGCGAGGTGGACCTCCCGACGTTCCCGATGTTCGCGTTGTTCGACCCCGCGATGGGCATGACCACCGTGATCCCCGACATGGATTTCACGCGCCCCGCGGCGGTCGACCCGACCATGATCGAGGAGGCGGTGCGCACGTTCGGCGTCACCACGATGTTCGGATCCCCTGCCCTGCTCGACACGGTGGGTCGCTACGGCGAAGCGCACGGCACCAAGCTGCCCGGGCTCGCGCGCGTGATCTCGGCCGGCGCCGCGGTGCCATCGACGGTCATGCGCAGGATGGCCGCGATGCTCGACGACGACGCGCAGGTGGTCACGCCCTACGGCGCGACCGAGTCACTGCCCGTGGCGACGATCTCCAGCCGCGTCGTGTTGCACGAGACCGCCCTGCGCACCGACGCGGGCGCGGGCACGTGCGTCGGGCACCCGGTGCGCCAGACCGAGGTGTGCATCATCCGGATCGACGACGGCCCGCTCCCGACGTTCTCGACCGACCTCCTGCTGCCTGCGGGCGAGATCGGTGAGATCTGCGTCAAGGGCCCGGTCGTCACGCGGGCGTACTTCAACCGCGCGCGCAGCACGGCGCTGGCGAAGATGCAGGACCCCGCCGGCGGGTTCTGGCACCGCATGGGCGACGTCGGCTACCTCGACGACCGCGGCCGCATCTGGTTCTGCGGTCGCAAGTCGCACCGCGTGATCACGGCGCAGGGCGAGCTGTACAGCGAGCCGTGCGAGGCCGTGTTCAACGTCCACCCCGCGGTCAAGCGCACCGCGTTGACGGGCGTGCCCGCAGGAGCTTCGCAGCAACGGCCGGTCGTCTGCGTCGAGCTCGAGCCCGGGACCCCCGCGGCGGCCCACCCCGAGATCCTCGCGGCGCTGCGTACGATCGCGACGCAGCACGGCCACACGCGGAGCATCGACACGTTCCTCGTGCACCCGGGCTTCCCCGTCGACATCCGCCACAACGCCAAGATCGACCGCACCGCCCTCGGTCAGTGGGCGCAGGGGAGGCTCTGATCCATGGCGCTCGTCGGACCCGTGATGGTCACCGGCGGCGGTGGTTTCCTCGGACGCGCCCTCGTCCGCCGGCTGCTCGACCGCGGCCTGCAGGTCCGATCGCTGGCGCGGGGCGACTACCCCGAGCTGCGCGCGTGGGGAGCCGAGACGTTCGCCGGATCGATCGACGATCGTGCGCTCGTCCGCCGCGCGCTCGATGGTTGCGAGGTGGTGTTCCACGTCGCCGCGAAGGTCGGCACGAGCATGCGGCGCGACGGCTTCGTGCGCACCAACATCGAGGGCACGCAGGCGGTCATCGACGCCTGTCGTGATCACGGCATCCCGAAGCTCGTGTACACCAGCACGCCCTCGGTCGTGCACGGCGGCGGGGATCTCGAGGGCGTCGACGAGGGGCTCCCCTACCCCGCACACTTCGGGGCCCACTACGCTGCGACCAAGGCCGAGGCCGAGCGCCGGGTCCTCGCCGCCGACAGCCCGACGCTCGGCACCGTCGCCCTGCGCCCGCACCTGGTGTGGGGCCCCGGCGACACCAACCTGCTCCCGCGTCTGGTGGCGCGGGCGAAGGCCGGGCGCCTGCGCCTCGTGGGTCGCACGCCGAAGCTGATCGACACCACGTACATCGACAACGCCGTCGATGCCCACCTGCTCGCGGCGGAGCGCGTGCGCCCTGGCGCGGCCTGTGCGGGCCGGGCTTACTTCATCGCCAACGACGAGCCGATCCTCCAAGACGACATGATCAACCGCCTGCTCGCGGCCGCAGGCCTGCCACCGGCGTCGCGTCGGATCTCGCGGGCCGCCGCGAGCACCGTGGGCGCGGTGCTCGAGCTCGTCTACTGGGCCAGCGGATCCGACGCCGAGCCGATCATGACCCGGTGGCTGGCCGAGCAGCTCTCCACGGCCCACTGGTTCGACCTCGGCGCGGCCCGCCGCGATCTCGGCTACGCCCCGGCCGTCAGCGTCGACGAGGGGCTCCGCCGCCTCGCGCGCTCGCTCGCCGGCTGACGTCGGTCGCGAGTCCCGGACGACGCGCTCGTCCGGGACTCACCGGTCAGTTGTACTGCTTGCCGTCGTCCGGGGGCACGGCCGCGCCACCCTTCGCGGGGTCCTCGGTGAACGCGAACGTCAGCGCGTCGTCCTTCACGTCGACGTGCACCGAGCCGCCGTGCTCGAGCTTGCCGAACAGCAGCTCGTCGACGAGCTTGCCGTTGATATGCTCGTCGATCATGCGGGCCATCGGCCGCGCGCCGAAGAGCTTGTCGAACCCGCGCTTGGCGATCCACTCGCGCGCCGCCGGCGTGTACGTGATCCGCACGTTGCGATCCGCGAGCTGCAGCTCGAGTTCGCCGAGCATCTTGTCGGCGACCTTCTGGATCACGACCTCGTCGAGGCCGCGGAACGTGATGATCTTGTCCAACCGGTTGCGGAACTCGGGGCTGAACGTGCGCTCGACCGCCTTGTTGGAGTCGGACGCCTGCGGCCCCTCGTCGGCGAATCCGACCTTGCGCGCCGCGATCTCCTGGGCGCCGGCGTTGCTGGTCATGATGAGGATGACGTTGCGGAAGTCGGTCTTGCGGCCGGTAGTGTCCGTCAGCGTCGCGTTGTCCATCACCTGCAGCAGCACTGCGAAGATGTCGGGGTGGGCCTTCTCGATCTCGTCGAGCACGAGCACCGCGTGCGGCTGTTTGGACACCGCGTCGGTCAGCATGCCGCCCTGATCGAACCCGACGTAGCCGGGCGGCGCGCCGATGAGCCGGCTGACGCTGTGCTTCTCCATGTACTCGCTCATGTCGAAGCGCAGGAACGGCACCGCGAGCAGGCGGGCGAGCTGCTTGGCGAGCTCGGTCTTGCCGACGCCGGTAGGGCCGGCGAACAGGAACGAGCCGATCGGCTTGTCGGCGCGCGACAGGCCGGCGCGCGCCCGCTTGATCGAGTGCGCGATGATCTTGACCGCGTCATCCTGCCCGTAGATGACCTCGCGCAGGCCCTCCTCGAGGCGGGCGAGCACGCGACGGTCGTCGATCGACACCGACTTGGGCGGGATGCGGGCCATCCGCGCGATGACGGCCTCGATCTGCGGGACGTCGACGATCGTCGGCTTGGGCGTGTCGGCTGCGGTCGGGATGTCGTCGGCGAACTCGACCTCGGGCGAGGCCTTCGGGGTCTCGAGCGCGTCGTTGAGCGAGATCTCGGGCGCCGCGGCGCCGAGCCGGGCGGCCGCGCCTGTCTCGTCCATCACGTCGATCGCCGAGTCGGGCAGGTGACGGTCGCGCAGGTACTTGTGCGCGAGCTCGACCGCGGCCTGCAGCGCCTCGGGCGTGTACTTCACGTTGTGGTGGCGCTCGTAGACCTCGCGCAGCCCCTGGAGGATGAGCACGGTCTCCTCCTTGCTGGGCTCGACGATCTCGACCTTCTGGAACCGGCGGGCGAGCGCCGCGTCGCGCTCGAACGAGGCCTTGAAGTCCTTGAACGTGGTCGAGCCGATGCACCGCAGCGCGCCCGACGACAGCGACGGCTTCAGCAGGTTGCTCGCGTCCATCGACCCGCCCGAGGTCGCGCCGGCGCCGACCACCGTGTGGATCTCGTCGATGAAGAGGATGGCGTCGGGGTCGGCCTCGATGGCCGAGATCACCGCCTTCAGCCGCTCCTCGAACTGGCCGCGGAACTTGGTGCCCGCGAGCACGGCGCCCATGTCGAGCGAGTAGATGTGCGCGTCCTTGATCGCCTCGGGGACCTTCTTCTCGTGCACGCGCAGGGCGAGGCCCTCGACCACGGCCGTCTTGCCGACGCCGGGCTCGCCGACGAGCACCGGGTTGTTCTTGCGGCGGCGGCACAGCACCTGGATGACGCGGAGGATCTCGGAGTCGCGGCCGATGAGCGGCTCGATCTTGCCGGCCTCGGCGCGCGCCTTGAGATCGACGGCGTAGGCGCTCAGCGGATCGTCGGCGACGTCGCCCCCATCGGGCTCGTCGGCGCCGCTCGGACCCGGGCCTGCACCGGGGCCGGGGCGGCGGGCGATCGAGGTGCCCGGGGCGCCCTTGGCGATCCCGTGCGAGATGTAGAGCGTCACGTCGCGCCGCGTGATGCCGTGGGCGCCGAGGATGTAGACGGCGTGCGACTCGGGCTCGGCGAACAGGGCGACCAGGATGTTGGCCCCGGTGACCTCGCGCTTGCCCGCGCCCTGCACGTGGTAGACGGCGCGCTGCAGCACGCGGCCGACCCCGATGGTCTGGTGACACGTGAACGCGTCGCCCTCCGGGATGGCCTCCATGTTCTCGTCGAGGAAGGCCTCGATGTCGCGCCGGATCGCGTCGGTGTTGCCACCGCAGCCGCGGATGACCTGCTGCGCGCTCGGGTCGTCGACGAGCGCCAGCAGCAGGTGCTCGAGCGTGAGGTACTCGTGGCGCCGGCGCTGCGTGTCCTCGATCGCGTGGTTGATCGTCTCCTTCAGCTCGTCACTCAGCATCTTCTTCGTCTTCCGGTTCCATCGATGCCATGAGGGGATGGTCGTTCTTGCGGGCGAGCAAGTGGACCTGCGCGACCTTGGTCTCGGCGATCTCGTGGGTGTACACCCCCGCGACCCCTTGGCCGTGGTGGTGCACGTGCAGCATCACCGCGGTGGCCTCGGCCTCCGTGCGGTGGAACACCGTCTCGAGCAGGCGGACCACGAAGTCCATCGGCGTGTAGTCGTCGTTGTGCAGCACGACGCGGAACATGCGAGGTCGCTTGACCTTCTTCTCTTCCCGCTCGCGGATGGCCACGCCGGTCTGTCGATCTTCGTCGCGTCGCTCGGTCATTGCGCTTGTGGTCCAGAGTCTAGCAAACCGCAACGTGTTCTCGCAGGGCGCGGCTTTGGGTTGTCGGTCGCCCGATCTCAGCGTACACGGAAGATGCATTGGGTCTGACCCTGCGACAAACCTCGACGCTCGCCAGCGTCGATCCCGCGGCCTGGAACCGTCTGGACCACGGTTGTAGCCCATTTCTCGAACACGGCTTTCTCTGCGCCCTCGAGCGGAGCGGATCGATCGGGCCGGGCTCGGGCTGGGCGCCGCGCTACATCCTGGCCGAATGGGTGGGTCCGACGGCACCGGATCGGGCCGCGCTGGTCGGGGCGATCCCATGCTTCGTCAAGCACCACAGCTACGGCGAGTACATCTTCGACTTCCCGTGGGCGCGGGCCGCCGCCCGCGGCGGCGTGCCGTACTACCCCAAGCTCGTGGTCGCGGCCCCGGTCACGCCGGCCACCGGCCCGCGGATCCTCGTGCGCCGCGCCGACGATCCGGGCCCGGGCGTCGACGAGATCATCGCGGCGATGCTCGCGGCGGTGCGTGGACTCGCGGACGCGGAGCACTGCTCGTCGATCCACTGGCTGTTCACCACCGAGGCCGAGCAGGCCCTGCTCGCGGCGGCGGGATTCGAGCCGCGGGCGAGCTTCCAGTTCCACTGGCGCAACGCGGGGTACGCCTCGTTCGAGGACTTCCTCGCGACGTTGACCTCGCGCAAGCGCAAGCAGCTCCGCAAGGAGCGGGCGCGGGCCCGCGCGGCGGTCGACGAGATCGCGTTCGTCGGTGGCGATGCGCTCGACGACGACGACCTCGCCGCGATCGATCGTTTCTACCGCAACACCACCGACGCCCACGGCGGGCAGGACTACCTGCGCCCCGGGTTCTTCGCCGAGCTGCGGAGGCTGGCCCCCGAGCGGGTGCAGTGGGTGCGGGCGCGTCGCGGCGGTCGCACCGTCGCGGGCGCGCTGTACCTCGAGACGGACGGCGCGCTGTACGGCCGCTACTGGGGCTGCGACGAGTCGATCGAGTTCCTCCACTTCGAGCTCGCCTACTACTGCGGCATCGAGCGCTGCATCGAGCGCGGCCTGCCGCTGTTCGAGGCCGGGGCGCAGGGCGAGCACAAGCTGCTGCGCGGCTTCTCGCCGTCGCCGACCTACAGCAGCCACTGGATCCGCCACGGTGGTCTGCGCGACGCGGTCACGCGCTTCCTCGACGAGGAGCGCGGCGCGGTCGCCCGCTACCTCGTCGAGCTGTCCAGCTTCGAGCCGTACCGCAAGCCGGACGCCGCGCCGAAGCTCGACCCCGACGGCGTCGCGGGCGAGGCCGACCCGGTCGACCCGGATTGAGTCGCGCCGGCGGTGCCGCGCCCGGCGGCGCGCAGTTCTTGACGCGCGTCGTATTGGTGATAACAATATCACCATGCAAGCCGCCGTCGCCCCGCGCCCGTCCGATCTGCCCGCCGTGTCGCCGCCGGAGGTCGGCCACGCCGTCGCGCTGTTCGGCCTCGTCGCCGCCGCGCTGGCCTCGGTCATGATCGCGTTCGCCCTGTTCGGCACGTCGCAGGAGTTCTTCGAGTCGATCCACCCACCCGGCGAGTACGCGCGTGCGCTGCTCGAGCACGCGGGGTCGCTGCGCACGGTGCTCGCCCTCGACGGCCTGTTCCTCCTGGCGTACACGGCGTTCTTCGTCGCCTACGTGATCGCGCGGCGCGGGCACACCTCGGAGTTGGTCCTGCGGCTCGTGCTCGGCGCGGTGCTCGTCGCGGCGGGCCTCGACGCGGTCGAGAACTTCCACATCCTGTCGATGCTCCACGTCGCCGAGGCCGGCGGGCTCCCGAGCGCGGGGCAGATCGAGGCCCAGTACGTGCTGAGCGCGGTGAAGTTCACGATCGGCTACGGCGCGGCGATCGGCCTTTCGCTCTCGTATCCCCGCGACTCGTGGCTCGCGCGCATGGTCGCGCTGTCGACGGGCCTGGCGTTCCCCGTCGTCGGCGTGCTGGCCTACGTCGCGCCCGCGCCGTGGTCCCACCTCCTCGGCCTGGCGCGCGTCGTGTTCTTCGTCTCGGGGTATGCTCTGTCGGCGCTGGTGTTCTGGCCGACCCGGCGCCCTCGACGAGCCTGACCCGGATGACGCGCCCGCCCTCGACCCGCCGTGCCGGCCCCGCCAAGCGGGCCACCGCGAGCGCGGGTCCCCGGGCGGTCCGCGGCACGCCCGAGGAGACGCGCGCGCGCCTCGTCGCCGCGGCCGGGGCCGCGTTCGAGCACGACGGCTACTTCGGCACCGACACCAACCGCATCGCCAAGGCCGCCGGCTACGCGCCCGGGACCTTCTACAAGCACTTCGCCGACAAGGCCGAGATCTTCGTGGCGGTGTACGAGGCGTGGATCGCCCGCGAGTGGGACGGGGTCGCGGCGATCGTCGCCGACGCCCGCACGCCGACCGAGAAGGCCGCGCGCATCGCCGACGCGGTGCTCGAGCACCACCGCGCGTGGCCGGGCCTGCGCGCGAGCCTGCGGGCGTTGGTCGCCACCGAGCCCGCGATCCGAAGGGCCCATCGCGCGAGCCGTCGGATCCAGATGGCGCGCATGGCCGAGCTCGGCCTCGACGACGTCGGCAAGAACGCGATCCTCCTGCTCACCGTCGAGCGCATCGCCGACGCGATCGCCGACGGTGAGCTGCGCGAGCTGGGCATGGGCGACGACGAGGCTCGCGGGCGGCTGGTGGCCGTGATCGAGGACCGCCTGCGCGGCCGCTGAACCCGCTCGCGCGCCGCGGAATCGGTTCACCCCGATCGCCCGCGGCGCGTATCCGTCGTCCATGCCCTGCCCCGCGTCCCCGCGCTGCGCCCCGCTGCTCCCCATCCTGGCTGCCTTCGCGTGCGGGAGCGCGGCGGGGGATCCCGCGCAGGGGCCGACCAGCTCGGGGGGCACCGGCGACGCGAGCACCGCGGGCGATCCGGTCGGCACCGACGACGGCCCGGGCACGACGGCGCCCGCGGGCACCGACGACGGCTCGAGCACGGCGGATCCCCCCGGGAGCAGCGGCCCGGCCGACAGCACCGGCGACGCGCCGCCGGTCGGCGTGCCGGTCGTGGTCGCGGTCGGCGACGGCGGGTGGCTCGCGAGTTCGTGCGACGGCGGGCAGTCGTTCACCCACGTCGCGTTCTCCGACGAGATCGACGATCACTCGCCGTGGACCGCCTTCGCCGGCCTCGCCCACGGCAACGGGTCCTTCGTCGCCGGGTTCGGCTGGGGCGCACCCGGACATCTGCTGCGCTCGGCGGACGGGCGCACGTGGGAGGACCTCGGCCCCGAGTCGTTCCTCGTCGACGGCGTCGCGACGGCGTACGACTCGTGGACCGTCGGCGTCGCGCACACAGGCACGCAGTTCGTCGCGTTCGCGTCGACGCGCTGGGGCTCGGCGGACGGTCAGACCTGGACGCCGACCGCGATCGAGCTGCCGCCCGGATCGGATCAGCTCCGCCAGCTCCGCGGCTTCCCCGACGCCGGGCTGCTCTTCGCGTCGCTCGAGAGCCAGAGCGGCAACGGTCACGCGGTCGGCAACTTCGTCGCAGTGAGCGAGGACGAGGGCCTCACCTGGCAGGAGGGCCAGGGCTACACACCGTCGTGCTCCGACGGCATCCAGCACTTCGGCGACGCCGAGCTCCGCGGCGACACGCTGGTGGTCGGCAGCCACGACGTCTGTCGCTCGCTCGATCGCGGCGCGACGTGGGAGTTGGTCGGGCGACCGACCGACGCCGACATCGCCGATCTGTTCGCCGACGACACGAGCTTCTGGGCGGCCTCGGGGAGCCGGATCTGGCGCTCCGACGATGGCGCCGCGTGGACCGAGGTCGCGGATCTCGGCGTGACGCTGCGGGTCGCGGCGTCGGGCGAGGGCGTGTACGCGGCGGCGCAGGAGCGTGGGTCCGCGCTGTTCTGGAGCGCCGATGGGGTCACCTGGTCGCCCTCGACGCTGGACTGGACGCCGGACGGCGCGACGTGGGTGCGCGACATGGTCGTGGGCGTCGTGCCCGCGTGCCCGGGGTGATGCCCGCTCTGCCGCGGGTCCACGTCGCGTGCGATTCGGCTCGCGCTGCGCGGCCCGCGATCGCGCGCGGCGATCCGTGGCATGATGCCCGGCCGGTGGTCGGGGACTCCAACGACGCGTCGAATCGCGGGCCGCTCGGCTCCGAGGACGACAGCGTCGACGGGCCGCCGCCGCCGGTGCGCAAGCCCGACCTCGAGCGCGGGCGAACGATCGGCCGCTACGTCGTGCTCTACGAGCTCGGCTCGGGCGGGATGGGGGTCGTGTATGCGGCGTACGATCCCGAGCTCGACCGGAAGATCGCGCTGAAGATCCTCCACGGCGACACGACCAGCACGCGCGGCCGCCAACGCCTCATGCGCGAGGCCAAGGCGATCGCCAAGCTCACGCACACCAACGTCGTCACCGTGCACGACGTCGGCACGTACGAGGGCCGCGTGTTCCTGGCGATGGAGTTCGTCGACGGCGTGACGCTGCGGCAGTGGCTGCGCGAGCGGCCGCGACCATGGGCCGACGCGCTCGACGTGCTCTGCGCGGCCGGGGCCGGGCTCGCCGCGGCCCACGCCGCCGAGCTCATCCACCGCGACTTCAAGCCCGACAACGTGCTGGTCGACCGCACCGGTCGCGTGGTCGTGCTGGACTTCGGCCTGGCGCGCCGCGCCCCGACCCAGGACGACGAGCGGGGCTCGAGCGCGTCGGGGGTCGTCCGCGTCGAGGGCTCCCGCTCGCGCGCCTCGGCCCGTTCGCCGGCGATGGACGACGCAGCGCTCGAAGAACGCCTCGAGCAGCTCGCCGCGCGCTCGGGCAACTTCGACGTCGACCTCACGCGGACGGGCGCGGTGCTCGGCACGCCGGCGTACATGGCCCCGGAGCAGCACCTCGGCAACACCGTCGACGCGCGCTCCGATCAGTTCTCGTACTGCGTGGTGCTGTGGGAGGCGATCTACGGCATGCGGCCGTTCCGCGGCGAGTCGGCGACGTCCACCGCGGTGAACGTCGTCAAGGGCATGCTGCAGGAGCCCCCCAAGGGCAGCGGAGTCCCCGGCTGGCTGCGGCGTGTGCTCGGGCGCGGGCTGTCGATCGATCCCAACGATCGCTACCCCAACATGCACGCGCTGCTCGGCGCCCTGCGACGCGACGCGACCCGCCGCGTCCGCCGTCGCGTCGGACTCGGGGCGACGCTCGCGGGCATCGGGGCCGGCGCGGCGGTCACCTACGCGCTCGCGACCCGCGAGCCAGCGGCGTGCGACGGCGGGGCCGAGCGACTCACCGGCGTCTGGGACGACACGGTGCGCGCGCAGGTGCGCGAGATGTTCCTCGCCACCGACGTCAGCTACGCACCCACGGCCTTCGCCGGCGTCGAGCTCGCCCTCGACGCGTACGCGACCCGCTGGGTCGACCAACACCGCGAGGCGTGCCTGGCCACCCACGTCCACCGCGAGCAGTCCGCGGAGCTGCTCGATCTGCGGATGACGTGCCTACGCGCGCGCCTCGGCGAGTTCTCGGCGTTGACCGCCGAGTTCCGCCACGCCGATGCTGCCCTGGTCGAGCACGCGGTCGAGGCCGCCGCGGACCTCGGTCGACTCGAGGCGTGTGCCGACACCCGCGCGCTCGCAGCTCGAGTCCTGCCGCCCGCCGACGAGACGATCCAGGCCGCGGCCCAGGGCCTGCGCGAGCGCCTCGCAGACGCGCGCGCGAAGGAATCCGCTGGCCGCTACGCGTCGGCGCTCGGCGTCGCCGAGGCCGTCGCACACGAGGCCTCGTTGCTGGGCTACGCCCCGGTCGTCGCCGAGGCCCGGCTGCGTCTGGGCAGCGCGCTCGAGCGCGCGGGAGAATTCGCCGCAGCCGAGCGCGAGTACCTCGAGGCGATCTGGCACGCCGAGGCGGCGCGGCACGAGGTCGTCGCCGCAGACGCGTGGGTCCGCCTCGTCTGGGTCACGGGCGTCGAGCGTGGTGACACCGCCCAGGGCGAGATCTGGGCCCGCTTCGCCGACGCCGCGGTCGACCGCATCGGCACCGACGAGCTGCTCCGCGCGACCCTGACCCACAACCGTGGCGGCGTGCTCTACCGCCAGCAGCGACTGGACGAGGCGTTCGCCCACTACCGAGACGCCCTGGAGGTCCAGCAGCGCTTGCTCGGCCCCGACGATCCGCAGGTCGCGATGTCCTACAACCACATGGGCAACGTGAAGATCGAGCAGAACGATCTCGTGACGGCGCAGGAGTACGTGAGCCGCTCCTACGAGCTGCGGCGTCGCGTGCTCGGCGAGCGCCACCCCAAGGTCGCCGCGTCGATCAACAACCTCGCGGCCATCGCCGCCAAGCAGGGGCACCCCGAGCGCGCGCTCGAGCACGCCGAGCACGCCCTGTCGATCGTCGGCGGCAGCGGTGGCGCCGAGGAGGTCGTCGGCCTGACCGTCGCGGCCGACGCGGCGAGCGAGATCGGGACGCCGGGCCGCGCGACCCCGTTCCTCGAGCGTCTGCTCGCCGTGCGCGAGCAGGCGTCACCGCCCGTCCCCGCCTCGGTCGCCGACGCGCGCATGCGACTGGCCGCGGACGCCGAGACCCAGGGCAAGCTCCCCCTCGCGCTCCTCCACCTCGAGGCGGCGATCGAGCTCCGCTCGGGCATCGATCCGAACGCCGCCGCGCGGGCGCTGCAGGAGCTGGCGCGCGTCGAGGCGCTGGCGCTGCACCCCGATCGGGCCGCGACGGCGATCGAGCGGGCCCGCCGGCTCGCCGAGGCCGCGAACCCGCGGGACGCGGGGCTCATCGCGGAGCTCGCCGCAGCCACGCCGTAACACCCCGAGCGCCCCGCAGGTCGGAGCTCGGGTACGCTCGACCGACGCATGCTCTCGCTGTACGGCACCCTCACCTCCCCGTTCGTCCGCCGCGTGCGCATCGTCGCCGCCGAGCTCGGCGTCGCGGTCACCCTCCACGACGTCAACGACGCCGGGGCCCAGGCCGAGCTGCGGACGCTCTCCCCGATATGGAAGGTCCCGGTCGCGACGTTGGACGGACAGACCCTGTTCGACTCGCATGCGATCACCGAGGTGCTGCTGGCCCGTCGCGGACCTGGTCCGTTGCTGCCGTTCGATCCGCTCGACCCCGGACCGCGCAACGCGATCGCCGTGGCCGATGGCGCCGCAGACGCCCTCATCAACGTCCTGTACCTCACCCGCGACGGCATCACGGCCGAGGCGTCGAGCTACCTCCGCAAGCAGCAGGAGCGCGCCGCTGCGGCCCTCGGTTGGCTGGCGGACCGCGTCGTCGGCGGACGTGTCCGCATCGCGGACGGTGAGCGCGCCTTCGCGGGTGGGCCGAACGACCTCGGTCTGGTCGAGATCGCGCTGTTCACGGCGCTGGACTGGATGCGCTTCCGCCAGGCCTACCCGATCGACCGGCATCCGAGCCTCGTCGCGTTCCTCGCGCTGCACGAGGCCCGTCCGAGTTTCGCGAACACGCGTCCCGTCGCGTGACCCATGGACGAGCGACTGCTAGAGTCGCCACGCTGTCAGGAGTTTCGCACCGCATGGATTCGAACCAAGACGTCGACACACGCATCGCCCAACTCGAGCTCGAGCTCGCGGAGCTCCGCGGCGACCGGCCCAAGGCCACCCGCGTCGGTCCCGAGCCCATCATGCCGCGCCGCCGCGTGTCGACGTGGTGGCTCGCCGCCTCGCTGTTCGCGATGAGCCTCCCGGTGGCCACGTGGCTGCACGCCGAGTCGCGCGGCAACCAGGCCAACCGACTGCAGAGCCGGGCGCTGCGCGTCGAGGCGAAGCTGGATCTCGCCGCGCGTCGCCACGAGATCTCGACGCGCTTCCTCGACGTCGCCCTCGATCCGGGCCGCAGCCACGACGATCGCCAGGCCGCGCTGCGCTACCTCGCGACCGAGCTCGGTGCCAAGAGCAAGATCCGCCACTGGGCCGCGCAAGAGCTCGCGCGCACCGACGGCGACAAGGGCGGCTGCGCCAAGCGCAAGAAGGCGAAGGCCAAGGCGCTTCGCGAAGCCCTCGAGCGCGAGCAGGCCGAGCAGGTCGCGGCGACCAGCTCCTGCTGGCACTGATCGGTCCGCGCCTCGGCGACCGTCACCGACGGTCGCCGACGATCACGGGCGGTCGACCGCGGTCAGTCCATCGACGAGGCCACGGACGTAGAGCTCGACGAAGTCCTCGACGTCGCCGACCGGCAGATAGAGGTGCTCGGACGCGACGCGTCGGGTGATGAGCAGCGACGCGAGGCCGTGCGCGGCGGCCCACCAGCGGACGACCAGGCGACGCGCGTCGAGGGGACGCCGGCCGGTGAACGCCTCGAACCGATCGAGGAACCGCGCGGTCACCTCGCGCTCGAGCACCTGGAGCCGCTCGGACTGCGCGCCGGTGACGACCTCCGAGGTCGGCGTCTCGTTGACGAACAGCAGCGTGTACAACCACGGGTTGTCCCGGGCGAAGGCCACATATCGCCGGGAGATCTCGAGCAGGCACTCGTGGGGACTCGGGGCGTCGAACCCCTCGATCAACGACTTGCCCAGGGACAGCGTCCCGCGGAGCCGGAGCTCGCGCATGATCGCCGCCTTGCTCTCGAAGCACGTGTACAGCGTCGTTGCGCTCGTCCCGAGCTTGCTCGCGATGGCGCGCATCGTCACGCCATCCTCGCCATAGGCCTGCCCGAGCTCGAGGCTCGCGCCGATGATCGCTTCGCGGAACGTCTCCGCGTCGCCGGTCGCCGTCATGGGCCGGACCCTAGCAGCTTGCTCGGAGCCCCGGGCAACGCCCGTGTGCGGCGAGGAGGGAACGGCGTTCCGACCGGGGGCTCACGCGGAGCGTGCCGCGGGCAGGGTCACGCGGCCGTGCGCGGCCCCGCCCTGGGGTGCTGCCAGGGCCTCGGCGATGTCGGGTATAAACGATGCGATCGAACCTTCATCGCGGTGCGCTCGCGCTGGCGATGCCCACGGATTCGGCACCCGGCGCCCCACGACGCCGACGCCCACACCGCCATCGCGGAGCCAACATCATGAGCGACCGACGCAACCTCGCCTCCCCCTCGCGCGCCGTCACGCTCCCCGACCGTCGCGTCGCCGTCGGCGTGCTGCTCGCCGCCGTGTCTGCATGCGCCGAGCCCGAGGGCCTCATGCGCGCGCAGCCGGCCGAGGTCACCGTCAAGTTCGACTTCGATCACCGCCCGCTGCCGGACATCCCGCTGCCCAACGACATCGCGACCCGGCCCGATCCCACCTCGCCGACCGGCCTGCGCGTGAACGCCTCCCTGGTGGCGCCGACGAACTACGAGCGCCGGACCCGCGGCCTCATCGACGGGCTCGACGGCTGGGGCGTCTACCAGCCGATCAACATCCCGTTCACCGGGCCGATCGACGTCCTCGCGCTGCGCGAGCGCCATGACGAGGAGGACTACGACACCAGCAACGACGCGGTGTTCCTCATCAACGTCGACCGCAGCTCGGCGGAGTTCGGCAAGCTCGAATACCTCGACATCGGCCAGGGCAACTACCCGATCATCCTCGAGCGCAGCGACAAGTACGGGGCCAACGACCCGCGCGAGTGGAACATCAACCTGGTGTTCGACGAGACCGAGGAGGACCTCAACCGCAACGGCATCCTCGATCCCAGCGAGGACGAGAACCGCGACGGCAAGCTCCAGCCCGGCGAGGACCGCGACGGTGACGGCGTGCTCGATCTCGCCGAGGACAGCGACGCCGACGGCGTGCTCGACCACCCCAACTACTTCCCCGGTCGCAACCCGGCCCGCGACGACCTGGCCGGCCGCGCCGACGCGCTGATGAGCTTCTACGAGAGCGAGACCAACACCCTGGTCGTCGCCCCGATGCTGCCGCTGCGCGAGAAGACCCGCTACGCCGTGGTCATCACGCGTCGGGTCCAGGACACCGACGGCAACCCCGTGGGCTCGCCGTTCGACTTCGTCAACCACGCCGCGCAGACCGACGACCTCGAGCCCCTGCTCGAGGTGCTGCCCGACGGCATCGAGGCGGAGGACATCGCCTTCACCTTCTCGTACACCACCGAGTCGATCACCAAGGACTGGATCGCCGTGCGCGAGGGCCTGTACGGCGAAGGGCCGCAGGCGCACCTCGCCGACGCCTTCCCGGCCCACATCGCCCGCCTGTTCGCGCTGAAGGACACGGCCAAGGGCGCGAAGTTCGAGGGCCACAACCAGTTCATCCTCAACCACGAGGACTGGAAGCCGATCCTCGGCGTGCTGCTGAAGGCGTTCTTCGAGGGCGGCGACACCACGAGCCAGCAGTTCTCGGCCATCGTCGACGGCCACGACTACATCGACTTCCACGCCCAGGGCACCTACTTCTCGCCGCAGCTCTTCGACCGCTTCGACGCCGACGGCGAGCGCCTGCCGCTCGACCTGCAGTCGTGGCCTTCGGACCTCGAGAAGACCGCCGCGAAGGCGCGCCCCGAGGAGATCCCGTTCTGGCTGATCGTCCCGCGCAAGGAGGTCTCGGTGCGCGGGCAGGGCAAGATGGCGCCGATCGTCCTGCTCGGCCACGGCTACACCAGCAACCGCGCCACCGAGCTGCTCGGCTTCGCCGGCTTCCTCGCGCAGTTCGGCATGGCCGCCATCTCGACCGACAACGTCTCGCACGGCGTGCCGATCACCCCCGAGCTGAAGGACCAGTACCGCCCGGTCCTCGAGAACGAGGGCCTGGCCCCGGCGATGGACGCCCTGCTCTTCGCCCGCGGCGGCGACGTCGACGGCGACGGCGTCCACGATCAGGACCTCGACCGCGACGGCACCATCGACAGCGGCGCCGACTTCTGGACCGCGTACCTGTTCCACATGCGCGACATGGTCCGGCAGTCCGCGCTCGACTACATGCAGCTCATCCGCATCATCCGCACCTGGGACGGCAAGAAGATGTGGGAGTGGGATCCGGACGGCGACGGCAAGTTCGAGCAGGTCGACGTCAACGGCGACGGCAAGTTCGATCTGGCCGGCGACTTCGACGGCGACGGCTTCGTCGACATCGGCAAGGACTCGCCGCTGTACGTCATGGGCGGCTCGCTGGGCGGCATCATGTCGACCACCCTCGGCGGCCTCGAGCCCGAGATCGACGCCATCATCCCCATCGCCGGCGCCGGCCGCCTGATGGACGTCGGCAACCGGTCGCAGCAGGGCGGCGTGCCGGATGCGGTGCTCGTCCGCGTCATGGGTCCGCTGTACCTCGCGACGATGGCCGACGACGGGACCACGCGCCTGCACTCGCAGGTCACCGAGCTCAACCACATCGCCGACATCCCGATCGCGACGGTGGCGGGACTGCTGCCGGGCGACACGATCGTGGCCGAGAACCTCGTCAACGGTGAGATCGGCTGCTCCTACCTGCTGCCCGACGACAACCCGAGCGACGGCGTCCCCGCGCGCGGGCGCATCTCGCTGGCGTCCGACGTCGGCGACGCGACCGTGCTGCGGATCTATCGCGGCGACGTCCTGGTCCCCGGCGGGGGCGAGTGCGAGCTGGTCCCCGACGTCGAGCCGATCGAGGTCATCGACCAGATGGCGGCGCCGCTGGACGGCGAGGGCAACCCGATGAAGTTCGAGGGCCTGCCGATCGAGGCCGGCCCGGTGCGTGCGTTCGCAGAGGGCTTCGGCCTCGCCCGCAACCGCCCGTCGCTGCGCCGGCTGATGAGCCTCGCGCAGCTCGTGCTCGACCCGACCGATCCCGGCGTCCTCGCGCGCTACCTCGCCGCCGAGCCGTTCGAGTACCCGGCCCTGAAGCAGAAGACCGGCGCGCGCTTCCTCGTCGTGACGACGACCGGCGACATGAGCGTGCCGGGCAGCGGCGGCATCACGGTCGGCCGCGCCGCCGGCGTCATCGACTTCCTCAACCCCGATCCGCGTTGGGGCAAGCCGGTGAACCAGGTGCTCATCGACACGCACATCGCCGAGTCGGTGAACACGCTCCAGCGCTACACCTACGCCAACGTGCCCACGAGCCAGAACATCATCGACCTGCTGCAGCTCGACGGCACCTACGGCGTGCACTACGACGTCGAGAACTTCGCCGAGGGTGACGACATCTGGGGCACCAACATCCCGCGACTGGACGAACCGCTGCGGATCGCCCGTGATCGCGACATCTGGGGCAACGACCTCGGCGGCACCTCGGGCGCGACCTTCCCCTACGCGATCCCGCAGGGCCAGCACGGCTTCCCGCTGCCGGGTCAGATGACGGACTGGGCGATCAAGATCTGCCGCGAGACCTTCGGCTCGAACGCGCCCGAGTGCGCGATCGATCAGATCGTCGGCGAGACGTTCGACATCGGCTGGTTCATGTTCCACACGTTCGGCAACTTCCTGAAGCACGAGACCGGGTCGCCCTACGCCCTGGGCTGCGTCACCAAGAACCCGTGCAACGACATCGGACCGGTCCCCGAGACGCGCGATCCGGCCTCGCTGCCCTGAAAACTCCGGCGTCGCGTGCGGCGCCGCGCCCGTTCCCCTCGGGCTTGGAGCGCGGCCGCCGACCGTGCGACGATGCCTGGGTGCGCCTCCTCGCCCTCGGGCTCTCGGCCGCCACCGTCGCCCTCGTCTCCGGCACCTCGTGCATCGTCGACCTGCGCCACACGCTGGTGTGCGGCGACGGGTATGTCGACGCGGAGGCCGACGAGGAGTGCGAGCCCGGCCTGCCCGAGACCTACGCGCAGGGGTGCAGCGGCACGGGGATCGCCGGCCGCGCCCGCTGCGACGAGGAGACCTGCACGATCGTCTGCGAGGGCTGCGGCGACGGCATGGTGCAGAACGCCGCGGGTGACGACCTCGTCGACGAGGAATGCGACGAGGGGCCCTACTCCGGCGCGCGCGCCCTCGAGACCGAGGCGGTGGAGTGCGTCGGCCTGCCGAGCGGAGACACGCTGACGCCCTACGGCTCCGGCACGACGCGCTACTGCACGGCGACGTGCTTCTACGATCGGACCCCGTGCAGCTACTGCGGCAACGGCTCGGCCGACGACACCCTCGATCTCGCCCCGTCGATCTCCGGGCAGGTCGCGACCGCGAGCGCCGAGGACTGCGATGGCGACGAGTTCCGCCCGAGCTTCAAGGCCGAGACCTGCCCGGGCGAGGTCGAGCTGAACGCCACCTGCGGCGAGGATTGCCGCATCGTCCCCCGCAGCGACCCGCCGTGCTGCCTCCCCCGCGGGAAGGACTGCGGCGACACGCCGTGCTGCCACGAGTTCACCCACCCCGGCGAACTCTTCCACTGCCTGAATCCGCTGACGGGCGAGCCGGTACCAGGCGAGCCGCCCCCAGACCCGACGGACAGCAGCCCCAAGCCCACGTGCCTCTGACGCCCCCGCGCAGGCTCACCCCGGCGCGTGGGCCCGGTTTCGACGCGTCGTCGCCACCCGCGTCTATCATCGACGCCGCATGACGCGCCCCGGACCTGCCCCCCGCGCCCGCACGACCATTCGCCCCGCCAGGTCGCTCGCGTTGGCGCTGCTCGGCACCCTCGCCGCCTGCGCCGAGCCCGAGGGCCTGATGCGCGCCGAGCCAGCCGAGGTCACGGTCAAGTTCGACTTCGATCACCGGCCGCTGCCGGACATCCCGCTGCCCAACGACATCGCGACGCGGGCCGACCCGAGCTCGCCGACGGGCCTGCGCGTCAACGCGTCCATGATCGCGGCGACCAGCTACGAGCGCCGCACGCGGACGCTCATCGACGGCATCGACGGCTGGGGCGTCTACCAGCCGATCACGATCCCGTTCACCGGGACCATCGACATCGACGCGCTGCGCGCCCGCCACGACGACGCCGACTACGACACGGCCGACGACGCGATCTACCTCGTCAACATCGATCGCGACTCGCCGGAGTTCGGCCAGCTCGAGCACCTCGACATCGGCCAGGGCAACTACCCGATCCTCCTCGAGCGCCGCGACAAGTACGGCAGCAACGATCCACGCGAGTGGACCAACAACCTGATGTTCGACGAGGCCGACGAGGACCAGAACGGCAACGGCGTCCTCGACCCCAGCGAGGACGACAACCGCGACGGTGTGCTCCAGCCCTCCGAGGATCGCGACGGCGACGGCGTCCTCGACCTGGCCGAGGACAGCGACGCCGACGGCGTCCTCGACCGGCCCAACTACCTGCCGGGTCGCACGCCCGAGCGGGGGGACCTCGTCGGCCGGGCCGACGCGCTGATGAACTTCTACGAGCGCGAGACCAACACGATCATCGCCTCTCCGCTGCGCCCCCTGCGTGAAGAGACCCGCTACGCGGTCGTGATCACCCGACGGGTGCTCGACGCCGCTGGTGATCCCGTCGGCTCGCCCTTCGACTTCGTGAACCACGCCGCGCAGACCGCCGACCTCATGCCCCTGCTCGACGTGCTGCCCGACGGCATCGAGGCCGAGGACATCGCGTTCACGTTCTCGTACACCACCGAGTCGATCACCAAGGACTGGATCGCCGTGCGCGAGGGCCTCTACGGCTTCGGCCCGCAGGCGCACCTCGCCGAGGAGTTCCCGGCCGAGGTCACGCGCCTGTTCCCGCTCAAGGAGGTCGGCCCGGGCACCAAGTTCGAGGACCGCAGCAACCCGTACGCGCTCGCCCAGGAGGACTGGCGCGGGCCGCTGGGTCTGGTCGTGCAGATGTTCCAGGGCGGGGATCCGACGACGAACCAGTACCGCTCGGTGATCGACAGCCACGACTACGTCGACTTCCACGCCCAGGGCACGTACACCACGCCGCAGCTGTTCGATCGCTTCGACGAGGACGGCGTGCCGCTGCCGCTCGACTTCCAGTCGTGGCCCGGCGACCTCGAGGTCACCGCAGCCAAGGCCCGCCCCGAGGAGGTCCCGTTCTGGCTCGTGGTGCCGCGCAAGGAGGTCTCGGTGCGCGGGCAGGGCAAGATGGCGCCGATCGTGCTCCTCGGCCACGGCTACACGGGCAACCGCGCCGGTGAGCTGCTCGGCTTCTCCGGCTACTTCGCGCAGTTCGGCTTCGCGTCGCTCTCGACCGACAACGTCTCGCACGGCCTCCCGCTGGCCAAGTCGGACGAGGAGTTGCTGCGCCAGCTGTTCGGCGCCGCCGGCCTGGCGCCCGCCGCCGACGCCGCGATGTTCGCCCGCGGCGGCGATCAGAACGGCGACGGCTTCCACGATCAGGACCTCGACCACGACGGCGTGATCGACAGCGGCGTCGACTTCTGGACCGCGTACCTCTTCCACATGCGCGACATGGTCCGGCAGTCGGCCCTCGACTACATGCAGCTCATCCGCGTCATCCGCACCTGGGACGGCAAGACCCAGTGGCGCTGGGACACCGACGGCGACGGCAAGGCCGAGCCCGTCGACATCGATGGCGACGGCGACATCGATCTGGCGGGCGACTTCGACGGCGACGGCATCGTCGACATCGGCAAGGACTCGCCGATCTACATGATGGGCGGATCGCTCGGCGGCATCATGGCGACCACGATGGGCGCGGTCGAGCCCGAGGTCGAGGCGATCATCCCGATCGCGGGCGGCGGCCGGCTCACGGACGTCGGCAACCGCTCGCAGCAGGGCGGCGTGCCCGAGGCCGTGCTGATGCGCGTGATGGGCCCGCTGTACCTCGCGACCCTGGGCGACGACGGACAGACGCGGCTGCACACCCAGGCCACCGCGCTGAACCGCCTCGCCGACGTGCCGATCACGACGCTCGGTGGCCTGCTCACCGGCGACACGATGGTGGTCGAGAACCTCGACAACGGCGAGCTCGGCTGCGCCTACCTCGTGCCCGACGAGACCCCGGACGACGGAGTCGCGGCCCGGGCCCGGGTGCCGCTGGCCTGCGACGTCGACGACCGGATCGAGATCCGGATCTACCGCGGCGACGCGCTCGTCCCCGGCGCCGGCGAGTGCGAGCTCGTCGCCGACCTCGAGCCCGTGGAGATCATCAACCGCCGTGACGCGCCGGTCGACGCCGAGGGCGCGCCCATCCTGTTCACCGGCGAGCCGATCGAGGCCGGCGAGCTGCGCTCGCTCGCCGAGGGCTTCGGCCTGCAGCGCAACACGCCGTCGCTGCGGCGCTTCATGTCGCTGGCGCAGATGGTGATCGACCCGACCGACCCCGGCGTCCTCGCGCGTCACCTCGCCGCCGAGCCGCTGGTCTACCCCAACAAGGGCGACAAGACCGGCGCGCACTTCCTGCTCGTCACCACCGTCGGCGACATGAGCGTGCCGGCGAGCGGCGGCGTCACGGTGGGCCGCGCGGCCGGTGTCATCGACTACCTCCACGCCGACCCGCGCTGGGGCGTGCCGCCGAACCAGGTCATCCTCGACACGCACACCGCCGAGGCCGTGAACGTCTACGGCCGCCACCCCTACGTCGACGTGCCCGAGAACGAGACCGTTCGCGCGCTCCTCGGCCTCGACGGCACGTTCGGCACCCACGTCGACGTCGAGAACTTCTCCGACGGCAACGACATCTGGGGCGACAACATCCCGCGCCTCGATCCGCCGCTGCGCCTGGTGTCGCGCACCGATATGTGGGGCAACGATCTCGGGGCGATGTCCGGCGCCGTGTTCCCCTACGCGGTGCCACAGGGCCAGCACGGCTTCGCGTTGCCCGGCGAGATGACCGACTGGGCGCTGGCGATCTGCCGCGAGACCAACGGCAGCAACGCACCCGAGTGCAGCCCCGAGGCGATCGTCGGCGAGGTCTACGACGTGGGGTGGTTCATGTTCCACACGTTCGGCAAGTTCCTCCGCAACCTCGACGAGGCGCCGTGGGCGATCGGTTGCTTCGACAAGGATCCGTGCAACGCCATCCCGGCAGTGCCCGCCGTGCGGGCATCGGCCGACTTGCCGTGACGGGCGCGAACGTCCGGGGAAACCCCTGGCGCACGCGTGCGGCCACGCCGCGGTGCACGTCGTCGCGCCGCACGTCCCCGGAGCGGCGCGGATCGCTTGCAGATCGGAACGTCGTTTCTCTCGACACTTCGGCGCTACACGTCGCGCGTCGTCGTTTTTGGCCATTTGGCCAGATTCGCCGGCCCGAACATGTTGCTAGCCTGCGGCAGCATCCGTGACTCCCTCATACCGCATCCTGTTGGTCGAGGACTACGAGCCGCTCCGGCACTCGTACTCCAGAACGTTCACCGAGGCCGGCTACGAGGTGCTCTCGGCCGGCACCCTTGCCGCCGGCCGCGCCTTGCTCGGCGACGAGCTCGACGTCCACGGCGCCCTGCTCGACTACCGTCTACCCGACGGCACCGCTGCAGCGCTCGTCCAAGAGCTGCTCGATCGCAAGCCGCTGTGCCGCTCGGCGGTCGTCACCGGCGCCGTCGACGACGAGACCGCGATGGAGAGCGCTCGTTGCGGTGCGCACGCCTACGTGCGCAAGCCCGAGACGTTCCCCAACCTGCTCGCGACGCTCGCGAGCACCGTCGCCTCGACGCTCGAGTGGCGTCGTACGCTGGGGCAACAGTCCAGCGCCACCGGCACCGCGACCGCCGGCGTCCCCTCGCCCATCGGCATGGACACGCAGAAGGCGATGGCTCGCCTGGCGCACATCGCCGGGCTCTCGCACTTCGAGACGCTGGTCGCGTGGCGACTGCTGTGGGGTGACTCCAACAAGCGCATGGCACAGCTGCTCGGCTGCACCGAGCGGACGGCGAAGTACCACGTGGCCGCCGTGCTCGCGCGGACCGGCGCGAAGAACCGCAACGCACTGCTGAAGGTGCTGCTGATGGACGCCGGCTTCGAGGACCCGTGGGCGTCGCGCGGCGATCCGGACGTCGCCGAAGAGGCGGACTAGCGCCCCAGGGCGACCGACCCGGACCGAGACCCGAAGGGGGAGCCAGCGCTCCCCCTTTTTCATTTCATCGTCACGGTGACGGGCTTCACGTTCCAGATCTCCTTGGCGTACTCCGCGATGGTGCGATCGCTCGAGAAGCGGCCGACCTGCGACAGGTTGTGCACGACCATCCGCGCCCAGTTCGTGGGGTCGCGATACGCCTGGGCCACCGCCTCCTGGCACGCGGCGTAGGCGTCGAAGTCGGCGGCGACCATGAACGTGTCGACGTTCCACATGTCGTGCACCACGGCGTCGAAGCGCCGCGGATCCTCGGGGCTGAAGAAGCCCGAGCCGATGAGCTCGACCGCGCCGCGGAGCTTGGGGCTGCGCTCGACGAATTCGGCCGGGCGATAGCCGGCGTCGGCGCGGGCCTGGGCCTCGGCCGCGTCCATGCCGAACAAGAAGAAGTTCTCGGCCCCGACCGCCTCTCGGATCTCGACGTTGGCGCCGTCGAGCGTCCCGATGGTGAGCGCGCCGTTCATCGCGAACTTCATGTTGCCGGTGCCCGACGCCTCCTTGCCGGCGAGCGAGATCTGCTCGGAGACGTCGGTCGCCGGGATGATGCGCTCGGCCAGCGAGACCCCGTAGTTGGCCATGAACACGACGTGCAGCCGACCACGCATCGCCGGGTCATCGTTGATCGTCGCGGCGACGTCGTTGATGAGCTTGATGTGGAGCTTGGCCATCGCGTAGCCGGGCGCGGCCTTGCCCCCGAAGACGAAGGTCCGCGGCACCCACGGCGCGGCCGGGTCGGCCTTCATCGCCTGGTACAGCGAGACGATGTGCAGGCAGTTGAGGAGCTGACGCTTGTACTGGTGCAGCCGCTTGATCTGCGTGTCGAAGATCGAGTCGACGTTGACGTCGACCCGGTTGCGCTCGCGGATGAGCGTCGCCAGCTCGATCTTGTTCGCCCGCTTGATCGCGTGCAGCGCGTGGTGGAACTCGGGATCGTCGGCGAACCGACGCAGCTGCTCGAGCTGCGGCAGATCGGTGATCCAGCCGGTGCCGATCCGCTCGGTGATCGCCGCCGCGAGCGGACGGTTCGACAGCAACAACCACCGCCGCGGCGTCACACCGTTGGTCTTGTTGTTGAACTTGTGCGGGAACATCTCGGCGAAGTCGCGCAGCACGTGCTGCCGCAACAGATCGGTGTGGAGCTGGGCCACGCCGTTGACGCTGTGCGAGCCGACCACCGCGAGGTGGGCCATGCGGATCTGGTCGTTCTCGACGATCGCCATGCGCTTGCGCCGAGCCTCGTCGGCCGGCGCCGCGATCTGCACCTGGCGCAGGAACCTGCGGTTGATCTCGGTGATGATCGAGAGGTGCCGGGGCAGCAGCCGGCCGAACATCCCCACCGGCCAGCACTCGAGCGCCTCGGGCAGCAGCGTGTGGTTGGTGTACGCGATCGTCCGGCTGGTGATGTCCCAGGCCCGCTCCCACTCGACGCCCTCGACGTCGACGAGCACGCGCATGAGCTCGGCGACCGCGATCGCCGGGTGCGTGTCGTTGAGCTGGATCGCGGCCTTGTCCGAGAACCGGTCGAAGTCCTTCTCGGTCTTCTTGAACCGGCGGATGATGTCGTGGATCGAGCAGCACACGAAGAAGTACTGCTGCTTGAGCCGGAGCTCGCGGCCCTCGGGCGACTCGTCGTTGGGGTACAGGACCTTGGAGATGGTCTCGCTGTCTGCCTTGTCCTCGACGGCGCGGCGGTAGTCACCGTCGTTGAAGACGTCGAGGTTGAACTCCTTGGACGCCCGCGCCCGCCACAGCCGCAGGGTGTTGACGGTGTTGTTGCCGTAGCCGGCGATCGGCGTGTCGTACGGCACGCCGAGCAGCTTGGTGGTGTCGACCCAGCCCACGCGCAGCCGCCCCTGCTCGTCCGCCTTCTCCTCGATGCGCCCGTACATGTTCACCGTGACGGTGTACTCGGGCCGGGCGATCTCCCACGGGTTGCCGTAGCGCAGCCACGCGTCGCCGCGCTCGACCTGCCAGCCGTCGCGGATCTGCTGCTCGAAGATGCCGAACTCATAGCGGATGCCGTAGCCGTAGCCCGGGTACCCGAGCGTCGCCATGGAATCGAGGAAGCACGCCGCGAGCCGGCCGAGACCGCCGTTGCCGAGGCCGGGGTCGTTCTCCTCCTCGAGCACGTGCGACAGCTCGAGCCCGTAGGCGCCCAGGAGGTCCTTGGCCATGTCGTAGGCACCGAGGCTGAGCAGGTTGTGCCCGAGCGCGCGACCCATCAGGAACTCGGCCGACAGGTAGTAGACGCGCTTGACGCTCTGCTCGTAGTACGCCCGCTGGGTGCGGATCCATCGCTGCACCAGACGATCGCGCGTGGCGTGGGCGACGGCGCCGAAGATGTCGAGCAGCGTCGCCGACGGCGGGTCCTTCATCTGCGTGTAGTAGAGGTGATCCAGCACCGCGCGCTCGAGCGTCAGCGGGTGCATGCCGGTGCGATCATCCTCGACCACCACGCGCGGGGGCAGCAGGCCGTCCTCGGCGGTGGCTCCGGGGCCGTGGTTCGTCTCGGGCGAGGGCGCGTCAGTCGGTGTGTTCATCGTCGATGATCTCGATGGGTTCGTCGGATTCGCCGTAGCCGGCGATCCACTCGATCAGGCGGGCATAGACCAGCTCGTCCGCGTCGGGCTGGCCGGCCGTCGCGGTCTTGAGCTGCAGGAGGAGCTCGCGACGCGCGGCCACGTCGTAGCTGCTGGGCATCGTCAGGAAGATCGCCTCGAGCTCGTCGATGCGGCGGTCGTCGGGGGCCCGCGCCCCGCGGTGCTGCCGCCAGGTGACGATCAGATCCACCAGCAGCGAGCGGCGGAACTCGGCGGCGTCCTGGCCGGCGGGCACGTTGTCGAGGGCGAGCTGGTACTCGCGCAGGGCGAGCTCGATGCGATCCCGTGACAGGCCGCTCAGCACCGTCGCGCGCTGGAACTCGGCCTCGAGCTCGGGGATCGCCTTGGTGCGCAGCGCGGCCTTCTCGGGCGAGATCGCCTCCGAGGTGGGCGCGACGAGGGCCGGGCTCGCGGGCGCGGCGGGCTCGTGCACCGCGGCGGGCTCGCGCAGCGCGGCGGGCTCGCGCAGCGCGGCGGGCTCGCGCAGCGCGGCAGGCTCGCGCGCCGCTTCGGCCTCACGCAGCGCGACGGGCCCGCGCAGCGCCACGTAGCTCGCCGCGGCGATCCCGGCGAGCGCGGCGACGCCCGCGACGACCGCGGCCACGACGGCGACCCGCGCGGGTGCGGGCGCCTTCTGCCGCGGCATCGGCACGTGCGACGCATCGAGGGTGGCCGTCGCCATCAACGCCGACCACAGCTCGTCGGCGAACAGGTCCGCGCTCTGCGGTCGATGGTGCGGCACCTTGGCCAGCGCGCGCATGAGGCAGGCCTCGAGCGCGGGCAGGACGCGCACCCCGGGGCACGCGGCCGACAGCGGCAGCGGGGCCTCCTGCGTGTGCTTGTGGATGTAGGCGATCGCCGCGTCGGCGACGAACGGCGGCCGACCGGTCAGCATCTCGTACAGCGTGAGGCCGAGGGCGTAGACGTCGCTGCTGCCGTCGACCGGGCGGCCGGTGAGCTGCTCGGGCGACATGTACTGCGGCGTGCCGAGCATGACGCCGGTCGCCGTCCCCTCTCCGCCGTCGAGCTTCGCGATGCCGAAGTCGAGCACCTTCACGAACTCCGGACCGCGATCGCGCGCGACCAGCATGATGTTGGACGGCTTGAGATCGCGGTGGATGACGCCGCGGGCGTGGGCGTGGCTGAGCGCCTCGCAGACCTGCGTCGCGATGCCCACCGCCCGGGTCGCGTCGAGCCGCCCCTCGGCGCGCAGCAGCTGGGCCAGCGTGCGGCCAGCGAGGTGCTCCATCGCCAGGAACAGCGTGCCGTCGGGCATGCGCCCGTAGTTGTAGATGGAGACGATGTGGGGGTTCTGCAGCCGCGCCGCCGCCTTGGCCTCGGTGGCGAAGCGCTGGGCCACCGCGGCGTCGCGCGACAGCCAGGGGTGGATCACCTTGATCACCGCCTGCCGCCCGATCGCCGGCTGGTCGGCCAGGTACACGGCCCCCATCCCGCCCTCGCCGAGCTTGGCCTTGACCACGTACTGATCGAGCACCCAGCGGCCGATCATCGCGTCGGTCGTCGGGATGCCCATGTGCACCCCCGTGCCGGGCTGGGTCTCGAACTCGATGCCGCTCAGCGTGATCCCGCAGCGGGGACAGTTGCGTGCGCCGGAGGGGATCGGCGCGCGGCACTGCGCGCAGGTACTCACTCGGTCGGCATCATACCAAAGCACGCCCTGACCACGGGAGGGGCCCCGCGATCGGACGCACGGGCCGACCGGCGGTCGGTTCCGCCGGAGCGGAACCGCGGCGCCTCAGGGAGCTGGCTCAGGGACCCGCCTCAGCGATCGAGGGAGATGCGCGACTCGAGGGCGAGCGCGGCGGCGGTCTGCGCCTCGAGGTCGTCGGTCGTCGCGGTCTCGAAGTCGATGCCGTCGAACACGCGATCGTAGGTCTTCGACAGCGCGAGCTCGATCGGGAAGTCCTCGCCGCCGGCGACGGACAGCGGCTCGCCGTCCTCGATCGTCGACATGTCCAAGGTGACGTCGAACGCCTCGGTGGAGCGGACCTCGAAGGGGAGCACGAGGTCGCCCTTCGCCGCCGTGCCGCGGAGGTAGAAGGTCGCGCCCGCGACCCGCTCGTCGATGCCAGCCATGTGCGAGGTCTCGGGAAACGGCCCGTAGTGCACGTCCACGGCGCAGAACTCGGTCGCCGCGACCTCCACGCCGCCCACGGTCATCTTGTCGAGATCGCGCGCGGTGATGTCCTCGGCGAGCGGGCCCCAGTACATGTCGAGCGCGACCGGGCCGCCCGCGCACTCGTGCAGCGTGACGCTCGCGGTCGTGAAGAACGCCGACACGAGGGAGATCGTCCAGCCCTCGTCGGTCTCGAACACCCGCATCTCGCCCTCGCCGCCGCGGTCGGGGAAGGTCCCCTGCTCCATCGAGGCGTGGTGCGTGACCGAGACGTTCACCAGGGTCTTGGGGTGGTCGAGGTCGTGGAAGAGGCTGTTGATGTCACAGCCGCCGACGAACAGGGTGCCGAGCACGAGAACTGAGGCGAGGCGTGGGGCGTGGGGCATCGGGTCCTCCTTCGAACTCAACATCGGCATTAAGTCAGATTACATAAATGTACTCAAGCGAAATCGACGGCGGCCGCCCCGCGAAACCGCTCAGGCGTGGGCAATTCGGCCATTCACAGGGATTCCTCGCGGATCACGTGGGGATCCAAGACCCCAGGAGATAAGCTGTCAAAACGAACTCGGGATTGACGGCGCGGAGGGGCGTCGGTACTCCGCATTCGGTGCCGCGCGCCCTGCAGCTGCTCCTCGCCCTCCTCCTCGCGTCGCCCCTGCCCTGGCTCGCGGGGTGCCGCCCGGACGCCGCGAGCGTTCCCCCCGTGACGACCATGCCCGCTGGCCCCGATCCCCACTCGGTCGCGCGACCCGCCGAGGTCCGCGTCTGGCACTTCGGCCTCGACGTCGACGTCGACTTCGCCGCGCGCACGCTCGCGGGCACGATCACGCTCGCGGTGCAGCGCGACGATCCACGCGCGCCGCTGCGGCTCGACACCCGCGCGCTCCTCATCGAGCGGGTCGAGGTCGCGACCGCACCGGCGCCGCTGCGGCGCGAGGACGTCGTGCTCGCCGGCTTCGACGCGCCGTGGCGCGCCGCGACGTGGCAGCTCGGGGCGGTCGATCGTCACCTCGGCGCAGGCCTGCAGGTCGAGCTCGAGCCCGGCGTCGATCTGGTGCGCATCACCTACCGCACGTCGCCGGAGGCGTCGGGCCTGCAGTGGCTGACGCCCGAGCAGACCGGCGATCACGCGGCGCCGTTCCTCTACAGCCAGTCGCAGGCGATCCACGCCCGCTCGTGGTTCCCGTGCCAGGACTCGCCGGGCATCCGCGCGAGCTACGACGCGCAGGTGCGTGCGCCCGCGCCGACGGTGCCGCTCATGGCCGCCGATCCCATCCCCGCGCGCGATCCCAACGCCAAGGCGTTCGCGATGCGCCAGCCGATCCCCGCGTACCTCGTCGCGCTCGCGGTCGGTCGCGTCGAGTTCCGCGCCCTGGGCGAGCGCACCGGGGTGTGGGCCGAGCCCTCGATGCTCGATCGGGCCGCGCACGAATTCGCCGACATCGAGCGCATGCTCGGCGCGATCGAGGCCCTGTACGGCCCGTATCGCTGGGGCCGCTACGACGTGCTCGTGCTGCCGCCGGCGTTCCCGTTCGGCGGCATGGAGAACCCCAAGCTCACCTTCGCCACGCCGACGATCATCGCGGGCGACCGCTCGCTGGTCTCGCTGGTCGCCCACGAGCTGGCGCACAGCTGGTCCGGCAACCTGGTGACCAACGCGACCTGGGCCGATCTGTGGCTCAACGAGGGCTTCACGGTCTACATCGAGCGGCGGATCATCGAGGCGTTGTTCGGTCGCGAGCGCGCCGACATGGACGCCGTGCTCGGCCGCCAGGATCTCGACGAGGCGTTCGCCGAGCTCGGCGCCGACGATCAGCGGCTGCGGCTGTCGCTGGACGGACGCGACCCCGACGAGGGCCTGTCCGACGTGGCCTACGAGAAGGGCGCGCTGCTGCTGCGCGCCCTCGAGGAGGCCTACGGCCGCGAGGCCTTCGATCCGTTCCTGCTGGCGTGGTTCGAGGGGCACGCGTTCGGCAGCGTGACGACCGTCGAGTTCGAGGCGTTCGCCGCCGAGCATCTGCCGGCCGCGCCGCTCCCCGGGCGCGCGAGCGTCGATCTGCGCGCGTGGCTCGACGCGCCGGGCGTGCCGGCGTCGGCCCCGGTGCCGCGGGCCAAGGCGTTCGACGCGATCGATGCGGTCGTCCCGGCGTTCGTCGCGGGTGAGCTCACCGCGGCCGCGTTGCCCTCCGCGGCGTGGACCCCCCAGCAGTGGTTGCACTTCCTGCGCGCGCTCCCGGAGCACACGCCGCAGGAGCGCCTCGTCGCCCTCGACGCCGCGTTCGGCCTGACCCGCAGCGGCAACGCCGAGATCCTCGCGCAGTGGCTCGAGCTCGCGATCCGCCAGGGCTACCGGGGCAGCGACGCGGCGCTCGAGTCGTTCCTGCTCGGCATCGGGCGGCGGAAGTTCCTCATGCCGCTGTACCGCGCGCTGCTGACCGCGGCGCGCGGCGACGAGGCGCGGAAGATCTTCGCCCGGGCCCGCCCGGGCTACCACCCGATCACGCAGGCCAGCCTCGACGAGCTGCTGCACCCGTCGGCGGCCGCGAGCGCTACCGCGTCACCGTGAACTCGATCCGCGAGGCGTGACGCGCCGAGCGGTGCACGCGGTGGGTCGCCGCCACGAACGCGCCGTCGGGGGCCAACAGCGGGTTGTCCGTCCACGACTGCGGGTTGCGATCGACCAGCGGGAACCACGTGCTCTGGACCTGGATCATGATGCGGTGGCCCTTGCGGAAGGTGTGCAGCACGTCCTGCAGCGGGACCACGACCTCGTTGGGCCTGCCCCGCTCGAGCGGTCGACCGCGCTCGTAGCCGGCGCGGTAGCGGGCGCGGAACACCTCGCTGCGGACCATCTGCTCGAAGCCGTCCATGTCCACCGCGCTGCGATCGGCGAGCTTGGGGCACGCGTACGCCGGGGCGCGATCGGGCGGCGGCAGCGGCATCGTCTCGCCCTCGGGCCACACGTCGACGAGCTTCACCACGACGTCGGCGTCGGCGGCCGAACTCGACAGCCAAACGTGCGCGGCGATCGGACCCGCGATCGTGGTGTCGTGCTCGAGCGGCGCGCTGCGGTAGGTGACGACGTCGGGTCGCCGCGACGCGAAGCGCTGATCCTCGGTCATGTACTCGGGCAGCATGCCGATCGTCACCGCGGCGGTGTACGGCACGGGCTTCGCCGGGTCGCTCGTCCACGCGTCCGCGGCGGCCTTGGCCGTCGGCGCGCGCGGGGCCAGCGTGCCCTCGGCGTCGAACCACAGCGTGCGCGCGTCACCGACCGGCGGCCAGCTCGGCAGGCCGCGCCACGCGTTGGCCCCCGTGTCGAACACCGTCGCCTCGGCGAGCTCGGGCGCGGGCCCACCGTCGAGGTGGTGGGCGAAGAACGGCGCCTCGATCGCGGCCCGGTAGTGCTCCGAGGTGTCGGCGCCGAAATCGATGCAGCCCAGGCGACGCCCCTCCGAACGCGCCCATCCACCGTGGCTCCACGGGCCCATCACCAGGCGGTTGTCGACCGCACGCTCGCGCGCCTCGAGGGTCCGGTAGATCGCCAGCGGCCCGAAGAGATCCTCGGCGTCGAACCACCCGCCGACGACCAGCACCGCGGGCGCGACGTGGCGCAGGCGCGGCAGCACGCTGCGCGACCGCCAGAACTCGTCGTAGTCCGCATGGGCGACCAGCTCGGTCCAGAACGGCCGCGACCCGGCGAAGAACGTCTTGTCGGCGTTGGCGACCGAGCCGAGCGCGAGGAAGAACGCGAAGCCGTCGAGCGTGCCGTGGTCGAACGACGGCGGGCCCTCGGTCGTCGGCGCCGGGCGGGGCACGCCGAAGGTCGAGTAGAAGTTGAAGGCGTGGGGCAGGAAGAACGCCCCGTGGTGGCGGAAGTCGTCGAAGTACCAGTCGGCGATCGGCGCCTGCGGCGACACGGCCACCAGCGCGGGGTGGTGCTCGATCATCCCCACCGCCGCGTAGTAGCCCGGGTACGAGACGCCCCACATCCCGACCTTCCCGTTGTTGCCCTCGACGTTCGCGACCAGCCACGCGATCGTGTCGAAGGTGTCGGTCGTGTCGTCGACGCCGTCGGCCCCCGTCTTCGCCGGGCGCACGTCGACGAAGTCGCCCTCGGACATCCACCGGCCGCGGACGTCCTGGTAGACGAAGATGAACCCCGCGCGGACCAGCTCACGCGACGGCCCGAGCGTCTTGCGGTACGCGTCGGCGCCGTACGGGCCCACGCCGTAGGGCGTCCGGTTGAGCAGGATCGGCGCCGGAGCGCCGCGGTGCTTCGGACGGTAGATCGTCGTGAACAGGTGCACGCCGTCGCGCATGGGGATGCGGACCTCGGTGCGCTCGTAGTGCTCGCGCACCCACGCCATCCACGCGGCGTCGTCCTGCGGCTCGGCCGAGGGCTCGTCGGGCACCGCGGGCGCGACGGCGACGGCCGACGGCGCGGTCGGGGCCGACGCCGGGGCGACCCGGGCCGCGCAGGCCGGCAGCGAGCTCGCCGCGATCGCGAGCAGGCCACCGCACCGCACGGCGGCGGCGAGCGAGCGTCGGGGAGAGGTCGTGCGGCTCTCGGCGTCGGTGGACATGGCGCTCGCGGTGGTATCCTATCGCCCCGCTTCGATGCGAGTCCGTGCCCGATGGTTTCCCGCGATCGCCCTGGCGTGCGGATGTTCGCGGGAGCCCGCGCCTGCGGTGATGCAGGACGCGCCCGCGCCCGCGCCCGCCCAGGGGCCGGCGCCAGGCCCCACGCCGCCGTCCGCGGCGTCGCTGCGCGAGGCGACCCGGATCCTCGCGGCCGACGAGATGGACGGACGGCGCCCCGGCACCCCGGGGGGCGCACGCGCGGTGGCGAAGATCATCGAGTGGATGGGCGCGCTGGGTCTGCAGCCGGCCGGTGAGGGCGGAGGGTGGACGCAGGCGGTGCCGATGCGCAGCGTGACCACCGATCGCGACCGCGTGAGCCTCGTGCTCGTCGCCGACGGCGCCACGCCACGACCGCTGCGTCACGCCAGCGAGATCGTGGTGAGCACCTTCGGGCCCGCGGGCACGCACCGCGTCGACGCCGAGCTCGTGTTCGTCGGCTACGGCGTCACCGCCCCGCAATACGACTGGGACGACTACGCCGGCGTCGACGTCGACGGCAGGATCGCGGTCGCGTTGGTCGGCGATCCACCGCTCGCCGACGGACGCTTCGCCGGCGACGCGCTCACCTACTACGGCCGGTGGTCGTACAAGTTCGAGGAGGGGCTGCGCCATGGGGCGCGGGGCGTGCTCCTCGTGCACGAGACGGCCGCGGCGTCGTACGGCTGGAACGTGGTCGAGACCAGCTGGACCCACGGGCGCACGCACGTGGCCGAGCCCGCGGGCGATGCCCGTCGCGCGCCCGACGTGCTGCCGATCCAGGGCTGGCTGCACCGCGACGCCGCGGTGGCCCTCGCCGGGCGCTGCGGCACCACGCTCGAGGCCTGGCACGCCGCCGCGATCGATCCGAGCGCCACGCGGGGGACCTCGTGCGGCCGGCTCCGCGGCGAGTTCGTCACCGTCGACGCTCGCACCGAGGACGTGAACGTGCTCGGCAAGCTCGTCGGCGCGCGCTGGCCGGATCAGGCCGTCGTCGTCACCGCGCACTGGGATCACCTCGGTCACGCCCCCGATCCCGAACCCGGCGCGGACGCGATCTTCAACGGCGCGATCGACAACGCCAGCGGCGTCGCCGGCATGCTCGGCGTGGCGACGGCGCTGCAGGTGCGCGCCCACGCCGGCCGGCCGCTGGGCCGCACCGTGCTCTTCCTCGCCACGACCGGCGAAGAGGAGGGCCTGCTCGGCAGCACCTGGTACGCCGATCACCCGACGATTCCCCTGGCCGACCTCGCCGCGGTGGTGAACCTCGACAGCATGAACGTCCACGGGCGCACGCGGAACATCGCCGTCATCGGCCCGGGCCAGACCACGATCGAGGACGTGCTCGGCGAGGTGGCCGCCGCCGAGGGCCGCACGGTGGTGCCCGACGAGCACCCCGCCAGCGGCGGCTACTTCCGCTCGGACCACTTCAGCTTCGCGCGCCGCGGCGTGCCGGCGATCTACCTGCGCGGGGGCACGGACATGGAATCCGGCGGCACCGAGGAGGGCGCCCGCCTCGGCCAGGCCAACGCCAGCCACTACCACACGGTCGACGACGAGTTCGACGCCGCGTGGTCCTTCGAGGGCACGCTGCAGGACGTCCTCACCGTCGCGTCACTGGTTGGCCGCATTGCCGACGCCGAGACACCGCCGTCGTGGCGACCGACCAGCGAATTCGCCGGGGTCCGGCGCTAGCGGGCCCGCTGGCCCCCCACGTTTGTTATCGTCGGACGCTCGATGTCCAAGCGTGCAGTCGTCAGCTCCTCCCGGCGTACCGTCGCGACGCGCGGGTCGTCGAACGACGAGTCCATCACGCTCGACGATCGGCCGCTGTCGTTGACCATGAGCCACGACGGCAAGCGCGTGCTGGTCACGCTGCCGTACGAGGTCTGGATCCTCCACGCCGAGACCTTGGTGGTCGAGAAGACGATCGAGCTCGGCAGCCCCGAGCCGAGCGTCGCGCTCGCCGGGCGCGCCGCCGCCTCCGAGCCGCGCGCCGCGGCGACCACCGAGGACGAGGGCGTGCTGTGGTTCGGCGGCCACCACCTCCACCGCGGCTCCGTGTGGGCGGCGAAGGCCGAGAAGTTCGGCAGCAAGCTCGGCGGCTTCGTCGACCGCGTCGCGGTCCTGCGCCCGCGGCTGCTGTGCGGCGCCGGCAGCCAGGGCGAGGTGCTGCTCGACGTCACCAAGCAGGAGGTCGTGCACCGCCGCAAGGCCCCCGAGCACGAGGTCCTCGGGCTGGTCGCAACCGGGGACGGGCGCGCGGTGTGGATCGACGGCAGCAACCACGCCTGGGTCATCGACCCCGAGCACATCTCGGGCTACATGATGCTCAAGCTGAAGCACACCAGCCCGGAGCCGGTGGCGAGCGAGGCGATCGTCGCGCTCGGCCAGACCACCGCGGGCCACGTCGTGCTCGCGGCCCGCGATGGCGCGCTGTGCTGGACCAACCGCGCGCTGCGGCCCCTGGGCGAGCGCGTGCCCCTCGTCGATCTCGCCAGCGCGACGCCGCTGTCGGTGGTCGGCGACGAGCGCTGGATCTACGTGCTGCGTCCGCGCGGTGTGCTGCACCGCTTCCTCCTCGAGCAGCCGACGGCCGAGCCGGGCAGCAAGGACGAGCCGCCGGTGCTGCCGGAGGCGCAGTCGGCCAAGTTGCCCCGCGCCGCGTCGTGCATGGCGCTGGCGGGGAGCGGCGCGCTGGTGCTCGCCGGGCCCCAGGCCGACGATCAGCTCGGCCGGCTCTGGCGCTGCGCCATCGACGAGCTGACGTGGACCGACCTGCCGCTCGGCACGCGCACGCTCGTCGAGCCCGAGCCCGCGCCGGTGGAGCCCAGCGCCCCCAAGGTCCCGAACTTCACCCCGACGCGGAACAAGCTCGCGGGCGGCACGCTCGCCGCGCTCAAGGTCGACGACGTCCTCGGCGGCGCGCATCCCTTCTGGATCACACGCGCCACCGGCACGCTGGCCGAGCGGCCGGTCGATGTCCGGCCGGCCGCCGAGATCCTCGCCGCCGACGCGCTGCTGCTGCCCGCGATGATCCGCCTGCACTCGGGGACCGCCCGTCCGGCCCTGCTGCTGTGGCCCGGGGTCGCCGACGAGCTGCGCGAGCTGCCGCAGCTCGAGTGGATCACGTGGGGCGCCCGCCCGCGCGAGTGGATCGCGCTGCGCACCCCGGAGATCCGCGCGCAGGGCTGGACGCGCCGCGAGGTCTTCCCACTCCAGGTCGCGCTCGCCGCACCGCCGCCGCAGGTCGATGGTCGGCAAGTCGCGGGCCGACGCACCGCGATCCCATCGCGCTGGATCGACGCGGAGTTGTTCGCGGCGCTCGTGAAGGAGTGCAAGCACCGGCTCGAGGTGCTCTGGTGAGCGGTGGCCCCGAGGGTGGTTTTCCCTCGGCGTCACTGAACCAACGCGAGCGTCGACTCACCTAACCAATGCGGTGCACGGATCTCCGAACTCGGACGAGGTGAACCCGCAGGGCGACACCTGGCCCTGGACCGATCCAGAGATCATGCGGCGCATCGCGATGCACCGCGGTCAGCCGAGCGAGCCGGCCCGCCCCGCGCCGGTCGAGCCCCCGCCCGATCGCGCCGCCGACGACCTGCCCGGGTGGATCGGGTCCTATCGCCCCCTACGACGCATCCGCAGCGGCCCGCTCGCCGAGACCTTCATCGCGCGCCGCGACGGTGCGGCCCGCGACGAGCTCACCGCGGTCAAGCGCATCCACCCCAACCTGCACCACGTCGTCGAGGCGCGCGCCCTATTCGCCCACGAGGGCCGCCTGCTCGAGCTCCTGCAGCACCCCTCGGTGATCCGCGGTGTCGACCTCGCCCCGGCCGCGCAGCACGGGTACTTCGCGACCGAGTTCGTCCGCGGCCACGCCCTGCCCGCGCTGGTGCGGCGCTCCGAGCAGCTCGGGTTCCGCATGCCGTTGCGCCACGTGATCGCGATCGTCGCCTCGATCGCCGAGGCGCTCGATCACGCCCACGGCGCCACCGACGACACCGGCGCGCCGCTGCACGTCGTCCATGGGGATGTCTCGCCGGCGAACATCACAGTCGCCGACGACGGCAGGGTGATGCTCACCGACTTCGGTGCGGCGCACAGCCGCCTGCGTGCACCGCAGCCGCGCGCCCAGCCGAACCTCGGTCCGGTCGCGTACATGTCCCCCGAGCAGTCACGCGGCGAGGCGATCGATCGGCGCAGTGACGTCTACGCCCTCGGCGTCGTGCTGTGGGAGCTCTCGACGTGGTCGCGGCTGTACCGTCGCCTCGCGCCCGAGCAGGTGATCGCTCGGGTCGCGATCGGTGCGGTGCCGCTGCCGTCGCAGGTCCGCGCCGACATCCCCGCGGAGCTCGAGGACGTCACGATGATCGCCCTGCAGCCCGCCGCGCACCGCCGGTTCTCGAGCGCAGGCGAGCTCGCCCGGACCCTGCGCCGCCTCGGCGGGAAGGCCGATCCGCGGGGCCTCGACGCGTGGATCCGCCGCATGTTCCATCCGTGAGACCCTAGGGCCCCGCGGTGTGGCCCGAACTCGACGCCCTGCTCGACGCGCTCGCGCAGCCCGGCGCGCTGGATGTGGCACGCGAGGGCGCGCGCTCCGTGCTGACGCCGAGCCACCCCGCACCGCAGGCGACGGCGCCGCTGGGCATCGCGATCGCGATCGACGACGACGCGATCACGGTGACGATCGAGGGCTGGACCGAGCGCTTCACGATCGACGGCGAAGAGGACGACGACGGCCCACGGCTCGCCGTCGACCTCGTGGCGGCCGCGCTGTTCGGGCGCCTGCACGTGCACGTCCGCCGCAGCGGAGCGAAGGTGCTCGCGCGGCGCTTCGTCTTCGCCACGGATCGCGGGCCCGTCGTGCACCGCCACGAGCAGCGGTGGTCGTGGCCGTGGCAACGCACGACGACAGAGCTGCTCGCCAACGCCGTGCCCGCGCCACACGGCCTCGCCCTCGGCCCCGGCGGCTTGCTGCCCTGGGCGCCGTGGGCCGGTACGCTCGCGGCCGGCCTCGCCACGGCCACACCCGCGACGATCGCGATCGACGGCGAGCTCGATCTGCACCCGTTCTCGCCGCGCGAGGTGAAGCCGCTCGTGCTCGAGTACATCGAGGCCTGCAAGCAGCGCGGGATCACCGAGCTGCGCATCGTCCACGGCAAGGGCATCGGCGCGCTGCGCCGCACGGTGCACGCCCTGCTCGCCGATCACCCCGACGTCCGCGCCTATCGGCTCGGCGGCATGGGCGAAGGCAGTTGGGGCGCGACGATCGTGGATCTGCACCCGGCCCGGCCGACCGACCGCTGAAGGCCGAGCGCGTCAGCTGCTCGGCACCAGTGACACCTCGGGCGCGACGCGGTGTTGGACCGGCATGCTGCTCCGGTCGCCCCGCGCCTGGCTCTCGACGCTCCTCGTGATCCTGTCGGCGTGCGCCGCCGAGGCCCCGGCGCCGGTCGAATCGGTCGCCGCAGCTGCGCCCGCCACCTCGCCGATGGGCGCGCTCGAGCGGCCGACGACGCCGGCGTACCAGGGCACGATCCTCTCCACGCAGAAGGTGGGTCGCTACCACTACCTCGAGCTCGCGCTCGCCGACGGCGAGCGGCGCTGGGCCGTGACCACGAGCGAGCCGCCGAGCATCGGCGCCGCGGTCCGGACCCACGTGTTCGGCACCCGCACCGACTTCGACTCGCCGCGACTGAAGCGACGCTTCGCCCGACTGGACTTCGCCACCGTCGAACGCATCTGACCGAACCCAGAGCCCGAACCATGCCACGCCCCTCCCTATCCCTGCTCCTGACCATCCTGCTCGCCTGCGGCGACGACTCCGATCCCGACGCCGCCGAGTCCACCGCCTCGCCCTCGGACACGACCACCGACCCCGGCGAGTCCTCCGGCCCTGCCGCAGAGTCGACGGGCGACGACTCCACCGGAGTCGCGGCCGATCCCTACGCGTGCGTCGACGCCGACTTCACCGTGGACCTCCCGCTCGCAGGCCCCGGCTGGGATCCCGAGGCCGGCCTCGTCGATCCCCAGGCGCAGTACGTGGTGAGCACGACGCAGGCCCTGCCCTTCCCGGACCAGCTCGAGGCGTTCGGGGCGCTCGCAGGCGCGGCGGGCATGGCCGCCGCGATGACACCGGGCTTCGTCGCGGCCTCGTTCGCGACCGAACCGAACTGCGGCTTCGCCCGCACCATCACGGTGTGGCGCGACGAGGCCTCGATGTACGCGTTCGTCACGGGCGACGCCCACGCCGCCGCGATGGCGGCCTCCGACGAGGTGCTCGCCAGCGGTCGGACCACGCACTTCACCATCTCGGCCGAGCAGATGCCGTACGAGTGGGACGCGGCGCTCGCCGAGATCGCGGCGGTCGAGCCCTTCTGATCCAGGGCGGGCCGACTATGGCGCCGCGAGGGCCGCGGCGGCCTCGGCCTCGTCGAGCGTGCGGTTGGCCCGCTTGGCCGCGTCGAGCAGCCGCGTCACCGCGGCGTCGGTGACCTCGATGCCGTGGCGTCGCAGCCAGTGCGCGGCGTTGCCGGGCCCGCCCTCGGGCCCGATCTCGATCTCGTGCACGCGCCCGAACGCATGGGCGGGCACCGACGAGAACACGCGATCGGCCTGCTCGATGTCGCCGCGCCCCTCGGCCTTCGACACCGCCTCGGCGTGCGCGGCGTCGGCGGTGCGGAACGCGTCGCGCCCCGACAACGGGTACGACGGCGGGATCGCGACCCCGGTGTACTCGCTGATCTTCTGCACGTACTGCACCAGCACCGACAGGTCGTGCCGATCGCCGTCGAGCTGTCCGAGCAGGAACAGGTTCAGCAACAGGAGGTCCATCGGCGTGCTGCCGACGCGCTCGCCCAGGCCGAGGCCGCACCCGTGCACGCGATCGATGCCGTGCTCGAGGGCGAACAGGCCCAGCACGAGGGCCAGGCCGCGATCGTTGTGACCGTGCCAGTCGAGCTCGACGCGGTCCTCGACGTCGAGGCCGCGCAGCACCGAGCGGGTGAACCCGACCAGCGAGCGCAGGCCGTCCGGCGTCGCGTGGCCGCAGGTGTCGCTCAGCACGAGCCGCGTCGCGCCGGCGTCGATCGCCGTGCGGAACAGCCGGTCGAGCAGCCGCGGGTGGGCCCGCGTGGTGTCCTCGGTGACGAGCGCCGCCGGGAGCGAGCTGCGGACGATGAACGCGATGGAGTCACGCGTGCTCTGGTCGAGTCGCGCGAGGTCCCAGTCCTCGGCGTACGAGCGCACCGGCGAGGAGTCGAGCAGCGCGCCGACCTCGATCGACACGCCGACCCGCTGCGAGATCTCGACGATGGGGCGGATGTCCGATTCGGTGGCACGCGCGGCGCAGGTGGCCTGGATGTGCAGGTGCTCGTCGGCGATCATCCGCGCGAGCCGCTCGACATCCTCGGCCGCGCGCGGGCTCGCGCCCGGACGACCGAGGTTGACGGCGTCGATGCCGAGCCGGTCCATCATGCGGACCAGCTCGAGCTTCTGCTCGAGACTCGGCTGCTTCACCGCCGGGGACTGCAGGCCGTGGCGCAGCGTCTCGTCGACGAAGCGCGGCGGCTCGCGAAGCAGCGGCCCGTGCCGCTCCTTCTCGTTCCAGTCGTAGAGGCTCGCCGCCGAGTCGGCCATCCTCGTCAGGCCTCCGCCATGACGACGTCGTCGCGCTGGAAGAAGCTCTGCAGCTCGTCCATCAGCCCGTAGAACAGCTCGGTCTCGACCGCGTCGTCGCCCTCTTCGTCGTCGTCCTCCGCCTCGGGCAACAGGTCGCGCATGATCACGATCCCCGTCAGCTCCGCCTCTTCGTCGCCCTTCTTGCGCGTGCCGCAGAACGCGACGACGTTGCGCGGATCGACGCCGGCCTTGACCTGCTCCTCGGTGGCGCGGGTCTGCACGGTGATCGGCGCGTGGGCGACCAGGCGCAGCAGCGGATCGGGGAGCTGCTCGAACACGTCCTCGAGCCGCGAGCGCAGCTCCTGGGCGTCGGCGTAGGTCGGCTCGGGCGTCTCGCCGTCCTCGGCCGCGTCGAGCTCGCGGACGCGGAGCATCGCTGCGACCGCACCGTCGGTGTCGCCCGCGGCGCCGAGCACCAGCGCGAGCTGGTAGTGCAGGTCGCCGTCGTCGGGCTCGTGCGTGAGCGCGGCGCGGAGATCCTCGACCGCGCGATCGAGCTTGCCCGCGGCCATGTGCGCCGAGCCGCGCGTGCTCAGGAATGCAGGGTGGTTGTGCAGGGATGCATCGATCTCGCCGAGGATCTCGAGCGCCTCGTCGGGGTCGTCGCCCGACAGCCGGATCTGCGCGAGCAGCAGCCGCCCGTCGTCCATCTGCGCCTTGGTGATCCCAGGCAGCGCCAGCGCGGCGCGGGCCTGGGCCTCGGCCTCGTCGATCTCGTCGCCCGCGAAGAGACACTCGGCGCAGTCGAGCTGCACGTCGGCGCGATCGGGCGCACCGTCGGACGCCTGCATCAAGTAGCCGGTTGCCCGCTCGAGGTCGCCCTGCGCCCACGCGAGCATGCCGGCGAGATGAAGAACGCGCGGCTGATTCTCGCCCGCGGATCCCTTGAGGTCGTCGAGGATGCTCTCTGCAGTGTCGAGCTCGTCGTCTTCGACGGCGCGCAGTCCACGATCGACGAGTTCGTCGAGATCCGCTGTGTTGCCCTTGGCCATGGGGCGCAACACTAACGGCGTCCCCCTCGAAACGCGCAACCGCATGGGTGTGAGCGAGCGCATGCCGCAGCGACGCCACCGCCGCGCGCCGACCTCACGTGGCGCGCACGCGCGGCCCACCACGCGGGCCCAGCACACCGGGGCGGCCGGTGACAACGACCAACGTGCGGGACATACTCCGAGCCCCACGCCCATGGATACCCCCGTTCGACCCAAAGATGCTGAAGGCCGCGAGATCCTCGACTCCGTCGTGATTCGCTTCGCGGGCGACTCCGGCGACGGCATGCAGCTGGCGGGCATGCAGTTCACGCAGGCCACGGCGGTCGCGGGCAACGACCTCGCGACGTTCCCGGATTTCCCGGCCGAGATCCGCGCACCTGCGGGCACGACCTTCGGCGTCTCGGGCTTCCAGATCCAGTTTGCGTCGCACGACGTGCTCACGCCCGGCGACGAGCCCGACGTCCTGGTCGCGATGAACCCGGCCGCGCTCAAGGTCAACCTGCGCGACGTGCCCAAGGGCGGGCTCGTCATCGTGAACAGCGGGGCGTTCACCGCGGGCAACCTGAAGAAGGCCGGCTACGACAAGAACCCGCTCGAGGACGGCACGCTCGACGGCTACCGCAAGCTCGAGGTCGACGTCTCGCGGCTCGTGCTCGCGGCGGTCGAGCCCCACGGGCTGGGCACCAAGGAGGCGCTGCGCGCGAAGAACCTCTGGACCCTCGGCCTGCTGTACTGGCTGTTCAGCCGCGATCGCACGCCGACGGTCGAGTGGCTCGAGCGGAAGTTCGCCAAGCGCCCCGACATCGCCGCGGCCAACATCGCTGCGCTCAATGCCGGTCACGTCTACGGCGAGACCGCCGAGCTGCCCACGGGCGTCGCGGTCTACAAGATCCCCAAGGCCGAGCTGCCCAAGGGGCACTACCGCAACATCACCGGCAACGAGGCGCTGGCGTGGGGCCTCGCCGCCGCCGGCCGACTCGCGGATCTCCCGGTCTTCTACGGCTCGTACCCGATCACGCCAGCGTCGAGCGTGCTGCACTCGCTCGCGGGCCTCAAGCACTTCGGTGTCACCACGTTCCAGGCCGAGGACGAGATCGCCGCGATCTGCTCCGCGATCGGTGCGTCGTACGCCGGCATCATCGGCGTGACCGCGACCTCGGGCCCCGGCATGGCGTTGAAGGGCGAGGCGATGGGCCTGGCGATCATGACCGAGCTGCCGCTCGTCATCCTCGACGTCCAGCGCGCCGGCCCGTCGACCGGCCTGCCGACCAAGACCGAGCAGAGCGACCTGTTCCAGGCGGTGTGGGGCCGCAACGGCGACGCGCCGCTGGTCGTGCTCGCCCCCGCGACCCCCGGCGAGTGCTTCACGTTCGCGATCGAGGCGGTCCGCATCGCGCTCGAGTACATGACGCCGGTCATCGTGCTGTCCGACGGCTTCATCGCCAACGGTGCCGAGCCGTGGCCGATCCCCAACTTCGCCGACCTACCGAAGATCCAGGTGAAGTTCCGTCAGGACCCCGAGGGCTTCCATCCGTACCTGCGCGACCCCGAGACCCTCGCGCGCAACTGGGCGCGGCCGGGCACGCCTGGCCTGGAGCACCGCATCGGCGGCATCGAGAAGAGCTTCGCGTCGGGCCACATCAGCTACGACCCGGACAACCACCAGAAGATGACCGACACCCGCGCGGCGAAGATCATGGGCGTCGCCAACGATCTGCCGGAGCAGACGGTGGATTGCGGCGACGACCACGGGGACCTCGTCGTCGTGGGCTGGGGCTCGACCTACGGCGCGATCCAGCAGGCGGTGCGTCGCGCCCGTCGCGACGGCCTGTCGGTCTCCCACGTGCACCTGCGCCACATGTGGCCGATGCCGCGGAACCTGAAGGCGCTGCTGTCGAGGTTCAAGCGCATCATCGTGCCCGAGCTCAACAACGGTCAGCTCGTCCGCATCCTGCGGGCCGAGTACCTGCTGCCGGCCGAGCCGCTCGACAAGGTCGCGGGCATGCCGTTCCGCGTCTCCGAGATCGATCAGGCGATCCGCAACGCGCTGGCGCCCCACTGATTCCCGACCGCCGAAAAGGACAAGCCATGGATACCCCGCAGAAGCTCACGCGCAAGGACTTCGTCTCGGACCAAGAGGTCCGGTGGTGCCCGGGTTGTGGCGACTACGCCATCTTGGCGGCCATGCAGCGGGTGCTCCCCGATCTCGGGGCCACCCGCGAGAACACCGTGTTCGTGTCCGGCATCGGCTGCTCGAGCCGGTTCCCGTACTACATGAACACGTACGGCTTCCACACGATCCACGGCCGCGCGCCGGCGATCGCGACCGGCGTCAAGCTGGCCAACCCCAAGCTCGACGTCTGGATGGTCACCGGCGACGGCGACGGCCTCAGCATCGGCGGCAACCACCTGCTGCACGTGCTGCGTCGCAACGTCGACCTGCAGATCCTGATGTTCAACAACCGGATCTACGGCCTGACCAAGGGCCAGTACTCGCCGACGTCGCTCGTCGGCGCGAAGACCCCGTCGACGCCGATGGGCTCGGTCGACATGCCGCTCAACCCGTGCCTGTTCGCCCTCGGGGCCAACGCGCGCTTCGTCGCCCGCGGCATCGACACGTCGACCAGCATGCTCGGCGAGCTGTTCACGGCCGCGTATCGCCACCGCGGCACGAGCTTCGTGGAGATCCTGCAGAACTGCCCCGTCTTCAACGACGGCGAGTGGGACAACGTCACGATGCGCGACGTCGCCTCGGACCACCAGCTGTGGGTCGAGCACGGCAAGCCCCTGCTCTTCGGCAAGGA
>LNFM01005352.1_pt1 | contig 57381 bp, 52 predicted proteins | sample 596031 | NCBI WGS metagenome assembly LNFM01 (sample SAMN04254537, study PRJNA301005) | activated carbon metagenome | isolation source: dual media filters at the Ann Arbor, Michigan drinking water treatment plant | place: USA: Ann Arbor | reverse complement strand
TTGAAGCGGAAGCCGGTCTCGAGCTCGTTCAGCGTCTCGCTGGTGCACTCGATGTTCAGGCACAGGTAATGCGCCTTGGCCAGTTTCTGGATCAGGTAGGCCAGCTGACGCCGCCCCCAGTCCTCGACGCGGTGCACCTTGCCGTTGGCAGCGGTGACCAGGGTCTTGTAGCGTTCCAGCATGGCCGGAACCTGTTCGCTTTGATCCGGATGGATCAGCAGAACGATCTCGTAGTGACGCATGGAGTCTCCTTGTGGATTCCTGGAAGGAAGCCGCCCCGAAGCGTCAGTCAGACGGGTGCGGCAAGGGAAAAGCCCGCGAGTATAGCCCGGAAATGACAACGGCCCCCAGGTCACCCCGGGGGCCGCAACAATCGTCGCCGTCATCCACTCCACGACGGCTGGGATGCACAGGCAAAGCCGTGCCCCCTCCAGAGGCGCCCCCCTGGGGGGGCGCGCCGCAGGCGCATCGGGGGGACCCCTTACGCCCGCTTGGTGTTCAGGTTCGGGTAGCGAACGTGCTCCACCAGTTCCTGGATTTCCTTCTTGGGAGCCGGCGTCAGCAGGCTCACGATGATGATCACCGCGAAGCCCAGGGGCACGCCGAAGATGCCGGCGCTGATCGGCAGGATGCCGAACCAGGTGTAGTCGGCGACCGGTCCGGTGACACCGAACAGGCCGCGCATCCAGACCTGCGTGGTGGCCATGTAGTAGAAGGTGACGCTGACACCGGCGAGCATGCCCAGCACCGCGCCCCACTTGCTGGCCCGCTTCCAGAAGATGCCCAGCACCAGCGCCGGGAAGAAGCCCGCCGCCGCCAGCGAGAACGCCGCGGACACCAGGAACAGGATGTCGGCCACCTTCAGCGACGCCACGTAGGCCGCGGCCAGAGCCACCACCAGCAGCAGCGCCTTGGAGATCATCACCCGGCGCGCGGTGGGCGCATTGGGATCGATCATCTTGTAGTACAGGTCGTGGCTCAACGCGTTGGCGATGGTCAGCAGCAGGCCGTCGGCGGTCGACAGAGCGGCCGCGAGGCCGCCTGCGGCCACCATGCCGCTGATGACGTACGGCAGGCCGGCGATCTCTGGCGTGGCCAGCACGATGATGTCGCCGCCGATGCGCATTTCACCCAGCTGGAAGATGCCGTCCTTGTTGATGTCACTGATGGACAGCAGCGTCGGATCGACCTTCGCCCAGGACGCTATCCATGACGGAAGCTTGTCGAAAGGCGTGCCGACCAGCACGTTGAACACCTCGTACTTGACCAGCACCGCCAGGGCCGGCGCCGTGAAGTACAGCAGGAAGATGAAGAACAGCGACCAGGTCACCGACTGGCGCGCTTCCTTCACCGACGGGGTCGTGTAGTAGCGCATCAGGATGTGCGGCAGCGCGGCCGTGCCCACCATCAGACAGAACACCAGGGCCAGGAAGTTGCGTCGCGACTCGTCGAAGGTCTTCTGGGCCTTGGCATCGCCATTCGGATCGCCGGCGTAGGCCTGCGCATGGCGGGGCATGCCGGCCAGCGGCGTGGCGCGTGAGGCAGCGGCGGCGCGGGCTGCCGTCCAGGCCGTCCTGGCGGCGGCTTCGTCCTTGGGCAGCGCAGCCAACGCCTTCTCGGCAGCCTGTACTTCCGCCAGCGGCGCATTGGCAGCCTTCAGGTCGTCCAGCGTCTTCTGCGCAGCCGCCTTGTCGGCAGCCAGCGCGGCGGGCACGTCCTTGAGCTTGGCGCTCAGGTCGTCGGCACGCTGCTTGAAGATCGCGATGACCTCCTTCTCCTTCGCATCGGCGATGAGTTCAGCTTCCTTGGCCGTGACCTTCTGCAGCTGGCTGCCGTAGATGGCCTGCGGCACGGGGACGCCCGTCTGCTTCACCGACAGCCACACCACCGGGATCATGTAGGCAATGATCAGGATGATGTACTGCGCCACCTGCGTCCAGGTGACGGCGCGCATGCCGCCCAGGAACGAACAGACCAGGATGCCGCCGAGGCCGACGAAGACGCCGATCTCGAAGGCCAGGCCCGACAGGCGGGTGGTGATCAGGCCCACGCCGTAGATCTGCGCCACCACGTAGACGAAGGACACGAGGATGGCGATCAGGATGCCGACCAGGCGCGCCGCATTGCCTTCATAACGCGCCCCCAGGAAGTCGGGGATCGTGAACTGCCCGAACTTGCGCAGGTAGGGCGCCAGGAACAGCGCCACCAGGCAGTAGCCGCCGGTCCAGCCCATGATGAAGGCCAGGCCGCCATAGCCGCTGAGGTACAGCGTGCCGGCCATGCCGATGAAGGAAGCGGCCGACATCCAGTCGGCGCCGGTGGCCATGCCGTTGTAGACGGCTGGCACGCGGCGGCCGGCCACGTAATACTCGGCCGCGTCGTTGGTGCGGCTCATGATGCCGATGCCGGCATACAGCGCCACGGTGGCGAGCAGGAAGACGATGCCGATGGCACCGCGGGACAAGCCCATCTGCTCGGCGATGGCCAGCACGACGACGAAGACCAGGAAGCCTCCGGTGTACCAGCCGTAGACCTTGTTGAGCCCCTTCTTGAAGGCTGCATTGGCCTCCTTGTTGGAGACCCCGGTCTCGGGTTCGAAACTCAAGCCTGCCATGTCATTCCTCCTCCTGGACACCGTGCTCGATGTCCAGCTTGTTCATGTAGCTGGCGTAGTACCAGATGATCGCCACGTAGATCACGAGCGTGCCCTGGGCGCCCATGTAGAAACTGAAGGGCCATCCGAAGAAGTTGAAGCTCAGGTCGCGTGCGAAGTACGCCATGACGTAGGTCACGACAAACCAGATCGCCAGCAGGATCGCCGTGATCCGGAGGTTCTTTCGCCAGTACGCCTGGTGGTTCTCACTCACCTGCATCGCAGTCTCCTCTTTCGTTGAATCGGGTCCGGGACGGACCCCGTGGTTTCAGGTTGGGCGTATCGGCACGCCAGGTTGCAGAGCTCCCCCGACCGGCGGAGGCTTCAAGGAAAACTTCTCAGGAGGGTCGACCGCCTGCGATCAGGCCGGTCTCCCGCTCCAGCTGGGCCGCCACCTTGGGCTCGAAGCCCTTCAGGTGCCGGATGATCTTCGCGGCCTCGTCAGGCTCCTTGCGATCGAGGTGCACCCGGGCCAGCTGGTACCAGCCGTACGGGCTCATGGGCTGCAGTTCGGTGTTGCGCTTGAGCGCCACCACGGCCTCGTCGTAGCGCTGCAGGCGGATGAGGACCAGTCCCTGTCCATACCAGGCACGGTCGAGTTGCGGACTGAGCTCGGTGCAGCGTTGGAACGCGGCCAGCGCCTCTTCGTAACGGCCGGCTTCCTCGAGCATGAATCCGAGGTTGAACCAGTGCGCACCCACGGCGGGGTGGCTGTCCGTCAGCGCCTGCTGGTCGGCCAGCGCCTGGGCGTGCTGCCCGAGCTCGACCCGCAGGTGCGCTCGGCTGCCGAGCGCGTAGGCGTCGCCGGGCCAGCGCGCGAGCATGGCGTTGAACACCTGCAAGGCCCTGGCACGCTGGGCAAACACCAGCCAGGTCATGGCCGACAGCTTCATCCAGAGGTAGCTCAGACGGTTCATTTGCAACCCACCATGTTCACTGCGATGCAGTGGTTGACCTTCTCGAACGTGACGACTGCATAGAGGATCAGCAGCAAGAAGAAGGTGACGATGGGCACCTGATGGTCGGCCACCTGCCGCGGCGTGATCTTCCTGACCAGGAAAACGAAGGGCTTGCCAACCACTTGCAGCAGCTTGTAGAAGAAGTTGGTTTCGCGCTTGGCACCGGCCAGGATGAACAGAAGACCCTGCCCCAGCAGGCCGAGCAAGGCGACGTACAAGACCACCTGCACCAGGTTGAGGAACATCAACATTTGAGCAACTCGCGGCGTTTTTGCACTTTTGACGGCACGCCTTACTGATGTCTGACAGCAAGCGCCCCACCCAGCGCAAGCCCTCTTGGGGCTTACCCTAGACGGCGGACCGCCCGCAGCCAGTCAGGCACGCCAGAACGACGACGGGGCCCGCAGGCCCCGTTCTGTCTTGGAGTCACGGCACCGTCAGCGCCGGGCCAGCCTCGTCCAGGTCTCGACCACGGTGTCGGGGTTCAGAGAAATCGAGACGATGCCCTCCGAGGCCAGCCAGTCGGCGAAGTCAGGGTGATCGCTGGGACCCTGGCCGCAGATGCCCACGTACTTGCCGGTCGCCCGGCACGCGGCGATGGCACGCGAGATCAGTGCCTTGACGGCGGGGTCGCGCTCGTCGAAGTCGTTGGCGAGTTGTTGCAGGCCCGAGTCGCGATCGAGGCCCAGGGTGAGCTGGGTGAGGTCGTTGGAGCCGATCGACATGCCATCGAAGTGCTCGAGGAACTGCTCGGCCAGGATGGCGTTGCTGGGCACCTCGCACATCATGATCAGCCGCAGCCCGTTGGTGCCGCGCTGCAGGCCGCGCTCACCGAGCATCTGCGCCACGCGCTCGGCCTGGCGCACGGTGCGCACGAAGGGCAGCATGATCTCGACATTGGTCAGGCCCATCTCGTTGCGCACGCGCTTGAGGGCTTCGCACTCCATCGCGAAGGCATCTGCGAAGTCGCCGCTGATGTAGCGGCTGGCGCCGCGGAAGCCCAGCATCGGATTCTCTTCGTCGGGCTCGTAGCGCGTCCCGCCGATCAGCTTGCGGTACTCGTTGGACTTGAAGTCCGACAGTCGCACGATGACCGGCTTGGGCCAGAAGGCCGCCGCGATGGTGGCCACGCCTTCGGCCAGCTTGTCGACGTAGAAGGCCCTCGGAGAAGCATGCCCACGCGCCACCGACTCCACCGCCTTCTTCAGCTCGGGGTCGATGTTCGGGTAGTCGAGGATGGCCTTGGGGTGGACGCCGATGTTGTTGTTGATGATGAACTCGAGCCGCGCCAGTCCCACCCCGGCATTGGGAATCTGCGCGAAGTCGAACGCCAGCGTCGGGTTGCCGATGTTCATCATGATCTTGATCGGGCAGTAAGGCATCTCGCCGCGCTGCATCTCGCTGACCTCGGTCTCGAGCAGGCCGTCGAACACGAAGCCGGTGTCGCCCTCGGAGCAGGCCACGGTGACCAGCGATCCTTCGCTGACCTTCTCGGTGGCGTCGCCACAACCCACCACCGCCGGGATGCCGAGTTCGCGCGCGATGATGGCGGCATGGCAGGTGCGTCCACCACGGTTGGTGACGATGGCGCTGGCACGCTTCATCACCGGTTCCCAGTTCGGGTCGGTCATGTCGGTGACGAGCACATCGCCGGGCTGCACGCGGTCCATCTCGGCAGGGCTGCGAACCAGTCGCACCGGGCCGGTGCCGATCTTCTGACCGATGGCCCGGCCTTCTGCCAGCACGGTGCCCTTGCCCTTCAGGCGGTAGCGTTGCTCGACGCGCCCTTCCGACTGGCTCTTGACCGTCTCGGGGCGCGCCTGCAGGATGTAGATGCGGCCGTCGTTGCCGTCCTTGCCCCACTCGATGTCCATCGCGCGGCCGTAGTGTTTCTCGATGATGAGGGCGTAGCGCGCCAGTTCGGTCACCTCGGCATCGTTCAGCGAGTAGCGGTTGCGCTGCTCCGGCGGCGTGTCGACCACGCGCACCGGCTTGCCGGTGGCGGCCTTCTCTTCGGGGCTGGCGAACTCCATGCGCTGCAGCTTGGAGCCCAGCACGCGGCGGATGACGGCCAGGTTGCCGGCGTTCAGCGCCGGCTTGAAGACATAGAACTCGTCGGGATTGACGGCGCCCTGCACCACCGTCTCGCCCAGGCCGTAGCTGGACGTGATGAGCACGACGTCGGCAAAGCCGGACTCGGTGTCGATGGTGAACATCACCCCGGCCGCACCGACGTCGGAGCGCACCATGCGCTGCACGCCGGCCGACAAGGCCACGTCGGCATGCGCGAAGCCCTTGTGCACGCGGTAGCTGATGGCACGGTCGTTGTAGAGCGAGGCGAAGACCTCCTTCATGCGGTGCAGCACGTCGTCGATGCCGGTGACGTTGAGGAAACTCTCCTGTTGTCCGGCGAAGGACGCGTCGGGCAGGTCTTCGGCGGTGGCCGACGAGCGCACGGCGAAGCTGGCACCCGGGTCGGCTGCTGCCAATTCCTTGAACTGCTGGCGGATGGCCGCTTCGAGGTCGGCCGGGAACGGCGTGGCGACCACCCAGTCGCGGATCTGCTGACCGGCCTCGGCCAGGGCGCGCACGTCGTCGACGTTGAGTGCGCCCAGGCGCGCGTTGATGCGATCGCCCAGACCGCCGTGAGCAATGAAGCGGCGGAAGGCATGGGCCGTGGTGGCAAAGCCCCCGGGCACGCGCACGCCGGCGGCGGCCAGCTGGCTGATCATCTCGCCGAGAGAGGCGTTCTTGCCGCCTACCGGTCATTCTCAGGTGTTCGAACGGGACGACCAGGGCGGTCGCCAGGGAGGCTTGAGACATGGGGAAACTCCGTGATGTTGCAAAAGCCGTGCTCTCGCCCAGTCTCTGCGCCGCAGTGAACCCCACGCGCCAGCGCTTCTTGCTTCTGGTTGTCGGCTGGGGGAGTTCATGCGTTCGATGGGCGGAAATGTAGAGACGGATTCTAAGGACATACTCCTTATGATGGACAGACAGGACCTCTCGGTCCGCCCACCCTGCCCTGCGCCATGCCTGAACGAACCGTGTTCTTTGTCTCGGACGGTACCGGCATCACCGCCGAAACCTTCGGCAACTCCATCCTGGCCCAGTTCCCGGCGCGCCCGCGTCATGTCAGGCGACCCTTCATCGACAGCGTGGCCAAGGCCAGCGCGGTCGTGCTCGAGATCAACGAGGTCGCGCTTCGAGAGGGCAAGCGGCCTATCGTCTTCATCACACTGGTGAACGAAGAAGTGCGCGACATCGTCACCGGGCCCGGCTGCGCCGGCATGGTGCTGGACATGTTCCGCGCCTTCGTGGAACCCCTCGAGATCGAGTTCGACCACCGCATCGGCCGCTTTTCCGACGCCAGCCAGAGCGAGGAGTACCACGACCGCATCGAGGCCATCAACTTCTCGCTGGCGCACGACGACGGCCAGTCTTCGCGCAACCTCGACGTGGCCGACGTCATCCTGGTGGGTGTCAGCCGCAGCGGCAAGACACCGACATCGCTGTACCTGGCCATGCAGCACGGCATCAAGGCAGCCAACTACCCGTTGATCCCGGAAGACTTCGACCGCGGCCGCATGCCCGTGCCGCTGGCGCCGCACAAGCGCAAGTGCTTCGGGCTGACCATCGACCCGGTACGGCTGGCGCAGATCCGCCACGAACGGCGGCCGGCCAGCAAGTACGCGTCGCTCGAGAACTGCCGCTACGAGGTGAACGAGGCCGAAGCGATGATGCGCCGCGAGGGCATCGCCTGGCTGTCATCCACGCACAAGTCGATCGAGGAGATCGCCACCACCATCCTGCGCGACATCCGGCCCGACCGCCTGATCTACTAGGCTACGTGGGCAGCCGGCGCTGTCGCAGGCTTTCGTACAGGCACACCGCGGCGGCGGCCGCGACGTTGAGCGATTCTTCCCCGCCGGGCTGCGGGATGCGCAACTGCATGCCGCACATCGCCGACAGGTCGTCACAAACCCCCTGTCCTTCGTGGCCCAGCACCCAGGCGGCCGGGTGCGGCAGCGACGCGCGATGCAGCCACTGGCCGCCATGCGAACTGGTGCCCAGCAAGGGCACGGCCAGCGCCTGCAGGTCGGCCGCCGTCAGGCCTTCGACCAGCCGCAGCCCGAAGTGCGCCCCCATGCCGGCGCGCAGCACTTTCGGCGACCACAGCGCGACAGTGCCCTTCAGCGCCAGCACCTGGGTGAAACCGAAGGCCGCCGCGCTGCGCAGCACGCTGCCGACGTTGCCCGGGTCCTGCAGGCGGTCCAGCACCACGGTGGCGGCCGTCGTATCCAGGGCCGGCGCGACCGGGGCATCGAGCACGAATCCGATGCTCGACGGCGATTCGAGCGTGCTGAGCTGGCGATACAGCGCCTCGGGCACGACGACCGTGCGAGCGGCCCAGCCGGCCAGTTCGCGCAGCGCAGCGTCGTCGATGGCCGCGTCGCAGAGCACGGCTTGCGATGCCGGCACGCCACGCGCGCGCGCAGCGCGGCAGAGGTGGTCGCCCTCCAACCACAGCCTGCCCGCACGGCGGTAGGCGGCGCCGTCCTGCTGGAGCCGTCGCAGGCTCACCAGCAGCGGGTTGTCGCGCGACCGGATGTGCTGGAGTTCACTCAAGGCCCCGCCTCCTCGCCGTGCCTCGTCGCCGGCTCGACAGCGCCGCGCTGCAGGACCAGACTCACCGGAGCGAAGCTTCGGCGATGTTCGGGACAGGCGCCGTGGCGCTGCAAGGCGTCGAGGTGCGCTGCCGTGGCGTATCCCTTGTGCAGCTCGAAGCCGTAGTGCGGATAGCGCTGGTGCAGTTCGGCGCAGAGCCGATCACGGTGCACCTTGGCGATGATGCTGGCGGCCGAAATGGACGGCACCGTGACATCGCCTCGCACGATGGCCTCGGCCTGCACGCGCAGCACCGGCACGCGATTGCCGTCCACCACCACGCGCTGCGGCAACAGCCGCAGGCCTTCGACCGCGCGGCGCATCGCCAGCATCGTGGCTTGCAGGATGTTGATGTGATCGATCTCCTCGACGCTGGCGGAGCCGATGCTCACGCACAGGGCACTGGCACGGATCTGGTCGTACAGGCGCTCGCGCCGCAAGGGAGAAAGCTGCTTGGAGTCGGCCAGCCCCTTGATGGGCCGAAGCTCGTCGAGGATCACCGCGGCAGCCACCACCGGGCCGGCCAGCGGCCCGCGCCCGGCCTCGTCCACGCCGGCCAGCAGGCCAGGGGTGGTCCAGCCCAGGGCCAGTTGTTCAGGTGGCAATGACTTGCGCGATCGCATCGGTGGCGCGCTGCGCGGTGTTCTGGCGCAGCAGATGATGGATGTCGACGAAGCGAGCCGCCACGCGCTGCCGCGCGGCGGGGTCATCGAGCCAGCGCAGCAGCTCGCGGCCAAGGGCCTCGGGCGTGCATTGCTCCTGGATCAGCTCCGGCACGACGAACTCGCGACTCAGGATGTTGGGCAACCCGACCCAGGGCTGGTACTTCATGCGCTTCATGAGCTGCCAGCTCAGACCGTGCATGCGATAGCCGATGACCATGGGCTGCTTGAACAGCGCCGCCTCGAGCGTGGCCGTGCCGCTGGCGATCAAGGTCACGTCGCAGGCTGCGAGCACGGTGTGCGACTGGCCGTCGATGAGTTGCAGGGGCGCTTCCGGCGCATGCGCGGCCACCAGCGGTTCGATCAGAGTGCGCAGTCCCGGCACCACCGGCAGCAGGAAGCGCAGCGAGGGCCGCTGGCGGTGCAGTCGAGCCACGGCCTGCAGGAACACCGGTGCGATGTACTGGATCTCCGAGCGCCGGCTGCCCGGCAGCACCGCCACCACGGCGTCGCCTTCGGCCAGGCCCAGAGCAGCGCGGGAGGCGGCTCGCGGCACCTCCAGCGGGATGGCGTCGGCCAGCGGATGGCCGACGTAACTGGCCGCAACGCCATGCGCACGCAACAGATCGGGCTCGAAGGGAAACAGGCACAGCACGTGGTCGCAGCATTCGGCCATCCTGCGCGCACGCCCTCCGCGCCAGGCCCAGATCGAAGGGCAGACGAAATGAACGGTCTTGATGCCGGCGGCGCGCAGGCGCCGCTCGAGACCGAGGTTGAAGTCGGGTGCATCGACGCCGACGAAGGCGCGCGGCGGTGCGGCCAGCAGCCGCCTTGCCAGGGCATCGCGGATGCCCGAGATCTCGCGGTAGTGGCGCAGCACCTCGACGTAACCCCGCACGGCCAGCTTCTCGTGCGGCCACCAGGCGTCGAAGCCGGCGGCGGCCATCTTCGGGCCGCCGATGCCGGCGAGCCGTGCCTCGGGCCAGCGCCGGCGCAAGCCGCTGATCAGCAGGCCGGCCAGCAGGTCACCGGAGGCCTCGCCTGCGACCATCGCCAGGTTCAGCGTGGGAGCGCCGCTCATCGACGCGCTAGCGAACGATGCCGCGGGTGGCGCTGGCCAGAAAGTCCAGCAGGGCCCGGATGTCGACATCGCCATCGGGCACCGCGCCCAGCAGCGCTTCGATGCGGGCACGCGCATCGTCGAGCTTGAGGCCGTCGCGATAGAGCAGCCGGTGCATCTGCTTGACCTGCCCGATGCGTTCGCGCGAGAAGCCGCGCCGTCGCAGGCCCTCGATGTTGAAGCCGTGCACCGTCAGCGGGTTGCCCGACACCAGCATGAAGGGTGGCACGTCCTGCGAGACGTGGCTCTGGAAGCCCAGCAGCGCATGCGCGCCGACGCGGGTGAACTGGTGCACGCCGGTGAGGCCGCCGACGATCACCCAGTCGCCGATGTGCACGTGGCCCGCCAGCGTGGCGTTGTTGGCCAGGATGGTGCGGCAGCCCACCTGCACGTCGTGCGCGATGTGCACGTAGGCCATGATCCAGTTGTCGTCGCCCACGCGCGTGACGCCGGCGTCCTGGCTGGTACCGCGGTTGAAGGTGCAGAACTCGCGGATCGTGTTGCGATCGCCGATGCGCAGCTCGGTGGGCTCGCCACGGTACTTCATGTCCTGCGGAGCTGCGCCCAGCGAGGCGAACTGGAAGATGCGGTTGTCGCGGCCGATGGTGGTCGGACCTTCGATCACCACGTGGGCGCCGATGGTGGTGCCGGAGCCGATCTTCACTCCGGGGCCGATCACGCTGTAGGCGCCCACGCTGACGCTGGAATCGAGCTCGGCCGCCGGGTCGACGATCGCGCTGGCGTGGATGAGTGTCACGCTGCGCCGTCCTTCAGGCGATCCGCCGCATCGTGCACATCAGGTCGGCTTCGACTGCGGTCTCGCCAGCCACGCTGGCACGCGTCCTGTACTTGACGATGCCGGCCTTGGCCCGTTCGATCCAGGCCTCGAGCACGAGCTGGTCGCCCGGCTCCACCGGCCGCTTGAAGCGCGCACCGTCGATGCCGACGAAGTACACCACCGTGTTCTCGTCGGGTTCCTGTCCGGCCGATTCGAAGGACAGCAGCGCGGCCGTCTGCGCCAGAGCCTCGAGCATCAGCACGCCGGGCATCACCGGCCGTGACGGGAAATGTCCTCCGAAGAAGGGCTCGTTGATGGTGACGTTCTTCAGCGCCTTGATCGACTTGTCCTTTTCGAACTCGATCACGCGATCGACGAGCAGGAAGGGGTAGCGATGCGGCAGCTTCTTGAGGATCTTGTGGATGTCCAGGATGGGCGCGGTCATGGTCTTTTCTCCAGCGCGCGCACCCGCTCGCGCAGCGAATAGAGCTGTCGCAGGGTGGCGGCGTTCTTCTCCCAGGAAGCATTGTCATCGAAGGGGAAGGCGCCGCTGTACTGACCCGGCTTGAGGATGGAGCGCGTGACGACCGTGGCAGCCGTGATGTGCACGTGGTCGACCAGTTCCAGGTGGCCCAGGATGATGGCGCCGCCACCCGCCGTGCAGTGGCGGCCGATCTTCGCGCTGCCCGCCACGCCCACACAGCCGGCGAAGGCACTGTGCGCGCCGACGCGCACGTTGTGGCCGATCTGCACGAGGTTGTCGAGCTTGACGCCGTCTTCGAGCACGGTGTCTTCGAGGGCGCCTCGGTCAACGCAGGTATTGGCCCCGATCTCCACGTCGTCGCCGATGCGCACGGCCCCGAGCTGCTCGATCTTCTCCCAGCGGCCTTGGGAAGGCGCGAAGCCGAAGCCGTCGGCACCGATCACTGCGCCGCTGTGCACCAGGCCGCGCGAGCCGATGCGGCATCCGTCGCTCAGCGTGACGCGCGGCTTCAGCCGCGTGCCCTCGCCGACGTGGGCATACGCCCCCACGATGCAGTGGGCTTCGATCACCGCCCCCGCCTCGACCCGCGCCCCGGCGCCGATCAAGGCGAAGGGCCCGATGGCCGCCGACGCGTGAACGGCCGCCCCGGGTTCGACATGCGCCGTGGCGTGGGCCCCGGGCGCCGGCAAGGGACGCACCTGGCGTGCCCACCATTGCGTCAGGCGTGCGAAAGCGAGGTAGGGGTCGTCGCAGATGATGGTCGCGCCGCGCGCTGCGGCCGGTTCACGCATGGCGGGCGACACGATGACGCAGGCGGCCTGGGTACTGGCAAGCTGAGATGCGTAGCGCGCGTGGGCCAGGAAAGCCACGGTCGCACCGTCGGCGTCCTGCAGCGAGCCGATGCGCGAGACGACGGCATCGGGGTCACCGACCAGTTCGCCGCCGACCAGGGCGGCCAGATCGGCCAGACGAACCCGCAAGGCCTGCACGGTGCGGGAGCAGCTGACGGCGCGAGGCGCCCTACTTGCCGCCGGTGTTGCTGTTCAGCGCCCGGATCACCTTGTCGGTGATGTCGACGCGGGGACCGGCGAAGACCACCTCCTGCAGGATCAGGTCGTACTTCTCGGCATCGAAGATCTGCTTGATGACGCGGTTGGCGCGCTCGACGACGGAGGCCAGTTCCTCGTTCTTGCGCTGGCTCAGGTCTTCCTGGAACTCGCGACGCTTGCGCTGCAGATCGCGGTCCTGCTCGACCAGTTCGCGCTGGCGCCGGCTGCGCTCGGATTCAGACAGCGTGGGCGCATCCTTGTCGAGCTTGTCTGCCGCGGCCTTCAGGCGCTGGGCAGATTCCGCGAGCTCCCGCTCGCGCTTGCCGAACTCGGCTTCCAGCTTGGCCTGTGCAGCCTTGGCGGGCGTGGCTTCGCGCAACACCTTTTCGCTGTTCACGTAGCCGATCTTGAGATCCTGCGCTCCGGCTGGCGCAGCGGCCATCATCACCATGGCCGTCGCGAGGGACAGCCCGTACTTGAGCGAGGTATTCATCAGAACGCGGTCCCGATCTGGAATTGGAATCTCTGGATTCTATCGTTCGGCTGCGATCGCACCGGGCTGCCCCAGCTGAGCTTGAGCGGCCCTACCGGCGAGATCCAGCTGAGGCCCAGGCCGACCGACGACCGCAATGTCGAAGCCGAGACCTTTTCGTCTTCCCGCCACACGTTGCCCGCGTCCGCGAACGCAAAGATGCGCAGGGTCTTGTCGTTGCCCGTTCCGGGCACCGGGAAGTAGAGCTCGCCGTTGACGTTGAAGCGCCGCGAGCCGCCGATGAAGGCCCCCGTGGGGTCGATGACGCCGAGAGAACCCTGCTCGAACACCCGCACCGTTCCCAGGCCGCCGCCGTAGAAGTTCTTGAAGATCGGGAACGGTTTGCCGCCCAATCCCTTGCCGATGCCGATCTCGGCATTGAGGCCCAGCGTCAGCTTGTAGGGCAAGGGCCAGTACTCCTGGTACTGCAGGTTGGTGCGGGTGTAGCGAACGTCGCCGAACGGACTCCATTCGAGGTTGACACGCTGGTAGCGGCCCCGCGTGGGCACCAGCAGGCTGTCGCGCCCGTCGCGGGCCCAGCCGATGGTCAGCGGGACCGAGAAGCTGGTCGGGCCGTACAGTTCGCGATAGAGGAAGTAGCTGTTCGGGATGCCGGTGGATGCGCCGATCTTGGTCTGCTCGGCACCGATGCCGAAGAACACCGTGTCGAACTCCGAAAACGGCACGCCGAAGCGGATGGCAGCACCGGGCGTGGCGAGCTGGTATTCGTCACCCTGGCTGTTGAAGGGCCGGCTGGTGCGGTAGAAGAGGTCAATCGACCGCGAGACACCGTCGATCGTGAAATAGGGGTCGATGGCGCTCAACACCAGCGTGCGCGCAGTGCGGCTGGTGTTGACCTCGATGCCCAGGTAGTTGCCCGAGCCGAAGACGTTGTCCTGCTTGATGGACGCCGTCAAGGTCAGCTTCTCGGCGTTGGAGTAGCCCGCACCGATCATCAGGTTGCCGGTCGGCTTCTCGGTGACGTTGACCACCAGGTCGACCTGGTCGGGTGCGCCCGGCACCTCGTTGGTGTCCACGCTCACGTCCTGGAAGTAGCCCAGGCGGTCGACGCGGTCGCGCGAGAGCCTGATCTTGCCGCCGTCGTACCACGACGACTCGAGTTGGCGGAACTCGCGGCGCACCACTTCGTCGCGCGTGCGCGTGTTGCCCGCGATCTCGATGCGGCGCACGTAGACCCGACGCTGCGGGTCGGCGTTCAACACCACCACCACCTGACCGGTGGCGCGATCGATCTCGGGGCGCGGGTCGACGCGCGCGAACGCATAGCCGAACAGGCCGTAGAGTTCGGTGAAACGCCTGACCGTCGCGGCCACGTCTTCGCCGCGATACGCCTGGCCCGGCTCGACCTGCACCTGGGCACGGAACTCGTCGTCGCGGCCCAGGTAGTCGCCTTCCAGGCGCACCGCCGTGACCGTGTAGGGCTGTCCTTCGCGGACCGACAAGGTGATCGAGATGTCCTGCTTGTCCGGCGAGATCGTGACCTGCGTCGACTCGATGGCGAACTCGAGGTAGCCGCGGTTGACGTAGTAGGCGCGCAGCGTCTCCAGGTCGGCGTTGAGCTTGGAGCGCGAGTAACGGTCGTTCTTCGTGTACCAGGTGAGCCACCCGCCCGGCGTGAGGTCGAACAGGCCGAGCAGCGTCTTCTCCGGGAAGGCCTTGGCACCGACGATGCGGATGTCGGTGATCTTGGCCGCCTCTCCTTCGGTCATCGTGAAGGTGACGTTGACGCGATTGCGTTCGACGGGGGTGATGGTGGTGACGACTTCGGCGCCGTACAGGCTGCGCGACAGGTACTGGCGCTTGATCTCCTGCTCGGCGCGGTCGATCAGGGCGCGGTCGAAGGGCAGGCCTTCACCGATGCCCGCTTCCTTGAGCGACTTGGTCAGCGGCTCCTTGTCGAACTCCTTGAGCCCGACGAACGTGACGTTGGCGATGAGCGAACGCTCGTCGACGATCACGATGGCGACATCGCCTTCGATCTCGAGCCGCACGTCCTTGAAGAGACCGGTGGCGAACAAGGCTCGCAGGGCAGCGGCGCCTTTCTCGTCGGTATAGGTGTCGCCGATGCGGAAGGGCAATGCAGCGAAGACGGTGCCGGGATCGGTGCGCTGCAGGCCCTCGATGCGGATGTCCTTCAGCTGGAACGGCGCCACCGCCAGCGCTGCGGGCGCACAAACCGACGCAGCCACGGCCACGACGATCGCCGCCACGGGACGCAGCGAACCAAACGGGTACTCAGGAAACATGGGAGGGGGGACTCAGTGCAGACCCAGCAGTCGGGCCACGTCGTTGAAGAGGGCAACGGACATCATCATCAGCAGGACGGCGACCCCACCACGTTGCAGGCGGGCCAGCCAAGCATCGGAGACCGGTCTCCCCGTGATGCCCTCGAAAAGATAATACATCAGGTGTCCACCGTCGAGCATGGGCAGCGGGAGCAGGTTCAACACCCCCAGGCTCACGCTCACCAGCGCCAGGAACCCGAGGTAGTAGGCCAGACCCTGGTTCACCGACTGACCGGCAAAGTCGGCGATGGTCAGCGGCCCGCTGAGATTCTTCAAGGAGGCCTCGCCGATCAGCATGCGGCCCATCATGCGCAAGGTCAGGACCGACACCTCCCAGGTCCGTTCCGCGCCCTTGGTGATGCCTTCGATCGGGCCGTAGGTGACCTTCACCATCGCCGGGGGCTGCCCGATGTAGGCGTCGATGCGTCCGACCGCCTGACTGGTGTCCCGCGCGTCCTGCGTGATGCGCGGGCGCACCACGACTTCGAGCGAACTGTCGCCGCGCTGCAGCAGCCAGCGCTGGTCCAGTGCCACACCTTCCTTCACCGCGGCACGGATGCGCTCGCGAAGCGTCGCCGCGTCCACGATGGTCTGGCCGTCGACCGAGATGACACGATCCCCGGCCCTGAGCCCGGCCACCGCCGCAGGGCCCCCTGCCTTGACTTCGCCCAGCACCGGCTCACTGAAGGCGGCACCGAGCCCGACCTGCCTCATGAACGCGGCGTCGACGTCGCGCGAGCTGACGCGGGACAGATCCAGGCGAACGTTGCGCATGGCGCGGCCGTCGCTGTCGGTCACGGACAGTTGCAGTGTCTGGCCTTCGAGCGCGGCCTGCGTGACTTGCCAGCGCAGGTCGGTCAGCGATCGCACGTCTTCCCATTCGACGCCGTCGTGGGAGATGGCGCGCACCCAGTCGCGGGACTTCAGCCCGGCCGCCTCGGCCGCCGAGCCCGCCACCGGGGGGCCGAGCACGGCCTTGGGCTCGCTGACACCGATCCAGCTCGCCGTCGCGTAGAGCAGGACCGCCAGCGCCAGGTTCGCCAGCGGGCCGGCGGCGACGATGGCCACACGGTTGCGCAGCGGCTGGCGGTTGAAGGTGCTGCCCAGTTCGGCCGCAGGCACCGAACCTTCGCGCTCGTCCAGCATGCGAACGTAGCCACCGAGCGGAAGGGCGCAGAGCACGAATTCGGTGGACTGAGGGCTGGCCTGGCGCCGCCAGATCACCCGGCCGAAACCGATCGAGAAGCGCAGCACCTTCACGCCGCAGCCCACGGCGACCCGGTAATGCCCGTACTCGTGGACCACGATCAACACGCCCAGGGTGAGCAGGAAGGCCAGGACGGTGGTGATCACGGGGCAAGACCTTTCATCGCCTCGCGCGCCATTGCGCGAGAGCGTTCGTCGAGGGCGATCAGGTCGTCCACCGAAGCGATCGGCCCGCCTTGATGACCCAACGTCTCAAGGGCACGGGCGTTGACCGTGTGGATGTCGGAAAAGCGCAGGCGCCCCTCGAGGAAGGCCGCCACGGCCACTTCGTTGGCGGCGTTGAGCACTGTCGTCGCCCCCTCGGGTGCGTCCAGCGCATCGAACGCGAGTTGCATGCAGGGAAAGCGACGCGTGTCCATGGCCTCGAAGTGCAGGCCGCCAAGGGCCAGGAAGTCGAGCCGGGAAGCGCCGGATTCGATGCGTTCGGGAAACGACAGGCCATAGGCGATGGGCACGCGCATGTCCGGCGTACCAAGCTGGGCCAGCACCGAGCCGTCCTGGCACGAAACCATCGAGTGGATGATGCTCTGAGGATGGAGCACGACACGGATCTGGGCAGGCTGGAGGTCGAAAAGCCAGCGCGCCTCGATGACTTCGAGCGCCTTGTTCATCATCGTGGCCGAGTCGACCGAGATCTTCCGTCCCATCACCCACTTGGGATGCGCGCAGGCCTCGTCGGGCGTGATACCGCTGAAGCTGTCCGGATCGCGTGTTCGAAAGGGCCCACCCGAGGCCGTCAGCACGATATGGTCGATCCAGCGAGTCCAGGCGGCGCGGTCGTGCGGCAGGCACTGGAAGATGGCCGAGTGTTCGCTGTCGATGGGAAGCAGCTGGGCGCCGCCGGCGGCCACCGCGGACATGAAGAGCTGCCCGCCCACGACCAGTGCCTCCTTGTTGGCCAGCAAGAGCCGTTTGCCCGCACGCGCTGCGGCCATGCAGGAACGCAAGCCCGCCGCGCCGACGATGGAAGCCATGACGGCGTCGACCTGGGAGTCGGCAGCCAGCTCTTCGAGGGCACCGGCCCCGACGCGGACTTCCGTGCGTGCGGCCCCGTCCGCCCCGTGGGCCAGCAAGGCGCGCAACCGCTTCGCGCCGTCCTCGGTCGACACCACGGCCACGCGAGGCGTCCAGCGGCGGCACTGCTCGGCGAGTGCTTCGATGCGTTGGTAGGCACTGAGGCCCACGACTTCGAAGCGATCGGGATGGCGCGCGACGACGTCGAGCGTGTTCGCCCCGACCGAACCGGTGGAGCCCAGGATGGCCAGGCGGAGGGGGCGGTTCATCGGCGTGTGCTCAGAGCGATGCGAGCGCCAGCGCCAACGGGAACACCGGCAGCAAGGCATCGACGCGGTCGAGCACGCCCCCATGGCCGGGCAGCAGTCCGCTGCTGTCCTTGGCCCCGGCAGCACGCTTGACGAGCGACTCGACAAGGTCTCCGACCACGCTCATGGCCGCCAGGCACAGCAAGGCCAGCAGCGTGGACGGCCAGCCCAGATGGCTCACCAGCAGCGTGTACAGACTGGGGGCCTCAGCGGCGTACGCGCGGTCTGCAGCGATCCATGCGGCGGCCAGCAACAGTACCGCGGCCGTGCCGGTGATGGCTCCCTCCCAGGTCTTGCCCGGACTGACCGTGGGTGCGAGCTTGTTCCGGCCAAAGGCTCGCCCGCCGGCATAGGCGGCGATGTCGGCCGCCCAGACCAGGGCGAACACCGACAGCACGAAATTCAGGCCGAGTGCCCGGGACTGACTCAGCGCCAGCCAGGCGGCCCACAACATCACGAGGCCGATCACCCAGCGCAGGGACCTGGGCAGTCGCGGCCAGGCCTTCGGGCCGCCGCGCAAGGCGAAGGTCGCGCCCAGCCCCCAGAGCACGGCTGCCAACCACCACGCCGAGTCCGGCGCCTGGGTCGTCCAGTGAGCAGCCAGTGCACCGGCACAGCCCAGCGCGAGCAAGCCACCCAGCACCCACGAGCCCAGGCCCGGCGCATCGTTCAACCGGCCCCACTCCCAGCCGGCCGCCGTGATGAGCACGAGGGTGACGATCGCAAAGGGCCACGGGCTGCTGGAGAACAAGGCCGGCAGCAGGATGGCCAGCAGCACGATGGCGGTGATGATGCGCTGCTTGAGCATGGCCGTCAGGCCCGCTGCGCGGCCGGAGAGTCGGCGTCGACCCCCCCGAAACGGCGGTCGCGCAGAGCGTAGGCGCGCAGCGCAGCATCGATCTCGGCGGCGCCGAAGTCGGGCCAAAGGCAATCGGTGAAGAAGAGCTCGGAATACGCGGCCTGCCACAGCAGGAAGTTGCTGATGCGCATTTCGCCGCCCGTGCGGATGAAGAGATCGGGGTCTGGCGCGAAGCCCAACGCCATGCGGCGGGTCAGTTCGCCCTCGTCCAGGTCTTCCGGCTTGAGGCCTTCGGCCAGGGCCTGGCGACAGGCCTGCAGCACGTCCCAGCGCCCTCCGTAGTTGAAGGCCACGGCCAGTGTGATGCGGCGGTTGCCCTCCGTCAGCTTCTCGGCGCGGTCCCAGGCCTGCAGCAGCTTCTCGCTGACGCTGGAGCGATCGCCCACGATGCGCACGCGAACCCCGTCGCGGTGCAGCTTGTCGAGGTACTTGGATACCGCCACCAGCACCAGGCCCATCAGGCCCGACACCTCGTCGCTCGGACGCTTCCAGTTTTCCGAGCTGAAGGCGAAGACGGTGAGGTACTCGACGCCGCGGTCGGCGAAGAGGTCGATGGCCCGCACCAGCGTATCGACGCCATGCTTGTGGCCGAAGTAGCGAGGCATGTATCGCCGCTTGGCCCATCGGCCATTGCCATCCATCACGACGGCGACGTGACGGGGCACGGTCGTGCCCGGTGGGGTGCTTTGCGCGATTGCCGCGCCGATGGCAAGGTCGGACGCCATGGGGCGGGCCTCAGACGGCCATCACTTCCGCTTCCTTGCCTTGCACCAGCTTGTCGATCTCGGCGATCGTGCGGTCGGTCAGCCGCTGCACCTCGTCCTGGGAGCGGCGCTCCTCGTCTTCGGTGGCCAGCTTTTCCTTGAGCAACTTCTTCAGCTGGTCGTTGGCATCGCGGCGCACGCTGCGAACGGCAATCTTGGCCTCTTCCCCGGCGTGGCGCACCACCTTGGTGAGTTCGCGACGGCGCTCTTCGGTCAGGCCGGGCATGGGAACGCGGATGAGATCGCCCTGGGAAGAGGGGTTCAGGCCCAGATCCGACTCGCGGATGGCCTTCTCGATCTTGGCGCCCATGCCCTTTTCCCAGGGCTGCACGCTGATCGTTCGTGCGTCCAGCAGCGTCACGTTGGCCACCTGGCTGATGGGCACGGCCGACCCGTAGTAGTCGACATGCACCTGATCCAGCAGCCCGGGGTGGGCGCGACCGGTGCGGATCTTGTGAAGCTCGTTCTTGAAAGCTTCGACGGACTTGGCCATCTTTTCGTTGGCCGTCTTGCGGATGTCAGAGATGGTCATGGAAACGACAGCCTCCTCAAACGTGCACCAGGGTGCCTTCGTCTTCGCCGAGCACCACGCGCTTGAGGGCACCGGCCTTGAATATGCTGAATACCTTGATGGGCAGCTTCTGGTCGCGGCACAAGGCCAGCGCCGTGGCGTCCATCACCTGCAGGTTCTTGATGATCGCCTCGTCGAACGTGATGCGGGTGTAGCGCGTGGCGTGCGGATCCTTCTTGGGATCGGCGGTGTAGACGCCGTCGACCTTCGTCGCCTTCATCACGACCTCGGCTCCCATCTCGGCACCCCGCAACGCCGCGGCGGTATCGGTGGTGAAGAAGGGGTTGCCGGTGCCGGCTGCGAACACGACGACCTTGCCTTCCTCGAGGTACTGAAGCGCCTTGGGACGGACATACGGCTCGACCACTTGTTCGATCGAGATGGCGGACATCACGCGTGCGGTCATGCCCTCCTGCCGCATGGTGTCGGCCAGTGCCAGCGAATTCATCACGGTGGCCAGCATGCCCATGTAGTCGGCGGTGGCGCGGTCCATGCCCACTGAACCGCCGGCCACACCACGGAAGATGTTGCCGCCACCGATGACGACGGCCACCTCGCAGCCCATGTTGGTGATTTCCTGCACCTCGCGCACGATGCGCACGATGGTCGAGCGGTTGATGCCGTATGCGTCGTCGCCCATCAGGGCTTCGCCCGAGAGCTTGAGCAGGATGCGCTTGTACGCCGGCATTCAGGATCCCCAGGATTCATCAACGACAGGACCGACAGTGTAAGGCGCGCCGCGGCGCGCACCTCCCGTCGGCAGGGCTTACTGGCCCTTGGCGGCAGCCACCTGTGCAGCGACTTCGGCGGCAAAGTCGTCGGTCTTCTTCTCGATGCCCTCGCCTACAACGTACAGCGTGAAGCCCGCGACCTTGGTGGCACGCTCCTTGAGCATCTGCTCGACGGTCTGCTTGTCGTTCTTCACGAACGCCTGGTTCAGCAGCGAAACCTCCTTGAGGAACTTCTGCACCGAACCTTCGACACGTTTGGCAACGATTTCAGCCGACTGAGCGGGCTTGCCAGCGGCCACGTTCGCAGCGGAGTCCTCGGCAGCCTTCTCGGCGGCGACGCGGCGTTCGACCTCGATCAGATCGGCCGGCACGTCGGCCGTGGCCAGCGCCTTGGGCTTCATGGCGGCGACGTGCATCGCCACGTCCTTGGCCGCAACTTCGTCGCCGGTGAACTCGACCATCACGCCGATGCGCGTGCCATGCAGGTAGCTGGCCAGCTGGCCGCCGCCCGCATACCGCCTGAAGCGGCGGATGGCCATGTTCTCGCCGATCTTGCCGATCAGGCCCTTGCGCACGTCCTCGACCGTTGGGCCGAAGCCGTCCTGCGAATGAGGCAGCGCCGACAGCGCGGCAACGTCGGCCGGGTTGTGCTCGGCCACCAGCCTGGCACAAGCCTGCGTGAACGCCAGGAAGGAGTCGTTCTTGGAGACGAAGTCCGTCTCGCAGTTGATCTCGACCAGCGCACCCGTGCTGCCCTGGAGCGCCGCGGAGATGACACCTTCGGCAGTGATGCGCGACGCCGCCTTGCCGGCCTTGTTGCCCAGCTTGACGCGCAGAATCTCCTCCGCCCGGCCCATGTCGCCCTCGGCTTCGGTCAGGGCCTTCTTGCACTCCATCATCGGCGCGTCGGTCTTGCCGCGCAGCTCGGCCACCATGCTTGCGGTGATTGCAGCCATCTTCAAACTCCGATCAATTCATGAAAAATGCGATCGGCGCCTCGCGGCAGCCGGCCGCCGGGCGCTGGTCCGTCGCGGCACCGGCCGTGAAGGCCGGTGCGCCGGTGATCACTGTTCGCTGACCTCGACGAACTCGTCGTTGCCGGCCACGGCAGTCACCACTTCGGAAGTGGAGTTGGCCTTGCCCTCGAGCACGGCGTCGGCCACAGCGCGCGCATACAGCGCGACGGCCTTGGCGGAATCGTCGTTGCCAGGAATGACGTAGTCGATGCCCACCGGCGAGTGGTTGGTGTCGACGATGCCGATGACCGGGATGCCGAGCTTCTTGGCCTCGGCCACGGCGATCTTGTGGTAGCCGACATCGATGACGAACATGGCATCGGGAAGCGCGCTCATGTCCTGGATGCCGCCGATGTCCTTCTCGAGCTTGACCAGCTCGCGCTCGAACAGCAGCGCTTCCTTCTTGATCATGGCGTCCATGCCGGCGTCCTTGGTCGCCTGCATTTCCTTGAGCTTCTTGAGCGAACCCTTGACCGTCTTGAAGTTGGTCAGCATGCCGCCAAGCCAGCGCTGGTCGACGTAAGGCATGCCGCAACGCTGGGCTTCCATCGCGATCACCTCTCGCGCCTGGCGCTTGGTGCCGATCATCAGCACCGTGCCGCGGCGAGCCGCCAGCTGGCGAATGAACTTCATCCCGTCGTTGAAGAGCGGTTGCGTCTTCTCGAGGTTGATGATGTGGATCTTGTTGCGATGGCCGTAGATGTACGGTGCCATCTTGGGATTCCAGAAGCGCGTCTGGTGTCCGAAATGGACACCGGCTTCCAGCATTTCACGCATGGAGACAGTCATGAGAACTCCGAAGGTTGGGTCTAGAATCCCGGCGCTTATCGACGAGGCGGAGACCACTTGGGCAGAGAGCATCTGCCACCGGTGCATCAACCACCTCGGCGACACCTTTCGTGGCCGGGTTCGCGATTGATTCGTCCCGACGCGGCACGGCCATCGCGAGATGACGCAGACCTTGTCCGAGAAAAACCCAATGAGTTTAGCACGCAGCGACATGCCCGATCTGACCGAGGCACGCGCTTCGCTGCAATCCGGTCGTTGCACGGCTCGGCAGTTGATGGAAGTCAGCCTCGGCTCGGCCGATCTGCCCGAGGCGCGCGGGGCCTACGTGAGACGTTTCGACACACTGGCGCGCGCTACGGCCGAGGGTGTCGACCGCAACTTCGCCGCCGGTGCCCCGCTGCCGCCTCTGGCGGGCCTGGCGGTGTCGATCAAGGATCTCTTTGACGTGGCGGGCGCCTGCACGACGGCCGGATCGAAGGTGCTCGAAGACGAAACGGTGGCGCACGACGACGCGCCGGCCGTGGCGCGCCTGCGTGCCGCCGGTGCCGCGCTGACAGGCCAGACCAACATGAGCGAATTCGCGTACTCGGGCGTGGGACTCAACCCGCACCACGGCACGCCCGCCAATCCGGCCACTCTGCTGCTGGATCCGACCCCGCGCATACCCGGCGGCTCGACCTCGGGGGGCGGCGTGACTGTCGCCGCCGGGGCGGCCTGGGCAGCACTCGGGTCCGATACCGGTGGCTCGATACGCATTCCCGCCGCGCTGCAGGGACTGGTCGGGTTCAAGAACACGCAGCGCCTGACCCCGCTGGAAGGCGCCGTGCCCCTGTCCTACACCCTGGACACCAGTTGTGCCATCACCCGCTCGGTACGCGATGCGGTGCTGCTGCACGAGATCCTCTCCGCTCGCAAGGTCGTCCTGCGCCACCGCCCGCTGGCCGCGCTGCGGCTGGCCGTACCCCGCACCCTGATGCTGGACGATCTCGAGCCTGTCGTGGCGACGGTGTTCGAGCGATGCCTGTCGACCTTGAGCGCAGCCGGAGCCCTGATCGACGAGATCGATCTCGAACCCTTGAAGCACCTTGCCGCTCTGCAGGCCAATGGCGGCTTCGCGGCGGCCGAAAGCTGGTCCTGGCACCGCCACCGGCTGAGCGCGCGCCAGGCCGACTACGACCCTCGCGTGGCAATGCGCATCCGCCGCGGGGAAGCCATCGGTGCCGCAGACCACATCGACCTGCACCTCGCGCGGCGCGACTGGATCGCAAGAATGCAGAACTTTCTCGACGGCTACGACGCCATGCTGTCGCCCACCGTGCCGATGGTGGCGCCGCCGATCCTGCCCCTGGTCGACGACGACGCCGCCTTCTTCGCCACCAACGGCCGACTGCTGCGCAACCCCTCGGCCGTCAACTTCCTCGACGGCTGCGCGCTGTCGCTGCCCTGCCAGCAGAGCGGCGAGATGCCGGTCGGACTGATGGTGTGGGCCGGAGCGATGTGCGACGACACCGTGCTCGACGTCTGCCTGGGCATCGAAGCCGAGTTGCGACGGCAGGTGCGCTGAGTTGCGCTTCGCCGTCATCGGCGCCGGTGTGGTCGGCGTCACCACTGCCTACGAACTGGCTGCCGACGGACACGAGGTCATCGTCTACGAGCGTCACTCGGCCGTGGCCTCGGGCACCAGCTTCGCCAACGCCGGCGTGCTCGCACCGGGCTACGTCACGCCCTGGGCAGCCCCCGGCATGCCGTGGAAAGTGGTGCGGCAGGTCTTCAGCGGCCACGCCGCAGTTCGCTTCTCGGGCACGAGCTGGCTTCGTGAGCTGCCCTGGATGTGGCATTGGTGGCGCGCCTGCCACCCGGCAGTTCATCAACGCAATCGCTCGGCCATGCAGCGCCTGGCCAACTTCAGCCGCGAGAGGCAGCAGGACCTGACGCGCAAACTGCAACTCGACTACGAGCAACGAGAAGGCTACATGGTGCTGTTGCGCGGCGAACGCGAGCTGGCAGCAGCGCAAGGCGGGCTGAAGCTGCTGGGTGAGCTGGGCGTGGCCTACGAGCTGATCGACGCGACCCGTGCACGAACGATCGAACCCGGCCTGCATGCCGGCACGCCGCTGGCTGGTGCCATCCACCTGGCACGCGACGGGGTGGCCAACTGCCGCCAGTTCACGCATCTCATCAAGGCCGAGGCACAGCGGCTGGGCGTCAGCTTCCGTTTCGACATCGCGGTGAGGCGCATCGTCACCGGCCCCCAGCCCACGCTGCAGCTCGACCGGCCCGACGGCGTGGCCGCAGGCGACACGCAAGTCGAGGCCCCGGCGCCTTTCGACGGGGTCGTGATCTGCGCCGGGCCACAGTCGGCCGAACTGCTCGCGCCCCTCGGACTGAAACTGCCCATCGCGCCGGTTTTCGGCTACTCCATCACCGCGCCTCTGCGGCACCTGGACGGACACCCCGACATGGGTCCAAGATCGGCCGTGATGGACGAGAAGTACAAGGTCGCGATCAGTCGCCTGGGCGAGCGGGTGCGCGTCGCAGGCAGTGCCGAGCTGGGCGGCAGCGTCTCCACCATGAACGCCCGGGCCCTGCAGACCCTGTACCGTGTGCTGGACGACTGGTACCCCGGCGTGGTCGCCACCCACAAGGCACAGGCCTGGAAAGGTGCGCGGCCGATGCTGCCCGATGGCCCACCGCTGGTGTGCGCCACGGCACAGGCCGGCGTGTGGCTCAACCTCGGACACGGGTCGAGCGGCTGGGCGCTGTCCTGCGGCTCGGCACGCCTGTTGGCCGACCTGGTGGCCGGACGCCCGGCACCCATCGACACCGCCGGCTTGAACCTGCAACGCTGGGGCTGAGCTGATGCGGCGCGTCTCGACGGACAACGGCCCTTGGAAGATGTTCGACACGACGCGGAGCCGGGCGATCGAGGCACGCGCCCTGGCCGCCCACGTTCCCGGCGCGCTGATGCAACGGGCAGGCACGGCCGCGGCCCGACTCGCGATGGCGGTCGCGCCGCATGCCCGTGAGGTGACCGTCCTGGTGGGGCCAGGCAACAACGGTGGCGACGGACTGGTCGCCGCGACCGTGCTGCATGGCGCCGGGAAGACCGTGCGTGTCCACCTGGTCGCCTCGCCGACAGCCCGACCACTCGATGCCGAAGCGGCCTTGCAGCGCGCCAGGGCGGCAGGCTTGCAGATCGACAGCGGCCCGCCGGGAGCGCCGCTCGGGCGCGAAGACCTGATCGTCGATGCCCTGCTGGGTCTGGGCGCCACGCGCGCGATGCAGGGCGAACTTGCTGCCGCCGTGCACTGGTCCGGCCGTCAGCCGGCCAGGTGTCTGGCCATCGATCTGCCGTCGGGATTGCACGGCGAAACCGGACAGCCCACCGGTGCGGCCGTGATTCGCGCCGACCACACGCTGTGCCTGCTGACGCTCAAGCCCGGCCTTTTCACTGCCGCAGGGCGCGACCATGCCGGGCAGGCCTGGCTCGACACCCTGGGCATCGAACCGACCGGCGAGGACGTCGAGGCCGCGGCCGCCGTGGTGCCGTCCCTGGAGTCGCTGCGCAGCCCATGGGCCTTGCGACGCCACGCCAGTCACAAGGGGAGCTTCGGCGATGTCGCGGTCGTGGGCGGCGACCTCGGCATGACGGGTGCCGCATGGCTGGCTTCCCAGGCGGCCCTGGCCGCTGGCGCAGGTCGTGTGTATTGCTGCCCATTGGACGCCGACGCACCGTTGCTGACGCCGTGGCATCCGGAGTTGATGGGCCGACATCGATGGTGGCTTTCGCCTCCGGCCACCCTGCGGTCCGCCACGGTGGTGTGCGGCTGCGGCGGCGGCAGCGCCGTTGCAGCCGCCCTGCCGCCCTTGCTGAGCCATGCGCAGCGATTGGTTCTCGACGCCGATGCGTTGAACGCCGTGGCAGCGGACGTCATGTTGGCCAGCTTGCTGAAGACACGCGCCCGGCGAGGACTGTCCACCGTGCTGACGCCGCACCCGCTGGAAGCTGCACGGCTGCTGGGATGCAGCGCGGCTCAGGTGCAGGCCGACCGTCTGGCCGCCGCGCGACAGATCGCCGAGACCTTCGGCTGCGTTGTCGTGCTGAAGGGGTCCGGCAGCGTGATCGCGGGTCCGCTCGGCCCCCCGGTCATCAACCTCACGGGCAACGCCCTGCTTGCGACGGCCGGCACCGGCGACGTGCTGGCCGGCTGGATCGGCGGAACCTGGGCATCGGCCCCACTGCCTGCCAGGGACGCCACGATGTCCGCCACCGTATCGTCGGTCTGGCTGCACGGCCACGCCGCTGACGAGGTGCTGCAGCACCGACCCGGCACAGTCGCGCTGCGCGCCAGCGACCTCATCGAATTGATGCGCTCGAGCCTGTCCGGCTGAGCCCGTCGGCGCATCGAGGCCCGAGGTCAGCGGCGGGTTCGCGGCCTCGGTGCAGCTTTGCGCGGCGCCGGTTTTCGCGCGCGCCGCGCTGCCGTCTCGGGCGCATTGGCCTTCTGCGCCCGGGCCGCGAGCTTGGCGGCACGATCGGCCAGGCGGATCGCGGCGAGTTCCTCCACCGCATCGCCAGGCTTGGCGCCCACGCTGCGACCTTGCGACAGCAGCCGGTCACCCTCGCCTTCGCGCACCATGCGAAAGTCGATCTTGCGTCCGTCGAGGTCCACCCGGCTGACCTGCACCCGCACCCGCACGCCCACGGCGTAACGCACGCCGGTGCGCTCGCCGCGCAGTTCCTGGCGCGCCTCGTCGAAGCGGTAGTACTCGCCACCCAGTTCGGTGATGTGCACCAAGCCGTCGACGTACAGTGCATCGAGCGTCACGAACAGACCGAAACTGGCCACGGCACTGATCGTGCCCGAGAACTCCTCGCCAAGGTGCTCTCGCATGTAGCGGCACTTCAGCCAGGCCTCGACATCCCGTGAGGCCTCGTCGGCGCGCCGCTCGTTGGCGCTGCAGTGCGCGCCGGCGGCCTCCCAGTGCGACAGTTCCTGGGTCATCGGCTTGGGCGCCTTGTGCGCGGGCTTGCCGCCGCGCCGCAGTTCGGGGACCCGGGTCTTGGCGCTGGGCACCAGGTGGTAGCGCCGGCCGCCCAGCAGGGCCTTGATGACGCGGTGCACCAGCAGATCGGGATAGCGGCGGATGGGACTCGTGAAGTGCGTGTAGGCGGCGTACGCCAGCCCGAAGTGGCCCTGGTTGTCTGCGGTGTAGATGGCCTGCTGCATCGAACGCAGCAGCATGGTCTGGATCTGTACGGCATCGGGCCGACCTTGTGCGGCCTGCGAGATGGCCTGCATCTCCGCCGGCGTCGGCTCGTCGCTGAGGTGCAGCCCGATGCCCAGCGCCTTGAGATAGGCCTGCAGCGTCACCCGCTTCTCGGGCGTGGGGCCCTCGTGCACCCGGTACAGAGACGGGTGCTCGGCCGACGCGATGAAGGCGGCGGCGCACACGTTGGCCGCCAGCATGGCCTCTTCGATGAGCCGGTGGGCGTCGGTGCGCGTGCGCGGCACGATGCGTTCGATGCGGCCCGCTTCGTCGCAGACGATTTGCGTCTCGGTGCTCTCGAAGTCGACCGCGCCACGCACGGCCCGCTGCTTCAGCAACGCCCGGTAGACCTCGTGCAGGTGCAGCAGGTGCGGCACCAGGTCGGCGCGTCGCGAGGCCTCGGGGCCGCGCGTATTGGCCAGCACGGCGGCCACTTCGGTGTAGGTCAGCCGTGCGTGCGAGCAGATCACCGCCGGGAAGAACTGGAACGCATCGATCGAACCGTCCGCGGTGACGATCATGTCGCACACCATGGCCAGGCGGTCCTGCTCCGGGTTGAGCGAGCACAGGCCGTTGGACAGTTTCTCGGGCAGCATCGGAATGACACGGCGCGGGAAGTACACCGAGGTGGCACGCTCGAATGCGTCTTCGTCGATCGGCTCGCCCGGCTTCACGTAATGGCTCACGTCGGCAATGGCGACGATCAGCCGCCAGCCCTCGACCAGCGTCTTGCCCCGGCCCCGCTTGAAGGGCTCGCAATAGACGGCATCGTCGAAGTCGCGTGCGTCCTCGCCATCGATGGTGACCAGCGCGACGTCGGTGAGGTCGATGCGGTTCCTGCGGTCGACGGCGCGAAGCTTGTCGGGCAGAGCGGCCGCGGCGGCCAGCGTCTCCGCCGAGAACTCGTGCGGGACCTCGTACTTTCGCACCGCGATCTCGATCTCCATGCCGGGGTCGTCGATCTCGCCGAGCACCTCGGCCACGCGGCCGACGGGCTGTGAGTGCACGGAAGGCGGCTCGGTGAGTTCCACCGCCACCACCTGACCGACGGCGGCGCTGGCCGTGGCGTTCTTGGGGATCAGGATGTCCTGGCCGAAGCGGCGGTCCTCAGGCGCGACCAGCCACTGTCCACCTTCATGCAGCAGGCGGCCGATGATGGGCGTCTTGCGGCGTTCGAGGATCTCGACGATGCGCCCTTCAGGCCGACCCTTGCGGTCGTAGCGCAGGATGCGCACTCGCACCTTGTCGCGGTGCAGCGCCGTCCGCATCTCCTGCGGGGCGAGGTAGACGGCGGGTTCGCCGTCGGCGCGCAGCACGAGGCCGTGGCCATCACGGTGACCGTCGACGACGCCTTCGACTTCGCCCAGCAAGCCTTGAGCAGGCTGCGGAGGGCTTGAATACTTCTTCTCTTGAGAGCCCAGATGGCGGAATTGGTAGACGCACTAGTTTCAGGTACTAGCGCTTAACGGCGTGGAGGTTCGAGTCCTCTTCTGGGCACCAAGATGTTTCAAAGCCGGCACGGTGTGCCGGCTTTTTGTTTTGGAGGCCGGCACGGTGTGCCGGCTTTTTTCTTTTGAAGGCCGGCACACTGTGCCGGCTTTTCTCTTTGAAGGCCGGCGCACTGTGCCGGTTGTTTGTTTTGGAGTCCGGCACGATGTGCCGGCTTCCTGCCTTGAAGAGTCCAGCCCGCCATGCCTGACTCCTTCGTTGCGCATCTCCATCGCGCGACGCGAGGCCTCCGTCTACACCGAGAACTTCTTGGCCAGGCCTTCAGGGCGCAGGTTGTCGTAGTCCTCGAAAGGCTGGTGGATCCACGGGCTGGTAGGCAGCATCTCGACGAAATAGTCGGGCACGTAGCTCGACACCCCCTTGACCCAGACCACGGCAGCACGCAGTTCACTGATGGACGGCATGCCGCGCAAGCGGTCGACGACCGCGCGCAAGGTCACGCCGGTGTCCGCCAGGTCGTCCACCAGCAGCACCCGGCCGGCCAGTTCGCCCTTGGGCATGGTGATGTACTTCGCCAGGTCGAGGCGGCCCTGAATGGTGCCCGAATCAGCGCGGTAGGAACTGGTCGACATGATGGCCAGCGGTTTGTCGAACACGCGCGACAGGACGTCGCCGGGCCGCATGCCACCGCGGGCCAGGCACAGGATCTGGTCGAACTGCCAGCCCGAGTTGGCCACCTTCAGGGCCAGTCGCTCGATGAGCATGTGGTACTCGTCCCATGACACGTACAGGTGCTTGCCGTCGTCGGTGAGCATGCGATCGTTCTCCTTGAGGGGTGGCGCCGAAGCTCAGGCGCGGAAGGGGTGGCGAAGCAGGATGGTGTGCACTCGGTCGGGGCCGGTGGACACCATGTCTATGGGCGCGCCGATCAGTGCTTCCAGGCGCTCCAGGTAGCGGCGTGCGTTCAGCGGGAGTTGTTCCCAGTTGGTCAGGCCGGCGGTGGTCTGCGTCCAGCCGGGCATGGTTTCGTAGACCGGGCGGCAACGCAGGATCTCGTCGGCGTCCAGCGGCAGGATGTCGACCTTGTGGCCGTCGGACTCGTAGCCGGTGCAGATGTTGATCTCGGGCAGTCCGTCCAGCACGTCCAGCTTGGTGATGCACAGGCCGGAGACGCCATTGATGATGATCGACCGCTTGAGCGCCGCGGCATCCAGCCAGCCGCAGCGGCGAACGCGACCGGTCACGGTGCCCCGCTCCTGCCCCACCGTCGACAGGTGATGACCCACGCTGGCGGGGTCGTCCATCGGAAGCTCCGTCGGGAATGGCCCGCTGCCCACCCGCGTCGTGTAGGCCTTGGTGATGCCAAGCACGTAGTGCAGCATGCCCGGACCCACGCCAGAGCCGGCCGCCGCATTGCCTGCCACGCAGTTGCTCGAAGTGACGTAGGGATAGGTGCCGTGGTCGATGTCCAGCAAGGTGCCCTGCGCGCCTTCGAACAGCAGATTGGCACCTGCCAGATGCGCCTGGTGCAGCCTGTAGCCGACGTCGGCCATCAGCGGACGAAGCCTCTCGGCCGCTGCCATCGCGCCATCGAGCATGGGGCCCATCTCCAGAGGCTTGGCGCCCAGGACACCGGTCAGCTCCGAGTTGTGCAGATGGACCAGTTCGCGCAGCTTGGCTTCGAAGCGGGCCGGGTGCTTGAGGTCCTGCACACGCAGCGCTCGGCGCGCCACCTTGTCTTCGTAGGCCGGTCCGATGCCCTTGCCCGTCGTTCCGATCTTGCCGCCACCGCTGGTCTCGCGCAGCGCTTCACGGGCACGGTCGAGTTCGACGTGAAACGGCATGATCAGTGGACACGACTCGCTGAGGAACAGGCGCGAGCGGACATCCACACCCAGGGCCTCGATGCGCTCGATCTCGAGCAGAAGGTGAGCAGGATCGACGACCACACCGTTGCCGATGTAGCAGGCCACGCCCTCGCGCATGACGCCCGAGGGGATGAGTTGCAGTGCCGTCTTGCGACCGGCGATCACCAGCGTGTGGCCGGCGTTGTGCCCGCCCTGGAAGCGCACCACGCCATGGGCGTGGTCGGTCATCCAGTCGACGATCTTGCCTTTGCCTTCGTCACCCCACTGGGTGCCGACGACGACCACGTTGCGGCCGCTGCCCGCCTTGAAGCCTGTTTGCATGAATGAAAGAGTCCTGTGATTCAAGGTCGATCGTGGCGGGCCGGCAGGGCCTGCAGCACCCAATGGCCATCGACGGCCACGAGTTCACGGTCGCAAGAGAGTGTCTGCGCCTCGGGCACATGCCCGGGCAGCGTGGAAACGACGATCTCGCCGGTCTCGCGCAGCCGACGCACGGCGGAACGCAGGGCAGGCTCCTCACCCCAGGGGGCCAGAATCGCCGACGCTGCGTGCATTGCAGGCGCCGCTTCAGACAGCGACTTCAGGTCGAGGCTGAAACCCACCGCCGGACGGTTGCGCCCGAACACCGCCCCGACCTCGTCATAGCGCCCGCCTCGAGCCAGTGTGTCGCTGCTGCCGGCCCCATAGATGGCGAAGCGCGGGCCGCTGTAGTAGGCATAGCCACTCATGTCCGACAGATCGAAGCCGACACGCAGACCGGGATAGGCCTGGCGCAGGTGTTGAGCCAGCCACTCCAGGTCTTCCAGCGCCTGCTTCACCAGCGGCCGCGCCGGCAGCGCCTCTCGCGCGCTGAGGAGAACCTCGTCACCACCATACAGACCCAGCAGTGCCAGCATGGCCTGCCGCGCAGCGACGGGCCAGGCGTCGGTGAGCGCCTCGACAGTCGCCGCATCCTTCTCCGACAAGGCATGCACGACTTCATTGATCTGTCCCGCTCCGAGCGGCAGGCCCGACAGCACGCCACGGAGCACCCGCGCGTCGGCAAGATCGATGACCAGATCGCGCACATCGGCGTCGTGCAGGCAGTCGATGGCCAATTCGTGCGCCTCGAGATCAGCCTCGAGTCCCGCATGACCGAAGATCTCGGCACCGAACTGCAGCGGTTCGCGGGTGGCACGAAGCCCCGATGGCCTGGTGTGCAGCACCGGGCCGCAGTAGCAGAGCCGGGTCACGCCTTCCTCGTTCAGCAGATGGGCGTCGATACGCGCGGCTTGCGGCGTGGTGTCGGCGCGCAGGCCCAGCATGCGGCCACTGAGTTGATCGACGAGCTTGAAGGTCTTCAGATCGAGGTCGGAGCCGGTACCCGAGAGCAATGAACCGAGATGCTCGAGCAGCGGCGGCATGACCAGCTCATAACCGTAACAACGGGCACGATCCAGCAAGCGGCGCCGCAGACCTTCGATGCGCCGTGCCTGCGTGGGCAGGACGTCGGCAATGTGCTCCGGCAAGAGCCAGGCGGACATCATGAAAAGCACCGGGTATTGAAAACGGCATTGTACGTGCCGCCAGCGCCGCCGCAGACCCGATGAACGGACCGCGCAAGCTCGAACAGGCCATCAAAGCCAGACGCTGAGCAACAGCAGCCCGGCGAGCATCGAGCTCAATCCAACGAACCGGATCTGCCCGTCGCTCATGCGCGTGGCGCGCTCGAAGAGCTGGCGCCAACCACGAGGGCTCAGGAAGGGCAGCAGCCCTTCGAGCAGCAGCATCAGCGCGACGGCCCCCAGGAGCAGCTCGAACATGACACCGCCCCAGGTCTGGCGAAGTCTGAGCTCAGACTATCTGCCCGTTGCGGGCTGGGCCGCCGGCCCGCCGCCGCGCATGGTGCGGAAGAAGTCGTTGTTGGGGTCGAGCACCATGATGTCCGACCGGTTGCGGAAGGTCGAACGATAGGCCTCCAGGCTGCGATAGAACTGGGCGAACTGAGGATCGCGACCGAAGGCCTCGGCGTAGAGTGCCGAGGACTTCGCATCGCCCTCGCCCTTGATCTTCTGAGCGTCGCGATAGGCCTCGGCGATGATGACCTCGCGCTGGCGATCGGCATCGGCGCGGATCTTCTCGGCTTCGGCCAGGCCCTCGGAGCGAAGCTCGTTGGCCACCTGCTTGCGCTCTGACTCCATGCGCCGGTAGACGCTGTCGGTGATGTCGGCGACGAAGTCGACGCGCTTGATGCGCACGTCGACCACCTCGATGCCGAATGCCTTGGCCTCGTCGGACAGACGCGTGCGGACGTCTCCCATGACGCGCTCTCGTTCAGTGGACAACACCCCCTGCACGGTGCGCTTGGTGATCTCCTCGTTGAACGCCGCCTGCACCACGGGGCTCAGACGGCTCTCGAGGTTGCGAAAGTCGACGCCGTTGTTGCGGATGAACTGGCGCGGCTCGGAGATGCGCCACTTCACCAGCCAGTCGATGACCAGGCTCTTCTTCTCGGCGGTGAAGATGGGGCGTGTTTCAGGGCTGTCGAGCGTCTGGATTCGCTTGTCCAGGAACACGACGTTCTGGAACGGCGGCGGCATCTTGAACTTCAAGCCCGGTTCGGTGATGACTTCCTTGATCTCGCCGAGCGCGAAGATGACCGCCACCTGGCGCTGGTCGACGATGAAGAGGGTGGAGGCCGCGATGAACAGGGCGACGAGCGCCGAGCCGACGATCAGACTGATGCGATTCATGTTCATGGCTCCTTCAACGGCCTTCGCGGTCACGCGTGCGTGAACCGTCACGGGAGCGGATGTCGGACCCCGAGACGGTCGCAGCAGCCTCTGGAGTCACCGGTGGCGGCGCGACGATCTGCCCCGACCCGGCGGCTCCGGCGGCAGGCGCTCCGGCCTGTTGCAACAGACGATCCAGCGGCAGGTACAGCAGGTTGGAACCGGAACGGCTGTCGATCAGCACCTTGCTGACGTTGCTGTACACCTGCTGCATGGTGTCGAGGTAGAGACGGTCACGCGTGACGGCCGGTGCCTTCTGGTACTCGGTCAGCACCGATCGGAAGCGCTGCGCGTCACCCTCGGCCTGTGCCACCACGCGCGCGCGGTAGCCTTCGGCTTCTTCGAGCAGCCGTGACGAGGTACCTCGCGCCTTCGGGATGACGTCGCTGGCATACGCCTGACCTTCGTTCTTGAAGCGGTCACGGTCGGCACCGGCCTTCACTGCGTCGTTGAACGCGGCCTGCACCGAGTCGGGGACCTGCACGTTCTGCACGTTGACGTTGACGATGATGATGCCGGCCTTCAGCCGCTCGAGCTGCGCCTGTACCGATTTCACCAGGGCCGCAGCCAACGCATCACGCTGCTCGTAGAGCACCGAATTCACACGGCTGCTGCCGACGATCTCGCGCACCGCCGATTCACTGGCCTGCACCACCGCTTCGTCGGGGTTGCGGTTCTCGAACAGGTAGGTACGCGCGTCGCTCAGCCGGTACTGCACCGTGAAGCGGATGTCGACGATGTTCTCGTCCTGCGTCAGCATCGAGGAGTCTCGAAGCCCGGTGGCCTGCACCACGGTGTTGCGCCCCACCTCCACCGACCGCAACTGGGTCACCGACACCGTCTCATGCGCCTGGAAGGGATAAGGAAAGCGCCACTGGAAGCCTGCATCGACCGTGTGGCTGTACTTGCCGAAGGAGGTGACGACAGACTGGTGACCTTCCTGCACGATGAAGAACCCGCTGCCCAGCCAAACCAGGGCCACCACGCCCGCGATCAACGCCGCGCCGATGCCAGCGCTCTTCATGTCGGGCTGGAACGAGGGGCCGTCCCCGGGCGGACGATCGTCACCGCCGCGCCGCGGGCCGCCACCGCCCCCCTTGCCGCCGAACAGGCCGCTGAGCTTGCGGTTGAAGTCGCGCCAGAGTTCGTCCAGGTCAGGCGGCCCGTCGTTGCGGCCACCGCCCTGGTAGATCAGGCTGCCATCGGCGTCACGGCGACCGGTTCGGGCACGCACAGAGGCCGACAACCAGGCGCCCAGGGCTTGCGCTACCGCACCGAGCCTGGACACGAAGTGGGGAGGTCTGGAGACGCTCATGCTCATGGAAGGGTCACGCTGTGGGCCGGTCCGTCGGGGTCGGCTGGGTGGGATGGGAGAGCCGACGGCTCAGCCTCGACACTTGGGGCGCTTTCGGAATGATGCAAGCGCCCTGCAACGATATCGGCAATGACCTGGCGCAGCAGCGCCACGCCGTCGCCGGTCTGGGCGCTCACGAACACGCGCGGGCGCCGAACACCGGGATGCACTTCGACCTGATCGACGGGCTCGCGCGACTGGCGCGAGTCTTCAAGCAGATCGCACTTGTTGTACACCAGGACCTGAGGCACCTGGCCTGCACCGATGTCCTCGAGCACGCGTTCGACCTCGGCCTGCTGCTCGCGAAGCTGCGGGCTCGATGCGTCCACGACGTGCAGCAGCAGATCGGCGTCGGCGGCTTCCTGCAGGGTGGCCTCGAAGGCCTCGACCAGTTTGTGCGGCAGATCCCGGATGAAGCCGACCGTGTCGGAGAGGGACACAGACCGGCCGGCCTGCTCGAGCCAGAGCGATCGGGTGGTGGTGTCCAGGGTGGCAAACAACTGGTCGGCGGCATAGCTGCGAGCCTTCACCAGCGCATTGAAGAGCGTCGACTTGCCCGCATTGGTGTAGCCGACGAGGGAAATTCGGAAAGTGCCACGCCGCTCGCGCGCCTTGCGCTGGGTGCCGCGCTGCTTCTTGACCTTCTCGAGGCGTTCCTTCACGGACTTGATGCGGTCCCCGATCATGCGCCGGTCGAGTTCGATCTGCGCCTCGCCAGGGCCGCCGCGCGTGCCGATGCCGCCCCGCTGGCGCTCCAGGTGCGACCAGCGACGCACGAGTCGCGTCGCCATGTACTGCAACCGGGCCAGTTCGACCTGGAGCTTGCCCTCGTGGCTCTGGGCCCGGGCAGCGAAGATGTCCAGGATGAGCGACGTGCGATCGGCCACGGGGACGCCCAGGTGCTGCTCCAGATTGCGTTGCTGGGCCGGCGACAAGGCCTGGTCGAAGATGACCCCGGCGGCACCCGTGCCGGCCACCAGCGCCTTGATCTCGTCGGCCTTGCCGCTGCCGACGAACAAGGCCGGGTCGGGCGCCCGACGCCGGGCGATGACGCGTCCGACTGCGACGTCGCCGGCCGATTCAGCCAGCAAGGCAAGTTCGTCGAGCGTGGCGTCGAAATCGACATTGCCGCCGACGTCCACGCCCACGAGGACGGCCTTGACCCGGCCGTCGTCGAACGACGGAGCGGAGGATGGGCTGGAACTCAAGGTCGGCAGCTTGGGCGGTATGTGGGCGCGGATCTGGTGGCGATCAGGCCGGATCCGACGGTTCGGCTGCGTGGAAATTCACCGCGCGGCCGGGCACGACCGTGGAAATGGCGTGCTTGTAGACCATCTGGGTCACGGTGTTGCGAAGCAGGACCACGTACTGGTCGAATGATTCGATCTGACCTTGCAGCTTGATGCCATTGACGAGATAGATGGATACCGGAACATGCTCCTTGCGGAGCAGGTTGAGAAACGGATCCTGCAGAAGTTGGCCTTTGTTGCTCACGATATTCTCCGTGTTGTGAACACTGAAGCGATCACGTTATCACAGGCCCGGGAGGACCCTTAGGGGCCGCGTCATATCCCTGACGATCAGGGGTCAGGTACCCTTGTCGTCGAAGGGGTTGGCCTGCGACCGCATCTCTATCCGCAGCGGCGTGCCCACCAGCTTGAAGTGATCGCGGATGCGGCCTTCCAGGAATCGCTTGTAGCTGTCGGTGATGTGGTCGAGCGAATTGCCGTGGATGACCACCAGAGGCGGATTCATGCCCCCCTGGTGGGCGTAGCGCAGTTTGGGGCGGAAGCGCCCTTCCCGTCGCGGCGCCTGATGCTGGGCGGCCTCGATCACCAGGCGGGTCAGCACGGGTGTCGGCATCTTGACCGTGGCCGACGCATGCGCCTGCAGGATCGCCTTCCATACGGTGCCGAGGCCTTGCCGGCGGATGGCCGAGATATGGATGGGCGGCGCGAACTTCAGGAAGGCCAGCCGGCTTTCGATGGAGCGCTGCAGCGTCTCGCGCTGATAGTTGTCGGTGGCGTCCCACTTGTTGATGGCAATCACCACGGCGCGCCCGCTCTCCAGGATGTAACCGGCAATGTGGGCATCCTGGTCGGTCACCCCCTGGGTCGCGTCGAGCAGCAACAGCACGACGTTGGCATCGGCGATGGCCTGCAGCGTCTTCACCACCGAGAACTTCTCGATAGCCTCGAAGACCTTGCCCTTTCGGCGCAGCCCGGCAGTGTCGATCAGTTCGAACCTTCGACCGTCGCGCTCGAAGGGCACGTGGATGGCATCGCGCGTGGTACCCGGCTGATCGAAGGCGACCAGCCGTTCTTCGCCCAGCCAGGCGTTGATCAACGTCGACTTGCCGACGTTGGGTCGCCCGGCCACCGCCAGACGGATCGGCGAGTCGGCATCGGGTTCGTCAGCCTCCTCCTCCGGTTCGGGGTAGTCGGCGAGCGCTGCTTCCAGCAGGCTGCGGATGCCCTGCCCGTGCGCCGAGGAGATCGGATGCGGGTCGCCGATGCCCAGTTCGTGGAATTCACCGAGCAAGGGGGACTCGACCATGCCCTCGGCCTTGTTCGCGGCCAGCACCACCTTCTTCTGCGCCTGGCGGAGGTAGCGAGCGATGTCATGGTCCTGCGCCGACAGGCCGGCACGAACGTCGACGACGAAGACCACCGCGTCGGCCTCGGCCACGGCCTGACGCGTCTGCTTGGCCATCTCCTTGACGATGCCGGTCGTGCTGTCGGGCTCGAAGCCGCCGGTGTCGACGACGATGAACTCGAGGCCGCCCAGCCGTGCGTCGCCATAGTGGCGGTCGCGGGTGAGCCCGGCGTAGTCGGCCACGATGGCGTCGCGGCTCTTCGTGATGCGGTTGAAGAGGGTGGATTTGCCGACGTTGGGACGACCGACCAGGGCGATGACCGGCTTCATGGAAGTTTCAGTTCGGCCGGAAAGCGAACAGTCCGCCCTTGCTCGTGGCGACCAGCAGGGTGTCGCCCGATGTCACGGGCGTGCCGACGACGGCGGAGCCGTCGGTGGACAGTCGCAGCTGAGGCTCGCCGGTGGTGGCCGACAGGAAATGCACATGGCCTTCCTGGTCACCGAAGACGACGGCCGGACCGACCATGACCGCGCCGCTGAGCGTGCGGTAGAGCATTCGTTCATTGGTCCAGAGCACATCACCGTTGCTGGCGCGCCAGGCGGTGATGCGGTCGCTGGCGTCGGCGCCCACCACGACATCGGCATTCGCGGCGATCGCCTGGGCACCTGCATTGTTGCGCGTCCACAGCGGCGCGCCCCTCGCAGCGTCCAGGCAGCCGGCCGCCGACTGGAAGGCACGCGCGCAGATGCGGTCACCGACACGCACCGCCGGCCCGATCAGGTCGGCCAGGCGCTCGACTTCATTGGTGCCGCGCGGCGTGGCCAGCGGTACTTCCCACTGCACCGTGCCGCGCAGCGGATCGACCGCGGCCAATCGGGCGCCCTGGCCGACCAGCAGCAGGTTGCGGTAGGGCATCACCACGCCGGCCTGCGCCAGGGTCAGCGCGTCGCCCGGGCGCTGCAGCGTCCACAGACGGCGGCCGTCCAGGACATCGAAGGCATGCACGACGCGGTCGACGCTCATCACGAACACACGCTCGCCAGCCACCAGCGGCGGCGTGACCACCCGGGCCGGCACGCGCTGGCGCCAGACCACGCGGCCCGCGTCCAGGGTCACGACCTCATTGCCGGCGGTGACGACAGCCGCGAATCGACCGTCGCTGCCGACACCGGCGGACAGCGCGCCGCCGGCCGACCCTCGCCAGATCTCCTGGCCGGTGTCGGGGCGCAGCGCCACCACGTCGCCGTTGCTGCCGGCCACGACGAACTGGTCGGATCGGGCCGCCACGGCCAGGGGGAACTTCACGCTGTCCACGCGCGCCTGCCAGACCTGGCGGCCAGCGATCTTGGCCTGGAAGGACTCCAGCGGGGTCGGCTTGGGTCGGTCGCTCGACGAGCAGCCTGCCAGCAGCGCCATGGCGACGCCGCAAGCTGCCGACAGGCCGCGCCACCGCTGGCGGCTGACAGCCCGCGCCGGGTTCACGGCGCTGCTCCGGACGCTGCCGGCGCCGGCGCGGCACCCAGCGCCGTGAGCTTGGCATCGACGAGGGTGCGGTAGCTGGTGCGGTCGTTCATGCCCTTCCAGGCCACGAGGTAGGCCGCCTTGGCTTCCTCTGTCTTGCCCTGGGCCACGAGAATATCGCCACGACGGTCGGCCACCAGCGGCTCGAACTCGGGAGAGCCCTTGGCGCCATCGAGCTGCTTGAGGGCTTCCTCGTACTGCCTGGCATCCATCAGCAGGGCGGCCAGGCGAAGGCGCGCCACGATGCGGACCTCTTCCTCCGCGCCCTTCTCGGCGACCCAGGCCAGGGAGGCCTTGGCGGCATCGACCTGGCCCTTGTCGAACTGCACGCGGGCGGCGGCCAGCGCGCCGTGCTGGGCGAATGCGGTGCCGGGAAAGCGTTGCTGCAGGTCACCCGCCACGCGCCCGGCCTTGTCGGCGTCGCCAGCCTGAGCGGCACGCTCGAGTTCGTCGAACATCGCACCGGCCTTCTGTCCCTGGTCGCGCTGGTACCAGTTCCAGCCGTTCCATGCAGCAAACCCGCCCAGGGCGAGGATCAGCACCCAGGTGATGAGGTTGCCGTAGGTCTTCCAGAACGACTTGAGGGCGTCGAGTTGTTCCTGCTCTTGCAGGTCTAGCGGTGTGGCCATGGAATGTGAACGGCGATCCAGCGAAAGGACCGCGATTATGCGTTGAGCAGGGTGTGGGCCCAGGAGGGGACGTCGGCCAGGGGCCGGGTGCTCTGCTGGGCGGCAGCGTCGCGCAGCGGCTTGACGGCGACCTGACCGGCGGCCAGCTCGGCGGCGCCGAACACCAGCGCATGACGCGCGCCGCTGGCGTCGGCCTTCTTGAACTGCGACTTCATGCTGCCCGGACCGTCCTTGCCGGCGGCGTGCATCAGGACGTTGATGCCAGCCGCGCGCAGCGTTTCCAGCGCCGCCATGACCTGCGGCAGCGCCGCGGCATCGGGTACCACGGCGTAGACATCGGGCACGGCAGCCGGCGGGGCGGCGTTCACCTGCTGCAGCAGGTCGAGCACGCGCTCGATGCCCAGGCCCCACCCGATGCCCGGCGCCGGCTTGCCGCCCACCAGTTCGACCAGACCGTCGTAGCGGCCGCCGCCACAGACCGTGCCCTGCGAGCCCAGCCGGTCGGTGACCCACTCGAACACCGTGAGGTTGTAGTAGTCCATGCCGCGCACCAGGCGCGGGTTGATGCGGTAGGGTTGACCGGCAGCGTCGAGCTGCGCCCGGACGGCGTCGAGGTGCTTGAGCGAGGATTCACCCAGGAAGTCCCCCAGCTTCGGCGCGGCCTCGACGAGGGCCTGCATGGCCGGATTCTTGGTGTCGAGTATGCGCAGCGGGTTGCTGTGCAGGCGGCGCTGCGCATCGGCGTCGAGCTGCTCGCGGTGCGCCTCGAAGTGCCGGATCAGGGCTTCGCGGTGCACCCGGCGTTCCTCGGCCTGGCCCAGGGTGTTGAGTTCCAGCCGCACGTCGGGCAGCCCGAGCTCGCGCCAAAGCGCACGCGCGATGAGGATGACCTCGGCGTCGACGTCGGGACCACCGAATCCGAGGGCCTCGACCCCGACCTGGTGGAACTGCCGGTAGCGCCCGCGCTGCGGACGCTCGTGGCGGAACATCGGCCCCATGTAGTACAGGCGCTTGCCGCCGTCGTAGAGCATGGAATGCTCCACGGCGGCGCGCACCACGCCGGCCGTTCCCTCGGGGCGCAGCGTCAGCGCATCGCCGTTCATGCTGTCGATGAACGAGTACATCTCCTTCTCGACGATGTCGGTGACCTCGCCCAGTCCGCGCACGAACAGAGGGGTCGGCTCGACGATGGGCACGCGCACGTTGCATCACCGTGCGCACGACGTCTTCGAACCACTCCCAGCGCGCCGATTCCGGCGGCAGGATGTCGTTCATGCCTTTGACGGCTTGGATGGGATCTGGCATGGAAGTCGAGGGTACGCAGCGACCGGCACGGGCCGCTGCGAGGGCTGGGCTCAGGAAGCGGTGGCGGAGGCGTTGCCGAAGCGGCGCTCGATATAGTCCTCGACGATGCGGTGGAACTCGGTGACGATGCCTTCACCGCGCAGCGTCATGGCCTTTTCGCCGTCGATGTAGACCGGCGCGGCCGGCGCCTCGCCGGTGCCGGGCAGGCTGATGCCGATGTCGGCATGCTTGCTTTCGCCGGGGCCGTTGACGATGCAGCCCATGACGGCGACCTTCATCGTCTCGACCCCCGGGTAGCGCGTCTTCCAGACTGGCATCATCGCGCGCAGGTGGTCGTCGATCTGCTTGGCCAGTTCCTGGAACGTGGTGCTCGTGGTGCGCCCACAGCCGGGACAGGCGGTGACGCTGGGATTGAAGGTGCGAAGGCCCAGCGACTGCAGGATCTCCAGCGCCACCGCGACTTCCTGGGTGCGTGCTTCGCCGGGCTGCGGCGTCAGGCTCACGCGGATGGTGTCGCCGATGCCCTCCTGGAGCAACACGGCCAGTCCCGTGGCCGAGGCCACCGTGCCCTTGGTGCCCATGCCGGCCTCGGTCAGGCCCAGGTGCAGTGCATAGTCGCAGCGCTGCGCCAGGGCGCGGTAGACCGAGATCAGATCCTGCACGCCGCTGACCTTGCAGCTGATGATGATCTGATCGGGGTTCATGCCCAGTTCGCGGGCCATCTCGGCCGAACCGATGCCTGACTGCACCAGCGCCTGGTACATCACCTGCCGGGCGGTCCAGGGCTGCGAGCGCTGCGCGTTGCGGTCCATCAGCGAAGCCAGCAGTTCCTGGTCGAGACTGCCCCAGTTGACACCGATGCGCACCGGGCGGTCGAAGCGCATCGCGGCCTCGATCATCTGGGCGAACTGGCGGTCGCGCTTGTCGCCCTTGCCGACGTTGCCGGGGTTGATGCGGTACTTGCTGAGGGCCTGTGCCATCGCCGGATGCTCGGTGAGCAGGCGGTGGCCGTTGTAGTGGAAGTCGCCGATCAGGGGCACGTCGATGCCCATGCGGTCGAGTTGCTCGCGGATGTGCGGAACGGCCGCGGCGGCCTCGGGCGTGTTGACCGTGATGCGCACCATCTCCGAGCCGGCGATGGCCAGTTCCTTGACCTGGATGGCCGTCTCGATGACGTCGACCGTGTCGGTGTTGGTCATCGACTGCACCCGGACCGGCGCATCGCCGCCGATCGTGACCACACGGTTGCCCCAGACCACGCGGGCCTGACGCGAGCGCCGAGCGGCGGGAGCGGCGGCATCGATGATGTCTTCGGGATCGGCAGCGTTCATCGTCGGCACCTTGCAAAAGCACTCACTTCAATTCGAGCCGGGCAACGTTGTCGCGTGTACCGGCCGGCACATCCACCGCGCGGCCGCGGAACGTCACCTGAGTGACGGCAGCGTTGCCGACCACCACGCGCAGCGGCGGGGTGCCGTCGACGCCCACGGCCTCGCCGGGCAGCACCGTGCGCGACAGGAGGATGCGGCCACCGGCGTCGCGCACCTCGATCCACGACGACTCCGAGGTGCTCAGCTGGAGGATGCCGCCGACCGCAGGATCCGAAGCCTGCGGCGCCTGCGGCGCGGAATGGGTGATCTCGACCTGGGGCGCGAGGGCGGCACTGGCGGCCCGTGTGTCCTGAACGGCTTGCGTCTGAGGGCTTGCAGACGCGGCCGTGTCGGCTGCCACCGCTGCAGGGGGGGCGGCCGCCAGGCTGGCCGACACCGCAACCGGGCTCGCGGTCGGCGACGGCCCCGCGGGCGTCGTTGCCGACACCACTTCGGGCGGGGTTCCGAACGGCGACCCGAACCACGCCGAAGGAACGAAGTAGGTCAGCACGGCGGCCACCAGCAGCAGCAGCCCGGCCCACAGCAGGGACCGCTGTGCCGTCGCCATGCTCGCGCCATCCCGCGAGGGCTTGTCGCGGAAGGGTGCATTGAGGCGGCCCGTCACCTGGTCGAGCTCGATCGACTCGGCAGGGGGCAGCAGTTCGAGCACCTGTCGCGGGTCGATGCGAAGTGCGCGACACACCGATTGCGCCAGCGCGCGCGTGAAGGTCGCGCCCGACAACTCGTCGTAGCGATCGTTCTCGAGGGACTCGAGCTTCTTGGGTGTGACCTTGATGGAGGCGGCCAGCGCGGCGATGTGCAGGCCCTGCTTTTCGCGCGCCGCACGGATGATGCTGCCGGCCGTCCTGACGCCGCCCAGGGGCTCATTGGTCATCGAAGCGTCCTCGCCCGAATTGCAGTGCCTCCGGAGACTGCGGGAAGCGGTCGCGCAACTGGCGTCCGAGCTGCTGCGCGGCCTCGGCATTGCCCATGCGGTGTTCTACACGGGCGGCAAGCCAGAGCGACTGTGCATTGACCTGCTCCGCGATGCTGTTGATGCGCCGTACATAGAAGCGGGCTCGCTCCAGTTCTCCGCGGCGCAGCAGCACCTCGCTGAGGTTGTACGCCGTCACCGGGTTGGCCGGATCCAGTTCGTAGGAGCGGGACAGCGTACGCTCGGCGTCGGGCAGGTTGCCGCTGCGCGCCTGGCAGACGCCCTGCGCCAGCAGGGTGCGCGTGGCGCCGGCGTACTGCGGCTGTGCCAAGGCCTTCTGGAACTGCGCCTCGGCCTCTCCGAAGCGCCGTTGCTGGCACAGGAACCAGCCGAAGTTGTGCATGGTGTCGAAATCGCGCGGATTGAACTGCAGCGCTCGCTGGAAGCTCTCTTCGGCCAGCTTTGCCTCGCCCATGTTGGCGTAGATCAGGCCGCGCAGATTGAAGGCCTCGGGCAGGTCGGGCTTGGCGGCCAGTGCCAGCTTGAGTTCTTCCAGGGCCGTGGCGGTCTGTCCTCGACTGAAGTAGGCCGATGCCAGCTCCAGCCGCACGCGCGCTCGACGCTCCAGATCACCCTGATCGGCTTCGGCTCGAACCTCGCGCACCGGGGCTGCCCCGGTGCTCGTGGTGGTGGTCTCGACCGTGGTGGAGCAGCCGCCCAGCAGCATCGCGGCCAGCGCAAGCACGGCAGTCGCCGCGAAGACGGGCCGCAGGCCGGTCGACCGCGTTCCTGCGGTCATCGCAGCACCCCGGCAGCCGGCGCCGGCACGATGGGGATGACCTCATGACGCTGCGCCAGCCGCTCCCGCACCCGCGTGCGGTCCTGCACCTCGCCGGCGAGCTGGCCGCAGGCGGCGTCGATGTCGTCGCCACGCGTCTTGCGCACGGTGGTGACGATGCCGGCGTCCAGCAGCACACGCGCAAATGCCGTCACCCGTTCCTTGGGCGAGCGCCTCAGGCCCGAGGCCGGGAAGGGGTTGAAGGGAATCAGGTTCAGCTTGCAGGGCACGGAAGCCACGCAGCGCACCAGGTCCTGCGCCTGCGCGGGCGTGTCGTTGACACCGTCGAGCATGCAATATTCGAAGGTGATGAAGTCGCGCGGCGCAGCATCGAGATAGCGCCTGCAGGCCTCCAGCAGCTCGGCGATCGGGTATTTGCGGTTCAAAGGCACGAGCGAGTCGCGCAGTGCGTCGTCCGGAGCGTGCAGCGACACGGCCAGGGCCACCGGGCAGTCTTCCCGCAGGCGATCGATCATGGGCACGACGCCCGAGGTCGACACCGTGACCCGGCGGCGTGACAGTCCATAGCCGTGGTCGTCGAGCATCACGCGCAGGGCCGGCACCAGGGCGGCATAGTTCTGCAAGGGCTCGCCCATGCCCATCATCACGACGTTGTCGATGGCGCGCTGCCCCGCCTGAAGGCCCAGCCGGGCCCGCAACCGGTGCTCGGCGAACCAGAGCTGGGCCAGGATCTCTCCCGTGCGCAGGTTGCGGCTGAACCCCTGGTGACCGGTGCTGCAGAAGCGGCAGCCCACCGCGCAGCCGGCCTGGGACGAAACGCAGAGCGTGCCACGGTCGGTTTCGGGGATGAAGACGGTCTCGACGGCGTCGCCGGCGCCGACGTCGAACAGCCATTTCACGGTGCCGTCTGCCGACACGTGTTCGCTCAGCAAGGGCAGCGGCCTGACCTCGGCCGTGCCGGCGAGCTTGTCGCGCAGCGACTTCGCCAGATCGGACATCTGCGCAAAATCGGACGCGCCTTTCTGGTGGATCCAGCGGAACAGCTGAACCGCCCGGAAGCGCTTTTCCCCCAGGCCTTCGACATGCGCCACCAGCGTGGGCAGATCGAAGTCGAGCAGGTCAACGGGCACGGGGGTCTCCGGCGCGCAGGTCCAAGCGACCCACCTGCCGCGGGTAGGCTGGGCGACAGGTGTGGGTCAGCATGCGGTCAGCGGCTGTAGACGTTCATGCCGGGGAAGAAGAAGGCCACTTCGACTGCGGCCGTCTCGGGCGCGTCGGACCCGTGTACGGCATTGGCATCGATGCTGTCGGCGAAGTCGGCACGGATGGTGCCCTTCTCGGCCTTCTTCGGGTCGGTGGCCCCCATCAGTTCGCGATTCCTGGTGATGGCGTTTTCGCCTTCCAGCGCCTGGATCATCACCGGGCCGGAGATCATGAACGACACCAGGTCGTTGAAGAACGGGCGGGCCTTGTGCACGGCGTAGAAGGCCTCGGCCTCGCCGCGCGACAGGTGCGCCATGCGGGCGGCAACGACCTTCAGGCCGGCGCCTTCGAAGCGCGCGTAGATCTGGCCGATGACGTTCTTGGCCACGGCGTCGGGCTTGATGATGGAAAGGGTGCGTTCGATGGCCATGAAACTCTTCTCCTGAGATCGGGACGTGGATTCGACAAAACCACGGATTTTAGCCGCGTGTGCCGCACCCGGCGGGCTTTGCCGGGGGCAAAGCACCGAAGCATCCGCAGGCTTCGCGCCATTGCGTCGTCGAAACTGACCTTCGGCGGCGCCGGCGCAGCATGCCGCCGGATCGATTCCGCCTAACGACCTCGACCGCGATTGCCGCCTCGTCCCCCACCGCCACCGCCGCCGCCGCCTCCTCCTCCACCGCCTCCTCCGCTGCGTCGCCCACCACCGCCGCCGCGTTTGCGCTGGAAGGCATCGGCGCCGATGTAGCCCACCGCGGTCTGCAGCGGATCGGGCACGCGGTTGGGGTCACCACCGCCCTTCTTTCCGCCCCCGCTGCCGGGGCTGCCGAAACCACGGGGCTTCTGCGTGAAACGCTTGTCGTAGGTCTGCTGCAGCGGGTTCGGGATCGGACCGTCTTCCGGCAGGTCTCGCGGCTGCGAGCGCGCCTGCTGGATCTGGCGCTTGTCGAAGGTCTGCTGCAAGGGGTTCGGGATCGGGCCGTCCTCGGGCAGCTCGCGCCGCTGCATGCGAGCCTGCTGGATATGGCGCTTGTCGTAGGTCTGCTGCAAGGGGTTCGGGATCGGGCCGAGGTTGTCGGCCGACTCCGCGCGGTCAAGGCCCTCGCCCCGATCGGGCCGATCGCCACGATCGGACCTCGGCGGGCGATCGGGTCGCGGCGGGCGCGGGCCGTTCTGCCGTGGCGGGCGGTCGCCCTGAGGCGGGCGATCCCCCTGGGGCGGACGGGCTTCGCGCGGCTCGCCGCTGGCGGGCAGTTCGCGCCCGTCGCGACCCCGGCGGCCGCCGCGGCGGCCGCGCTTGGCTCCCTGTCCTTCGCGTTCTTCGTCACGTGGCCGGTCAGCTCTTTCGCCGGGCGCAGCGCGTTCCGGCAGGGTCATCAGCCGCAGCCGGCGGACATCGTCGTTGGCCAGATCGACCCACACACCGCGCTTCAGGCCGCGCGGCAGCACCACCGAGCCATAGCGGATGCGGATGAGCCGGCTGACGACCAGGCCAACCGCTTCGAACAGGCGGCGCACCTCACGGTTTCGTCCCTCGGTGATGATGACCCGGTACCAGTGATTGGCACCTTCGCCGCCGCCGTCGACGATGCTCTTGAACGAGGCACGCTGGCCTTCGATCTCGACGCCTTCCAGCAGGCGGGCCTTGGCCGGCTCGTCCAGCAGGCCCAGCGTGCGCACCGCGTACTCGCGCTCGATGCCGAAGCGCGGGTGCATGAGCTGGTTGGCCAGTTCACCCGAGTTGGTGAACAGCAGCAGACCCTCGGTGTTGATGTCCAGTCGGCCCACCGACTGCCACTTGCCCTGTTGCAGGCGCGGCAGTCGGCGAAACACCGTGGGACGCTGCTGCGGGTCGTCGTGCGTGACGACCTCGCCCGCGGGCTTGTGATAAGCCAGCACCCGCGGCGGCGGCGGCGCGATGCGCACCCGCACCGGCTTGCCACCGACGGCAATGCGGTCGCCGTGGGAGATCCGCTGGCCGATGTGGGCCGGCTCGCCGTTCACGGTGATGCGGCCGTCGACGATCATCTGCTCCATGTCGCGCCGCGAACCGACGCCCGCCTGGGCCAGCACCTTGTGCAGCTTGGGCGCGTCGGGCTCGGGCGCCAGCACACGCTTGACCGGGCCGGGGGCCGCGTCTTCGGCAGCGGGCGGATCGGCATCGAAGGCCCCGGAGAGCACCTCGGCGAAGACTTCTTCGGGCTGGGGCAGCGGTTCGGCCAGCGTGGCGACCGCGACCACGGCGTCGTCGCCCGGGCCGTCTGCCTCGGCACCGGGCTCACCCGCCAGGGCCGGGCGGTCGGCACGATCGCCCCCTCCGCGACGGCCGCGCCGGCGAGGCCGATTTCGCCGACCGGTTCTCTCTCCGGGCTCCCCGGTCTCGGCGGGTTCTGCCGTGCCGGGCGCCGGCTCTGAAGACGGGCCTTCGTCGGCCCGCCCTACTGCCTGGGACGGGTCGCCGCCCCGGTCTTCGCCGACGGCATCCATGGTGCTGCCAGGGGTGGCCTGGGGCAGCTCGCTCGGGCCTGTCACCGCGTTCGTGCCCTGGGGGCCGGCGGCGCGGGCATCGGCTTGAACGTCGGCAGGTGTCGCTGCAGCCGACGCTCGACGGCCGCGCTTGCGGGCCGGCAGCTCTTCCCCGCCGAGGCTGATGTCCACTCGAGCCACGACGGGCTCCTCGCCTGGCGCGGCCACACGTTCATCCGCCGCGCTCGGCGCAGCGTCGACTGCTGCATCGCCACTCGCATTGGCTTCGACGACCTTCTTGCGCGGGGCGCGCTTGCGCTTGGGGGCGGCAGCCACGTCGCCCACCGGGTCGGCTTGGGCGGATGCCGGGGGAAGCCCCGGCAAATCGGCGTCGGGAGAATCTGCGTCGTGGGCGTTCATGCGGTCGGGGAAGTGGGGGTCAGGGGAAGTGTCATGTCGTGGGGCGCCTGGGACGCGGACGCCACTTCGGCCAGCTGTTGAGGGATGTCGTCGACAATGGCATCGGCGGACTCATCGGACGTGGGATCGGCCCTGGCAGGCGGGTCGGCCGGACGGTCGAGTGAGGCCGCTTCGGCCAAGGCCTCAGCGGGAACGACGTCAGGGGCGAGATCAGGCTCCACGCCATCGCCCACAGCGCTTTCCAGTGGCAGTGCCGCCTGGCTGTCGGGCAACAGCGAAGGCTGGGCCGCCAGGTTCTGCATCGCCTGAACCCCATCGCCGGTGCTGGAAATCTCGGGCAACTGGTCCAGGCTCGCCAGTCCCAGGTCGTCGAGGAACTGTCGCGTGGTGGCATACAAGGCAGGGCGTCCCGGGGCCTCTCGGTAACCGATGGCCTCGATCCAGCCACGATCCTCGAGCTGCTTGACGATCTGGCTGCTGACGGTGACGCCGCGGATGTCCTCGATGTCGCCGCGCGTGACGGGCTGGCGGTAGGCCACGATGGCCAGCGTTTCCATCGCCGCACGGGAGTAGCGGGGCGGCTTCTCGGGGTGCAGCCGATCGAGGAACTGACGCATCTCGGGGCGACTCTGGAAGCGCCAGCCCGAGGCCAGGGCCACGAGCTCGACGCCGCGGCCCTGCCACTGCTGCACGAGTTGATCGAGCAGCGCGCGCAGCGTGTCGGTGCCGACCTCGTCATCGAACAGCGCGCGCATCTCGCGCATCGACAGCGGAGCCTGCGCGCAGATCAACGCCGTTTCGAGTACGCGTTGGGCCTCGGAAGTGTTCATGGGCCTGAGCTTGAGGGAGCCCGCCGCAGGGGGCAGGCGAATGGAACTTCGTGGTTCTTCCGCCGGCGCGAGAGGGTGTTCGCAGCGCAGCGGATGTCTCGACAGAGCACCGCGGGTGAGCGTTGGCGCGCTGGTTGCAGCGCCTGGCGCTCGCCAGCTCCGGGGGGCGGGGAGAGGCGGTCAAGCCTGCGACGCCCGCTTCAGATTTCACTCATTGTAGCCCGCGCCGCCCGTCGCGACCGTCCTGGGCGGATTCATTCGTCGGCGCGCCAGCGGGCAGGCCGCCCGCAGACGGCCTGCCAGGCAGTTTCGAAGTCGTCAGGCGCGATGGCCTGGAAAACCAGACGCTGGTGCGTGACGGGATGCGACAGCTCCAGCCGGGCCGCGTGCAGGCCATGTCGCGACAGCCCCAGCGCGGGCTTGCCGCCGTACACGGCGTCACCCACCAAGGGGTGGCCACGATGGGTGAGGTGCACGCGGATCTGGTGTGTTCGACCCGTGTGCAGCGTGCACTGGACGGCACTGCAGGCCAGGCCGTGTGCCACGAGCTGCACGTCGGTTCGCGCCGGCTTGCCGCCGGCAACCACGGCCATGCGCACACGCACTGCGGGGTCTCGGCCGATCGCGGCGTCGATCTGCTGATCAGGCGGAGTCACATGGCCATGCACCAGCGCCAGGTAGTTGCGCCGCACGCTTCGGGCGGCGATCTCCCGCACCAGCGCCGTCACGGCGGGCAAGGTCTTGCCGACCATCATGACCCCCGAAGTGTCCTTGTCGAGTCGGTGCACGATGCCGGCACGCGGCAGGCTGGCCGAGGCGGGATGATGGGCCAGAAGTCCGTTGAGCAGGGTTCCCGACCAATGTCCCGGAGCTGGGTGCACCACCAGGCCGGCGGGCTTGTTGAGAACCAGCAGGTGCTCGTCCTCGTGCATCACCTGCAGGCTCATGGCCTGCGGCCGGAAAGCCAGGCTTTCCTCGGTAGGCACGAGCTCGACCTCGATCTGCTGGCCGATTCGCAGGCGACGCGAGGACACATCGGCGAGCTTGCCGTCCACGCGTACGCGGCCGCGCTCGATCAGCGACTGAAGGTGGTTGCGCGAGAACTCCGGGGCCAAGGCCACCAGGGCGCGGTCCAGGCGCTGCGCATGGAGATCGCGGCCCACGATGTCGCGGCGGGTTTCGAACGAGGCGGCGTCAGCGGCCGGCTCGTCGTCGTCGAACACTGCCGGCGCGGGCGGGGTCAGCGCAACGCCTGGCGGGTCGGCGTCCATATAATGAAGGTTCTCTCTCAGAAGGCGCGCGCCGGTCGCGAAGCCGGCAATTCCGATGACTCTAGCTCGAGTGAAGCGCTTCGCCGCGCTGATGATGGTCGGCCTGACGTGCCTGTATCTGGCGGGTTGCGGCTCGAGCCCGGCCGACGGGTCCAGCAGTCGCAGCGCGGAACGATTGTATCTAGAGGCCCGCGACGACATGCAGGCCGGCAGCTACGAACGCGCCATCAATTCGCTTCAGCGAGTCGAGGGTCTGGGCGCGGGTTCGCTGCTCGCCCAGCAGGCCCAGCTCGACCTGGCCTACCTCTATTGGCGCACGGCCGAACGGGCGCAGGCGCTGTCGACCATCGATCGATTCATCCGGTTGAACCCGTCCAGTCCAGCGCTGGACTACGCCATGTACCTCAAGGGCGTCGTGAACTTCAACGACAACCTCGGACTGCTGAGCAGCATCGCCCGACAGGACCTATCGGAACGCGACCAGCGCGCCTCGCGCGACTCGTTCCAGGCCTTCAAGCAACTCGTCGACCAGTTCCCGGACTCTCGATACGCACCGGACGCCCGGCTGCGCATGCAGTACATCATCAACGCGCTGGCAGCGTATGAAGTGCATGTGGCGCGCTACTACCTGCGCCGCGGCGCCTATGTCGCGGCTGTGAACCGGGCCCAGCAGGCCATCAGCGAATTCCAGCAGTCGCCCAGCAACGAGGAAGCCCTGGCCATCATCGCGCAGGCCTACGACCGGCTCGACCTGATGCAACTGCGCGACGACGCGCGGCGAGTCCTGAAGCAGAACTATCCGCAAAGTCCCTTTCTCGAACGCGAGGTCGGCGCTTCGGCCGGCCGTTCGTGGTGGAAGTTCTGGTGACCGCCGGCTAGAAGCCTGACCGCAGCGACGCCGCCCATTCCAGCGCCGAGGCTTCGTCGAGCAGTTCACCCATCGGCGGCAGGGCTGCACGCAGACGGCGGCCGTAGCCCATCTGTCGCATGCGTGGATCGCACACCACCAGCAGGCCGCGATCGGTTTCGCTGCGTATCAGGCGTCCGGCCCCCTGCTTCAGGGACACCGCCGCCTCGGCCACGAAGTACCCGTTGAACGCGCTGCCGCCGGCAGCCTCGATCTGCTTGACACGGGCCTCGACGAGCGGGTCGTTCGGTGGCGGGAACGGCAACTTGTCGATCAGCACGCACTGCAGTACGTCACCGGGCATGTCGATGCCTTCCCAGAAGCTCTGCGAGCCGACGAGCACGCAGCCTCGCCCGTCGCCATATCGCTGCAAGAGCGCACGCCGCGGCTGCGTGCCCTGCACCAGAACTTCGAGCTCCAGGCCGCGCGCCTGGGCTTCCTGCCTCAAGGCCTCGGCGATCTGCGGCAACACCCGCAACGTGGTCGTCAACACGAAGGTACGGCCCCCCAGGGCGCCAGCGAGCCGGGCAGCGAGCTCGCCCACGGCAGCAGGGTGCGCCGGATCGTTGGGCCGGGGTACGCTGGCCGGCACCCACAATCGCGCATGGCTGGCGTAATCGAACGGGCTGGGCAGGCGCAGGCAAGCGGCGTCCTCCAGCCCGGTGGCGGCGGTGAACCAGCTCAGCGATTCGTCGTCTCCCAGCGTGGCCGACGTGAAGATCCAGGCCTTGGGCTGGCGCTGTCGCTGTTCGGTGAGCATGTCGCGGATGTCCAGCGGCGAGTCGCACAGGCGCGCTTGCTGCGGCGACAGATCGATCCAGCGCACGCGACCCGGCGCGGCCGGCAAGACGAATCGGCGCACCGCCACCGCCAGCGCCAGGGCACGTTCTTCCTGTCGGGCCAGCTCGGGCGAAGTCTCGGCCACGCCAGAGACCGCATCGGCTGCCGCATCCAGCGCCACGGCCAGCGGCTCGAGCACCGTATCGAGCGCGCCGCGCGCAGCACGCTCGTCCCAGCGCAGCTTGATCACTCCTCGTACCTCGCGCAGCGCGCCGCCGCAGGCCAGACGCAGATCGCGCGCAGCGCGCTCGATGGCGGCGGCCAGATCCGCCCAGGGGCGCAAACCGCGCGCGTGCTGCAGGCCGGCGCCCAGCAGATCGCGCGCCATCTCCAGGCATTGCGAGGTGCCCACGCTCTGGCCCAGGAACTGCACGCCGGCCTCGACGAGCTGGTGCGCCTCGTCGAACACCGCCGCGTCCACCGTCGGCAGCAGCTCGGCCACGCCGGAGTCACGCAACGCGAGATCCGCGAAGAACAGGTGGTGGTTGACGACCACCAGGTCGGCTGCCATGGCGTCGCGCCGGGCCTGCACGACGTGGCAGGCTGCGAACTGGGGGCACTCGCTGCCCAGGCAGTTGTCGCGCGTGGACGTGACCAGGGGAATCACCGGCGAACGGTCGTCCAGCCCGTCCAGTTCGGCCAGATCGCCGCTTCGCGTGGACTGCGCCCAGAGCTCGACCTTGGCCAGTGCACGCACGGCAAAGCGGTCGGGCAGCTGCGCCTGGCTTCGCGCGATGTTCAGACGATGCCGGCACAGGTAGCTGGCGCGCCCCTTCAGCAGCGCCATCTGCACCGGCACGCCCAGCGCGTCACGCAGTCGCGGCAAGTCACGCAGGAACAACTGGTCCTGCAGGCTCTTGGTGGCGGTGCTGACCAGCACGCGTCGGCCCGACAGCAGCAAGGGCACCAGGTAGGCGAAGGTCTTGCCGACACCCGTGCCGATCTCGGCCACGAGGGCATGCGGCCCTTCAAGGGCTTCAGCCACGCCCGCAGCAAAGCGTTGCTGGGCGTCGCGCGGGTGGTAGCGCGGATCGGCGCGCGCGAGCGGTCCGTCGACCGCGAAGGCCTCGGCCACACGCTGGCCCAGGGCCGACGGCATCGCGGTCGGGTTCAGGCTTTCTCCGGGGGCTCGACCGCGACTTCCAGCCGGGTGATCTGATCGCGAAGTGCCAGCCTGCGCTTCTTCAGGCGGCGCAAGGTCAGCTCGTCGGTGGGCCGGTCGAGCGAGTTGCGATCGATCAGCTCGTCGAGGTCGGCGTGTTCCATGCGCAATTCGATCAACTGTCGCTGTGGAGAATGCAGGTTGTTGTCCATTGCTGCACGGTCGTGGTGCTTGCAGCGAGTTTATATTCAGCCTGATGCCGTCCGTTGCCACGTCTCACCGCTTGACTGCCGCCACCGGCCTGCACCGGGGAGACCGGGCTTATCAGCAGGATCAGGTCGAGATCATCGTGCACCAGCGCGTGGCCGGCTGCGTGCTGGCCGTGGTGGCCGACGGCATGGGTGGCAAGAGCGGCGGTCGCAAGGCGGCAGACCAGGTCCTGCTGACCTCGCGGCAGATCTTCGACCGCTACGTCCCGTCCGACGAGGACGCGGGCGAAATGCTGCGCCAGGTGGTCAACGAGTCGCACCTGATGATCAAGCTCACGGCCATCACTGCCGAAGAAGAGCCGCACAGCACCGTGGCGGCCTTTCTGGTCTCGAAGGACCTGCGTTGCGACGTCGTGCATGCCGGCGACTCGCGGGTCTATCACTTCCGGGGCCCGGAAATGCTGGGCCGCACCATCGACCACTCCTTCGTGCAGCGCCTCGTCGACGAAGGCAAGATCACCGAAGACGCGGCCAACACGCACCCGCAGTCGAACCTGCTCACCGGCTGCCTGGGCACGCAGGCCGACCCGCCGGTGGCGCTGTGGCACATCGAACGCCTGTCGCCCGGCGACTCCGTGATGGCCTGTAGCGACGGCCTGTGGCACTACTTCACGCCCAAGGAAATCGGCGCCATCCTGCACGCCCTGCCCCCGCGCGAAGCGGCAGAGATGCTGGTGTCCAAGGCGCGCCAGCGGGCTCGTGGCGGTGGCGACAACCTGTCCCTCGCCCTGGTCCGAGTGGACGCCCTCGGCTGATGCCCAGCTGAGTCAAGGGGCCGACGCAGCAGGCCCCGCCGGCACCGGCAAGGGTCTGACAGGCTTGCCTGCGGCAGCCCGTTCCCTTTCGCGTTCGGCAATGCGGGCCTGGCGTGCCTCGAACTCCTGGGCACGTGCCGCCGCGGCCGACGCTCGCGCCGCGGCGGCGCCCGGGCCCCCGTCGATCGGTGCATTGCGGCCCGGCGGCACGTCAGCGCCAGGCCCTGCCGAGCGCGGCGCACGCACCTCGATGGGCACCTTCGGCACACCCGAAGCGCTCGAAGCCGATCGCTCCTGCAGCGCGTTCTGCTTGTCGCGCACCGCACGTCGGCGATCTGCCGCCCGCTGCTGCCGCTGCGCGTCGTCCAGCGCCAGTTCGCGTTCGCGCACACCGGCCAGGCCCTTGCGCCTGTCGCTGCGCGCCTTCTCCAGGCAACTGTTGACCGCGAACCTGCCCGTGCAGTCGGCTTCGGCCTGTCGGAAAACGGCTTCGATGGCGCGCCGCTCGCGCTCCAGGCCAGCGCGAGCGGCGGCCAGGTCGTCGGCCGAGACGGCACCCGCCCAGGCAGCAGCCAGGGCGAGCAGGACGGCCAGGGGGAAAGCTCGCATCGTCTCAGAGTGTGGAGCGCATGGGATGGCCTCGCACAGTCTCAGGTCAGGGACGTGTCGACCATGCGGCGGTCCAGCGACAGGAACTCGGCCGAGCGCATCTCCGACAGCCGGGACACCGTGCGCGGGAACTCGTGCGACAGCGGCCCTTCGGTGTACAGCTGTTCAGCGGGCACCTCGGCGCTCATGATCAGCTTGACCCGGCGGTCGTACAGCACGTCGACCAGCCAGGTGAAGCGCCGAGCCTCGCTGGCCATGCGCGGTGGCATCGCGGGCACGTTCGACAGCATCACGGTGTGGAAGCGCGAGGCCAGCTCCAGGTAGTCGTTCTGCGAGCGCGGCCCTCCGCAAAGCGTCCGGAAGTCGAACCACACCACGCCACCGGCACGTCGCACGGCCCGGATGCTGCGATGCTCGATCTGCAGCACGGGTTCCTCGTCGCGTGCCTCGGCCAGTCGCTCGAACGCGGCCTCCATCTTCGCGTCCGCCTCGGCGCCCAGCGGGCAGTGGTACATCTCCACCTGTTCGAGCGTACGCTGGCGGTAGTCGACGCCGGCATCCACGTTGACCACCTCCAACCTTGCCTTCAGCAGTTCGATGGCGGGCAGGATGCGGTCCCGGTGCAGCCCGTTGGGGTACAGACCATCGGGGTGGAAGTTGGACGTCGTGACGATGCTCACGCGGTTGTCGAACAAGGATTGCAGCAGGCGGTGCAGGATCATCGCGTCGGTCACGTCGGCGACATGGAACTCGTCGAAGCAGATCAGCCTGAAGCGGCGTGCGATGCGCTTGCCGAGTTCGTCGAGCGGATTGACCGTGCCCTTGAGCTCCTGCAGTTCGCGGTGCACCTCGCGCATGAACTCGTGGAAGTGCAGGCGCGTCTTGCGCGTCAAGGGCACCGCCTGGAAGAAGCAGTCCATCAGGAAACTCTTGCCCCGGCCAACGCCGCCGTACATGTACACGCCGCGCGGGATGGGTGGCCGCACCAGCAGCTTGGTGATGGCGTTGCGGCGTCGGGACTTGTATTCGATCCACTCCGATTCGCAACGTTCCAGCGCGTCGACTGCGCGCAACTGCGCCTCGTCCGCCAGGAAGCCACGCTCCTGCAGCGTGCGGGCGTAGAGCTCGCGGACCGCCACGACCGTCAGAAGTTCAGCGTACGCTTGTCCACCGCCAGCGCGGCTTCCTTGGTCGCTTCCGACAGCGAAGGATGCGCGTGGCAGATGCGCGCGATGTCCTCGCTGCTGGCGCGGAACTCCATCGCCACTACCGCCTCGGCGATGAGCTCGCTGGCCATGGGGCCGACGATGTGCACGCCCAGGATTTCGTCGGTCGCGGCGTCGGCCAGGAACTTCACCATGCCCGTGGTGTCGCCCAGCGCGCGCGCGCGTCCGTTGGCCAGGAAGGGGAAGGTGCCGGCCTTGTAAGCACGGCCCGCCGCCTTGAGCTGCTGCTCGGTCTGGCCCACCCAGGCGATCTCGGGGCTGGTGTAGATGACCCACGGCACCGTGTTGAAGTTGACGTGCCCGTGCTGGCCGGCGATGCGCTCGGCCACCGCCACGCCCTCTTCCTCGGCCTTGTGCGCCAGCATCGGGCCGCGCACGACGTCGCCCACCGCCCACACGCCCGGCAGGTTGGTGCGGCACTCGTCGTCCACCACGATGGCACCACGCTCATCGAGCTTCAGGCCCACCGCTTCGGCGTTCAGGCCGATGGTGTTGGGCACGCGGCCGATGGAGACGATGAGCTTGTCGACGTCCAGCGTCTGCGCCTCGCCCTTGGCGCTGGTGTACTGCACCGACACACCCTTCTTGCCGCGCTTGATCTCACCGACCTTCACGCCCAGTTCGATCTTCAGACCCTGCTTGACGAAGGCCTTGTGCGCCTCCTTGGCGATCTGCTCGTCGACCGCGCCGAGGAAGGTGGGCAGGCCTTCCAGCACCGTGACCTCGGCCCCCAGGCGCCGCCACACCGAGCCCATCTCCAGCCCGATGACGCCGGCCCCGATCAGGCCCAGCTTCTTCGGCACCGCACCGATGCGCAGCGCGCCGTCGTTGCTGAGGATGCTCTCCTCGTCGAAAGGCGTGCCCGGCAGCGCGCGGGCGTTCGAGCCGGTGGCCACGATCACCTGCTTGCCGCTGAGGGTCTGCTCGCCCACGGTGACCTGGTACCCGCCCTCCCCTGCACCGGCGAAGGCACCGCGTCCGTGGAAGAACGAGATCTTGTTTTTCTTGAACAGGTACAGGATGCCGTCGTTGTTCTGCTTGACCACCGTGTCCTTGCGGCCGAGCATCTTCGTGACGTCGATGCTCAGGT
>LNFM01001709.1_pt1 | contig 57485 bp, 55 predicted proteins | sample 596031 | NCBI WGS metagenome assembly LNFM01 (sample SAMN04254537, study PRJNA301005) | activated carbon metagenome | isolation source: dual media filters at the Ann Arbor, Michigan drinking water treatment plant | place: USA: Ann Arbor | reverse complement strand
GAGCTATGCGCGGAAGTTGGTGACGGCATGAAAGGATGAAGGCGGCGTATCGTGGGGGTGTTCGACGCCTCCACTTCTCCAGCAAAGGAGTGATACGCCGTGACCAACGATACCGCCGTCCAGCTCGTTCAGCCAGGGTCGTTCTCTGACCCGTTGACAGAAATTCTTCGTAACGGCGCCCGTGCTCTTCTGGCGCAAGCCGTAGAGGCCGAGGTCGCCGAGTTCCTCGGCAAGCATGCCGACCTCAAGACCAGGGACGGGCGTCAGCGTGTCGTGCGCCATGGCCATCTGCCCGAACGTGAGGTGATGACCGGGATAGGACCTGTCCCTGTGCGTCAGCCGCGCGTGCGTGACCGTGGAGCCGCTGCCGGGGATGGTCAGCGCCTCCGCTTCACCCCGACGATCCTGCCGCCCTATGCGCGCCGCTCGAAAAGCCTGGAGGTGCTGATCCCGATCCTCTACCTCAAGGGCATCTCGACCGGCGACTTCGAGGAAGCGCTGGCGGCGTTGCTCGGCAAGGATGCTCCGGGGCTGTCAGCGGCCACGATCTCCCGGCTGAAGGAGGCCTGGACCGACGAGCACAATCGCTGGAAGCGGCGCGATCTGTCGACACGTCGATACGTCTACGTGTGGGCCCACGGCATCTATTTGCAGGCGAGGCTGGAGGACGAGAAACAATGCATCCTCGTTCTGATCGGCGCGACGCCGGAGGGCAGGAAGGAGTTGATCGGCTTCACGGACGGCGCGCGTGAGAGCGCGCAGGACTGGCGCGAACTGCTCCTTGATCTCAAGCGTCGCGGCCTCGCCGGTGCCCCGCAGCTCGCTATCGCGGCCGACGACACGAGAACAGCGTTGTTGGGTCCATAAGACTGCGAACGTGCTCAACAAGCTTCCGAAGAGCCAGCAGCCCAAAGCCAAGCGGTCGCTGCAGGAGATCTGGATGGCCGAAACACGGGATGAGGCCAAGGCGGCCTTCGACGCCTTCATCGAAAGCTACCAGCTGAAATACGACAGAGCCGCAGATTGCCTGGACAAGGATCGCGACGCGCTGCTCGCCTTCTACGACTTCCCCGCCGAGCACTGGAAGCACTTGCGCACGTCGAACCCGATCGAGAGTACCTTCGCCACCGTGCGTCACCGCACCATCCGATCGAAGGGCTGCCTGTCGAATGCGACGGCGCTCGCCATGGTCTTCAAACTGGTCGACGCCGCTCAGAAAAGCTGGCGCCGCCTCGACGGACACAACCAGTTGCCGAAGGTCGTGTTCGGTGCGAAGTTCAAGGATGGGTTGGAGGTCGTGCAAACCGCCGATCGTCAGCCCCAAGCCGCCGCCTGAACCCTTAGGTCGTCACCAACATTCGGCGATAGCTCAATGGGCGGAGACGCCGGGGCAATCAATTAGGCTCTAGTAGGCTTGCAGTGAAAGAGCACCGTTCGGTTGCCATAAACGACCAAACCAAGTTCGACGCCATGACAGCAGACAAGGGTGTGGCGCCTAACTTCGTTCGAGCCCTCGATGCTACCGCGCTGATGTTCGCCGTCGTGGAGGCCGAGGCGAAAGGTGTCGCCGACATGTTGGCCATCCACGACTGCGTCGGTGGGCTGGCACCGGACATGGATATCATCAGCCAGTGCGTGCGGTCCGGCTTCGTGCGCTGCCATGAGGCGAGATCGCTGGAAGCGTTTCGCGAGGCTGCTGAAAGTGCTAACCGACGTCGAGGCGAAGGGGAGACTGCTTGACCTTCCGCCATGCGGCGGGGCCTTTGACTTGCGCCGCCTGCTCGACAGCGAGTATTTCTTCTGTTGAGGTGCGCTCACTATTGTTTGGCTACAGGGAATCTCTATGCGCGCTTTAAGAGGCGGTGGCGCGAAAGTGCACAGACGGGCTCGCATTGCATTGAACAGCGAACATAGGGTCTAGGTAGAAGGGTCAAAAACGAGCGACACCTGCAGCCCGGCGGTTGCCCGCAGGACCTGCAAGGATATGGCTCCCCCGTCCTGCCGCACGGTAAAGTCAGTAGTGGCGTCCCCGAGACGAAGATTGCGGATCGTGATATCGCCGACGAAAGCAGGGACGGTGGGGTTGATGAGCACGATTCTTCCCGCGGCTCGATCGAACTCCAGACCCAGCATAGCTTGCAGTATCGAGAACGGTGCGCCGCTCGCCCACGCCTGAGGAGAACATGCTGAAGGATAGACGGTAGGCCCGCGTCCTGATCGGCGGCGAAAGCCGCAGAAGAGCTCGGGCAGGCGCCGTTCATCCAGGTACGTTGTGGCCCGCACCAAACCTTCGAACACGAGACTGATCCCGCCCTTGCGATCGTACCGCGCCAACCCTTGGGCAATGAGCGCGTTGTCATGGGGCCAAATGGAGCCATTGTGGTACGACATCGGGTTGTAACGCGCTTCTCCCTGCGCCACGGTTCGGATGCCCCAGCCTGAATAAAAGGCGGTTTCGAACAATCCCGCAGCAACACGTTGCGCCCGATCGGATCGGGCGATACCAGTGAAGAGGACTTGCCCAGCATTGCTCGTGCGCACCTTACAAGGCGACTTTGCACCGTCTAGCGCTAGTGCGTACGTACCAATGTCTTCGCACCAAAAGATCTGCTCGAAGCGCTGGCGCAGGTTCTCTGCTTCCGCATCGAGTTCGCCGGCGCGGTCGGCAAGACCAAGCGCTCGGGCACACGACGCGGCAAGTGTCTTGGCGGCATAAACGTAGCCCTGCACCTCCACGAGCGCGATAGGGCCCTCGGCGAGCCTCCCATCGGCGTGGAAAACCGAATCGAAAGAGTCCTTCCATCCTTGATTGGACAGGCCCGTCGATGCAGCGCGCATATATTCCACGAAACCGTCGCCATCAGGATCGCCGGGCCCATCGATCCAGCAGAGCGCACGCTCGATCGCCGGCCAAAGCTCGCGAATGAAGACGTAATCGCCGGTGCGTGCCGCGTAGCATCCCGCCAGAACGATGAACAAAGGCGTGGCATCGACACTGCCATAATAGAGTTCAAAAGGGACCTCGCGCAGAGCCGCCATCTCGCCCCCGCGCATCTCGTGCAGGATCTTGCCTGGATTGGCATCCGTGAGTGGGTCTTCCTGCGTTGCCTGGTGGTGAGCAAGGCGACGCAGAACGCCGGCGGCGATCTCCGGGTTTATCCACAGCATCTGTAGTGCGGTGATAATGCCGTCACGTCCGAAGGTCGTCGAGTACCAGGGAATGCCCGCATAGGGATAGCGGCCCTGCGGCGTGATCGTGACCAGCATGGAGAGATCGGCCATTGAACGGCACAGGATCTCATTCACCACGTCGTTCGAGGTCTCCACTGTCGTGATGCTGCGCGTCAATTGTTGGTGCTCGCGGCGCAACCCGACAAGCCCCTTGAAAAAGGGTTGCGTAGATTCCGGCGAGATATCGCCGCTGGAGGCTGCTACGAACATGGTGCGCCGGGCGCCGGGCGCAAGCTGCACGGAATACGTGGCGGCACTGTCAACCAATAGATCAGGCGCGGGCTCGAAGCTCAGCCCGGTCTGCCGCAAGGTGCCGTCCAGACCCATGTAGGATAGCGCGACGGTGGTCTTGCCGAGAATCTCCCGCCACGCTCTTCCACGGCGTTCCCGCTTGACGCCGCGCACTTCGAAGATGTCGGCGAAGTCGCTGGAGAAAGTGACCGACAGACTGAACTCCGCCGGTTCGGAACCATGGTTGGTCAGAGTGATTCGCTCCCGCAGCGAGCCTGCGAAGAGATACATGGTGCGGCCGATGTGCACGCTGTTCTTGAGAAGGACGATCTCATCGTCGACGTAGATGTCCGGGTTTGTGAGATCGACATAGAAGTTAAGATTGTCGTCCTTGATGACCGAACCGAGCAGGAGTGGTTGCGCGCCGTCGATCAGAAGCTCAAGGTGGGACAGATAGCGTGTGTCGAAGTGGAACAGACCGTCATTGCCTCCGCTGGCCGAGCCGATATCGCCGTGACTGTCGAAAACGGCAAAGGTATCATTGTGCTTGAGGGTCCTCTGGGGCCGCGCCGGGAGATTGATGGCCGGAATATAGAACGGCGCCTCACCTGCTGCCGGATTCCCGTTCGTGTTGTCTGCCGAACCATTCACTCTGGCCTGCCCTCCGTTGCAGTGTGCCGCTTCAATGCATTGCTTCGCTAGGCTGGATGGATTTCGTCGGTGAGTGAGACGTTTCGGTGGGGGTGTCGCTAGTCCGGATAAGAGTCTGATAGATCTTCGTATAATCGCGGGCCATTCGGTCAGCCGAGAATCGCTGCTCGAAGCGTCTCCGCACTCTGCCGCGATTGAGCGCTAGGACGCTGCCGATTTTGCAAATGGCTTCCGCGATGCTGTCCACCACTTCGCCGGTGACGCCGCTGTCGATGACTTCTGACACGGAGCCGTTGCGGAAGGCGAGAACCGGCGTTCCGCACGCCATCGCCTCGATCATGACTAGGCCAAACGGCTCGGGCCAATCGATCGGAAAAATCAGCGCACGGGCATCGCCCAGGAATTTGCTCTTACGGCGCTCATCGATCTCGCCAATATATTCGATGCCGGGCAACTCGAGCAGGGGCTTGATGTGCTGTACAAAGTATTGTTCGTCAACGCGATCGATCTTGGCGGCGATCTTGAGCGGCAGTCCGACAGCGCGCGCGATCTCGATGGCGCGGTCGACACGCTTTTCCGGCGAGATGCGGCCGAGGAACGCAAGATATCCACCACGCCCATTTAGGGTAGGGGCAAGCAGATCGGTCGGTAACCCATGGTATACCGTTCCGGCGAAATTGGCATCCGGGATGGGAAGACGCTGCGCGTTAGAGATCGAGACCAGCGGCATATCCGGAAAGCCGATGTAAAGCTGCTGGAGGTCGGTGAGATCCTGGCGGCCGTGCAGAGTGGTCACGGTGCGGTGGGCGGGTTCATGGAAGATCGGGAAATGGAACTGGTCGATATGAAAGTGGAGTACGTCGAACTGCTTCGCCGCCTTCCGCACCTTGTCGAGCATCAGCATATAGTACGGAATGGGATCGCGTACGGCAGGATTGAGTCGGAGCGCTTGTGCGCAGCACGGGACGAGCTTTGCGGTGGTGATAGACTGTCCGCTCGCAAATAGCGTGACGTCATGACCTTGCGCAACAAGGGCCTCGGTGAGGTAGCTCGCTATTCTTTCGGTGCCACCATAGAGGCGTGGCGGAACGCTCTCCATCAAGGGAGCAATCTGCGCAATCTTCATTTAATGGGATCCAATTTGGTGGTCCGTCAGCACGAACACACGCGTCTATCGCTTGTCGATTGTGGTGCGCATTGCAACTCTGCCACCAATCGGCGGCGAGTATTAGCTACCAGCACCTCAACGCGCCGCATCAGCTTGTGGTTCCGCCTCGCAGTCGATAGGTGCGCACCGATCATGCTGCACTGCATTGCCCTCTTCAGTGTGCTCATCGAGGTCGCGCGACGCACCTAAACGATCCGCCTGCAACCTCGGCAGCCGGCGCGCGTTCATCCCTTGATGCGCAGCGCCATCGCGCTGAGGTCCGTCACAAAGATTGAGGGTTGTTTCGATGTTCCGCCTGTTGGTTGCCTTGGCAGCACTCTCGGGAGCCGTTCAAACGGCAGCCGCGCAAGACCGCATGGACTGGATGCCCTGGAACCAGCCAGGATATGTCGCCCGGCCAAGTGAAAGTCCTGCTCCTAGAGAAGGGGTCCCGCTCGAGCGTCCCTTCGCAAATGAGCTTGACCGAGCGCCGGCGCTGCTTGAAGGCGGCCCGAGACCATCAATCGACTCCATCCCTCCGGAGCGAATTGCTTTCAAAAGCACGTATGCACCCGGCAGCGTTGTCATCGAGACCTCCGGCCGTCGGCTATACTTGGTGCAATCCCCACACGAGGCGCTCGTCTATCCCATCTCTGTGGGAAGGGAAGGTTTCACCTGGACCGGTACGGAGAGGATCAGCCGCATTGCCGACTGGCCGGACTGGCATCCGCCAGCCGAAATGCGCGAGCGCGACCCGCGACTTCCCGAAAAGATGACGGGGGGCATTCGCAACCCACTTGGCGCCAAGGCACTTTATTTAGGGAACACTCTCTATCGCATTCACGGCACTGACAACGAACGCACGATCGGTCGGGCGACGTCGTCCGGCTGTTTCCGGATGACCAACGGTCACGTTACCGATCTGGCGGAACGCGTAGGGATCGGAACGACCGTCGTTGTCCTCGATCAACTTCCTCGACACGTTGCGGGATTAGCTTCCACGCAAGCCACGCCGCCGAGGCCCCAGTAAGCATATTAGGTCTTGTGCGATGGATGACGTGTCCCGACCCACGGCCAAACCCGTTGTAGGAACGATAGGTGCGGCAAGACAATTGGCAAGCGCCCTCGCGGCTGACTTAGGCCTCTCGACCCGTCGCGTTGCAAGGTTGCTCTTTTGCTCCCTCCCTGTTTTCAAAGCAGCAATTATCGGCGCGGTGGTTGTTCTATTAGCGGCTGCCGGCGCCATGCTCTGGGTGCTGAACGGTATACCGTTGCAGGCCCGAGCGTCATTTGACGGACCGTCAATCCTCGTGGAGGCCGCCGATGGCACCCCGATAGGCCGAGTGGGCGCCCTCGGTGACGCCGTGTCACGCGATGCCATTCCGGATGTCCTCGTGAAAGCCGTGCTCAGCATCGAGGACCGACGCTTCTTCAACCATCACGGCGTCGACTTTCGCGGCGTCGCTCGCGCGGCTTATGTGAACTGGTCGGCCGGCGGCATCATAGAAGGCGGCAGCACCATAACGCAGCAGCTCGCCAAATTGCAGCTCGTGGGCAACGAACGCAACTTCGGCCGGAAGTTTCGTGAGGCCCTGCTGGCCTTCTGGCTGGAGACGCGGCTCAGCAAGGATGAGATCCTCACACGTTACTTGAATTCCGTTTACCTCGGCGCCGGCGTCTATGGCATGTCCGCGGCTGCCCGCCACTATTTCGATAAGAGCCTAAAGGACATCGATCTCGCCGAAGCCGCCTTGCTGGCTGGTCTCATTCAGGCGCCAACGCGTTACAATCCCCTAGCCAATTCCGATGCGGCCCAGCGTCGTGCTGCTGTGGTTGTTGACGCGATGGTCGAAGCAAAGATGATCGTGGCCTCAACCGCGGAGCGGGCCAAATCCCAGGCGGCTACAATCCAAATGTCGAAACGAACGGCGCCGGCAGCGAGTTGGTTCGCCGACTGGATTGCGCAGCATGAGTATCCCAAGATGGCGGGAACTACGACACGACCAATGCGCGTCCGCACGTCAATCGAGCCCCGTCTCCAAAGCATTGCGCAGCGCGTTGTACAGGAGAGTCTCGACCGCGATGGCAATCGCCTTGGTGCATCCCAGGCAGCATTGGTCGCGGTGCGTCCCGACGGCGCCGTGGTTGCAATGGTCGGTGGTCGGGATTACGAGGAAAGCCAGTTCAATAGGGCCGTCGACGCTCGCCGGCAGCCCGGATCGGCGTTTAAGCTCTTCGTCTATTATGCAGCCCTGCGACAAGGTTATCGCCTTGACGACGTGATCGATGCCTCACCGGTTGCGATCAAAGCTTGGCGACCCGAGAACTACGGCGGCGCAGTGTTCGACCGACTTACTCTTGCCGACGCATTCGCCCACTCGACAAATTCCGCCGCGATCCGTTTGGCCATTGATGTAGGGCTCGCCAATGTCGTAAGCGCAGCGCGCGAATTGGGTCTTACCTCTCCTCTTGCGGAAGTGCCAAGCATGGCCCTTGGTACCAACGAGGTATCGCTGCTCGATCTCACATCGGCGTTTGCATCCGTCCGTGCGGGACGGGCGCGGCTCCAACCATGGGGCATATCTGCTTTTGGCGTCGAAGGCGGAGGTCTGCGACGACTGTCAGCGCCCTCCGGTCCCATCAAAGAACTCGGTCATAAACAGGAACTGACACAACTGCTCGAGCGTGTCGTGTCATCGGGCACTGGGCGAGGCGCAGCTCTAACCGATGGGTCTGCCGCTGGCAAGACGGGCACAAGCCAGGACTATCGCGACGCGTGGTTCGTAGGCTTCAACAGCGATCTGGTGGTGGGTGTCTGGGTCGGCAACGATGACCGCGCCCCGATGAAAAACGTGACGGGTGGCTCGCTGCCGGCAACGATCTGGCGAGATTTCGTAACCGAGGCGACACCCGAAATGAACCGGAAGTCGCCACCCCCGCCGGAAACTGACGCCACCGAGGTGGAGACATCTGAGGACGACACTACTCAGTGCGATGTAACGGCATGCGCCGCGGCCTTTGCGTCATTCCGAGCCTCCGATTGCACCTATCAGCCCTACACGGGTCCACGACGTATGTGCGAACTGCGTCCAAACATCAGCACGTCTTCTCTGCCGCGGATCGCACGAGCGGCAACTGCTTCGGGAGATTCCTGCATCGTCGACATATGCGCCAGTCGCTTTCGTTCGTTCGACGCCGCAACCTGCACGTACCAACCCTACGGGGGCGGTGCACGTGCGATTTGCGACGCTAGGCGCTCATACTGATTAGGGTCTGCGTCGTCTTGGCGAAGGCGGTACCTCAATGTTCTAGGATCACAAAAGGGAATAATCCAATGGATGCCTTTATCGATCATATCGAAGACGCAACCGTAGACAATTCGAGCTTCCGGCGCTGTCTGCCTTCGAGCTCATCAGCTATTGGGCCGTGACATTGGGCGGGACCAACTCGCTCATTTCGTTGACTCTTGCAACGAACCTGCTAGCCCGCCCTTCTCATGAAGCCCGTCCGTGGGCGCTCGGTTTGTCGATGACACATGGCGGATCTGCTTCGGCGATGATCCATCGACACCGCTGGGAGCGGCGTGTGCAGACCCGACAAGGCCGCGGCTCTTCGCAGCCTGTCTTGGGCGATGGCGAAGGTCACCTGATGCGGGCAGGAGGACGCGAAGGCGATCTTCACGCGGCGCACGCTGGCTTCTGATGGCAGGTGCCCATAGGCAGATAAGCCATACGGTTTCTGCACCTCGTAGTGATCTTGCCAGTCCTCGTGCGTGGGATGCGGCACTTCCATTGCTGTACTGTCGCCAGTTCTGTAGGAGCCTCAGGTAGGCTGGTACATTCGGCGGGCAGCCAATACGGAGGGCAATGAGACCGCGATGATGGCAGTAGAGGATTGAGAATTTGAAGCGATATGGAGGTTAGGGGGTGGTCGAGCAGTGGAAATCCAGGTCCGGCTTCATACTTGCGACGATCGGAGCCGCGGTCGGGCTCGGCAACATCTGGCGCTTTGCGTACGTCGCCGGCGAAAATGGCGGCGGTGTCTTCCTGATGACCTATCTCTTCTTCGTGGCCCTCATCGGGCTGCCGCTGGTGATTGCTGAACTGTCAATCGGCCGACGGGGCGCAAGCGATACGGTGACGGCATTCGAGGTTGCAGGCGGCAGTACACGCTGGCGCCTTATCGGCTGGATCATGGTGGGCGGCGCTCTGCTGATCCTGAGCTACTACTCGGTTATTGCGGGCTGGGCGGTTCGCTATTTCGTGGGCGCGCTGTCGGGCGACTTGTGGCAGGACGCGGGTGAAAAGTACGGAGCCTACTTCGAAGGCTTTATCTCCAACGATTTCGAGCCGCTGTTTTGGCAGGCGCTCATTCTGATCGTGTCCGGAGTTGTTGTCGCTGGCGGAATCCAGAAGGGTATCGAGCGCTTAAACCTTGTGCTGATGCCGCTGCTGGGTCTGATCGTGCTCGGACTCGCTGTCTTCTCCCTTACGCTGCCCGGTTCGGGTGCTGGCGTTCGCTTTCTGCTTGCCCCCGACTGGAGTGCGTTCGGACGTCCAAGCCTCTATCTTGCGGCACTGGGGCAGGCCTTCTTCTCGCTCGGCCTCGGCATGGCGGTATTCGTCACCTATGGCGGATACTTATCGGCATCGACGCGCATTCCGGGCGCGGCGGCGACGGTCGCCGCCGGCGACACTGTATTCGCCATTGTAGCCGGTCTCGCGATATTCCCGGCCGTCTTTGCGCTTGGTGGCGACCCCGCGGCGGGTCCACGCTTGGCATTCGTCGTCTTTCCTCAGATCCTGCTCCAGCTCCCTGGCGGCACCTTTATCGGACCCATCTTCTTCTTCCTTCTGTCGGCGGCTGCATTGACGTCCATGATCTCGCTGCTCGAAGTCGCGGTCGCGTGCGCGAGCCATCGGATGGGATTGGCGCGCAACCGGGGCTCGTGGGCAATCGTGGCCATAGTTCTGGCCCTCGGTGTGCCCTCGGCACTGAGCTACGGAATGCTCGCCGAGGTGAAACTGCTGGGGCAACCGATCCTCGACAACATCGATCAAGCCGTCTCCAACTTCGTTCTTCCTTTGAGTGGACTGCTGGTCGCGGTGTTGGTCGGGTGGCGGATCGAGAGGTTACGCACGTTGGCAGATGCAGATTTCGGCGACACGTGGCTCGGTGCCGTGTGGCTATGGTCGATCCGCACGCTCGCACCGATCACGATTGCCGTGATCCTACTGCGGTCGTTGGGGGTCGTGTGAGCGCTGCGTTCCAGGCGCCGGCAGTCACACTTTCGCCGAAACCCCTCCCGTCAGATCGACTTGGATCAAATGGGCACCACGCCTCTTGATTCCCCCGTGGATGATTGACGCACCAGACAAGGGTACGATCGCGATGACGACAATCTGGTCCGGGTCATATTGAGGGCACTGGCTGTATGGAAACCAGCTTTGCAAGCATCTTCTATGAGATTGCCACTCTTATTCTGCTCGCGTCGGCCGTTGGACTTTTAGGCCTACTTGCCCGCCAGCCACTGGTTGTCGCTTTTATTGCCGTCGGCGTCCTGTCCGGGCCGGACGTCCTGGGCATTGTGCGTTCGACGCACTTCATCGAAACGCTCAGCCAGATTTCGATCGCGGTGCTTCTTTTCCTTGTTGGGCTCAAGCTGGATATCGGCCTTGTGCGAAGTCTCGGCAAGGTGGCCGTTGCCACCGGCCTTGGCCAAGTAACCTTTACGGCCTTTTTTGGCTTTCTCATCTGCCTTGCGTTGGGGATCGACGGGCAGACATCTCTATATATAGCCGTCGCGCTGACGTTCTCCTCCACGATCATCATCGTCAAGCTTCTGTCGGACAAACAGGAGATCGGGGCGCTGCACGGCAAGATCGCGCTTGGTTTCCTGATCGTGCAGGACATCTTCGTCGTCTTGGCGATGGTCACACTATCCGCCTTCGGGGTTCGTCTGGGCGAAGACGCCGGTTCCCTTCTCGATGTGTCGCTCGTGTTCGTCGGCGGCGCGGCAATGATTCTCTCAGTGATGCTGTTCATCCGCTTTCTCGCTGATCCGCTCTTGAATTTGATCTCGCGCTCGCCAGAGCTCATGGTGATATTTGCAGTAGGCTGGGCAGCGGGTCTCGCGGCGGTCGGTGACGCCCTGGGCTTCGGCAAGGAACTCGGCGGCCTGCTCGCGGGCGTGTCTCTTGCCTCGACACAATACCGCGAGGCGATCGTCTCGCGATTGAGCAGCCTGCGTGACTTTCTGCTGCTCTTCTTTTTCATCAATCTTGGCGCGTCCCTGAATTTGTCGACACTGGGAGGCCAGATCGGCCCGGCGATCGTGCTGTCGCTCTTCGTCCTGATCGGAAATCCGCTAATCGTTCTCGCGATCATGGGCTACATGGGGTACCGCAAGCGCACCGGCTTCCTCGCCGGGCTTACGGTCGCACAGATCTCGGAGTTCTCCCTCATATTCATGGCCATGGGAATCACACTCGGCCATGTGGGGAACGAGGCCATGGGCCTCGTCACACTCGTCGGTCTCGTAACCATTGCCATCTCCGTTTACATGATCACGTGGTCGCACAAGCTATATGAACTCTGCGAGCCGCTATTAGGCATTTTCGAGCGAAGAAGGCCCTACCGTGAAGATGAGGGCGCCAAAGACAGCGCGCTTGGCGGAAGCTATGATTTTATCGTGTTTGGCCTTGGCCGGTATGGCCACCGTATCGGAGAGCGCCTGAAGAAAAAAGGGTTCAGGGTGCTTGGTATCGATTTCGATCCAGAGGCCATCGAGAGCTGGCGGCGCTTCGGAATGGATGCTGCCTATGGTGATGCCACCGATCCGGAGTTCGTCGCCAGCCTTGAACTTTTGAATGTGAAGGCGGTGGTCTCGGCTATCCCACGAGAGCGGGGGGCGCTGACAGAAGCCGACCCGCAGCTCAGTCTCCTGCACGGTCTGCAGTCAGCAAGTTACAAGGGAAAGGTATTCCTGTCGGTGCAGACGGTAGCGGAAACCGAGGATCTCCTGCGGCAGGGAGCGAGCGTGATCTTGAAGCCGTTCGATGATGCGGCCGACTATGCGGTACGGCAGCTTATTGAGACCTGACGATAGTGAAGCCAGGTTCCTTAGTGGCTTACACCTGTCTGAGTATTTTCCGATGCTGGCGTCCGCGTCCTCCTGGACGTAGCTATTACCCAACGCGCTGGCGTGGGCTGGTCCGAGCGAGTCATCAGACATGCAGGTGATCGCCCCCCCCGGAAAAAACCTCAGACAGCACCTGCTGTCAGATGCCAAACAAGCAACAGGAGAACCAGCATGCAAGCTGAAGCTCTATTGATCTTGCTGCTCATCGGCGCAGTTGCGGGATTCTTGGCAGGCGTCATCGTCAAGGGTTACGGCTTTGGCCTCCTTGGAAATATCGTCGTCGGCATTGTTGCCGCCCTTCTGGGCGGCTGGTTGCTGCCGCGGCTTGGGTTGTTTCCGGGCAGCAACGTCACCGGGCAGATCGTCTCTGCCACCGCTGGAGCGGTTGTTCTACTCGTCCTCATCAGCTTCGTGCGAAGGGTTGCCTGAGGCCGTCCCACAAATTACTGCGCCAGTCGTCGGTACGGTGCCTAACCCGAACTTTCCGTTCGGGTTATTCGCGTTCGGAAGGCGTGCCCAATCCTCCGAACAGACCTTTCAGTCTTTCCCGACAGCAGCGAGCGCCGTGCGGACCAACGCCGGAAGAGACCTGGAGCCGGTCTTCCTCATGATAGCCGCACGATGGTTATCGATCGTGCGCTGGCTGATACCGAGATCGGCGGCGATGTTCTTGCTCGGATAGCCAGCCAGGACGAGATCCAAAATCTGACGCTGACGCGTGGTCAGGGCGGCAACACTGCGCGCGGCCGTCTCCCGACGCACGGACAATGCGGTGGAGTCGTGCTGTTGATCGAGTGCGCGCTTGACGCTGGCGAGAAGCTCTTCGTTGCCAACCGGCTTCTCAATGAAATCCACAGCGCCGGCCTTCATGGCTTGAACGGCCATCGGCACCGCGCCGCTGCCTGTAATCATGATAGCTGGCAAATCGTGGCCCTCGGCTTTGAGATGCTCGACCAGCTCGACACCGCCCATGCCGGGCATGAGCACGTCTACCAGAAGACATCCTTTGCGGCCGTGACGACAGGCGTGAAGGAAGGCCGGTCCATCGGCAAATAGCTCCACCGCATACCCGCTCTCGCGCAGCAGATCGCCCATCGCCTCGCGCACAGCGCGATCGTCGTCGACAACAAATACGGTGGACTGGCTTGTAGGCCGTTGCTGGACAGACTTCGGAGCAGCGGAGCTCGCTTTGGCAAGGAGATGCTGGACAAGACGGGTCAACTCCTTTGCCCTCACCGGCTTGTTCAGGTGCATACAGCCGTGCCTGGTAATCTCGCGCAAGCTCTCGGTGGAGATATCCCCCGTCAGGATGATCGCCGGGACTGCGCCATGAAACCGTCTCTCCAGACTTGACACGATTTCGATCCCGTTGAGCCCATTCGGCAGATTGTAATCCGCAATGACCAGATCCGGTGCGGACGCATCTTGACGGATCAATTCCAGCGCCTTGTGCCCATCTGCAGCAGTGATCGTGCGATGACCATCCTCGTTAAAGAGCAGTTCGAGCATCTCCAGGACAGCTGGATCGTCGTCGACGATCAGGATGGTGCCGCGTGAGGGCCTGCCCTCCTCGGTCTCCCGGCGATGCGGAGGCGTCGGCTCAGCCCGCTCGGCCCGCCCAAGCGGCACCTCGATGCTGAAGACGGAGCCCGTTCCAACGCGTGAGCGGACGTCGATCTTGTGCTCAAGCAGGTCGGTTAGGCGCTGGACGATCGCAAGACCGAGACCGAGACCCTTGCTTCGCTCGCGTGCCGGATTGTCGAGTTGGCGAAATTCTTCAAAGATCGCCTGAAGCTCCAGTTCCGGGATGCCTGGGCCCGTGTCCCAGACCTCAATGCGGAGGTTGGCGCCGCTGCGTCGACAACCAAGAAGGATCTTGCCCTCGTTTGTGTATTTCACCGCGTTCGAGAGCAGATTGCGGATGACTTGTGCCAAAAGGCCAGGATCGCTGCGCGCGGTCAGACTGCTTGGGGCAACGTGCAAGTCGAGGCCCTTCCTGACCGTGTGATAGGCGAACTCAGCTCTCATCTCATCGAGCAAGCGCAGTATCGGAAAATCGACTATCGCTGGGCGTACGATCCCGGCCTCAAGCTGGTTGATGTCGAGCAGGGTATCGAGCAGACCGGACATTGCGGCCACTGTCTCATCGAGACGGTGAACCAGCTTCAAGGTCGCCTCGTCGTGGGTCCGCTTTTCGAGCATCCCCTGGAGCAGACTGATGGTTTGCAGGGGCTGGCGCAGATCATGGCTTGCAGCCGCCAGAAACCGCGACTTGCTGACGTTGGCCCGCTCCGCCTCGGACTTGGCTGCCTGCAGCGCTCGTTCGGCGGCCTTGATCTCGGAAATCCCGGCAAACGTGATCACTAGGCCCTCGATGCTGCTGTCGTCACTGCGGTAGGGCAGCATGCCGCGATTGAACCAGCCGCCATCGTGGCCTCTTACCTCGCGTCTGATCGGGGCAAGATTCTCCAGCACCGTTCGCCCATCCGTCACGAGATCATTGTCCTCGAAGCGACGCGTCAGGTCGGAAAGCGGCCGTCCGACGTCGGAGGCGATAACGTTGAACAGCGATTTCGCAGCCGGCGTGAAAAACCGGATATTGAGGTCGCTGTCCAGGAACAGGGTCGCGACATCGGTGCTGTTGAGAATATTCTGGAGGTCGTTCGATGTTGCGCGCTGCTGCTCGATCGTCTCGTGCAATTGACTGTTGAGGACCGTAAGCTCCTCGTTGAGGGACTGCAGCTCCTCCTTGGACGTTTCCAGCTCCTCGTTGGTTGACTGGAATTCCTCATTGACGGACATAGCTTCTTCGTTGATGGCCTTCTGTTCGTCATTCGCGATCTCAAGATCGCGAATGGCGCACTGCAGGTCCTCGCGCGTCGCTTCGAGCTCCTGCTCGAGCTGAGCGAAGCGCGATGCATCTGCTATCGATTCAGCCGGAATGAAAACCGGCGCCTCAGGCTCAGCCGCGTCAACAAAGCTGACAAGCACCAGGGCCTGCCCATCGCTCTCGACCGGGCGCGCGGTAATACTCACCGCGATCGAACAGCCATTGCGCTTGACGTGCCCTCCGATGACGGTAGCCGGCGCACGATCCAGTCTCGCACGTTCGATCGCCGATTTTAGTTTGGCGCGCAGTCCGTCACGCGCCATGGCGAGAACGCGGGTGTCGTCACCCGAGGCCACCTTCAGATAGCTGTCTGCCGGTCCGAAGCAATAAAGGCACTCGTCCCTGGCATTGATCAGGACAGACGCCGGTGCATAGGCGTCCAGCAAGGTTCGCTGCGACAACTCTCTAAAGCCAGCACGCCGATGCACCAGCGGTTGCGGCGGGCCTTTCACCGGCGAGCGGACCGTGCTCAATGGGCGTTGTGGAAATTCGACCTCGCCCGGCCGGCTGCGACCGATATGACAATAAATTCGGTGCTTTTTGCTGATCGGCGCGAACCGATCCGACTCGCTGCCGACGGTTTCGGAAGACCCCAGGAACAGTATTCCCCCATCGCGCAGGGCGAAATGGAAGAGCGAGAGACATTTCTTCTGCGCCTCCGGGCTCAGATAGATGAGGAGATTGCGGCAGGAGACTAGATCGAGACGCGAGAACGGTGCGTCGGTCAGCAGGTTCTGCCCCGTGAACACCACGGCCTCGCGCAACTCGCGAATGACCTGATAGTTGCTATCTTCCTTCGTGAAGAAACGCGCCAACCGGGCCGGCGTCACGTCGGCCTCGATCGATTCCGGATAGATGCCATTGCGGGCAAAAGCCACGCAGTCCGGGTCGATGTCAGAGGCGAACACCTGCAGTTTGATATTGCGTTTTGCGGCTGCAATCTGCTCGAGAAAGAGCATTGCGATCGAATACGCCTCTTCACCCGTGCTGCAGCCGGGCACCCAAATGCGCAGGGGTCGGTCCAATGTCTGTTGCCGTACGAGATCGGGAATTACGGTCTCCGCCAGGAGGTCAAAGGCGGCCGGGTCGCGGAAAAAATAGGTCACATTGATGAGAAGGTCCTTAGCGAGCAACTCGCGCTCGCTGGCATCTCCGTGCAGGCGCTCCAAATAGCGCACACTGGTCTCGATGCCCGCCATGGCCATGCGCCGTTCGATACGGCGTTGAAGCGTGCCGTGCTTGTAGAGCGAGAAATCATGCGCGGTCTGGGCGGCCAGCAGATCGATGATATCGGCGAACACGGCCTGGACGGAGTCGCTGGGCTGCGGGCCACTGCCTGCGTCCCTGACGTAGTCCTGGCGCGCGTACTGGAGGAGCGCCTCCGGCATCTTTGCCACCGGCAACACGAAATCGGCGCTGCCCGTCAGAACGGCGCTTCGCGGCATGCCATCGAAGGCGGCCTCCTCCAGATCCTGCGCGATGACGAGGCCACCTTTCTCCTTCACCGATTTCAATCCAAGGCTGCCGTCGGTGCCCGTCCCGGACAGGATGATGCAGATGGCACGCTCCCCGCACTCCAGCGCCAGCGAGCGCAGGAAGAAGTCGAAGGGCATGCGCGCCCCATGGCGCTCCAGCGGTGCGGATAGATTGAGGGTGCCGTTCTCGATCGCCAACGCGGCGCCCGGGGGAATGAGATAGACGTGGCCACGCTCGACCGGCATACCGTCGGTCGCCTGCAGAACTTTCATCGGCGTGCGGCCGGTCAGCAGGTTGACCATCAGGCTCTGATGGGTGGGATCGAGATGCTGAATCAGCACGAAGGCCATGCCGCTGTCGGCCGGCATCGCATCAAAGAACCGACCGAACGCATCCAGCCCGCCCGCCGAAGCTCCCAGTGCAACGACGGGGAAGCCAGCACGTGCTCGCGACGGTGGTGGAGCTCCTTTCGCCTGCGGCTGAGCTCGGACGGCCTTTCGCGCACTGCGTCCAGTCATCAGTTTGCATTCCTTGACGCTGGTGCCCACGGGGAACCCGCAAGGACTGATTAAATCATATCACAATCTAGCGACGTGCGCGGTTGATGCAGGACAAACGGAGCTTTGCCCCGTCGCTCCGGGCCGATGCCTCTGCGTGATGCTTAAGCATCCGTTTACGCCTGCTCGCGGTCCAGCCATGGCTTCACAAATCGTCACGAAATGGGGCTGTTTTTGGCGCCCTCCCGAGGTGCGTGGCGGATGCCCGGTGTGAGCGTAGGTAAGTTCCGAGTCTGCACGATCCTTCTCCTCCTCGCTTAGCCTGCGATTGGCCATACGCTCCAGCGGACGCGACGGCCCTGCCGGGCTTGCGATCAAGCCCTTCAGATCATCTACCCGTTCGGTATGGCCGTTCCGGTGCGCCGGACTGCGCCGCGTGCAAAAGGGGAACTCCTATGACGCTCCAACATCAATTCGCCGCGCCGATCTCGACCGCAGCGAGCGCATCGACAGCTTCCGCGATAATGATGCGGGAAAATGAACGGCTCCGCTTCGTAACGGAGGAACTTCATCATCGGATCAAGAATCTGGTCGCCGTCGTTCAATCGATCGCGCGTCAGACCGCGCGCGACACGACGGCGGGCGAGGCGTTCGATGTACGCTTCTCCAGCCGCTTGGGAGCGCTTGGCCGTTCCCTTGATCTTCTCATCTCCAATGATTGGCGCGGAGCGCGTGTCGACGAACTGATACGCTCGGTGCTGACGCCATTCGGTGTTCTCTATGGGGCCCAGACTTCGTTCCGCGGGCCGTCGCTTGACCTTGATGCGGACGCCGCGCGCAACATCGGGCTGGCGCTCCACGAACTGGCGACCAACGCCTCGAAGTATGGGGCGCTTTCTGTTCCGGAGGGCAAGGTTGACGTGCGGTGGGAGCTCGTGAGCAGCGGTCGACAGCGACGTTTGCGTATGACCTGGCGCGAGTCGGGCGGTCCGATCGTGACAGAGCCCACCCGCCGAGGGTTCGGTCAGAAGGTCATCCAGCACGCAACGGCTAGGGCTCTCGCGGGTAAGTCGACACATGAGTTCCCGCCAAACGGCGTCAGATGGACACTCGACATTCCAGCGCGGTTTGTCGTTGGACTCGAGAAGAAGCCGTAAGCCGGTTGATGGCTCTCGAAGGCGTGCACAATGTGCTGAACCGGCAAGTGCCCTGTGAGACTGCTTTGAGAGCAGGTTGACGGGATCAGCATCCACCGCGGGGTGGTCGCCTGATACCTCCTTGGCATCTGTCATATGAGTACATTCCGAATTTCTCCACTCGTTCGCTATCCTTTAGTGATCGGAGACGAAGCTTGAGTCTTCGCGTTCTGAACTATTTCCTATTGTCGCTTTACCCGCACCCACTGCGTTTCCGTATCGGACGGTCAACCTCTGAGCCTAGAAAATCCAACTGGAATATCGATATGGCAGGGCGAATGACGCGCATGTCGGTGACATTCTCGCATCCCTTCTCGCTTGCGGACATTGGCGCAGTCCAGCCGGCTGGCACGTACCGGGTTCAAACGGTCGATGTGAGTCTCGACGACTTGTCTTTTTGTTGCCTATCGCCGCATCTCTACGACGATCGAGCTGCCTGGTGTGGGCACCGCCAGCTTGAGCAGACAAGTAGTCACCATAGATCCCCGGGAGCTCGAGGCAGCCCTGGTTCGAGATCAGGTTGGCACGCCCTTTCTCGTTGGCGTTCAACGTTCATCGGTACTGATCTACTGACGCACTCGGGAGGCGGGAAAGTCATGCGTCTCCAGGCGCCCAGCCAGCGGCTAGTATCATTATCCCGTTATAAGCGTAACGCCACAATCATCGATCGACGTTCAAGGCCCAGCTCGCAGAAGTTGCTGATCCAGCAGCTGTGCCAGATTGGAGAATGGCGGATCGTACGCCGCATCGTGCATTGCCAGTTCCACCGAAGGTCGAGTACAGCCTGACCGATTGGGGGGCCTGTTTGGCCCGCGCTGGATGCCGTGTTGAAATGAGCCGCTCTTCGCGACACCTAACACCAGAGCTACAGGTTGAACGCGAAGAAGCCTCATTGATGCTGGAAAGCTGCGATTGTGGGGCGGGATGAAGAGAACTCAACAGGACGCTGCATCAAAAAAAAATCCGCGTCATTGCCGTATACGAATCTGTCTTAACTAGGTGTCCTGGTGCGGCCCTTTCACTGCGTGCCCGGTTTCAGCCTTTCGCGCAGTTTGGTCACATCTTCCGTCGCAACAGGCGCGGCGCTGTTGCCCCAACTCGAGCGCACATAGCTCAGTACTGCTGCGATCTGCTCGTCCGTGAGCTTCCAATCGAATGCCGGCATCGTCAACGGCGACGGCTGGATTTTGGTCGGCACAGCTCGCGCACCCTGCAACATCACGCGGATGACGGTTGTGGCGTCTGGATTGTTCACTTTGCCAGATCCTGCGAGAGGCGCGAAAAAGCGTGGGACGCCCTTCCCGTCTGACGTGTGGCAGGCGCTGCAATTGTCGAAGTAGATGGCAGCGCCTGCTTTGGCTACGGCGTCCCCGGGCTTGTCGGCAGCGCTGCGTTCGTCGCTCGTGGCGCAGCGCGCGAAGGCGAGCTGCTGGTGCCAGGGCTTCTGCGCTGCGGGCATTGCGGTCGCAAGCTGCACGTCCACTACGGCGGCAAGCTCGGCCGCTATAACTGCTACGGCGCGCGCGCCAACCACGGCACCGAGCGCTGCATCTCGGTGAGCGGCCTGAGCATCGATGCGGCGATCGCAGGGGAGGTGCTGCGTGAGCTGCGCCCGCTCGGCGTCGAGGCCGCGCTCAAAGCGATCGAAGCGCAGTCGAGCCAGACGACGGTCGCCGAGCGACAGCTGGAGCTGTCATTGCAGCAGGCGCGCTACGAGGCGGTCCACGCTCGCCGCCAATACGATGCCGTCGATCCCGCCAATCGTCTCGTGGCCGGTGAACTCGAACGACGCTGGAATGAGGCGTTGCAGGCAGTTGCCCGGATCGAAGGCGAGATCGCCGCCGTCATGGCGCGCCGTCCACCTCCCCTCGGCGAGGTCGAGCGTCAGCAACTGATGGCGCTCGGTACCGATCTTATGCGGGCCTGGTCCCATCCTGCAGCGACGGCCACCACGCGCAAGCGGATCGTACGGGCGGCGCTGACGGAGATCGTCGTGCGCCGGGACGGCGCGATCATCCATGTAGTCCTGCATTGGCGCGGCGGCAGCCACACCGAGCTCAAGATCAAGCAGCGTCTGAACGCGGCCGGTCGGCCCAACCCGCACATGCCCCACGACACGATCGCGCTGATGAGCGAACTGGCTCGGCTCATGCCCGACCAGCAGATCACCCGTCTTCTCAACCGGATTGGCGTCGAGACCGGCTACGGCAATGCCTGGACACAGGAGCGTGTCCGCGGGTTCCGCCAACACCACGGCATCGCGCGCTACCGTGACGGTGAGTGGGCGGAGCGCGGCGAGATCTCGCTTGAGGCAGCCGCCGAGATCGTTGGGGTCTGCAATATGACGGCTCTGCGCATGCTCCGACGCGGCGACATCAAGGGCCGGCAGGTCTGTCGGGGCGCTCCCTGGGTGATCAAGACGGCAGACCTCGCCGACTTCGCGGGCCACAGTCGAGCGCTGCGTCCGCTAACACCAAACCCCGCGCAGTCGGTCCTTGATCTTCAATGAGTTAACCTGAGGTGCACTATGAAGCCCAATCGCTCGGGCAATTGAAGATCGTAAGCACCGTGCTCCACCTCGGTATCGAGGTCAACGACGCGATTGAGACAGCAGGGCACCTCGAAAAATAGGGCCTGGTGTTTGTCTTGCAAATCGGATTCGGTGAGACCATCGGAGACGGGGCGAGGAGCACGGGGCGGTCATGGGTCAGATGGGTTTTTTGCAGCGGCGGCTCGATGCGTTTGAGCGCCAAGGGCGATCCGCTGGAGACGATCAAGGCGACGGTGCCGTGGGAGGAGTTCCGGGCGACAATCGAGGCGGTGACGGAGACAAAGCGCGAAGAGCGCAAGAGCAACGCCGGGCGCAAGCCCTACGACACGATCCTGAAGTTCAAGATCGTGGTTCTGCAGAGCCTCTACAATCTCTCCGACGAGCGGACCGAGTTCCTGATCCGCGACCGCCTCTCGTTCATGCGCTTTCTCGATCTCGGGCTTGAGGATGCGGTGCCGGACGCCACCACCATCTGGCTGTTCCGCGAGGCGCTGGCCGAGGCCGGGCTGATGGTGTGTCGCTCAGGGTGTGCCTGTAGAGTGGGTGAGAACTGCTCGACGAGGTTGTTTCGACGATGAGCGGCTGAGGACTGACCCCAGCCGCCCCATTGTTCCGAGGGCTAGCGGCGCTGCCCCTCTTTGTACTCCGGCAGTTCTTTCGCTTGAGCCTCGGTCAGTGTTGTCGTCAACCGATCGCCCTCGCCGAGCTGGATCTGCGAGATCGGGATGGCGACACGGCGTGCACCGAGTCCGAGAAACCCGCCCACATCAATAAGGATGGACTCGACCTGCCCATTAGCTCCCATCACGACGTCTTCGACATCGCCAATGTTGCGATTGTCAGCGCCATAAACATCCTTCCCGACAAGCTGCTTGCCCATCGTTGCCAGTAGCCCCTGCTCCGCTGACTGCTGGGTCGGCTGAGTTGCGCTAGACGATGGAGCGGTGGTGGACTGAGCCTGCTGCTTTCCCTCCTCCACGCGTACCTGCGGCTCGCCCTGCTTTTGAACAGTTACGGTGGGCTGGCCCTGCTGCTGCACCGTCACCTGAGGCTTGGCTTGTTCGATCGCGACCTTTGGCTGGGCCTGATCGACCGTCACTTTCGGCTGAGGCTGCTGGACGGTCACTTGAGGAGGTGGCTGCGTGACAGTGACCTGAGGCGCTGGCTGCTGGACATTCACCTGCGGCGACTTCTGCTCGACCTGAATGTCAGTTGACCGCGCAGCTTGCCTTTGGCCCGGTTGCTCGACTTGTCCCGTCTGCTCATGAAGCATCCGAACATCAGCGATGACGCGATCCAGTGCCGGGGTCACCTCGCTGGGGTTGGCCTGCGCCTTCTGCAGAATGGCTTGCGCCGCGTCTATGCTTTTCGACGCCTGAGCCCTGCGGTCTTGAGGCATGGCGTTCAGCTTCGTCTCCACCTCCTGCAGCGCCTGCTGGGCCTGCTTCTGGGCAGTATTCGTTTGACCCTGCTTCGCCGAAGCAAACTGGTCGCGTGCCTGCTCTAACAACCGGATCGACTGCTGCAGGTCCTGCTGACTGCCTTGCGTGGTGCCGGGCTGCGACGTCGTGGGTGCAGGAGTCTGGGTCGTCTGAGCCGAGACCACCGGCGCTGCTATACAAAGCGCGATGGCGCTTGTGGCTCCGAGAAGGGACCTTCTGATGTACGTCAACGAGTGCATTTAACTCTCCTTTGATCGTGACTTCCACCAGCTCCTCACGCGACTGGCATACAAGGTGAACGTTCCGCGGCAATAAGTGTTCCGCGAACCGACAACCGCCGAGCGCGTCACTTCGCTTTGTGCGAAACGCCCCTGCTCCAATGGCTACGGATTGAGCGCCAAGATGCCGGCATTGAGAGTTTTCGCGTAAGAGACCCAAGCGAAATAGGGGACGAGAAGCCAGCCTGCTGTTCGCTGTGCCTTGAGCGCGAATGCGATGGTCGCCGCGACGCTGACGGCCAGTAGTCCGATGATGACGAGCGCTTCCATGGGACGATGCAGCAGGAAGAATACCGGAGATCACGCGGCGTTTAGCGCGAGCTGGATGAAGAACAGTCCAATCGCCTTCCGCGCAGCACGTGGATCGTGAGCCCGATCTCACAGCAGCCAAAGGCTCACGCTCATCATGGCGTAGAGAATGTTCCACAGACAGGAAACGCCCAGCTAGGGGGCGTCCAGAAGGGCTTTTCGAGGGACGCGTACCATGTGGGAATCGCAGGGGCCGTCACGGCGCCTGCAGTGAAGCCGATGCCGAGACAGAGGGCGAGGCACAGGTACCAGTCGAATAAGTGAGCGAGCGGTCATCGCCATGGAGGCCTTTGGTTTCAGGAGCCGTGCTGGCTGTTACATCGCCTCAAGCGGGAGATAGTTCCTTCGGTTGCTCAACATGGTCAACTCCCGACCCCATCGTGGCAAACCCAATGGCGACGGCCCGGAACCAATCACCGTAGGCCATGGTTGCACGATTGACGGCGACGGCTGAAGACAGAGCACGCCGACGAGGATTTGTCTGGTGTGGAGGAGTTCTCATGCAGCGCCCGAAGAGTAACTCTGGAAACAAGAAGGCGGGGACCACGGCTTCCAAAGCCAAGAAGGAGCTGACCGGTAACGCAAGAAGGCGTTAGCACTTAAGCGTCGATCCCGGCCCATGAGCCGTCGAATAGGCCCTCCTCAAAGAAGGCCGGCAAGGGGATGCGGCCCATTCCGAACAATGACATCGCACCGTCCGGCGCACTTGAACAAGAAGGACAGCGGCCAGTACTCGAGCGCTCGCGAAAGGTTCGATAGGATGCGGCTACCGGAGTTCCCGCTCATGAATGTTCAGACCAATGCCGATGATAACGTCCAGGGCCACGAGGCGCTCGCTGAACAAGTGGAGGCTGAGGTGGAGAGCGCCCGAGCGCCCTGGGCCGCTTCCGCGAGCAGATCACGCGAGTTGAAGTCCATATCAGCGACGAAAACGCGGTGAAGCCTGGCTCAGCCGACAAGCGGTGCCTGATGGAAGCTCGTCCAACTGGCCTCCAGCCCGTGGCTGTGACCCATCAGGCCGCGACAATCGGTGAAGCAGTAATCGGCGCTGCAAGGAAACTTCGGAGTGCTCTCGCGAGCAGCTTGGGGCGGCGAAGCGACCACAAGGGGCGAAGCTTCAATTCGGAAGGTCGAAGAACTGTAAGGCCCAGACCTGGACCATCGCAACGAGGGAGCTGAATTGTGCCGCGTTCTTCCTTGTTGCAACCATTTTGGTCCCACTGAGTTTAAACTGCAGCCACTGCCCCCCCGCAGTCGGCTCGTAATCCGCTCTGCCCCCCGTCAGAGTGGATCATAAAGAAGAACACCCCCGCTTCCATCCCTCGAAGCGAGGGTGTTCTCGTTTCCGGTGTGCCAAATCGCATGTTAAGCATAGCTGATGCTTCGCGGCGACCTATTCGTAACCGCGAGCCCGTCCGTAGGAGTCGACGGGTGAGCGAATGCGAGATCATTCCCCACGCTGAAGCTTTATCCCGTAGTGCTTCCTCGTGACGGCGCGCGGATGCGTGTCAGCTGGAGCGATAACAGAGGTCGCGCCACGTTGCATCTCGCGATGAGATCACCTTCGCGGCCATGGTGGCACTTACGGCTGCCTAGCGTGATCGCCTATGACGAGGTTATCGAGCGCATCAAGGTTGCCGAATTGATCTGATACGCGACGGCTGTTTGCGCGAGATTGATCAGCGTGAGAAGCAGGAACTCAGTGTTGTCGAATATGCTGAGAACTTCCACCTTGGCGACCGCGAGAGTGAATAACAACAGCTGAATGATTGCGATTGCTCCCATATAGAGCACCTCGGACGTGTTATTGATCCCGGGCCTGGCCACCTTGAGCTGCTCAGCCATTGCGACAATGGCGGCAGCAAGCAAGAGGACTTCAACCCAAGCAAGTCGGTACCCCAGGATATCGAAGAGGGTTGCCCTCGGGTCAGAGAAGACGAACTTCCCGATCACATACAAGATCAAGATGTAAACGAATCCCGGTAGGACGCCGAGAAAGCTTCGCCGTCTGCGGCGGGTGTCGCGACCGACTGGTCAGGTGCCGGGCTCAATGATCATTGCCTCGTTATTTCAGCGACTGTGCTCGCAAGCCGACAATGAAACGCTCGAGCGGATACTAAGTCGCGATCGGCATGAGGGCAGAGTTGATCGTCGGAGCGTTTGGGCGCGCCTCAGGCGCAATAACCACACGGGACTTCACGCTGAATGTAGGGAGCAGCACTTCGGGAGCGCGAGGCGCGTGATGCCCCATCATCGCTCACGCAACCTCATCCTTGCGCCGGAATTTTGTGGGGTAAAATGTGGGGTGGGCGTTTTGGGGGAGGCCAAATTGAACAATAATAACAGTCTGTTAAGGACATTTATTTGGTGGACCTCTCAGGAAAAAGATCGAACCAAATCTTTGACGAACTTGCCAGTTGGGAGGAGGCCCTGAAGGGCTCCTCGCTGGCAAAGCCGACGCAGCCAGAGCCATAAACGGCCTCCCCCAGGTCGCCACCAGTCAAAGGCCCCAGCCATGGCCATTCTGCCCGGGCAACGCTTGCCTTTGACCTTCGGGAGGCGTATATGACTACCGGTAGTCACATAGGAAATGCGACCATGAAGGAACTCCAGCTCAAGGACGCCAAGGCGACCCTCTCGGCCGTCGTGGACCGGGCCATCGCCGGCGAGCCGACGGTCATCACGCGCCACGGTCGCAAGGAGGCTGTCCTTATCTCCTTCGAGGAGTGGGAGCGCATCTCCAAGGTGCCGGGCTTCGCCGACCTGCTGCTGGCCTTCCCCGGGGAGCCGGATGACATTCCTAAGCGGTCCCGTAAGCCCGCGCGTGCCCTGCGCGGCGCAAACCTCTGACCCGTGTATCTGCTCGATACCAATATCGTGTCGGCCGACGCCCCGGCCAAGCGCCGGGTCGGCCCGGAAGCCTTCGCCGCCTGGGTGCGCGAGAACAGCGACCATCTCTACATCTCGACCGTGACCATCGCCGAGGTCGAGGCCGGCATCGCCCGCGCCGTCAGGATCGGAGCTACCACCACGGCTGAGCGCCTGCGCCGCTGGCTCGCAGCGGTGGAACACTTCTATTCGGGGCGCATCCTGGCCTTCGATGTCGAGGAAGCCCGCGTGGCCGGGGCCATCCTTGACCGGGCACGTGCTCACAATCCCGGTTTCGAGGACATCGCCATTGCCGCCACGGCTGCCGCGCGTGGTCTCACAGTCCTGACCGCGAACGAACGCCACTTCGCACCGCTTGGGGTGCCGCTCATCAATCCGCTGAAACAACTGCCGCCGGTCGCCTGACGAGAGCGCTTCAGGCGCTCTGGATGGCCGGCGAGCGGCGCACCTCGCAGTCGATTGCCGCAAGCAGCGAAGGTGCCGGCGTTTATCCATTGCCGCGTTTGCTGATCCCCAGAAGTTTGGGCTTGCCTCCTGTCGTCACTTGCTTTGGCACCAGCCCTAACCAAGCCGTCAGATCCCGACCTCGTCCGAATGTCTGGGCATTGCCGATTGCCGCCGTCAGTGCCGTTGCGTTCAATGGTCCGATGCCCGGAATCGAGGTTAGCAGACGAGCGGTCTGGTCCGTGCGGGCCTGAGCTGCAAACTCGTCATCGAAGGCCAAGATACGCCGGTCCAGCTCGCGCCACTCGGCCCGCAGGTCCTCGACAAGCAATCCGGCCCGTGGACTGAGCCGGATCTCTTCTTCGGCCAGTAGAGCATCGACATAGCGCTCCAGCTTGCGCCGTCCCTGGGGCATCACAATGCCCCGCTCCAACAGTACTGCGCGCAACTGATTAATCAGCGCCGTGCGCTCGCCAACCAGCCGATCCCGAGCGCGATGCAGGCTCTGCATGTCGAGCTGAGCCTCGCTCTTGAGCTCCACGAACCGCATCGTCGGTCGGGTCGCAGCCTCAGCGATCGCTTCGGCATCGCGGTCGTCGTTTTTCTGCGCTTTGACGTAGGGACGCACATACTCGGGCGACATCAACCGAATTTGGTGACCGTGGTCGCGAAGCAGACGCCCAAGATGATGCGCGCCGCAGCACGCTTCCATCGCCATCACGCAACTAGGCATCCCCGACCCGCTCGACGTGACCCAATACACGGAGGCCGAAATCCGTGCAGCCGTCGAGGCGGCCGCAGATTGGGGCACCTACGTCACAGTTCACGGGTACACACCGGCAGCGATCCAAAAGGCCATTCGCTCGGGTGTCAAATGCATTGACCATGGGCAGCTTGCCGATGAGGCCAGCGCCAAACTGATGGCCGAGAGGGGTATCTGGTGGAGCGTGCAGCCGTTCCTGGATGACGAGGACGCCATTCCCTTCCCCCGAGGCTCTCCAAACCGTAAGAAGCTGCTTCAAATGAGCAGCGGTACCGATACAGCCTACCAGCTGGCAAAGAAGTACAAGATCAAACTCGTCTGGGGCACCGACACGCTTTTTGATGCCAAATTGGCAAAACGACAAGGTGCACAGCTCACCAAGATGGTGCGCTGGTTCACCCCAGCCGAAGTGTTGGCCATGGCCACCGGCACTAATGGCGAGTTGCTCGCACTATCGGGATTGCGCAGTCCTTATTCCGGCAAGCTGGGAGTTATCGAGGAAGGTGCGCTCGCAGACCTACTGCTCGTCGATGGTGATCCGATCGCTAACATCAAACTTATTGAAGACCCGGATAAAAATTTTCTGGTCATCATGAAGGATGGGAAAATCTACAAGAACTCCATGACACCATAGTTACAGTACTATCTCCGTCATCACGGGACGGCGCCCAGCCATTTTGCTTTTGGGCTGGGCATCGGCATCTGCCTGATTACCCAACCTCGTACGCGATCTTGATCAATCTTCGCGGCCTCGGTGGTGCCATTAATGCAATCGCGCCGAGGCGGTCGAGTATCTCGGGTACATCGTAGCGGCGGTTGAAGCGATATCGGAAATTGGCGAAGTAGCGCTGCAGGTAGCGGCTGGCGACGTGCTTCATCGTGCCGGCCATCGCCGTCTTGAGATTGCCGACGACCGTCTTGACCCAGCGGAACGCGAGGATCTTTTCCGACCATCCGGTTTTCGCCGCGACGACGGGCTCGTGCGTGCAGCCGATGCGCATCACCGCGCGGAAACAGCCGAGCCCGTCGGAGACGACACACGCTATCGGCTCCAGATTCTGGTGCGCCATGGCCTCGATCGACTCACCGTCGTGGGTTTTGACGACGTGCAGCAACAGGCGCACGAGATGACCCGCGTACGTCGTCTGCACGGCCGCGACGAAAGGGACTTTGTTCGGCCCTCCACGACCGCGTTTGCCGCCCTTGTACTCGTGCTTTTCGCCCCCGTAGACGACGTCGTCCATCTCGAAGCGACCGTCGAGTTTTCGGCTCGCCTCGCGGCTATCCATTACGCTCATCAGCTTGTGGCGAATAAGAGAGGCCGTGTCGGAGCGCACACCCAGTTGGTGCGCCAATTCGAGGCCGGAGATCGAGTTCTTTGACTGCGTCTGAAAGCACTTGGTCAGCGGCAGCAGCGTGCGCTGGAAGATCGTTCTGGCCTTGAGCGAGGTCTGCTTGCGGCAGCCGTGGCAGTTGTCGAGTTCGCGCGCTCCGACGAGGTGTGGTTCGCGTCCGTCTCACTGCGGGCACACGAAGCAATCCGGCTAGCGCCATGCGTGCACGGCGGCTTCGCACTTTGGCTCCGTGCCGTAGCGCTCCAGAAACGCCGTCAGGCTCAGCCCCTTCTGCATCTGGATTGAATTGCAAGACATGCGCGGCTCCCTCAGCGCTGCGACTGAGTGAGGGATATCAAAGGATTGTTGTGGACCTGCGTAGGAAGCTGGGTAATCAAGCTCATCTGTGGCCTCGGCTGTTTTTTCTCTCATTGGTCGAGGCTGAGAGTCGAGCCGACATTGCGAACGATACTCGCCATGAGTTCTGGTCGGGATAACCGGAAGTCTGGCGTCTCCGCCGCGCAATGGCCAGTGTATGAAGTCTGCTGCAACTGCTCGGGGCCGGAACGCATCAACACGGCTCATCGGTGACGGTGCCAATCACTCACGTTCGTAGCCCGGCGCCGACCGTCATAGCTGGCGGCCCCACTGGCATCAGCGCAGCAGCAGCGAAGAGCCGATTCGCGATTCCCAGCAATGTCGTTCGAGTTCCGGATCGCGATGCTCCTCGATCGGCCATCCGATGCACAGATAGGCGACGAGCATCCAAGAGCGTGGCACCTCGAGCGCGTCTTTCACGACCCGCGGTTCGAGGATCGATATCCATCCGACGCCAAGCCCTTCGGCACGGGCCGCGAGCCAAAGTGTCTGCACGGCGCCGACAACCGAGTAGCGCAGCGTCTCCGGCATGGTATGCCGGCCGAGGCCACTTCCAACCGTGGTTTCCTCGTCGGAAAAAACGGCGAGGTGCACCGGTGCCTCACCCAATCCCTCCAGTTTCAGCCGAGCGTAGCGCGGGCGCAGTTCACCGGAATATCCATCAAGGGCGGCAGCGTTGACGCGCCGAAAACTCGCGGTCACGATTGCACGTCGCCGCTCATCGTTGACGATCACGAAACGCCAGGGTTGGGAGTGACCCACGGAGGGTGAGCAGCATGCAAGAGCTATAAGCTCTTGGAGTAAGGCATCGTTTACCGGATCGCTGCGAAAGCGACGCACATCCCGCCGCCAGTGCACGAGGTCGCGCAATCGCGCCTTGAACGCGGCATCGAAGACCGGTGGCGCGGGCTGTTTCGACTCCGTCATCCGCTGTTACCGAAGATCGCATGGAAGAAGGTGCCACTGACCCGGCCCCGGCGTGCGCCCTTCTCCGAAACGGCTGCGCCATTTGCATCCGAACAGACGACCAAGGGCTCCTCACGCGATTGTACGAGGCTCGCATAGTGAAACTCGTGACCGCGGATTTCGTCTCCCTGGCTACCCAGGGCACAATCGGCCGAGAGGACGGCCCGCCGATAACCGAGATGGAGCTTGCGGCGCGCAAACGATGTCTCGATGGCGAGTAGCCCCAGCATCTCGTGAGCACTGCCCTGCGCATCGATGAGCGAGTCGCCGAGCACCATGAAGCCTCCGCACTCGCCGTGAATCGTTACGCCGCGCGCGCTCGCATCGCGCATGATGCGCTTGAAGCGGCCTGCGGCGGCAATCCTGCCAGCGTGCAGCTCGGGATAACCGCCCGGTAGCCAGATGGCGTCGGCCGACGCGTCCGGCACCTCGTCCGCAAGGGGCGAGAAGAAATGCAGGCTGGCGCCCTGACGGCGCCAGCCCTCGGCAAGATGAGGATAGAGGAACGAGAATGCGACATCCCGGGCGATCGCGATGCGCTGTCCAGTCGGCCGCAGCAGCGCTTTGCACTCGGACACTCGATGCGGCTTCCACCTCCCAGAATTGGCGAGTGCCATGATCCGCGCGAGATCGAAAGACGCCTCGGCCTGATCTGCCAATGTGTCCAAGCGGCTTTCGATGGCGCCGGTCTCCAACGCTTGCACGAGCCCCAGATGACGCTCGGGGAATTCGAGGGAAGCGTTGCGCATCAGCACGCCGAACACTGGCATCCCGATCCGCTCGAGCGCCGGCTCGATCAGCGCCCGGTGCCGCGCGCTGGCGATATTGTTCAGAATGACGCCCGCAATCTCAACATCGGTGCGATACCGCGCGAGCCCAAGTGCCACAGCCGCTGCCGTCTCCGATTGTCCGGAGCAATCGAGCACGAGAACTACCGGCCAGCCCGAAAGTGCGGCGATGTCCGCCGTGGCGCCATGGCCCGACATTCCCGGCACCGCCACACCGTCGAACAGCCCCATGACGCCTTCGACCACGGCCAGATCCCCGCTGGCACTTGATATCAGAGACTGGATCGCTGCGACGGACATGGCCCAGGTGTCGAGATTGAAACTCGGGCGGCCGGTCGCGATGCTGTGGAACGCGGGGTCGATGTAGTCGGGTCCGCATTTGAAGGGCTGAACCTTGACGCCCCGCCGGGTAAGAGCGCGCATGAGGCCGAGTGTGACTGTCGTCTTGCCGGCGCCTGAGCGCGGCGCGGCGATTACCAGGCCCGGTATCGAAGACGCGACCGTCATGACCAGCGCACCATGGTTTTCAGAAACTCGCCCCGCAGAGCCGCGATCTTTCCCACTATGACGATCGACGGCGCGCCGAGTTTCGCGTTCTCCACCGCGGCGATGAGCGACCCGAGATCGGCGTCGACAACGACCTCCTCGGACGTGGTGGCGGCATGCAGAATGCATGCTGGCGTATGGGGCGCGAGCCCACCCGCGAGCAGCCCTGCCACGGTCTCGGCGAGTTGCGTCATCGGCATATATAGAACGATGGGCTGTCCGGTTGCAGCCAGCGCCCGCCAATCAACGGACGGGCTGCCCTCTACCATGCGATGGCCAGCCGCCAGAATGACTGCGTGATTGGTCTCGCGCGTCGTTGCCGGAACGCCGGCCAACGCGGCCGCCGCCAGTCCTGACGTGACGCCCGGTATGATGCGGAACGGAATGCCAGCTTGCACCAGCGCCATCGCTTCCTCGCCACCGCGCCCGAACACGAATGGATCGCCGCCCTTGAGGCGCAGAACGCGGCGCTTCATCAGCGCCCGCGTGATCAGCAGCTCGTTGATGTATCCCTGATGTGGCGACGGATGACCGCCGCGCTTGCCAGCAGGAATGAGATTGGCACCCTCGCACGCCAAATCGAGCACGCGGCGGTCGACCAGCGCATCGTAGATGATGTCCTCGGCGGAGCGAAGAGCGTGGACTGCAAGAAGCGTCAACAGGCGCGGATCGCCCGGCCCGGCTCCGGCGAGCCAGACTTCTCCGGGGGGATACGCGTCGAACGCGGGAAAGCTCGCAGGTAGCTGCTTCATTGCTGAGGCATTTTCGAGATTCTCTTCCGATCCATGCTATGGGAGATTTGTGTGAACGAGCCGCGAATATGAGCGAACCACTTAATACACCGAACACCTCCGCCGAACGACCGGACGCACCACTGCGACGCGGCTGGACGACGGGTGCCTGTGCGACGGCCGCCATGCGTGCGGCGCTGGAAGGCCTCGTGACCGGCAGTTGCCCATCCATGGCTGCAATCGCTTTGCCCTCCGGCCAGCGCGTGATGTTTGCAGTTGCGAGCCATGATGTAGGGCCCGGCTGGGTGTCCGCCGGTGTCATCAAGGATGCCGGCGACGATCCAGACGTCACCCACGGCGCATTGGTTGTCGCCAAGGTCATGCGCGGGCTCCCGGGCACCGGCGCCACCTTTCGGGCGGGCGAAGGCGTCGGTACGGTCACGAAGCCCGGCTTGCCGCTCGCTGTCGGCGAGCCCGCGATCAATCCCGCGCCGCGCCAGATGATGCGGCAGGCCGTGGCAGAAGTCGCTGAATTGCTCGGCGGCCCCGACGACGTCGAGATCGAGATTTCCGTTCCCGGCGGCGCACGCATTGCCGAGAAGACGCTGAACGCGCGCCTCGGCATCGTTGGGGGCTTGTCGATCCTCGGCACGACGGGAATTGTAATTCCCTACTCGTGCGCGGCCTGGATCAACTCCATTCATCGCGGCATCGATGTGGCACGCGCAATGGGTCTCACCCACATTGCCGGGAGCACGGGGACAACCTCCGAAGGGGCAGTACAGCGGCTCTTCGCGCTTCCCGACACCGCACTGATCGAAATGGGCGACTTCGTTGGCGGGATGCTCAAGTACCTCAACAAGCACCCGGTTCCGCGCCTCACCATCTCTGGCGGCTTTGCCAAGATGGTCAAGCTTGGCCAGGGTCTGCTCGATCTCCATTCCAAGCGCGGCGCGATCGACACCATATGGCTGGCCGCATTGCTCGCCCGACACAACTCGCCTGAAGATCTGGTGGAGGTCACGCGTCACGCAAACTCCGCGCTCCAGGTGCTGCAGGCGTGCTCCGAGCGCGGCGTGCCCGCCGGCACCTACGTCGCCGAAGCCGCCTGGACGACAGCGCAACGAGCCCTTGACTGCGCGCCGATTGTCCTCGACGTCGTCGTATTCGACCGTAACGGCCGCGCGGTTGGACGCTGGGGCTGACGGTGACGCTGCCATGCCTCACGCCTTTCCACGGAAACGGCGTTGGTAGTCCTGATCGTAGAGCGCACTGTTGCGAAAACCCTCTGCCGCGAGCGCCGGTCCCACCAGGATGAGCGCGGTGCGCTCGATAGCATGCGGGCGGACCCTGTCCACGATTGTTCCTAGACAGCCCCTGACGATCATCTCGTCGGGCCAGCTCGCCCGGCACACCACCGCCACCGGACAGTCCGCGCCGTAGGACGGCAGCAGCTCGTCGACCGTCTTCTCGAGAACATGGATAGACAGGTGAATAGCAAGTGTCGCTCCAGTAGCGGCGAATGCTGCGAGCTTCTCGCCCGGTGGCATGGCCGAGGCCCGGCCCGGCGTGCGGGTAAGTACGACCGATTGCGCGACTTCAGGCAGCGTCAGTTCGCGCGCGAGCGCGGCGGCCGCTGCAGCAAATGCCGGGACACCCGGCGTGACCGTGTATGGGATACCTGCTGCGTCGAGCGCGCGCAGTTGCTCGCCGAGTGCGCTCCAGATAGAGAGATCACCGGAATGGAGACGCGCCACGTCTTGCTCTGCCTCGGTGGCGTGCACCAATTCGGCAATGATCTCGGAAAGCGACATTGGCGCTGTGTCGACGATGCGGGCGCCCGTTGGGCAGTGGGCAAGCAATGCCTTGGGAACGATCGAGCCGGCGTAGAGACAAACCGGGCATCTCGCAATCAGGTCGCGGCCGCGCACGGTGATGAGATCGGCAGCACCCGGACCCGCCCCGATGAAATGAACCGTCACGACGCAACTCCTTCTAGGGGTGTCCCATGGAAAGCGAGCGCGCACGTTGCACGGTCGTGCGCGATCCGTGGTCCAAGCAATCGTGCTTCGCAGCCTGCTGCGACGAGGGCCGCTGTTTCGGCTATCGACGGCACACCCTTCAGTGCCTCCACACGAAGCGAATGCGTGAGTGTTCGCGCGCCAGCCTCTCGCAAGTCCGAAAGAGAGCATTCGATCAACGGCAAACGAAGCTTGTCGGCTGCTTCCTTGATGCCTGGCTCTCGGGCCTTGGCGGATTCCGTCGCAAGACACCTCAGACCATGCTGCGCCAGTCCGTGATGCTCGAGCGCTGCCGCAATCACGGCACAAATGTCGGGAGCCGGCGTCGCACGCCGGAAGCCAAGGCCCGCCACGACAATCATTGTTTCACCACACGCCAATGAGTGACCGGCATTGCCGGGCGCCACCCGGTCACGGTGCCGACCGGCGATGAGCGAGAGATTTGTATTCTCGAAAGCTCGCCACCGAGCGCGGCCTGCGCGGACAAGAGACGCTGCTCGGTTTCGAGGGTAACGGCGTTGGCGACAAGACGCCCGCCCGGTTGCAACGACCGCCAAGCCGCATCGAAGACGCCATCGTCAGTGAACCCACCGCCAATGAAAATTGCATGCGGGGGCGGCAGTCCAGCGAGCGCTTCGGGCGCATGGCCATGGACGATCTTGAGATCGGGTGTCCCGAGTGCGGCGGCGTTTCGGGCGGCTCGGGCCGCACGCTCATGGTTCTCCTCTATGCCAATCGCAGTGAGGGAGGGATGGCAAAGTAGCCATTCGATGGCGACCGAGCCCGCACCGAGGCCGATGTCCCACAGGCACTCGCCTTGACGGGGCGCCAGGGACGAAAGCGTCAACGCACGGATCTCGCGTTTGGTGAGCTGGCCGTCACTCTCGAAGCAAGTATCATCGAGCCCGGATGCGAGCGGGAGCACATGCGCACCTGCGTAGGCCACGCATTCGACGGCGATCGTGTTCAAAGGGGCCACGGTGCCGAAAGTGGCCGCCTGTGCGATCTCGCTGCGCACCTGCTCGCGCGGCCCCCCCAAGGCCTCGAGCACCGTCATGCGTGATCGCCCGAAGCCCCGGGCCTGCAGCAATGCAGCAACTTTCATCGGCGTCGTGCCATCCCAGGATAGTGCCAGGATACGCGCGCCGGGCTGCAGGTGGCGAATGATACCCTCGAGCGCTCGGCCATGCAGTGTGACGAGACTGACGTCCTGCAGCGGCCAGCCGAGCCGCGACGCCGCAAGGCTGAAGGCCGAAGGCTGCGGCAGTGCGAGCATGCAATCGGCTGAGAAGCGCCGCACGAGGTCCTTCCCAACCCCATAGTGAAACGGATCGCCGCTGGCGAGCACCACGACAGGCGTTCCGGCATGCCGCGCGATCTCGTCGAAGCCGCCGCTCATCGTGCTCGGCCAAGCCAAGGCCCGGCCGAGCACGAGGCTCTGGGCAAGCTTCAGGTGCCGCGCACCGCCGACGACGAGGGCCGCGTTTTCAATCAGGCGCCGGGCGGTGGCTGAGAGACCATCAATACCGTCCTCGCCGATGCCGACGATGGACAGCCAGCGCTGCAGTGTGCAGGACTCAACATCAGGAGACATCGGAGCCCCCTCTATGCGTGTGCTGCTCTTGGGCGGAACAACGGAAGCTTCTCTCCTGGCTAGGCGTCTGGCCGGGGACGACCGCTTTACCGTGACACTCTCGCTCGCAGGACGCACGCAAAGACCGGCTGCGCAGCCTCTGGAGACGCGCGTCGGTGGGTTCGGCGGTACGCAGGGCCTTGCCGAATGGCTCCATGTCAACGGCATTCGGGCCGTGCTGGATGCGACACACCCTTATGCCGCGCAGATATCCGCCAATGCGCGGCACGCCTGCGAGACGGTGGGCGTAGCGCACGCGTCGGTCGTGCGTCCACCGTGGCAACGGCAGACTTGCGACGACTGGATCGAGGTTGGCAGCACCAATGAGGCTGTTCAAGCGGTCGGAACGAGCCCGCGAAAAGTCTTTCTCGCGCTTGGTCGGCTCGAGCTGGCTGCGTTTGCGAATGCCCCCCAGCACAGATACGTCGTACGGACCATCGACCCGCCCAAAGGCATTTCGCTGCCGCCAGATCTGCGCTTGATCCTGGCCCGCGGCCCATTCGAGATCGAGCACGAGCGCGCGCTGCTTGCCGATGAGAGAATCTCCATCGTCGTGTGCAAGAACTCTGGCGGGCCGGCCGCCTACGCCAAGATCGAGGCCGCGCGCGAAAGGCGTATCCCCGTCGTGATGATGCGGCGGCCTGAGAAGCCGATGGGCTATCCCGTTCACACGATCGACCAGGCGATCGAATGGCTCGAGGCTGTGCGCGCTCATGATCCCGCTCCGGGCTCTCTGCGCGGCGTATAGACCCAAGGCAGGTCCGCCGCGCGCGGAATCGTTCGTGTGGCACTCGCACCGATAATCACGAGCGTACGCATGTCGACCACCGGCGTATCCGCGGCGGCGAGCGTGGTGACGAACCGTTCTGCGTCGCAGCCCGCGTTGCGAACTAGAACGACGACCGTCTCTGCTGCCTTCAAGGTGCGCAATAGATCGAACGCGCGTCTGATCCCGTCGGGGCGGGCCTTTGATGCCGGATTGTAGAGCGCAATCACGAAGTCGCCGTGTGCCGCGGCGGTCAGGCGCCGCTCGATGGTCGCCCACGACTTCAGATTGTCGGAGAGCGAGATTGCACAGAAATCGCCGCCGAGTGGGGCGCCGGCCGCCGCCGCGGCGGCCAGCATGGCCGTCACGCCCGGCTCGACGCGAATGTCGAGGTCGCGCCAATGCGCCTCCCCGCTCTCCACGGCTTCGAACACGGCAGAGGCCATTGCGAACACACCCGGGTCGCCGCCGGAAACGACCGCCACGTGTCGTCCGGCCGAGGCCAAACGCAGTGCATGGCGGGCGCGATCGAGCTCGACGCGGTTATCCGTGGCATGCCGGACCTGACCGTTCGGCGTGGCGGCCACGCGGTCAAGATAGGGTCCGTAGCCGACGAGATCGGTTGCGCAACTGAGCACTCGACGCGTCGCCGGCGTCATCAGGTCGGGATCACCCGGGCCTGTGCCCACGATGACGAGAGAGCCCGTCACAGGCGCCTCCCATTGCCTGGAATAATAACGACCGAGAAGTAAGGGGCCGAGTCGTCCGCGACCTCCGCAAGCGGCGCGACGCGCTCGCTCTCCATCGTGCCACGCTCGACATAGATAGCCCTGGACAAAAGACCGGCTCGCGTGATCGCGTGGCGGACCTTTGACAGATTACGACCGAGCTTCATGATCACCGCTGCATCGGTCACCGCGAGATGATGGGCCAAGGTCTCGACGTCGAGCGTTCCCGGCAAAACCGTCAGAATGTCGTCGCCCCAGGTGATGGGCTGATTGGCTCTTGTCCAGCACCCCGACATCCCCGTGACGCCCGGCACCACCTCGACCGGATAGCCGCCTTTGAGACGGCGCCACATGTGCATGAATGAGCCATAGAAGAAGGGATCGCCTTCGGAGAGGAGACCCACCGACTGGCGATCGGCAAGATGCGCTGAGATCTCTGACGCGCTCGCCTCGTAGAAGTTGTGGATCTGCGCCTGATAGGCGGGGTCTGCCGCGGGGATCTGATCGGTCAACGGATATTCGAGCCTGAGCTCGCGGAGACCTGTCCTCAGGATCGGCGTTACGATGGTGCGTGCATTGCCAACGCGCCCGCGTTTGGCGAAGTACGCAATCACGTCGACCTTCTCGATCAGCGCTGCGGCCCGCAACGTCAGATAGCGCACATCGCCGGGCCCGACACCGATGCCGTAGAGCGTGCCGCCGACTGCCTCGCCGCCGATTGCGTTGATGCCGCTCATTCTCTGTCTTGCCCCAATGCGTTGATGGCCGCGACTGCCATGGCGCTGCCGCCGCGCCGGCCGCGCACGATGAGAAATGGCACGCGGTTGTCGGCAGCCAGCGCGTCTTTGGATTCGGCGGCACCCACGAAGCCGACCGGTACGCCGATCACCGCTGCGGGCTTCGGCGCGCCTTCGTCGAGCATCTCGAGCAGGCGAAACAGCGACGTCGGTGCGTTGCCGATGGCGACGACGGCGCCCGCCATCCGGTCGCGCCACAGCTCCATGGCGGCGGCCGATCTCGTTGTGCCAAGTTTCGCCGCCAGTGCCGGCACCGTCGGATCATCCAAGGTGCAGATGATCTCATTGCTGGCCGGCATGCGGGACAGCGTGATTCCTTGCGCTACCATTTTTGCGTCGCAGAGGATGCGCGCGCCTGCGCGCAGAGCCACCCGCGCGTCCTCGGCAAATGTCTCCGACATGACGATGTCGCGCGAAAGGTCGGTCATGCCGCAGGCATGGATCATGCGTACCGCAATCCGCTCGGCCACGCCCTGAAAGCGCGAAAGATCGCTTTCGGCCCGGATCGTGGCGAAGGATTGCCGATAGATGGCCGCACCATCGCGCTCGTACTGGTATCGATCAGGCATTTCCGGCCCCGTCGAGTAGGGAGAATAGACGGGCCGGATCGGCGGAGAGCGCAGCGTTGTCGATGCGCGCGAGCGGCTGATCCGAGGCCCGTCCATTTGTGATCACGGCAAAGCCACCGGCTTCGGCGACGAGGGTCAGATGTGAGGGCTGCGGCGCGGCACAGCCCTTGCGGCAGCCGGACAGGTGGATCGAGCGGTTGGCGAGCGCGCCTGGCCACGCGGCGGCAAGTCCGCGTGCGACTGCCCGCGTCTCGCCGGCCGCCGAGCGGCACCACGGTGCGCCCGGACACGCCGCGAAGCGAAGCAGCGGCGTGTCGGCTTGCGTCGGAAAACCCTCCCGCTCGGCGCACGCCAGCACGCTTTCCGCCGCCGCCCGTGAACCGCAGGGGACATAGAGAATGCGCCACGGCGACAGGCGCATTTCGACCGCCTCGGCCGCCGCAGCGGGTTTGATCAGCGCTGATAGCTCATCCACTGTAATTTGACCGAAAGGCACGCCGACACCAGCCACCCACGCCGCACCGGTAGCCGCGATGAGCCCGATGGGACGACGCGCATCGGCACGCACCCTGGTGAAGGCTGCTGGCAGCGGCGCCAGAGCTGCAGCCGCCGCAGCGACCAGTGCGTGGCGGCGATCATCCGACAAATGCCGAAAACGGCTCACTGTGGGTGACCGATGGTGCAGGAACAGCCGCGCGAGTCTCACGACGTACTCGACGGCTCGCTCAATTGGGGCGTGGCCGACCCAAACCGTCTCATCCGCGCTATCGAATCCAATCGCCAATGTCATCGCATCGAGTGCGAGAAGCCGAATGTCGGCATGATCGTCCTGCATCGATGCCGACCCGCCTCCGTCAAGGACGAAGCCGAACTTGGCCGCCAACTGGAAGAGGTCCGGCTCACGCGCCAACGCAGCGGCGAGTGCCAAGGCCAGCGAACGAAGGTCGGCCGTTTCGGTCGCATCGATACCCGACAAGGGCGATAGCATGATATTGCGCACCGCCTCCACGGCGGCGCTGTCGTCGATCAAGCCTGCCGCATCCAGACGTGCAAGAAGCGGCGGCAGCGTCTCGGAGTTGATGCCGCGGATTTGTACGTTGGCGCGACGCGTCAGGTCGAGATGACTGTTGCCGAACTCTGCCGCAGCCTCCGCCAGCACGGACCACTCTGAGAGCGAGAAGACACCCGCTTTCGGCCGTAAGCGTACGATTAGGCCGTCGCCGCTCTCCATTGGCTGGAGCGCACCGGGACACCAGCCTTTCACATCGATGCGAAGCGGGGCGCTCATTGTGCGGCCTCACGCTGCGTTGAGATGCGCCCCTGCGCCTCGGCCAGTGCAGCGCGCAACTCTTCAGCCGTCGCATTGCGTCGGGTAAGCCACAGGCCCCGCTCCAAAGCGTTGAGGAATCGCTTGGCGATCGCCTCCGCCGCCTTGGGATTGCGCGCGACGAGACCGGAGAACACCTCTTGGTCCGCGACGAGGGCTTCGTGCGCGGCGTCGAAGATCTGTCCCGGCACGACATTGGCCGTCGCTGAAAAGGCATAGAGCGCATCGACGCCCTGTGCGACCTCGGCTACGCCGCGATGACCGTGGCTCAGCATTCCCCTAATCCAACGCGGATTGGTGAGGCGGCCGCGTACAATTCGGCGTACTTCCTCCTCCAGCGTGCGGACTTTGGGAGCCGAAGGGTTGCTGCCGTCGAGATGGAAGAGCGATGGCGCGTTGCCAAGAAGTTGCGCGGCGGCGGCGAACCCGCCCGCGAAGTCGGCCACGCCGTCACCATCGAGGATGTCGCGCTCGGCATCATCCTGCCCGTGGACCAGTGCATCCGCCGTCGACACGCGGACGCCGAAATCAGCGGCGGCCTCGCCTGTTCTGCCCGAGAGCACCGCTTCGGTATTGGCGAGATAGGCTTCGCCGAAAGCGCTTCGCGTCGTCCAATCGGTATCGAGTGCAAGACTTGCTACACCGGCGCCGTAGCTGCCGGCTGCACTCCCGAACACCCTCACGAGGCTTTCGCCCCGGGCCAACGCACCAGCGAGCGGATTCTCCGTATCGTCGTCGCGCCGCGCCGCGACCTCGCGCACCGCATGATCGAACAATGTGATTTGCGCTTCGAAGAGGTCGCGGAAAAGACCGGATATCCGCAGTGTCACATCGATGCGCGGCCGGTCGAGGCGGGCCGAAGGCAGAACCTCAACGCCTGTGACGCGATTGGACCTGGTGTCCCAGATGGGGCGCGCACCCAGATACGACAGTGCTTGTGCGAAGTCGTCACCGCCGGTGCGCAGAGTGGGCGACGCCCAGAGATCGAGCACGAGGCGGCGCGGATACTCGCCATGATCCTGCAGGTAGCGGCGCACGACCTCGTCAGCGGCTCGCGCCCCGATCACAGCCGCGGTTCGCGTCGGAATTGCGCGCGGATCTGTCACCGTCAGATTGCGGCCGGTGGGTAGCACATCGGGGCGGCCACGGGACGGCGCGCCTGATGGCCCTGGCGCGACACGACGCCCATCGAGCGCCGCAAGTAGTGCGGCTCGCTCGAACTTGCCGCAATCGCCAATCACATCCCCGACAGCTTCAACGTTGGAGGTTGCGGCGTCGTCACGATGTGACATTGCCCCGACAATCGCCTCGGCGAGATCGTGGCGCGCCTGGCGGTCTGGCGCGCGGCCGAACACATGCAGCCGGTCGCGAACCGACAGCCCCTTGATGTCGCACAGCTGAGCATCGAGCTTGGAGACGGCTACGCGTGCCGGCTCGTCTTTGACGAGGCCGCATTCTTGCGCCAGCCCGGAACTCCAGGCCATGGCGACGATCTCGTTCTCGATGAGCTTGATGCGGCGGACGTCGACGCCGTCTGCCTCGGTGTATTCCTCGATCAATCCTTCGAGGCTCGCCATCGCACCGTGCAGTCCAGCGGCCGTAAGCGGAGGCGTCAGGTGACCGATGGTAACGCCGCAGACACGCCGTTTGGCATGCGACGCCTCGCCCGGATTGTTGACGATGAACGGATAGAGCAGGGGCAACGGACCGAGCACCGCTTCCGGCCAGCATTCATTCGAGAGCGCCAGAGCCTTGCCGGGCAGCCATTCCAGCGTGCCGTGGGTGCCGAGATGCACCAGGGCGGCGATATGTTCTGCTTCCCGCAGGTGCGCGTAAAGCGCCACATATGCGTGACGGGGCGGCCGTGTGGCGTCGTGGTAGCCGGACTTGCGGTCTGCCGCTGCTCCGCGGTCGGGCTGCAGAAGGACGGTGACATTGCCGAGCGCGAGGCGCTGGAACACAAAAGCATTGTCTGCGAATGCCGGATCGGCCTCGGGCGGCCCCCACGTCTCGTGCAGCGCCGACTGGAGCGCCGAAGGCAGAGCGTGAAGGTGCTGCAGGTAATCGGCGAGCGGAACGCGGAGGACTGGCGCATGTCCGTTGAGCAGCCCATCCACGTCGGATTTTGACAAGCTGCCGCTGCCCGTGTTGTAGCCGGCGTGGCGTAGAGCGCCAACGATCTCCAATACGCTCTCGGCGGTGTCGAGCCCCACGGCATAGCCTGCGCGTCCACCGCGCTGCGGATAGTCGGAGAGCATCAGCGCGAGTCTGCGTTCCGCTGGGCGGAGTTGCGCCAGCTGGACCCAAGCCGCCGCAAGCCGCGCGACAAAGCGCACGCGATCGAGATCAGGCTCGTGACGTATTGGCGCATACTCGAGTGTCGTGTTCTTGGGACACTCGCGCTTGAAGGAGATCGCGCGCGAGACGATCCGTCCGTCGAGCTCCGGCAATACGACATTCATCGCGAGCTCGGTGCCTGACAGCCCACGCTGTGACGAAGCCCATGCCGAGCGCAGATTGCCAGCGAGCACGACCTGCAACACAGGCACGTCTGCGTAATCGAGCACGGTCGTATCGTCGTCGCGCCGTGCTGAGAACACTGTTGCGTTCAAGATAATGCTGGGCGCTTGTTCAACTATGAGGCGCCGGATCGCAGGCGCCACCGCCGGATCTTTCAGGCTCGTCACTGCTATTGCCAGCGGCGACAAACCTTCCTGCTCAAGGGCCGCCATCAACGCGGTGATCGGGGCGGTATCGGACGCCATCAGGTTCGCGCGATAGAAAACGATCAGCGCAGTCGGGCGGACGGACTGGTTCGATACCCCGGATGCCAATGGCACCACTCTGCCGTCGCGGTCCAGCAATACGGCCGCATCGAGTGGCACGGGCGCGGTGTAGGGAGCTTCGAAGCCAGCGCCGGAGACAAGTGCACGCAGCGCCTGACGAACGTTCTCGATACCACCGAGACGAAACGCCAATTCGATGTGATGGAGAGTTTCGGCAGTTGCGGTGGAGTGCTTGGCAAGGCTCCAATCCGGCCCGTCGTCGCCCGGCACCGCGGCAAAGACTATGCCCTTTTCGCGCGCAAGCCGGCCAATGCGTTCGATGCCGTAACGCCAGTACTCGATACCACCGAGAACGCGCACCAGCACCGCTTTTGCGCCGACAATCACGCGGTCGATGTAGAGATCGACCGACATCGGATGCTTCAATTGCTTGAGGCTGGCGAGGCGCACGCTCGCCAAGCTGCCACCTTCGGCCTCCAGTGCCGCCGCGACGACGGAGAGGTCACTGTCGGAGAACGACAACACCACGACATCGGCTGGCGTCTGGACAAGATCGACGGCCTCCACGGTCTCGTCGAGCGTCACGGCCTGGGTCACGAGAACATGCATGAGCGTCTATCCCAGCAGGAGGCCCATGATGCCGGCTTTGTCGATCCCCTTTTCGCCGATCACGACAAGGCGGCCGCGGCGCTCTTCACCCGCGCGCCAGGGACGATCGAACTGCTTTTGAATGCGCTCGCCGACCCCCTGCACGAGCAACCGCAGCGGCTTGCCCTCAATGTCGAGAAAACCCTTGATGCGCAGGATGTCGTGCGCCGCCGTCGCTGCCCTGATCCGCTCGTGAATTGCATCAACCGAGGCAAGAGAAGGCATATCGACGATGAACGTATCGAAATCGTCGTGGTCGTGTCCGTCCGCACCGTCGTGATGCGACGGACGGTTGGCGACATCGTCTTCGGCTGCAGCGCCGAGGCCGATCAGAACATCGACGAGAACGCGGCCATGACTCGCTGATACGGTTTTGACCTGCCGCGGCAGATGGCTCCTGATGTCTCGGACGACGGTTTCGAGACCCGCCTCGTCCAGGCTATCGCACTTGTTGACGACAATGAGATCGGCGCACAAGAGCTGATCCTCGTAAACCTCCTCAAGCGGATTATCGTGATCGAGCAATGGATCCTCCGCGCGCAGGCGCTGGAGGGCTTCGGGATCGTCGGCAAAGCGGCCGGCGGCAACGGCTGGTGCGTCCACGACCGTCACCACGCCGTCGACGGTAACTCGTGATGCGATCTCAGGCCAGTTGAAAGCCTGCACGAGCGGCTTCGGCAGCGCGAGACCGGAGGTCTCGATTACGATGTGCTCGGGCGGCGAGGGCAGCGCCAGGAGGCGTTCCAGAGCCGGCACGAAGTCATCGCCGACCGTGCAGCAGATGCAGCCATTGGCGAGTTCTACAATGCGCTCCTCGGGGCAGCTCTCAATGCCGCAGCTCTTCAGGATCTCGCCGTCAATACCGACGTCGCCGAACTCATTGACGATCACTGCGAGCTTGCGGCCGTCGGCATTCTCGAGGAGGTGGCGCACGAGCGTCGTCTTACCCGCCCCGAGAAAGCCGGTGATGATAGTGCAGGGAATGCGGGCAAGCGATATCATGACGCTCAGGACTCCAGATATTCAGCCGCCTTGCGCCGAGGGGATGGGCGGGATGCGGGCAACTGTATTCTTGCGAATGTACTCCGGCCGCTCGCGCCAGACCGGGATGCCATCGTCCTGCGCGTGATGCTGCCGCGCGAACAACAGAACGTCGGCCGACTGGACATCGGGATCAATATTGCCGATCACGAACGTCCATTTGCCGGGCGCCGCGACCGCAACTGCGCAGCTCCGCGTGCAATTGGAGAGGCACGCGACGGCAACGATCTCTAGAAGGCCAGCGTCGCTGCTGGCCTCGTTCTTCAAACGCTGCATCAGGCGCGCGCCGCTGCGCGTTTCCTTGGGTTCCACCGCCTCGCCGTCCCGGCGGCAAGTGGAGCATACAAACAGTGTCGTGGGTCGGCACCCTTTCGACGCGATCCGAGCCGTATCATCCATGCGGATGTCTCCCGTGATCGGTCTCAGCCGAAAAACCCTGCCGCCGAAGCTGTGGCGATGCCGCCCGCGATCGCCACGATGCCACCAGAGAGAGCGAGCGCCGTTGTACGACGCGCGCCGGCATCCGCGAGAGAGGCGGTCGCCAGATAGGCACCTGCCGCGACCAGTGTTTGAATGAGGAAGAGGCCGACGAGATAGGCACCCACCGGCGCGGGCTCCGCACCAACCACCGCCTCACCTAACGCATAACCATGCACCAGCCCGGCAGCGGCGAAGAGAACGGTGAGCGGAAGCGCTGCCGAGCGGAAACGGACAGCGACAAGCAGGCCCAACACCACGGTTGAGAGACCGACCAGAATCTCGGTCGATGGGAGAGTGGTGCTCATGAGATGCAGCACGACACCACCGATCATCGCCACGAGAAATCCGACTGCGGTAGCAAAGCCGCGAGCTGAGATTGCCGCCAGCGCGCCGACCGCCAGGACGGCGGCAAGGTGATCGAGACCGATGATGGGGTGGCCGAGGCCGGACAGCAGACCGTGCGCAACGGTCGTCGGCGTGGTCCCGCCCATGGGGTGGTGCGCGGACGCCGGCAAAGTCGCCAGACCAGACAGCGCTACCGTCAAAGCAACAACTATGCGGATCTTGATCGTCATCGGAGCCTCCATCGCAATGAGCCCCCGGCGGGGGCGCAAAGTTGATGCTGGGTCCGATAGACCGGCCACGCGAGCGACCGTTCTGTTCGAGTCCTCGCGTCTCCCCGCGCGTGGACCCCGGATGACAGCGTTGCGACGGCAGGTCTCCTGGCTCTCGGGTCTGCGATTGAAGCCGCCTTCCTGGTTTCCCAGTGGTGCTTTGGCCACAATCTCGCCGATTACAGTTGCGGGGGCAGCCACGGAATTGCGCCTGTCGCAGGCACATCACCGCGTTCCCTTTCAATCCTCTTGCGCGGAACCGTCACGAGGTTGATAAGTGGCCGCATCACGACCCGTCAATTGAAATCTGAGCCGCATGCCAACCCGCACGTCGCCACGTCTCACGCTGGTCTTAGGCGGCGCCCGATCGGGAAAGAGCGCTTTTGCCGAGCGCCGTATCGGGGACGCCCCTCCCCCATGGATTTATATCGCCACTGCCGAGCCCTTCGACGAGGAAATGAGCGAGCGCATCGCCGAGCACAGATCACGGCGCGATGCCCGCTGGTCGACCATTGATTGCAATCTCGATCTCGTAGCCATGCTCAAACGCCCAGAAACGGCTGCTGGCGCCGTGCTCGTCGATTGCCTGACGTTGTGGCTGTCGAACGTGCTGCTTGCTGGCCGTGACGTTTCTGCCGAGACGGAGATGCTGCTCGCAACGCTTGCTGCGGTCCGGGGGCCCATCGTGCTAGTCTCGAACGAGGTTGGTTTCGGCATCGTGCCCGACAATGCGCTTGCTCGCCGGTTCAGGGATGCGCAGGGCCGGCTCAATCAAGGTATCGCTGCGCTTGCCGATGAGGTGGTGCTCGTGGTCGCCGGCCTGCCGCTCGTTCTGAAGTACAGCCCCCACACGGAGAGCCCGCGCGCATGACCGATCCCAAGACCGATCACGCCGCCGAGGCGGCGCGACACAAGGCCAAGATGGCCAACCGCAAGGCCGCCCAGGACGCCGAGGTGGCATCGAAGACCGTCGAGAAGGGCCTGCTCATCGTCCACACCGGCAAGGGAAAAGGGAAATCCACTGCCGCGTGGGGCCTGATGCTGCGCGCGCTCGGCCGCGGCTTCAAGGTCGGTGTCGTCCAGTTCGGCAAAGGGGCCTGGGAGACGGGAGAACGCAAGGCCGTCGCCGCCTTCGGCGATCAGGTGCAATGGTATACTCTTGGCGAGGGCTTCACCTGGGAGACGCAGGACAAGGCCCGCGATGTCGCCGCCGCAGAACGGGCCTTCGCCAAGGCCCGGGAGCTGATGGCCGATCACGCGATCCGGCTCCTGATCCTGGACGAGCTCAACATAGCGCTTCGCTACGAGCATCTCGAAATTGGAGCCGTCGTTGAAGCCTTACGCTCGCGCCGTCCCCACCTGCATGTCGTCGTCACCGGCCGCAACGCCAAGCAGGAGTTGATCGACGCTGCCGACCTCGTCACTGACATGAGCCTCGTGAAGCATCACTTCGCCGCGGGTGTGAAAGCGCAAGAGGGCATCGAGTTCTGATGTCCGCCCGCGTTCTCATGTTCCAGGGCACGGGCTCCGACGTCGGCAAATCGCTGATCGTCGCGGGGTTGGCGCGGCACTTCGCCAACCGCGGATTGAAAGTGCGCCCATTCAAGCCGCAAAACATGTCGAACAACGCGGCAGTGACAGCCGACGGCGGCGAGATCGGCCGGGCGCAGGCTTTGCAAGCCCGCGCGGCTCGCGTCGCTGCATCCGTGCATATGAATCCTGTGCTGCTGAAGCCGCAAAGCGAGATCGGCGCACAGATCGTTGTGCAGGGGCGCGTCGTCGGCAATGCGAAGGCTCGCGAATACCAGTTGCTCAAGCCCAAATTGCTGGCGAACGTGCTCGACAGCTTTCACAAGCTCGCAGCCGAAGCCGATCTCGTGCTCGTCGAAGGCGCGGGCTCTGCATCCGAGGTCAATCTGCGTCAGGGCGACATCGCGAACATGGGCTTTGCGCGCGCCGCGAATGCGCCTGTCGTGCTTATCGGCGACATCGACCGCGGCGGTGTGATCGCCAGTCTCGTCGGCACCTGGGCCGTCATCGACGCGGCGGATGCCAGCTTGATCCAGGGGTTTGTCGTCAATCGCTTCAGAGGCGATCCCACGCTCTTTGCCGAAGGCACGCGCCTGATCGCGGAGAGGTCCGGCTGGCAACCGCTCGGTCTCGTGCCCTACTTTGCCGACGCGCACCGCCTGCCTGCCGAGGATGCTCTGGCACTCGATGCCCGGCCGCTGCCGAAGACCCGAGCCAAGCTCAGGATCGTCGTCCTCGGCTATCCCCGCATCTCGAACTTCGATGATTTCGATCCCTTGCGCCTCGAGCCCGGGGTGGAGCTCCGTATCCTGCGCTGGGGCGAGCCCATTCCCAGCGACGCCGATCTCGTCATCCTGCCGGGCTCGAAAGCGACGATCGCCGATCTGGAGGCGCTACGCGCTTGCGGCTGGGACACGGATGTCAAAGCGCACATCCGTCGCGGCGGGCGTGTGCTCGGCATCTGCGGCGGTTACCAGATGCTGGGGACGTCGATTGCCGATCCTGAGGGTATTGAGGGGGTGGCAGGAACCGTCACGGGCCTCGGACTGCTCGACGTGTCGACCATCCTCGCCGGAGATAAGCTGCTGACAGAAGTCAACGGCACGGAGCTGTCGAGCGGGGTTCCTTTCAAGGGCTACGAGATGCACATCGGGCGCACGAATGGCCCGGATTGCGATCGACGGCTTCTAGCACTCAACGACGGGCGCGGCGAAGGAGCGTCGTCTCCGGATGGCCGCGTCTCGGGGTGCTATGTCCATGGCCTGTTCGCCGACGACTGCCAGCGTGCCCATTGGCTCTCTGCTCTCGGCGGCATGCCGAGCGAGCTCAACTATGAGCGTGACGTGGATGCGACGCTCGATGCGCTCGCTCGCCATCTGGCAGAGCACATCGACTGCGACAGGCTCCTTGGCCTCGCAGCGCCAGTCACAACCACGCCAGCGGCAGAAGCAGTGCGATAATGACGGCGAGGGCCTGCACGATGCAGGCGACGCGATACAGCGCCAGCGCACGCTTGACGTCGGCTGCATCGAGGTCTGTACGCCCATCCCCCATGAAATGGTCATCGACGATCCTTCCGCCGTAGGTGCGCGGTCCTGCGAGCTTGAAGCCCAACGCCCCGGCCATGGCGGCCTCAGGCCAGCCGGCGTTGGGCGAGCGATGCCTCGAGGCATCTCGTTGCACGGCGCGAATGGCATCGCGCGCCGACGCGCCGCGCACAACCAGGGCAGCACTGACGAGCCACAGCGCGGTCAGACGCGATGCCGGCAGGTTGACGAGGTCGTCGGTGCGCGCCGCAGCCCAGCCAAAGGCCAGATAGCGCTCCGACTTGTGGCCGATCATGCTGTCGGCAGTGTTGATCGATTTGTAGACCAAGGCTCCGGGCAGCCCGGCGACAACGAGCCAGAACAGCGGCGCCACCACGCCGTCGGAAAAGTTCTCCGAAAGGCTTTCGATCGCCGCGCGCGAGACACCTGCTTCGTCGAGCACATTGGGGTCCCGGCCAACGATCTTCGATACGGCGCGCCGGCCGGCATCGAGCCCATCGTGCTCGAGGGCTGCCGCAACATCGGCGACGTGATCGTCGAGGCTTCGCCGCGCGAGGAGCGCGCTCGCGAGGATTGCTGTGACGAGGAGGCCGCCAACTGATCCGGCAATCCTGAAGGTCAACTCCGACAGGGCGATGCCGGCAGCCGCCGCTACGGCGACAATTACCACGAGCGTCGCCATGCCGAGCCATCGCCGAGCGCTGAAGGACCGTTCGGCCCCGTTCCAGGCTCGTTCGCAAGCTGCTATCAGCGCTCCGATCCAGGTGACGGGATGACCGATGCGGTGGAATATGACTTGAGGATAACCAACTGCGGCCTCGAGCAGGAGTGCAGCAAGGGTGAGTGCAGCGAACATGCGATTGCCTACAGTGAAGGATGCGAATGAAAGATCTGGCTAACACACACACGTCTGCCGAGGAACGTATTCAGCACGGCGGCAATCTGGACGTCGTGCGCGCCCGCTTTCCGCAAGCGCCGGAGCCATGGATCGATCTTTCCACCGGAATCAACCCGATCCCTTTCGCCTACAGGCCGCCACTGCCGGATGCCTGGAACCGCCTGCCATCGCGTTTGGATGAAACGGCGCTGCTCGAAGCAGCCGCGCGGCGCTATGGCGTCACCGATGTCGAGACAATCGCTGCCGCTCCGGGTACGCAGGCGCTCATCCAGCTCCTGCCTCGCCTCGTTGCGCCAACGCGCGTGATGGTGCTGGGGCCGACCTACGACGAGCACGAGGCGTGCTGGCGACGGCAAGGTCACGACGTCAGGATCGTGCGGGGGCTCGATGAGGTGGGGGATGCTCGCGTTCTGATCGTCGTCAATCCCAACAACCCGACAGGAAGGCTCGTTGGAACGGACGAGCTTCGTAGGATTGCGGAAACGCTCGCAGACCGTGACGGCATGCTTGTCGTGGACGAGGCATTCGTCGACCTTTTCTCCCCGGAGGCGAGCATGTGTCGCAGCCTTCCCCCGGCGACGGTTGTCCTTCGCTCGTTCGGCAAAGTCTATGGGCTCGCCGGCCTGAGGCTCGGATTCGCAGTCGCCCATCCGCCCGTAGCTCAACGCATCCGGGCCGAACTCGGGCCATGGGCCGTTTCCGGTCCGGCGCTTACGATCGGCACTCAAGCCCTTCTCGACGACCAATGGCTCGACGCTGCTAGGGTGCGCCTTCTCGCCGATGGCGAGCGACTCGATGCAGTGCTCGCCGCCGCGGGCTGCGAGGTCTTGGGCGGCGCACCGCTATTCCGGCTCGTCGGCCATCGCCGAGCGGCTTCCCTTGCCGATCGGCTTGGTGCGCATGGCATCCATGTTCGCACGTTTGCACGAGAGCCTGCATGGTTGCGCTTCGGCTTGCCCCGTAGTGCCCCCGAATGGGGCCGGCTCGAGCAAGCACTCGTCAGCGTGCCACTGTAGCGGTAAGCAGCGCGACGAGCAGCACGCTTTCCATGACCTCGATGCTGGCGCCGAGGCAGTCGCCGGTGATGCCACCGAGCCTCCGGCGCCAATAGAGGCCGATGAGCAACGCCACGGGCAGCCCTGCGATGGTGACAGGTGCCAGCCAGATGCTCGCGGCCACGAGCGCCGCCCCCCAAGTCACAATCATGCCGGGCGAAAGCAGAGAGGAGAAATCTCGGCCGAGCCCAGGTTTCAGGGATGGGAGAAGGGAGCCCCAGACAAGCGCTGCCCATCGCGCCCAAGCCGGGATGAGAACGAGCGCTGCCGCCACTGTCGCCGTCACTGGCAAGGATGCAAGGAGCACCAGTTTCGTCGCCAGCTGCAGCGAGATGGCGATCACGGCGAAGTTTCCGGCATTCGGATCGCTGAGGACCTTGATGAAGCGTTCAGGCTTGCTGTGGGACGCTCCGAGGGCATCCGTGACGTCGCCGAGGCCATCGAGATGCAGTCCACCGGTTATGGCGACCCAGGCGATAAGGCCCGCCAGCCCGCCGATCGCCGCCGAGACCAATCCGCCACCCATGTGAGCCCCCGCGATGGCTGCACCGATCAACAGCCCAACGGCGGGAAAAAATGCGCTGGCTCGCGCGAGGTCATCAGGAGCGGCTGCGGCAACGCGCGGGGTGGGCAGCCGCGTGAGGAATTGCAGCGCGATCACAAAATGCCGCACGGTCATGGTTGCGCGATCTCCACGATCTCGCCCCAGATCCGTCCGCCAGCTTCAGATCCCAGTTTCAGTCGTACGCGAGTGCCGTGGGAGATCCGCACGGCCCACAACGAGCCGAAGGCGATGCCACACGCTACGCTGATTGCGGCTCGCATCGCACCGGCATGTGAGATCACGAGGACCGGCTGAGCGTCGACTTCGTTCATCAATCGCCACAGCGCCCGCGATATCCGGAGTTCGAAGGCCGCCCAAGGTTCGCCACCGGGCAGAGAGCTGGCGCTTGGATCGGTCAGAAACGCCGTCCGGGCGGCTTGGAGCTCATAAACCTGCGCAATCTGCTCGTGTCGCAGTCCATCCATTGCGCCGAAGTCGATCTCGGCCCAATCCGGATCGATCCGCAGAAGCATGCCAGTCTGTTCGACGAGCGTCTCGGCGCACTCGCGTGCACGCCGCAATGGCGACGTGACGACGAGCGGCCACGTCCTGCCCGCCGTTTGGCTGCGGAACTGTGTCCAGCCGTCAGCGTCGACCGGGAAGTCCGTCCTGCCATCGAGGCAGCCGGATCGCCCTGTCGTGCCGTGGCGCAGGAGATCGACGATCATGAGCCGATGCGTCCAGAAACGGCGGCTTGCTCGAAGGTCGCCATGCCATTGTGAAGCGCGCACGCGAGCCGCAGAATGGGCAACGCGATCGCAGCGCCGGAGCCCTCTCCAAGCCGCATCTCGAGATCCAGGATCGGGTTTGCCGCAAGCGCCTCAAGCACGATGCGATGACCGCGCTCGGCCGAGCAATGCGAGTACAGCAGCCAGGGCCGGCATGATGGATTGATACGCACCGCTATCAGCGCAGCAACCGATACGATGAAGCCATCGACAAGGACGGGGATGCCTGCCTGTGCCGATGCAATGATCGCACCCGTCAAGGCTGCAATCTCCAATCCTCCCACCGCCTCGAGAATGTCCAGTGGCTCGGCATTCCCGGCGGCGAGGAAGTGTAGGGCCAAAGCCTTCTCGATCGCGCCGAGCTTTCGGCTGAGGCCGGCAGCGTCGATTCCGGTGCCGACCCCGACGACATCGCCAGGCAATCGTCCTGTCAGGGCGCACGCGATGGCGGCAGCCGACGTCGTATTGCCGATACCCATCTCTCCCAGGATAAGCACGTCAGCGACGGGCGACGCGGCCCGGTCGACCCCACGCCGACCACAACCGAGTGCGAAGGCAACTTCATCCGGGGTCAGAGCGCGCTCGCTTGTGAAATCCCTAGCGCCGCGACGCGGCTTGTCCTGATGCACGCCGAAGATCTCTCCTTCAAGGAGCGAGCCCGCATCGACGACGGAGAGAGGGAGCGAGAGCACCCGAGCAAGAACCGAGATCGCAGCGCCACCGCTCGAAAAATTCTTGAGCATCTCGACCGTAACCGCTGCTGGATAGGCCGAGACCCCCTGTGCGACAACGCCATGATCACCGGCAAACACGATGATCGGCACGCGCTCCGCGCTTGGCGTGCACGTCCGCTGCAGACCAGCGAGCGCAATTGCCGCGCCCTCGAGGCGACCCAGTGAACCCGGAGGCTTGGTCAACTGCTCCTGGCGGCGACGGGCAAGGCTCTGGTGCTCCGCACTGGGGAGCGGGATGGGGGCAGTGAACCAAATGATGTCCATTTCCGTCCTTGCGCTCGGTTATCGAGGTGAAGCGATCGCACACCTCCTGCCGGACCGCAACGCCATCGGAAACGGCCTCGCGGGTTGGACGCCTCCGGAGCATATATTCGAACGCTACTGGGTTGATCCAACTGTGCCGGCCATATAGCCGATTGCTGTGTGATGGAGCTGCTGGCTCCGGTTGATTTGGGAGACGACGCTTGACCTATGCAGTCAAGTAGATCTTCAAGACCCTTCACGGTGAAGGCGGGCAGACCGGTCGCGCTGCCGTCTTCTGCCGGTTCGCCGGCTGCAATCTTTGGAGCGGCCGCGAAGAAGACCGCGCCTCGCATCAGTGCTAGTTCTGCGATACCGATTTCGTCGGCACCGACCGCGAAGGTGGCGGCCGCTTCAAGAGCTCCGACGAGCTGGCCGCCGCAATCAATCAAGCGTGGGGGAAGCAGACCAAACATCAGTCCCTATCCTGCTGGCGGCAACATCGACCGGCAGCGGTTCGGTGAAGAAGGCACGGCGCAGCCTCGCCACGGTGTCGCTGCCCCAGAATTGGTGATCGAGTGAGCCGGCGGCGAGGTGGCAAGCTACGTGGTCCTTCGTAAGGAGGGAGGTCTTGCCGCCAAACTCCACGTACGATCCGGTTCCAAACAGTTCGCCTTCAATCTCCGAGAGTACCTTCGAAATCAAGGTCACATATGGAGCTACGTGCGCACGCATCAACATCCCTAGCTAGGGCATTCTGCCCGGGCAACGCTTGACCGATGAGGACAAAGGAGCGCGCCAAGTGCTCGCTGAATGAGAAGAGGGGGATCGATGTCGACGATGATGCCCGGCTGGAGCGCGAGGCCGGCGGGCAGCGCGACAAGTGAGCCTTCGCCCGATTTCTCACTTTTCCCGGGCCTGGGCGCTCGCGGGAAGTGACGCGATTCCGGATCGCGACAGAATTCTGTCGCGATTTGTTGTTTCGCGACAGGAAACCCTGGAAAAATGTCGCGAATCTGCCTATAGTGTCACGGAAAGTGACGCGAATGGCTACAAAACAGCAAATTGAGACCGAACTCGCCACTCTGCGGGAGCTGATTGCAGGCACTCCTGGCGGCTTGCTGATCGACGATATCAGCGACCGGTCGGGGCTTTCGCTCGACCGGCGTACCCTACAACGTCGCCTGGAGAAACTCATCGCAGGTGGCGCCGTCACGCCCGTCGGCAAAGGCAAGGCAACGCGATACACGCCTGCAGGCGAACGGCCCGTCCTCCCATCAGTCCCCGCACCCGCGCAAAAAGACATGTTCGTGCCGCTCGGCAAGCCCGGTGGCGAGATCCTGCGTCTCCTTATGCGGCCGGCTGGTGCGCGCAAGCCGGTTGGCTACAATCGTGACTTCCTTTCGAGCTACAAGCCCAACCGGACAAGCTACCTCACTGCCGGCGACAAAGAGCGGCTGTCGGCTATCAGCAAGACTGTCGATGCAGCGGATCAGCGTGCGGGCACATATGCGCAGCGCATCCTTGCGCGCCTGCTCATCGACCTGTCGTGGAATTCAAGCCGCCTCGAAGGCAACACCTATTCGCTGCTCGACACACAGCGCCTTATCGAAGCCGGCGAGCCTGCCGAAGGCAAGGCCGCCACCGACGCGCAGATGATCCTCAATCACAAGGCCGCCATCGAGTTCCTGGTGCAGTCGGCCGAGGACATTGCTTTCAACCGCTACACCATCCTCAACCTGCATGCCTTGCTCGCCGAGAACCTTCTCCCCGATCCCTCCGCCGCCGGCCGCATCCGCCAGATTCCAGTCAATATCGGCAAGTCGGTCTATCACCCGCTCGATATCCCGCAGGTGTTGAACGAGTGCTTCGACGAGATCCTTGCCAAGGCGCAGGCCATCGCAGATCCTTTCGAGCAGTCCTTCTTCGTCATGGTGCACCTGCCCTACCTGCAACCCTTCGAGGACGTGAACAAGCGCGTGTCTCGGCTTGCTGCCAACATCCCGCTTTTCCGCCGCAACCTGGCGCCGATCGCCTTCGTCGATGTGCCCGACGACACCTACACCTACGGCATACTCGGTGTGTACGAGCTGAACCGCATCGATCTCCTCAAGGACGTGTTCCTCTGGGCCTATGAGCGCTCAGCGGCACGCTATGCCGCCATCCGTCAGACAACGGGAGAGCCAGACACATTCCGGCTGCGCCATCGGCAGGCATTGAAACAGGTCGTCTCGGATGTGATCCGCGAGCCGATGGACCAGAAGCAGGCTGCCGGTCACATTGCATCGTGGGCCGGCGATCACGTGGCCGAGGCTGACCGTGCCCGCTTCGTCGAGGTCGCGGAGACCGAGCTCATGTCGATCCACGAAGGCAACTTCGCCCGCTACCAGATCCGCCCGAGCGAGTACCAAACCTGGCAGGCGATCTGGAACCGCCAACCGGGTGGCAGGAAGCGCGAAAAGCGAACCCCGCCCCACCGACCCTGATCGGTATGTTTGGCGACATCAGCTGACTGTCCGTCGTCAGGTTTTTCGGGACAGTTGAGTTTCTGAACTAAGAGAGTGTTGGGCTCATCTGGTTGAAGCTCATGCTGCTTCGTTGAAGTGCTGCCGGCGCCGCAAGTCGATGGTTCGGCGCTTGATGTCCTCGCGCCGTCTGAGGATTCGATCGCCGCGTCCGAAGTAGACGTCGGCCGGCGTGAGATTGTCCAGGCTCTCGTGATAGCGGCGATGATTGTAATGATCGACGAAGTCGGTGAATGAACCGCCCCGGGTTCGCCGGAGGCTGTTTCATTTGAGTCAGGCAGCGATCTTCAGCTCCTCCAGGCTGGCATAGTAGGCGGCTTCGGCTTCCGCCGGCGGCATATTCCCGATCGGCTCGAGCAAGCGGCGATTGTTGAACCAGTCGACCCATTCAAGCGTCGCATACTCGACGGCCTCGAGAGACCGCCACGGGCCACGCCGCCAGATCACCTCAGCTTTGTAGAGGCCGTTGATCGTCTCGGCGAGGGCGTTGTCGTAGCTGTCGCCGACGCTGCCGACGGACGGCACGAGGCCGGCCTCGGCAAGGCGCTCTGTGTACTTGATCGAGACGTACTGCACGCCGCGGTCGGAGTGGTGGACGAGGCCGCCGCCAACCGGGCGGCGATCGTGGAGTGCCTGTTCCAGTGCATCGAGCACGAAGCCGGCGTGCGCCGATCTCGACACCCGCCATCCGACGATCCGCCGGGCATAGGCGTCGATGACGAAGGCCACGTAGACGAAGCCCGTCCACGTTGCGACGTAGGTGAAGTCCGAGACCCATAGCAGGTTCGGCCGCGATGGCCTGAACTGCCGGTTGACGTGATCGAGCGGGCAAGATGCGGCCTTGTCGGGGATCGTGGTCCGCACGCGCTTGCCCCGGATCACCCCTGCCAAGCCCATTGAGCGCATCAACCGGGCGATCGTGCAGCGGGCGACCTCGAAGCCCTCCCGCTGCATCTGCCGCCAGACCTTGCGCACGCCGTAGACGCCGAAGTTCTCGTCGAACACGCGACGGATCTCGTCCATCAGCTCGGCGTCACGCTTCGTGCGTGCCGGCCTGCGTTCGGTCTCCCGTAGCCGCGCCGTGTGCTCGTAGTAGGTCGACGGGGCGATCGGCAGCACCTTGCAGATCGGCTCGACCCCGTACGCGGACCGATACTGATCGATGAACGCCGTCATGACTTCGGTCGGCGGTCGAGCTCCGCCTGGGCAAAATATGCGCTCGCCTTGCGCAGGATCTCATTGGCTTGGCGCAGCTCTCGGACCTCACGTTCTAGCGACTTGATGCGCTCGCGCTCGTCGGTTGTGAGCCCGGGCCGCTTCCCGGCATCGCGCTCGGCTCGGTGGACCCAGTTGGCGAGCGTCTGCGCCGAGCAGCCGATCTTGCCCGCGATCGAGGCGATGGCTGCCCACTGCGAGGGGTAGTCGCCGGCGTGATCGAATACCATGCGCACGGCGCGCTCGCGCACCTCGGCCGAGTACTTGGGGGACGTCTTGTGATTCTCCATGGCTCCAGTCTCTCAAGAGTTGGAGCCTCCGACAAACCCGGGGCGGTTCAGGTAACGGCATTGTAGTAATACAAGGATAGGCACGCAGAGTTGATGTGCCTTCCGTCTCCAAGGTAGGCAGTAGACCGATGTCCATGCAGGACACGGCGGTGACCGGCAACCTTCAAGCCCAGTAATGGTGTTTGAGAACGATGCGCCCGTTATGCGATGGCGCGATCATGTCCGGTACCAGAAAATCCGGAAGTGACGGCGACCTCCGCTACTTCCGGTCGCTCCTGGCCCGGGGCAGAAAGTCACCTAACGGAAGCTGCTGAAGGCATCGCGTCAGTGCTCGCTCTCCGTGCCGCGACTGGCCGCTTCTGAGGGGACAGCGTGAGTAGCACCTGCCGACGCGAGCAGTTGACCCCTTGCGGACGGTCGGAAACTGTGGCTGCGTCATTCCGGTTGCGGCGACAGCTGACATCGAGCTTGCAATGTCTGCCACCTAGCGGTGGAGCAGCCGGCTTGGTGACACTGGACAGCTTGAAGTTGCATGCAGTCAAGCTCAGCCCGCGATCGCTGCAGGGTTTCACGCGGTGTCACGCTTCCTTATCTTGCATCAAGCGAGGGCTCCTGCGATATGTGCGCGATGAAGAATAAGACATTCGCCAGCACGATCACCGGAACCAATGGCGCTGCCCCGACGCCTGCAAGCGATCGGTCAATCGTTCGCGAGCGCAGGCGATGGACGGCGCAAGCCGCAGCGGCGGTCCATGGTAAACCGTTCAACGATCTCTTGTTCGAAGCCCACACCGTTCATCGTGCCCACTTCGACCCCAACAGGGTACAAC
>LNFM01001349.1_pt1 | contig 57501 bp, 54 predicted proteins | sample 596031 | NCBI WGS metagenome assembly LNFM01 (sample SAMN04254537, study PRJNA301005) | activated carbon metagenome | isolation source: dual media filters at the Ann Arbor, Michigan drinking water treatment plant | place: USA: Ann Arbor | reverse complement strand
TGGACTTGCCCGAAAAATGTGGAGAGCACCAACTGAGGAACCAGGAGGTGTTCTATGGGAAACGGGAACAGACCGACGCCGGAGTTTCGGCGTGAAGCGGTGCGGCTGGCGCTGACCAGCGGTCGGACGCGGCGGGAGATCGCGGAGGATCTGGGGATCGGGCTATCGACGTTGACGCGCTGGCTGAGCCAAGAGCGTGATGTCGGTAAGCCGAGTGAGGCACCGGTCGATGTCCATGCCGAGTTGAAGAGGCTGCGGCGTGAGAATGCGGTCCTGAAACAGGAGCGCGACATCTTAAAAAAAGCCGCGGCCTTCTTCGCGAAAGAGGGAAGTCGATGACCTTCGGCTTCATCGAAACGGAGAAGGCCGGCTTCCCGATCAGCCGGATGTGCCGTGTTCTTGGTGTCAGCCAGAGCGGTTTCTTTGCCTGGCAAGAACGGCCGGCTTGCCTGCGCCAGCAACAGGACATGGTCTATCTGGCACATATCCGAACCGCCTTCGCGCTGTCGAACGGCACCTATGGCAGCCCCCGCATGCGCCGCGATCTCGTAGATGAAGGCCATGAGATCGGGCGACACCGCACGGCTCGGCTGATGCGCGAGAACCAGTTGATCGCGCGACAGAAGCGGCGCTTCAAGCGCACGACGGACAGCGAACATGCTTGGCCTGTAGCCCCGAACCTTGTGGCGCAGGACTTCACGGCGGACGGCCCGGACAAGAAGTGGGGGGCGGATATCTCCTACATCTGGACGGCAGAGGGCTGGCTCTACCTCGCCGTCGTGCTCGATCTCTTCTCCCGCCGTGTCGTTGGCTGGGCCACGAGTGACCGCCTGAAGCGCGACCTCGCCGTCGAAGCCCTGCGCCGTGCTCTGGTGGCTCGCAACCCTGCGCAAGGACTGATCCATCATTCCGACCGTGGGTCGCAATACTGCTCGGTCGACTATCAGGCGCTGCTCCGAAGGCGCGGTATCCTGATCTCGATGAGCGGGCGAGGGAACTGCTACGACAACTCGATGGTGGAAACCTTCTTCAAGACCATCAAGTCGGAGCTGATCTGGCCGGTCGCATGGAAATCACGCCAGCAGGCCGAAAACGCCGTCGCGGCATTCATCGCTCGGCTTCCAGAGCCCCATCGCCTTCGAGCGAAAAGCCCAGGAAGTGAGCTAAACGCTCTCCACAAAAGTCGGGCAAGTCCAGTGCTTAGCCGGATCAAGTATGGTGATCTGGATTGGGCCAAGCTTCAATTCGAAGAGTCGGAGTGCTTCATCGAATGCCTTTTGGAACTCGGTCGGGAACATGGTGTCACGGGCTTACCAATCCATGACAGCTTGATAGTCGCCCAACGACATCAGGAATTAGCCGAGCGGTGCCTAAAGGAAGCCTACAGGCGACGGTTGGGCTACATCCCGGTAGTCAGGTTGAAGTGATTGACTGATTCAATCCAAAGGCGGCGTAGGTTCCGGGACGGCGCTTGGTTTTGGCCTATGGTTTGGGCTGAGGTACAGGCTTAGGTATAAGGGGGTCTATACGACCCCTATCTAGTCAAATCTTGGGTGGCTTGGGGATGACAGACAAGTCGTCGAGAGCATTACCCGGAAACGTAAGGCTGCTGCGTGAACCGTCAGTTCGTCGAGGCGTCAGCATAGCAATAAGAACAACAAGAACAATAACAAAACCCCTCGATTTTTGAAGTCGGCTCTCAGACCCCCCACCCCCCTTAGCGGTAAATCGAAAAGGTATAGGGTCAGCGATGCTTCAGCAGGCCCACAGACGCCGCCAGACGGCTCTACGGAGGCGTTAGGCGGTTGCTGCACCCCTGATACTAGGGGAAACCCTAGCGGCCTGCTCTGGATCGCTCTACGCCCCCTTTGCAATCTACGTAGCTGGACTCTGCCTGCCCTTTGCCCATGCCTGTCTGCCATTAGACCTTGCCCGTGTGGCAGGTCCGGGGCGTGACGGAAATGCCTGACATTGGAGTGGGATTTTGGCTTTTGGCAGACAGTTGGACCCACTTCTTAGACCCTAATGTCAGACAGAGGAGAAGAGGCCATGTTGATTGGCTATGCACGTACGTCCACCCTGGAACAAATTGCTGGTCTGCAAGCCCAGAAAGAGACGCTGAAGGGGCTTGGGTGCGATAGGATATGGGAAGAGCGAACAAGCTCTGTAGGGCAGAGGGATGCCCTCAGGGCAGCGATGGACTTCGCCCGCGAGGGTGATGTGCTCATCGTGACTAAGTTGGATCGTTTGGCCCGCTCTGTGCGCAACCTTGGTGAGATCGTCGAGGAACTGGAAGGAAGGCGGGTCGGTCTGCGTGTCCTAGACCTTGGTTTGGATACGTCGAAAGCCACAGGAAAGCTGATGTTGAATGTCCTAGGTGCGGTGGCCCAGTTCGAGCGGGAGATGATGCTGGAACGGCAGAGGGAGGGTATCCAGACTGCTAAGCGAGAAGGTAAGTATAGAGGGAGGAAGAGGCTCGTGGATGGCCTTGGGCCGCAGGCTCTACAACTTCGCAAGGCGGGACTATCCATCCGTGCAATCGCCTAGCAACTTCACGTTTCCGAGCGAACAATTTATCGCTCAATATCAGGCCTTTGATCACAGTAGGCGCAGGGCCTTAAGCCTGAGGCGGTCGGATTCGCCTCAGGAATAGTCACTGCCGCTGGGCGGCCAGTTCTCCCTCTGAAAGGTGATCTACTGTCCCCTTGAGCGTGTTGGCCTTTGCGGGTACGACCAACGTCAGAGAAAAGAAAAAGGGGTTTTCGAATGTCCAGTACTGCCGACACTCGCTCTCGGTATGAGATCGCCAAAGAGCTGGAAGTCCAACTGGACACTTCGGGACGGATCGTCGACTTTGTTGACCCCACGAGGAGCCGACCTGACACACCTGAGGAGCGGGTACGTCAGTTCTACGCGAGGGTACTCTACGAGGAATACGGATACCCGAAGGATCGCATCGCACTAGAAGTACCGATAAAAATCGGTTCTGAAACTAAGTCAGCCGATATCGTGGTCTACAGATCAGTCGAGTCGGCAGCGCGACGTGAACAAGGCCAAATAACCTTGATCGTCGAAACAAAAAAACCCAACGCTCTTGAGGGAAAAGGACAACTTACTTCATACGTCTTTGCCAGTTCAGCGCTTGGTGGGGTGTGGTTCAATGGCAGCGATATCTCTTACTTTCGGCGAATAGAGTACCCAGCGTTGCAACTTACCGATTGGACCAATATTCCTAGGTACGGGCAGGACTGGGACACAGTTGGCCACTACCAGAAAACCGATTTACGCCCCCCCAGAGACCTCAAGCATGTCTTTCAGCGTTGCCATAATCTAATTTACCGTGGAGGCTTAGACTCCGAAGACGTCGCGCTAGATATGGTTCGCCTAATTCTGGCAAAGTACCGAGACGAGTAGAATGAGGGAACGCTGTGCGACTTTCGTTGCACACCAGAAGAGTTCAGAACATCGGAGGGGCGCAACGTCGTCGCGAACCGTATCCATGCTCTATTTGCGAGCGTTGTGAACGATCATCCTGATGTCTTTCCGCCGCACGAAAGAATAACGATAGGTGATTCGAATCTGGCAACTGTTGTCAATGAGCTTCAGCCATTTCGCTTCTTGGCGGATGACGAAACCGAACAGGTTTATGATGTAATTGGCACTGCGTTCGAAGTTTACGTTTCTGCACACCTAAAGGGCGCTAGGGGGCAGTATTTCACAAACAGACTTTTCGTCAATATGATGGTCAAGATTCTCAATCCCACTGAGCGGGATATAGTTTATGATCCTGCGTGCGGATCGGGGGGATTCCTTATTGCAGCACTTCGATATGTGCGAGCAAAGATTCTTGCGTCAACTAGAACACATGCGGCAAAGCTACGTGAAATACGGCTCATCAGCGAGAAGCTATTTGGGACGGATATCGCACCTAGACTGGTACGTGTCGCTAAGACGAACATGATCCTAAACGGAGACGGTCACGGAGGAATTGCTAGAGCAAATGCACTTCGTGATCCGCGACTGGAGCTTCCCTCTGGCTTCCCGTTGCGTTCTGACAGCCCACATCCCCAAGCCCCAACACTAATCTTAAGTAATCCACCGTTTGGTGCTAGCCACGAGTTAAGAGAGCGAGACAGAACGATATTGCAACAGTTTTCCCTTGGGCATGCTTGGGAAGTCACCGAGGGGAGCGTTTGGCTCAATCAAACTAGTGACTTAGTGGAAGGAGTCCCACCAGAACTTCTTTTCTTGGAACGGTGTATTGAGAAACTTGCCCCAAGGGGGCGACTTGGGATCGTACTCGCAAAGGGTGTTTTGGATAATCGCGAGGCGTATGCAGCTCGGCAATTTATCCTTAGGAACACTCGGGTCCGAGCAATTATCAATTGCCATCAGAATACCTTTGCCCCATTTAATGGAACTAAAGCGTCTATTCTATTTTTAGAGAAGAAGGAGCGTCCCGGCTTCGAGTCAACGGAGGACTATCCCGTCTTCATGGCAATTAGCCAGAAGGTCGGGCAAGACTCAATGGGAAGGGAAATCTACAAAACTAATGACAGCGGCGATCTGGTTCTTGAGAATGGCCAGCCGGTCCTCGATCACGATATGGATCAGATAGTTTCGTCTTGGCATGAGTTTGTTGCAGGGCGTCCTCCAGCATACGAAATGGCGTGGACTGTTCCGTTGTCGAGGATCGTCGAATCCCAAGACATGAGAATGAATCCAACACGGTATGCTCCAGAGGCAGAGATTGCACAAGCACGAGTGCTTGATCTTGCTGACACAGATGACTGGACGGTAGAGCGGTTGGGTGATTTTGCTCAGGTGTTTAATGGTCCACGCTTTCGGCGTCCTTTCGCCGAAGAGGGAGTCACGTCGGGCCAGGGCATCATTAAGATGTACACACCAAAGGCGTTCTTTGAAGAGCGCGGAGAAAGTGCAAAATTTCTGGATTTAGGTAGAGCCGATCGAGTCCAGCGAAAGCACCTGGAGATTCTTACCTTACAGAGAGATACAATTCTAATTGTCGATAGTGGAACAGCAGGGAAGTTGCTTGGAAGAGTTGGGATGACGACTGCTCTGCATGAGGGGAGTATAGGGAACAACAATCTCATAAGGGTCATGATCTCTGATCCTGCACTCCGCTCCTATGTATATCAGTTCTTGCGGTCGCCGTTAGGTCAGTCCTTACTGTTAAGGAACGTTTATGGCACCAATCAGGATCATATCGAACCAGACGATGTGAAGGACATTCCAATTCCAATACCTCGCGACACTGAGAGGCTGACTCGAATTTATGACAGGGTAAGAGAGGTAAGCAGTTTGCGAGAACGAGCAAACCAGCTCGATCAAGAAGCTACCGGAGAGATGGTCCAGTTGTTTCAGGAGATTGAAACAAACGAAGTTGTTGAGACGTTGTAGGGTGCGTCCGGACGGAGAATTATTTTGATGGTAAGTTTGGGGAGCTACACCATATGCGGCTCCTCAGTGACTATACTATCGTAGTTGCTGCATCTTGTGTATCACGCACACTATTCGCTAGATGCTGGTGCTTTCATACGATCTTTTGAAGTCTCAGTCGTCTCGTTCGGCGATCTCAGCAACGACTGTGTGAACTTTTGGCGTTAGATTCAGGAGAACGAGCCTAGGTCGTCTAGGTCGGGTTTGATGTTCATCCATCCAATTCCGGATTGTGATCCTCTTTGAGTGCGGTCACGAGTGTCGTGCAGTTGTAGCCTGGTTCATATCAGTGATCTTCACTATGTCGCGGGCGATAGTGTCCTACCGCTGACATACAGGAAGATACGTAAGGTCGGCGACGACACAGGGGACCAATGAAGCCATGGTGGTTGTTCGACCTCAATGCACTCGTCCAGTATAGCCCGGAGACCTGTATGGGGGCTTCCTGGCACCTGCAACCAGAGTCATCTTCACCAAGCGATCTACATGGGCCAAGAGTGCGGCTTCCAATTAGCTGTTACTGGCATTCCAGACTTCGGAGAGCGGCCAGGCAAGCCAGCCGATCCCGTAGCTGAACAGATCGGCGAAGTGGTCCCGCCGGGCGATCGCAGAGCCGTCACTGGCGAGGGTTGTATCGCCGGGGTCATCGGCCTTCAGGAAGCCGGACAGAAGGGCCAGGCAAGCCGCTTAGGTGGTTTGGGTGGCGCAACGAACTAATCAACATATCGTGGAGTTGCGACAACAATGCTCAAGATGTCGCACTGGAGTCCTCTCTTCTTCAGCGAAGAGAGTGTCATGCCAGAGGTTACACAAAAGGTAACCAATCCTCCCACCACCGTTTGGGACACCTTGTAACCATCTGGAAAATGTTGGAAAATTCAAGCTCTTATGAAGCCACTGAGGCACTCACTGTCCGCCATTACTCATTGATATCTTATCGCTACTGTGGCGGGGAATTCCCCGCTGTTCGGTCTGGCTTCGGCCGACAGTTGCTCTATCGGACCGCGCGCAAAAGCAATGGTTAGGGGAGCCGCAGCTTTCCTTTCGGGGCGGAGAACCGGGCACTTCCTCGGAGGGCGTGCCGTTGGTAGGATCGCTCGTTCGGGTGTGGTGTCGGATTCTGCAGCCCACATGTGCCGCGTTGCGGCGTCCGGGGCGCTCCATTACAGTGCGGGTCGACAAGCAATGTGAACAGGGCGGACAGTGCGGTGACAGGTGGGTGGTTCGACGAAACGGCGGGTTCTGGCCACAGACGCGACAGTGCGGTGCGGCGATGAGTGCGCAAGCCCGGGTGGCAATTGTCGGGACGGGATACGTCGCAGATTTCTATATGCGTTCCAAGGAGTTGCATCCGGACGTTGAGATCGTTGGTGCCTTCGACCTGCGCCCGGATCGGCTGCGGCAGTTCTGCGAATTCTGGAAGGTCAGGGCGTTCGACAGCTTGGATGCGTTGCTGACTTCGCTACCTGCCGATGGGCTGGTTCTGAACCTGACCTCGCCTGCCGCCCACTTCGAAGTATCGCGTGCCTGTCTGGAGGCCGGGCGGCACGTCTATTCGGAAAAACCGCTGGCGGTCGATTTCGACGAAGCGCGCCAGCTGGTCGCCATGGCCGAGCAGAGGGGGCTTCTGCTTGGCGGGGCGCCCTGCAGTTACCTTTCCGAGGCGGCGCAGACCTTGGCTGCAGCGGTGCGCTGCGATGTGGCCGGGTCGGTGCGGCTGGTCTATGCCGAACTGGATGACGGCTATATTCCGAAGGCGCCGCATCAAAAGTGGCTGAGCGAAAGCGGGGCGCCGTGGCCCTATGAGGATGAGATGCGGACCGGGTGCACATTGGAGCACGCGGGATATGTATTGACCTGGATGATCGCGATGTTCGGCTCGATCCGGACGATTACTGCGTTTTCCACGTCGACGATCGACAAGGGTCTGGCGCCCGGCTGCGAGACGCCCGATACCTCGATCGGTATTCTGAAGTTCGAGAGCGGGCCGGTCGTGCGGATCACCTGCACGATCGTGGCCCCGCATGATCACCGCGTCCTCGTTGTGGGTGACAAGGGCGTGCTGGAGCTTGACGACAGCTGGAAGAACGCGGCGCCTGTCAAGTTTCGCAAGCGATTTACCGTGCGCAGGCGTCTGATGGAATCGCCTTTGGCACGGCGCGTCAGGCTGGCGCAGGCCCCGGGCGGCGCGCAGGCAAAGCGGCGAGGTGCGGCTTCAATGGATTACTTCCTCGGGCCGGTGGAGCAGTTGCTGGCTATTGGCGGCGCGAGGGTCAACCGTGCGAGCGCGGCGATGGCGCTGCATACCACCGAGGCAACGCTGTTCTTGCAGAATGCGGGCGAGGAAAGCACGACATACAGGATGCAAACGCGCTGCGACGCGCTGCCGCCGATGGACTGGGCGCAGGCGGTGCGCTGAGGCGGCAAGCAAAGGGGCAGGTTGTGAAGCTTGGGATTATCGGGACCGGCCGCATGGCCCGCGAGATGGCCGCTGCTGCGAAAGCGGTGCCGGGGTTGGTGGTTGCGGCCGTGCTGTCACGTGACAAGGGCCGGGCTGCGGTGTTTTGCGCCGAGGCCGCCCCGGGCGCGGTAGCCCATGACGACATGGTGGCGTTTCTGGGTGCGGTGGAGGCGGTCTACATCGCCACGCCGCCCGATCAGCATCTGGCTGCGATCGAGGCCGCGCTCGGGGCGGGTCGTCCGGTGCTGTGCGAAAAGCCGTTGACGCCTGATCCGCAGGACACCGCGCGCGCCATTGCCTTGGCGCGAGAAAAGGGCGTGGCGTTGGTGGAAGCCGTATGGACGCTTGCGTTGCCTGCCTTCCGAGTCTTGGCGGCGCAGGTTGATAGCCTAGCCGATCCTGGCGGACTGCGCATGAGTTTCGATTTTTCGTATCCTATACGTGGGGTTGCGGGCTCTCATTACCTTGATCCGGCAACAGGTGGCGTGCTGTTGGACCGGGCGGTCTATGGCTACGGGGCAGCGCTGCGTCTTTTGGGGCCAGTGCGGGGGCAGCAGGCGTTCATCAGCCGGGATTCAAGCGGATTGGACCGGGGTGCGGAGATCAGGCTGGACCATGACAGCGGCGCGCGGTCGGTGCTTACGCTGTCATTCGACATTCTGGGCGGCAACCGTTTGGAGGTGGCGAGCAGCCAAGGGCTGGCGCGGCTCGGGCCGCCGTCGCTTGCAGCGGAAATACTTTCCTGGGAGCCGTTTCACGACCCGGCGCCGGGCGGTGGCGGTGGCGGCGGGCTGAAGGCGAAACTCAAGACCTTGCCGCTGCTGCGCAAGCTGAACTGGAAGCGTATGCAGGCGAGGGGGCAGTTCCTTGATGCAGGCGCGCCGCCCTATGCGGCCCTGCTGCAAGAGTTCGATAAGGTGGTGGCGAACGGCGCGGGTGAAAGTGCAATGGTGCCCTTGGCGATGTCGGCCGAGATTGCCGGGCTGGTGGCAGAGGCCCGCCTTCAGGGTGCGGTCAGATGAAGTTCGCCTATCTGATGAATGCCTATCCGATGACAAGCACCACGTTCATCCGGCGGGAGATCGAGGCGCATGAGCGGGCTGGCTTTGAGGTGGACCGTTTCGCGATCAGGCCATGGAGCGAGGCGCTGGTCGATCCGCGCGACATCGACGAAGCGCGGCGTGTGACGTATCTGCTTGGCAGCGGGGCGGGGCGGCTGTTGCTGGGGTTCGTGGCGGAAACGCTGACAAATCCGGTGGGTATGAGCCGTGCGATTGCGGCCACGACGCATCTGATCGGCAAGGCGAAGGCCGAGCGGTGGAAAAATCTGGCCTATCTGCTGGAGGCGGTTTCGCTGAAGCGACAGGCGGTTGGGCGAGGGATCGATCATATCCACACGCATTTTTCTTCCAACTCGGCTGCCGTGGCGCTGTTGTCGCGGTGTCTGGGTGGGCCGGGGTATTCGGTCACGGTGCATGGCCCGGATGAGCTATATGTGCTGGAAGAGAACGCCGTGGCGCGCAAGCTGGAGCATGCTGCCTTCTTTGCGGTGATCACCGAATATTGCCGGGGCGTGGTGGACGCCCACACCGGCGGCGCCTTTGCAGAGAAGCTGCATATCGTGCGCTGCGGGTTGGACCTGCAGGAGTTCAACGCACCCTCGGACGTGCCGGAAGGGCAGGTGCTGGTCTGTGTCGGGCGGCTTTGCGCAGCCAAGGCGCAACACCTTCTGGTCGAGGCGCTGGCCCGCGTGGTGGGCCGATATCCGGGCGTGAAACTTGTGTTGATCGGCGACGGTGACACCCGATCACGGATCGAACAAACCATTGCGGCACAGGGGATGGAGCGTAATGTCGAGCTTGCCGGCTGGCGCACCAATGCGCAGGTGCGCGAGGCGTTGAAGGGCGCGCGCGCGCTTGTGCTGCCGAGCCTTGCCGAAGGGTTGCCCATCGTCATCATGGAAAGCTTTGCGCTGGGTCGGCCAGTGCTTTCGACGGTGATCAATGGCATCCCCGAACTGGTGGACGAAACCTGCGGCTGGTTGGTGGCGCCGGGCGACGTGGACGCGCTGGTGCCGGCGCTGGAGGCCCTGCTGGCTGCGGACCGTGACGCGCTGTCCGAGATGGGGCGGATCGGGCGCGCCCGGGTTGAGGAATTGCATGATCAGGATGCCAATGCGGCCCGCTTGCGGGACCTGATCGGGCAGGCCATTGCGGGCAGGGTCGAACCGGCCGCGCGTGCTGGCACGGATCGTCCCTGAGCGGTCGGCTCGGGACAGGAGCTTGCGGCTACTGTCGGGCGGCGGTTGCCTTGCCGGCTTCGGCAATCAAGGCGGTCAGGCGGAAGAAGCCATGCACCATCTTTGAGTAGGGCATCAGCAAAAACAGCGTCAGCACGGTGGCCAGATGCAGCGCGAGCAATGGCGCGACCAGCCCGGTGCCGGTTACGGCATAGAGCGCAAGTCCGGTCAGCGCGACCGCGCCAAGGAGCAGGATGAAGGCCATCTCGCCGCCCCAGGCGCGGGTGGCACCAAGCGCAGGATCGGCCTTGGTCTTCAGCCAACCAAGGCCCGCCGCGCCGATGACCATCATCAGGCCGCCGGGAACGCCCAGCAGTTTTGGCGGTGACCAGAACGGATAGGGTGCCCGCCAGTCGAAGACGTAGTGCAGGATCGTGCCGCTGGAGGTCGAGGCAAAACAGAGCAGGAAGCCGTACATCATCAGTTGGTGATAGGTCCTGCGGCGGTCGGAATAGCGGTCACCTTCCTCGAAGTTGCAGCCCTGACCCTGACCGCCGGACAGGTTCCTGAGCCGGGCTGCATCCTTGAACCCCGCGACGACATGCGATAGGCGCACGGGTTCGCCCGCCACCTCGCGCCAATAGCCGCGCAGGGAGAGGGCGATCAGCACCAGGGGCGCGAGGAAGGCTGGCAGGAAAATCGCCACCATCGCGCTATGCGCAAGATAGGCGTAAAAGCCGTCGCCACTGTCGGGTTCAAGCGCTGCCAAGGCCCAGAAGAAGGCCGCCAGCGCCAGCACCAGCACAGCGGCCATCGCCACACCGTGGGATTGGAACAGCCGCGCCAGACCACGCGGCCAGACCAGCCGTTCCCAGCTTTCGACCCGGACTTCGGCCAGTGCGGCGGGCAGGTTCAGGGCAAATTCGTGCGGCTCGGTATACTGGCAGGAATAGTAGCAACCCCGGCAGTTATGGCAAAGGTTCGCCAGATGCGTGATGTCGCCGTCGGCAAACGCCTTTTGCCGGGTCATCGCGGGAAAGACGGAACAGAACCCCTCGCAGTAGCGGCAGGCATTGCAGATCTCGATCTGGCGGCGGGCTTCGGCGGTGAGGTCAAGCGACATGGGCGGCGGCCTCCGAGCCTGCGATGCGTCCGAAGACGGTTCCGATGGTCATGCCGAAACCGGCGAGATAGCCTTGGCCGAGGATCGACCCGGCCATGATTTCGCCCGCCGCCCAGAGATTGCGGATCGGGCCTTCGGGGGTGTGAACCTGCGCGCCTGCGTCGACCTTGAGCCCGAGATAGGTGAAGGTCACGCCGGGGCGCAACTGATAGCCGTAGAAGGGCGCGGTATCGATGGGCCGGGCCCAGTTGGTTTTCGGGATGTTCAACCCCTTGGTGCGCAGCCCGTCCAGTTCAGTGGGGTGGAACGTGCCGGGCTGGCAGGCGGCGTTGAAGGCATCGACGGTGCGGCGCAGGGTGACGGGATCAAGGCCCATCTGGGTGGCCAGGTCCTCGACCGTATCGGCCATTACCGGGCGAAACACCGAGGGCATGAAAAGGTCGATCGATTTCGCGTCGATGATGGAATAGCCGACCTGATCGGGCTGGGCTGCCACCAGACGGCCCCAGATCGCATAGCGTTTCGGCCAGACATCCTCGCCCTCGTCGTAGAACCGCTCGCCGTCGCGGTTGACGACGATGGAGAACGGCACGCAGTCCAGCCGGGTCACGATGCCGCCGTCGAATTTTGGTGCACGGCCGTCGATGGCGACGGCGTGGCATTGGGTGGGGTCGCCCACGCTGTCGGCACCCTGATCCAGCATGTCGCGCAGGACGACGCCGCGATTGTAGGGCGTGCCGCGGATCAGGAAGTTCCGCGCGGCTGGACCCCAAGCCCGTGCGAGCCAGTCCAGGTCGGCCTGAAACCCGCCCGAGGCCAGCACGAAGGCCCGCGCCTTCACCTGCTTTGGCGCGCCAGCGACGGTCACCTCCAGATGGGTGATCAGGTCGCCGTCGCGGTGGACATGGGTCACCTCAGCCTCATAGGCCAGTTTCACGCCTAGGTCGGTGGCCGTGTTGTAATAGGCGTTCACCAACGCCTTGCCGCCACCGAGAAAGAAGGCGTTGGTCCGGCTGAGTGACAGCGTTCCCGAGAGGGACGGCTGAAACCGCACGCCATGCGCCTCCATCCAAGGCAGACATTCCTCGGAGGCGCGGATGACCATGCGGGCCAAGGCTTCGTCGGTCTTGCCTTTGGTGACCAGCATCAGATCGTCGAAGTATTCGTCTTCCTCGTAGCTGCCGGTCAGCACCGAGAGGGGACCGCGGTGCATGCAGCGGAAATTGCGTGTGTGGCGCGAGTTGCCGCCGCGATAGGGGAAGGGTGCGCCTTCGAGGATGAGGACGGATGCCCCCGCTTCGGCGGCCGTGATTGCGGCGCAGAGAGCGGCATTGCCGCCACCGACGACGGCCAGATCGAAGACTTCGGGCCAGTCGTTCATTCCTCGTCCTCCAGCGGGATTTGCCGGTTGCGCATGCCCCTGATGCGGACGGTGAGGGCCGCCTCGACATGGGCCCGCATGGCCTGTTCTGCTGCGAGGCCATCGCGGTTTCGCAGGGCTTCAAGAACATCTGCATGTTCGGCCACCGCATCGGCGGCACGGGTCGGGTCGGCCAGAGAGGTCGGCCCGATGATCAGCATGGTCTTTTGCAAGGCCGCCATCGCCTTAAGCAGAAAGCGGTTCTTTGCGGCGTCAAGCAGGGTGCGGTGAAACTGGCGGTTCAGTTCGCGCGCCTGCGCGCCGGCGGGTGCCGCGGCGAGGTCGGCGTGCAGTGCCGCAAGTTCCGCCAGTTCGACAGAAGATGCCGCCCGTGCCGCCAATCGCGCTGCGGTACCTTCGAGGACAGCGCGCATCTCGTAAAGCTCGATCACCTCGGCGTAGTCGAGGCTGCGAACGGTTGCCCCCTGACGGGGAAGGTGGATCACCAGACCGTCCGCCTCAAGCTGTCGGATCGCCTCGCGGACGGGGGTGCGGCTGATGCCCAGTCGATCAGCGAGATCGGTTTCGCGCAGCCGCGCGCCCGGAGGCAGGAGACCGCTGCGGATCTCGGCCAGCAGGTGACGGTAGGCACCCTGTCCTTGAGGGAGTTCGGCATCATCGGTCACTGGCGACTCGCTTGCGTTTGGTATCCTGATGTATACAGTTGGATACACGCCGGATCAAGGAGTGCTGACGATGACATTGCCTGCGCGGCGTATCGGGACGCTGGGTCTGGCGCTTGCCGGGGCGGGGGTGTTTCATCTGCTGGGGTTGCCGCTGCCGTTTCTTTTCGGGCCGATGGTGGCTTGCCTCTTGGCCGCGCTGGCCGGTGCGCCGCTGCGGGGCATGGGCGTGGTTTCGACAGCCGCCCGCACGATCCTTGGGGTGGCGGTCGGTGCGTCGATCACACCGGATGTAATTGCCCGCGTGCCGCAGATGGCGGGCAGTGTCGCGCTGGTGCCGATCTATGTGGTCCTGATCGGGGCGGTCGGGTTTCCGTTCTTTCGCCGCATGGGGTTCGATCCTGCGACCGCGTGGTATGCGGCGATGCCGGGCGGGTTGGCCGATATGGTAACCTTCGGGCAGGAGGCGGGGGCTGACGTGCGCGCGCTGTCGCTGATCCAGGCAACGCGTGTGCTGATCATCGTGCTTGCCGCGCCGTTGATCCTGACCGGATTCTACGGCGCCAGTCTTGACCAGCCAATCGGTGCGCCCTTGCGCGAGTTGCCTGTGGGGGAGCTGGCGCTGATGGTCGCCGCCGCGCTGATCGGCTGGAAGGTGGCGGAGCGGGTCGGCCTCTTTGGTGCATCGATCCTTGGGCCGATGATATTGACGGCGGCGCTGTCGTTGACCGACATGATCCACAGCCGCCCGCCTGCCGAGGCGATCCTTGTGGCGCAACTGTTCATCGGGCTGGCGATCGGGGTGCACTATGTCGGCGTGACCTTTCGTGAGCTCAGGGGGTTTGTCCTGTCGGGGTTGGCCTTCGTGGCAATCCTGGCAATTCTGGCAGCGATCTTTACCGAGATCGTCACGCTGAGCGGGCTAGCCGAGCCGGTCGAGGGGTTCTTGGCCTTTGCGCCCGGTGGTCAGGCCGAGATGACCGTGCTGGCGCTGGTTGCCGGGGCGGACCTTGGATTTGTCATCCTGCACCATCTGGTGCGGATCGTTGTCGTTATCCTCGGGGCGCCGATTGCGGCGCGGCTGGCGGGGGTGCGGCGGGCGGGGTGATCAGCTTTTCACCCCGCCAAGCAGCATCGACAGCCCTCCGATCAGGATGATCCCCTCGATCAGTGCGGTGTGCAGGCGGATACTGGTGCGGCTGACGACCCATGCAGCGCAGGCTGTGCCGGGGATCGTGCAAATGCCAAGAACCAGCGCCAGAATGAAGTATTGCAGCGACAGGGCGTCGAGCGCGCCGAACACCACGGCCTTGAAGAGATTGACGGCGACCGAGATCGCTGCGTCTGTCGCCAGAAGTGCTGGCCCGGCGAAACCGATGCCCATCAGCAGCGGCACGATCAGCATCCCCGCACCGACGATCAGCGACGAGAGGAAACCGAAGGTCGCGCCGACGCCGTAAACGGCCACGGGCGATGGGGTGATCCTGGCCCGTTCAAGCCAGCGGCGCAGCGGGACCGAAAGGATCAGCACCGCCCCGAGGATCGCCTGGATCAGCGCCGAATCCAGCCGGACGTAGAGTTGTGCTCCGAGGAAGGCCATCGGCAGGGCGACGGCGGTGATCTTTGCCACGGTGGGCAGATCCATCGCGTGACGGTAGAACCAGACCCGGCTGGCATTGTTGATCAGCATCAGGACGGAAATCATCGGGATCAGCGCTTGAGGCCCGACGATCGGCGCGATGAATAGGGTGATCAACAGGCCCGCGCCATAACCGGACAACCCACCGAGAAGACCTGCCACAAAGCAAACGACCATTCCGGCAAGTGCGATGGCCGGGGTCAGATCACCCGACAGAAGCTGGGCTTCGGTCAGCACAGCGCCAGCTTGCCCACATCGGCTGTGCCGTGCCCTGACATCAGCTCATCTGCCCAGCCCGCAAGGAAATCGGCCCCCGACGGGTCGCGTCCGGCAAAGCTCAGGTTGGCGCGCGCCTTGGCCAAAATCTCGGGCCGGGTCAGCGGTGCCTTTGCCCCCCCGCGCATGCAGGGGGCGCGGGATTCGACCACGGTGCCATCGGCCAATTCGGCGCGGACATGGCCGGTGTAGTTGGCGGGATATTCGTTTTCGGGGTCGATCCGGAAACTCACCTTTGCCGCCAAGGCCAGCGCGCGCGGGTCGCGGACGGAGGTTTCGGTGAATTGCGCGAGGCCGGCGTCGCCCCAGACCCATCCAGCCGCAACGCAATACGGACCGCTGAACTTGGCGGCGTAAGGGGTGGGTGGCACCTGTTTCAACGCGAGCGGTTCCCAAAGCCGGTGCACGGTGCCTTCGCCGACGTCACAGGTGATGCGCACGACCTGTTCAGGCGCGATACCGCGACGGCGCAGGTCTATCGCGCAGTCGATATAGGGCTGGGTCATGGTTCCGCAGGCAAAGGGTTTGAACGCCAGCCGAGACGCTTCCCATCTTGTGCCGAGATCGTCGATCAGCGGCGCGAAATCGGTGGCGCGGGGGGAAGAGAAGCCGTGGAAGAAACCGTGCGAGCCTTCGAACACCGTCGATGGCCCGGTGAAGCCTGCCGCACCAAGGGCTGCGGCGCGCATGCCCGATTGGGCGGCCCAGCCGGCGTGAAGGCGCTTGGTCGAGGTGCCGTCCGCCAGATACTCGATGATCCCGGAGGCCATCGACCCAGCGACGCCAAGCGTATTGCGGATGGCCAGATGGTCGAGCCGCAAGGCTGCCGCGACCCCCGCCGCTGCCGACATCGCGCCGAGGACGGCAGTGGGGTGAAAGCCCGCCTTGTGGACCGCCTTGTCGGCCACGAGGCCAAGGCGGCACATCACCTCGATGCCGACAACGATGCCGCGCGCCACATCGGGTGCTGCAAGGCCATAGCGCTGGGCCGCGGCCAAAAGTGCGGGCACTATCACCACGCCGCTATGCACTGGGCAGCCTTCAAATGTGTTGTCGTAATCCTCGCCATGGCCGCAGGTGCCGTTGATCGCGGCGGCCGCTTCGGGGGCACGACCTTCGGCAAGACCCCAGACGGTGGCGCTGCCGGTGTCGGGAAAGGCGGCTCGCACGGCGCGGCCATAGTCGGTTTCGAGTGCTGCGACGGTAAGCCCCACAGTGTCGAGGATGGTGTCGGCGCATCCGGCAACAGCGGCCTCGGGCACATGGGCCGGATCAAAGGCGACGATCCAGTCGGCAAGGCGTTCGGAAACGGTGGAGTCGGTCATGGCATCCCTCTCGGCAGGCGGTTCAGGTCGCGAGGGCGGCGAGGCCCGCAAGGTTCGGTTGGCGGGGCAGGGTAGCGATCCAATCGATCAGCCGCAGGGCGCGCGCCTCGTCCCAGCCGCCCCGGCGGCAGTTGGCGACGGCCTTGGCGCGGATTTCGTCTGTCGTCAGCGGCTCGCGCATGCCACCGCGCATGTGTGGCTGGTCGAGAGCGATCTGCCGCCCATCCACGGTTTCGACCCGGATGTGTCCCGAATAGTTTCTGGGATATTCGTTCTTCGGGTCAATGACATAGCTGATCTTCGCCGCAAGTTCCAGAACGGCCGGATCTGCTGCGCGCGTGTCGCTGAACTGGGCGAGACCCGCGTCGCCGTCAAAGAAGCCGACCGCCATGCAGAATGGCATCGAGAATTTTGCGGCATACCCAGAAGGCGGCCGGTGTTTGTCAGCCAAGGGTTCCCACAGGCGGTGAACCAGCCCTTCACCGGTGGGGCAAGTGATGCGGGCGATCTGATCGGCCTTCAGGCCGGTCTCGGCCAGACGGATCATGCAGTCGATATAGGGATGGATCATGGTGCCGCAAGCGTAGGGCTTGAAGGCGATGCGCTCGGCATACCAATCGCTGCCGAGGCCGTTTGCCAGATGAGAGAAGTCGGGCGTGGCGGTGGGCGCGAAGGCATGGAAGAAGCCATGCGGGCCGTCCAGCACCGTTCGGGGGGCAAAAAAGCCGGTGCGGGCAAGGACCGCGGCACGCAATCCTGACTGCGCCGCCCAACCGGGATGCAGGCGCTTGGTCCACGCGCCTTCCGACAGGTATTCAAGGATGCCCGAGGCCATGCTGCCCGCGATGCCGAATGCCATCGCCTGCTGGCGCGCGGTCAGGCCCAGTGTCACCCCGGCGGCGGCGGCGGCACCCATGGCGCCGATCACTCCGACGGGGTGAAAGCCCGCACGGTGGATTGCGCCGGGGGCGACGTGGTTCATCCGGCACACGGTTTCAAGGCCCGCGACCACCCCGAGGAACGCGCGCTCGCCCGACAAGCCGAACCGTTCGGCGGCGGCGAGGGCGGCGGGGATGGTCATCGCGCCAACCCGGATCGGCGCGCCTTCGAGCGTATCGTCAAAATCTTCGCCGTGAATGGCGATGCCGTTGGCCAGCGCCGCACCACCTGCGTCCAAGCGCCGTGCGTGGCCCAAGGCGGTGCAGGGGCCGTCGCTGTCCCAGCCAGAAATGACCTGAGTCATGTAGGGTTCGTCGCGGGCAGCGATGCAGAGGCCGGCGGCGTCGATCAGGTCAAGCGATGCAACCTCGGCGACGCGGGTAGACAGATCAGAGCTGGCGAGGCCAGACAGCCATGAGGCGTAAGTCTCGGCAATCGCGGTGCCTTCGGTCGGAATCGCGCCGCTCATTGCTTGCCAGACGAGCCGTCGCCCGACGCCAGTATCCGGGCCTTGCCCGCCTGAACATGGGCGAAGCCGGCTTCGAACGCCGCGTGGAGATTGCGGTCGTCCAGCGCCTGCATGATGGCGCGGTGTTCGATGTTGGAGTTTTCAAATCCGCCGCCATGCACAAGACCTCTGGCCCGGAACAGTTGCAGGCGCGAGACGAGGCCGAAGTAGGTTTCGGCAAGGATGGCGTTGCCGGTGCCGGTCACGATGGCGGAGTGGAACGCGATGTTCAGCGGGAAGTAGGCATTGAGGTCGCGCTGCACACCGGCGACATCCATCTGGGCGATCAGGGAGTGGAGTTCCCCGCTTTGCGCGGTGGTGATCCGGTCAGCCAGCAGGCGGCATGCCGTTCCGAACAGCCCGGCCCGGACGTCATAGATGGCCACCGCGTCATGGCGGGTGATCTTTTGCACGAAGACCCCGCGATTGGGGATCATCTCGACCAGACCGCGCGCATGCAGCGCCTGGAAGGATTCGCGCACCGGGCCACGGCTGACGCCCAACCGGTCGGCAAGCACCTTTTCGTTGAGCTTTTCGCCGGGAGCGAAGGCGCCGGACAGGATGATCTTTTCGATCTCGGCCTGGACAACCTTGGTAAGAGACGAAGATCGCAGCACGTCAAGCGCATCGAGACTACTTGTGACCGCACTTTGCTGCATGCTGTTGCCCTGTCTGAATTCTCTGACTGCATTGTCTACGATTTACAAAAATGCGCAAGTGGGGATAGTGTACAGCGGGACGGATAATGACAGGGAGAGGTGCGATGCTGCACAGAAGCGATAGTCCGCTGACCGGCAAGGTGGCGATGGTGACCGGGGCCTCACGCCGAATCGGTCGGGCCGTTGCGCTTGGGCTGGCGCAGGCGGGGGCTGATGTCGTGGTCCATGCGCGACAGTCGCGCGACGAGGTCGAGGCGGTGGCTGAGGAAGTTCGCGCGCTTGGGCGGCGCGCCGTGGTGGCGCTGGGCGACGTGACGAACGAGAACGACGTCGTGGCGCTGTTCGCGACCGCGACGCAGACCTTCGGCGGCGTCGACATTCTGGTCAACAACGCCGCGATCCGGGGGGAGAAGCCGTTTCTGGACATGACGCTTGAAGAATGGCGCGCCACGAATTCAGTGATCCTTGACGGGGCGTTCCTGTGCAGCCGTGAGGCGTTGCGCAGCATGGTCGGGCGGGGGGGCGGCACGATCGTCAATCTTGGCGGCGTATCGGCGCATGTCGGTGCCAAGCGGCGCGCCCATGTCGCGACGAGCAAGGCCGGACTGGTTGGCCTGACCAAATCACTGGCCGTTGAATTCGCGGACCAAAACATCACGGTGAACTGCGTTGCCCCTGGCAAGATCGGTGGCAAGCGGTCTGCCACATCGGGCGCTTCGCCTGAAATGGGGACGGGTGGGCCGATCGTCGGGCGCGAGGGCGAGATTGCCGAAGCGGCGTTTGTCATCCTGTCGATGTGCATGCCGGAAGCACGATTCATGACCGGCCAGACCGTTCACGTCAGCGGCGGAATGTATCTGCCCTGAGGCCGTCAGACCTGCGCCTGCAACAGCGGGCGCAGGGCCCGGACATCGGCCATTTCCTCGATCGTGAGAACAGCGTCGGTCAGCTTGCGGGCCTGATCCTCACCAATGACCGGCGCCATGAGGTCTATGGCCTTGGCGGAAACCTGATCGGCGGACATCGGGTTGGACGGAGTGCCGAGAACGGCGCGGGTATGATGTCGCAACGTGCGGCCATCGGTGGTCGTGATCTCGATTATTGCCTGCCGTGGCGGCTTGGCGTCGGTCAAGTCTTTGCTTCCAGTGGTAAAAACTCGGTCCCGAAGGCTACGAATTGCCGGATCTGACATGCGCGCCCGGTCATGTGCGGTCGCGAAGCTGACGGTTCCATCCAGCAGCATGACGGCCAGAAGATGCTGGAGACAGACATCCGGCATGTCGCGGTCATCGACGATATGAAGCCGGTCGTCGGGCATGATTGCGAGCAGTCTTGTCACATCGGCCGCGGTCAATCCGTGTTCGGTGATCAGCGCCAGAAGCGCATCCAGCGCGGCCTGAATCGGCGAGCCTACGCACCATTTCTTGATCGATGCACCGAGGATTTCGTGCCGTTGGCCCAAGCCGTCGGTGAAGGCGTCGGGAGTGGCCTTTTCGGCAAAGGCCGAGAGGTAGGAGGGCGATCCGGTCAACACGCCGTCGACCGCTGTCCAGCCTTCCTGCACCATGATCGCGGCCATGACGCCGTTGCGCGCGCCCAGTCCGCCAAAGTCGAATGCCTTTTCGATGTGGTCCTTGTCGCGCCGCCAATAGGGTACTCCGGAGGTCTGCTGGACCGCGTAGGAGAGCGCGTATGTCGCTCCTTGAACGTCGAGGCCCGCAAGGGCGGCCGCTGCGGCCGTTGCGCCGAAATTGCCGCCGATACTGTGGGTCGAAAAGAGCGAGCTATAGGCGCCGCTGACGCCGAGAGCCATCACCGACCTTGCGCCGATGTCATAGCCAAGTGCGATGGCGCGCAGGAGGTCGGTGCCGTTGCGACCGCTCGATTCGGCCATGGCGAGTGCTGCAGGCACAATCGCGCAGCCGGGGTGGAAGCGACCGGCGGAATGGCTGTCATCGGTTTCGTCGGCATGTGCCGCCATCGCGTTGGCGAGCGCTGCGTGAGGCGCCCCGATGATAAGCCCGGCCCCGATTGCCAGCGCCTCGGCTGGCCCGCCAAGCCGCCGCGCGATTCGGGTGCCAGCCTGTCCGCCCGCCAGATTTGCCCCTGAAACGATTGCCGCCAGCGTGTCCAGCAGGTGGAGTTTCGCCTTGTCGACCACGGCGGGAGGCAGCGGTGTTGTCAGTGCGGCGGCTATGTGCGCGGCGACGGCAGCGGTGGTGGGGCAGGGCATTGGGCCTCCGGTCGGATTGCAGAATGTCTACGATTGACATTTTTGTAGTCTGGCGCGACCTTGGACGCAACGGTCGTCGGAGGATGCCCGCCGGCGGGCCAGCGGCCTTGCCGCGGGCATGGCGTCCGTCCGCAATGATAGGGAGGAGATCAGATGCGTTTCTCACTTGGACGGCTGGCAAAGCCAGCACTTCTATCCGTCGGTCTGACGCTGGGCGTCACCGGGGCGGTCAGCGCCCAGGACTATCCACATGACACGGTAACCCTTGTCACCCATTCCTCGGCCGGAGGTGGCACCGATGTGTTCCTGCGCGGAATGGCCGGTTACCTGAGCAAGGCGATGGGCGCGAATTTCGTGGTCGAGAACGTGACCGGCGGTTCGGGCGCGAACGCGATGGCAAAGCTTGCAAATTCGCCAGCCGACGGTTCGATCTTTTACGGAACGACCCCGACCTACATCAACACGTCGCTGCTTTCGAACCCGGAATTCGACTACACGGACATGGAAGGCATCGTGAACGTCTTCATGGACCCGCAGATCGTGTTCGTGAAGGCCGACAGCCCCTACCAGACCCTCACGGACCTCATCGAGGCGGCAAAGGCCGACCCGGCGTCGGTGCCGTTCGGGGTGACGACACCGGGCTCGCTGGACCGGCAGGTGATGGAGCAGTTCAAGCAACTGACTGGCGTTACTTCGCCCGTGATCACGCATGACGGCGGTGGCGAGCTGTTGATTTCGGTGCTGAACGGGACCGTTGCGGTCGCGATCGGCGAGGTTCAGGAGCTTTCGGCGCAGATCGAGGCCGGAGAGATCCGGCTGCTGGCGACCTATACCGAAGAGCGTCTGCCGAACTTCCCCGACGTTGGAACCGCGCGCGAGCAGGGGATCGACCTTGTGGTCAACAAGTTCCGTGGCCTCGCCGGGCCGCGCGGCGTGCCGCAGGACGTTAAGGATATGTGGGCCGCCGGTATCGCAAAGGTGCTGGAGGACCCGGAGTTCAAGACCTGGTATGAGGCGCAGAGCCTGGTGCCGACCCTGATGCCTGCTGCCGAATACGAGGCGTTCATCAACAAATTTGCCGAAGATCAGAAGGCTTTTCTGATCGAGTACGGCATTCTCCAGCAATAATCGGGTGAACAAATGAACAGTTCGTCGGCAGTCCGTTTTCGTATTCCCCGTGATGTCTGGATCGGCTTGGCCACGACGGTCTTCGCCGTGGTCTACTGGCGGGCTGCCGACGACATTCCGATCAGCCCCTTGGATGGGGTCGTCAACGCGGGCGCGCTGCCCAAGGCGCTTGCCTACGCGATGATTTTCTTCAGCATGCTGTTGATCCTGCGCGCGTTGGTGACCGAAGCGATGTACCTGCGCGCCGCGCGCCGGGCGAGCGGGCCGCCGGCCGACCGCCCGGAGGAAGAGGGAAGCAAGGCCTTCACCCTATCCCAGCATGTGAAAGCGTTCGGGGTGCTGGTGATCGGGGTGGCCTATCTTCTGGTGCTGCCCTGGCTCGGATATCTGGTCAGCGCCACGCTGCTGATCATCGTGATGTCGATCTACATCGGCGCCAAGGCCAGCGCTTACACGGTTGGGGTGGCTGCAGGTGTAGCGGTGATCTTCTACCTGCTTTTCGTGCGACTTCTGGACATCCCGTTGCCGTCCGGCTTCTGGCCGTCGCTGCTCGGCTGACCGATCTGACCGCATGGAGCCAGCCCTAGGCTGGCCCCAGCTTCACCTGACATGCGCCCTATCGGGGCCAGAGGATACTATGGACGGAATTGCCTCCGCTTGGAACATGCTGACCACGACGCCTGCAATTTTTGCGGCAATCGGTGGGGTGGCCTGGGGAATCATTGGTGGTGCGCTTCCGGGCATTTCACCGTCAATCGCGCTGGCCTTGCTGCTGCCGTTCACCTACGGGATGGACCCGATCACGGCGATTGTCCTGTTGGGGGCGACCTATGTGGGGGCCGAATATGGCGGGTCGATCCCGGCAATCCTGATCAACACGCCGGGAACCAATGCCGCGGCCGCAACGGTGGTCGACGGCTATTACATGCACCGGGAAGGGCGAGGCGGCGAAGCGCTGGGAATTTCCCTGCAGTCGGGTGTGATCGGGGGGCTTTTTGGCCTGATCTTCCTGGTCGTCTTTACCGAGCCGTTGTCCTGGGTGGCGCTGTCATTCAACTTTCCGGCCTATTTCGCGCTTGGCATTCTTGGCCTGTCGGTCATCGTGTCGCTGTCGAACGGGTCGCTGCTGAAGGGGATGATGGCTGCGATTTTCGGCCTGATGATCGCAACTATCGGCACCGATCCGCTGTCTGGCGTGACGCGGTTCACGTTCGGTGAGGCGGAACTTCTGACCGGCATCGAGTATGTCATCGTCATGGTCGGCGTCTTTGCGATGGCCGAACTGATGATGACTGCCAACACGCCCGACTGGGGCAAGACCGACCAGACGCAAACCCGGATCAAGCTGCCGAGTTTCGCCAAGTGGCGGAAACTGTGGAAGGCGCAGGGCATCGGCAGCGGTATCGGGATCTTTGAGGGCGTCATGCCGGGGGCAGGCGGGTCGATCGCGGCGTTCATGTCCTACAATGAGGCCAAGCGCTGGTCGACCGAGCCGGAGAAATTCGGCAAGGGGTCTGAAGAGGGCATTGCCGCGCCCGAGGCCGCAAACAACGCTGTCGCCTGCACCGCGCTGGTCCCGGTGTTGAGCTTCGGCATCCCGGGGTCAAACTCGGCAGCCATTCTGATGGGGGGGATGCTGATCCACGGCCTCACCCCCGGCCCGATGCTGTTCCAGAAGGAACCGGACTTCGTCTACGGCCTGTTTGGCGGTTTGTTTGTCGCCAACATTTCGCAACTGTTCCTTGGCATCCTGATGATGACGCCCGCGCTTTGGCTGGTGAACCGGCCCAAGCCCTATCTGATGGCGGCGATCTTTGCGCTGGTCTTTTCGGGCATCTACTCGATTCACGAGAGCACGTATGACCTATATCTGGTCCTTGGTTTCGGGCTGATGGGCTATCTGATGCGGGTGTTCGGCTTTCCGTTCCTGCCTCTGGTTCTCGGTCTGGTGCTTGGCTATCTGATCGAGGCCAACTATCGCCGGTCGCTGGAATTGACGGCCGGGGATCACCGGATCTTCTGGGAAACGCCGATTGCATTGGGCTTGTTGTCCCTTGCCGCCGTGTTCGTCATAGGCTCGGCAACGCGCGACATCCTGATGGCGCGCAGGGCGGCGAGGGCGGTGGCCGAAGGGTCGGCAAAGTGACCACCGTATTCATGGTCCGTCCTTGTCGCGCCGACGCGCGACCCGCGCCGCAGGACCAACTGACCTGGCGCCTGGCCGAAATGGCTGCCGCCGCGCGCCCGGTCGATCCGGCTGCGGCAGAGCTGGCTGGGTGGCGGCTGATCGACAACATGGCCGTGGCCGTGGCCGCCCTGAACCGCGCGCCCGTTGCGGTGGCCCGCGCGCAGGCCTTGTGCTTTCCCCGTGCGGACGGCGCGCCACTGATCGGCCTCGCCGCCGACCGGCGGGTCGACTGCACATGGGCTGCCTTTGCCAACGCCACGGCGGTGCGGGAACTGGACTTTCACGACAGCTACTTTGCGCTCGACAGCAGCCATCCTGCCGACTGCATCATGACGCTTCTGGCCGTGGCACAGCAGACGGGTCGGAGCGGGGCCGATCTGGTGCGCGGAATTCTTGTCGCCTACGAGACGCAGGCCGCGTTGGTGCGCGCCTTGCCGTTGCAGCATCACCGCATCGACCATGTGGCCCACCTTGGGCCAGCCGTCGCTGCGGGACTTGGGGCGATGCTTGGCCTTGCGGTGCCGGTCATCTTCGAGGCGATCAATCTTGCAGCGCATCTGTCGCTGAGCACGCGTCAGGTGCGCAAGGGCCGGATCACCTCATGGAAGGCCTCGGCCCCAGGCCATATCGGCAAATGCGCCATCGAGGCGATTGATCGCGCGATGCGTGGCGAGGCGGGGCCGTCGCCGATCTATGAGGGCGATTACGGCATTCTGGCCGTTCTTCTTGGCGGCAAGGAAGGCGAAGTGACACTGCCGGCGCCGGATCAGCCCTGCCGCGCCATTCTTGACACGATGCCAAAGGCCCATTCGGCAGGTTACCATGGGCAGGCCATCATTGATCTTGCGCTGCGGCTTCACGACCGGCTGGGCGACCTATCAAAGATTACCGACATTACGCTGCGCACCAAACGGATGACCCATGTGGTCATGGGGTCTGGGTCTGGCGATCCCGACAAATGGGACCCCGAAGCGTCACGCGAGACGCTGGATCACAGTGCGCCCTTCCAGTTCGCGCGGGCTTTGCTGGACGGCTGGTGGCACCACGAGACCAGCTATGATCCCGCGCGGATCAGCGCGCCCGATTTCGTGACGCTCTGGGGCAAAGTGCAGACCGAGGAGGATGCCGACTGGAACCGCCGTTTCGATGTCGCCCAGCCGATCGAAAAGGCGCATGGCGCGCGCGTGGTCATTCGCTTTGCCGACGGTCGCCAGATCGAGGAGGAACTGGCGGTTGCGGATTCGCATCCGCGCGGGGCGGCACCTTGGGGATACGAGGATTATCGCGGCAAGTTCGAAACCCTGACCGAGCCGTTTGTCTCGGTTCCCGTTGCGCAGGCCTTTCTTGAAAAGGCGCGACGTCTGGCTTCGCTGGATGCGCAAGCGCTGCGTGATCTGGGGCTGGAAGCAGACCTGTGTCCGGCGATCCTTGGACCGGCCGGCCTGTTTGACCGGGTCGGCGCATGAAAGACGCTCCGCAGAGCCTGGCAAGATTGTCGCCTGATGAGGTGATGCGGCGGCTGCGTAGCCCGATGGCTGGCGAGTGGGCGTTCCTCGACTTGCGCGGGGAAGGGGAGGCGGCCGAGGGTCATCCGTTCGGGTCGATTAACCTGCCTTACAGCCGGCTTGAGATCGAGATTTCGCGGCTCGTCCCGCGGCCTGGGACGCCGCTGGTTCTGCTTGATGATGGCACCGGGCTTTCCGAACGGGCCGCAAGTCGATTGGCGTCCCTTGGCTGGACGCAACTGGCCGTGGTCGCAGGCGGTGTGCCGGCCTGGGAGGCGGCTGGGCTGCCACTTTTCAAAGGGGTGCACAGCTTTTCCAAGGCATTCGGCGAGTGGGTGCAGCATGCATTCAACGTGCCCGAGATCGGGCCGCACGAGCTTGTGGCAAGGTTGGCCGCCCCGGATGCGCCGGTCCTGATTGATGGGAGGCCTTTGAACGAGCATCGGATCTTCACGTTGCCCGGTGCGGTGAACTGCCCGAATGCGGAGCTTCCCTTGCGGCTGGCGGCGGTGGTGCCCGAGGGCAGGCCGGTGGTCGTTCACTGCGCTGGCAGAACCCGGTCGATCATCGGTGCGCAGACCTTGCGCAACTTCGGCTTTGAAAACGCGGTCGCGGCGCTGCGCGATGGCACGCAGGGCTGGGAATTGGCGGGCCTTGCGCGCGAAACCGGGGCAGACCGTCCTGTCCCCGAGCCGTCTGCCGAGGGGCTGGTCGTGGCAGCAGACCGCGCCCGCGCCGTCATCGCCGCGCAAGGGCTGTCGACCGTTACAGCGGCAACTCTGGCCGACTGGTTGGCGCAGGACGCGCGAACCACCTATCTTTTTGATCCAAGAAGCGAGGCAACGCCGCCGCCCGGCTTTCGCTCGGCGCCGGGCACGACGCTGGTGCAGCAGACCGATCGCTTCATCGCGGTGAAGGGGGCAAGGGTTGTGCTGTGGGATCCGCTGATGGCGCGGTCCACCTTTGCCGCCCTGTGGCTGACGCGGATGGGGTTCGACGCGCATATCCTGGCTGATGCGCCGGCTGTGCTGAAACCATCGGTGGCTCCCGCCTTGCCAGAAGTGCCGGAGCTTTCGGTGGAAGAGCTGGCGGCGGCGCTGGAACGCGGTGCCGAGGTCGTGGATCTGCGGTCAGCCCCGGAATTTTATGCCGGACACTTGAAGGATGCCATGCGGGGTTTTCGCGCAAGGCTTGCCGACCTGCCGCTGCGGCCGGCCAGTGCCGTGGTTCTGGTCGCCCGAGAGCGACCGCGTGCGGCACTGGTTGCGGCCGACCTGCGAGACCTTGGGCATCGGATTGTCGGCCTCGCACCGGATGATCCGCACGTCTGGCGCAATGCCGGCGTGGTGATTGATACCTTGGAGCCGGCAGGGCCTGACCCTGACCCGGAGATCGTCCATTTCTGTGCCGGGCGGCACCGTGGCGATCTGGACGACGCACGCACCTACCTTGCCTGGGAAACCGGTCTTCTGGACCGGCTGTCCGAAGCTGGACTTCACCCATGGCCCGCACTATCGCCCCAAAAGACACCACAAGCAGGAGCCCCGACATGGCCGTGACGAGCAACGATTTCGCCCAAGTTCCCGACCACATGACCATGACTGAAGATGCCGCCAGCTTTGTCGAGGGGCTGCGCCGCGATGACATCCCGGCCGAGGCGATCCGGATCGGGCAGCGCTGCATGCTGGATGCCGCCGGGCTTTATGTTGCGGGCAGCGAGGAACATTCGGTCCATATCCTGATCGACGAGGCGCGTGACACAGGTGGTCGCGGCGACGCGCGGCTGCTGGGTGGGGGCGGGATCAAGGTTCCGGTCGGGATGGCCGCGCGCGTACTTGGCACGGCGGGACACGCGCATGACTGGGACGACACCCAGGTTTCGGTCGACCCGGCGCATGTCTACGGGCTATTGACCCACCCGACGATCCCTCCGCTGACGGCCGCTCTGACTGTCGGCCAGATGCTGGGCGGCGTCGATGGCAAGCACCTGATGACGGCGTTTCAGGCCGGGGTCGAAGTGGAAAGCAAGATCTCGGAGTGGATGTTGCCGCAGCATTACCTGAGCGGCAAGCACACGTCGGGCACCGTCGGCACGTTTGGAAGCTTTGCTGCGGCGGCGTGGTTGCTGGGCCTGAAGGGACGCGAGCTTCGCCATGGCTTTGGCATTGCCGCCAGCCTTGCGGCGGGCATTCGCTGCAACTTCGGCACGATGACCAAGCCCCTGCATGTGGGCCGCGCCAGCGAAAATGGTGTGACGGCGGCGCTTTTGGCCCGGCGCGGTTACACGGCGGACCCGGCCGCGCTGGATGGCCCGTGGGGGTTCTTGGCCGTCATGGGCGGCGGCGTCAGTGTCGAGAAGATGGATCAGGGTTTTGGCAAGATCTGGTCGATTGCCGAGCCCGGTGTGTCGATCAAGCCTTACCCTTGCGGTATCCTGACCCATCCCACGATGGACCTGATGCTGCGTCTTGTGACCGAGGCCGACGTCAAGCCGGATGAGATCGAGACCATCACCATTCACGCCGGCACCAATATCCTGAAACCGATCCGCTACCCGATTGCCAGCAACCACCTTGAGGCCAAGTTCTCGTTGCCGGCCGAGGTGTCGATGATCGCGCTGGTTCGTCAGGCGGGCAAACATGAGTTCTCGGATGCCTTTGTGGCGTCGGATGCGATGCAGGCGATGCAGCGCCGGGTCCAGACGGTGTTTGACCCGGCAATCGAGGCGATGGGCTTTGACAAGGTGCGCTCGCGCATCACCATTCGTCGCAAGGATGGCACCGAGGTCGAAGGCTGGGCGGACGAGCGTTATCGCGGTGGTCCGGACAATCCGATGACCGATGCCGAGGTGGAGGCGAAGATGCGCTCGTGCTGCGCGGGCGTGCTGGACATCGACGCGCAGGATCGTCTGATCGAAGCGGTCTGGCAGGTTGAGGCGGCGGCGGATGCGACGGCGTTGGTCGACTTGATGCCATGACCTGATCGGCACAAAAATGAACCGCGCCGATCAGAATTGACCGGCGCGGCACAGGGTGCAAATCGCCGGCATCAGAGGTGCCGGCGATTTGCATTTGGTCAGTTCAGTTCGCTGGCGCGGTCTGCGGCAACGGCGGTTTCGGCTTCGGCAACGGCGGCGTTGAAGGCGTCAAGCACTTCGGGGCCGCCCTTGACGTTGGCCTTGAACCAGTCGAACACCGGATTTACGGCAGCCTTGAAGGCAGCCTTTTCTTCGGCGGTCGGCACATAGATCTCGCCTCCGGCAGCGCGGAAATCGGCGTAGGCCTGGATTTCCTTGCGCTTCGGGCTGGCGAAGGTTGCCTGCTGCAGGGCGGCAAAGCCATCAACAACGATCTGCTGCTGTTCAGGCGTCAGCGACTTGAAGCGGTCGTTGCCCATCCACCAGAAGGCGCCCATGTAGCTGTGGCCGTCCAGCGTGAGGTACTTGATGCCGGCATCGGTGAACTTCATCGACATGATGTCGGTGATGCCGTTTGCGGTGCCTTCGACGACGCCGGTTTGCAGAGAGGTGAACAGTTCCGGCCACGGAATCGGCGTGGGCGATGCACCAAGCGTGGTGGCAAGGGTTTGCGGCAGGTCGGCCGGGACGGTACGCATCTTCAGGCCGGCAAGGTCAGCCGGTCCGGCAATCCGGCCCTTGGTGTTGGCGTAGTTGCGCCAGCCGCCGGTGTTGCCGATGGTCATCAGACGGATCTTGTCGCCCGAATCCGCCAGCGCCATGGCGCGCAGCTTTGCGGTGAAGTCGGTGCCGGTCAGCACCTCTTCGGCGACGCGGTCATCGCTCATCAGATAGGGCAGGTCGAGAACCTGGATGTAAGGGAAGAGACCGGCTGCGCCGCCCGAGGTGGAGATGTAGACGTCGATGGTGCCATCGGCGACGCCGGCGAGGCACTCGTCGCCCTTTGCGCAAAGCTGCGTGCCCATGAAGATTTCCACGCCGATCGCGCCGTTCGAGGCGTTCTCGATGTAGTTCTTGAACACGACGAGGCCGTCATAATCTTCGTCCTGCTCGTTCGAGTTGGCGGTGGCGCGCAGCATGATGTCCTGCGCGAAGGCCGTTCCTGCGGTGCCTGCAAGCAGGGCAGCCATGACCAGGGATTTAAAGGTTGTTCGCAACATGTTTCCTCCGGGTTGGTTGTTGGTTGGCGTTCAATCCACGAACCCGGCCAGACGCGGCAGGGTCAGGGAAATGGCGGGGATGTAGGTGATGAGAAGGATCACCAGAAATTCTACCAGCAGAAAGGGCATGACGGCGCGCGCGATGGTTTCGACGCGCAGGCCAGAGACGGCAGAGGTGGCAAAGAGCACCAACCCCATTGGTGGGGTGAGCAAGCCGACGGTCAGGTTCACCACCATCACGACGGCGAAATGGACCGGGTCGATGCCTAGTGAAACAAAGATCGGACCAAGGATCGGGCCAAGGATGATGATGGCGGGACCGGCATCCAGGAACATTCCGACGACAAAAAGCAGGAGGTTGACGAGGAGGAGAAGGAGAAGCGGGTTCTCGGTGATGCTGAGAAGGGTCGACGCCAGAAGTTCGGGCGTATGGGCCAGCGCCGCCACGGTCTTGAACGCCATCGCCGCGCCGACCAGCAGCATGACCACCGAGCTGGTGATGCCGGCGCGGGTCAGCACGCCGGGGATATCGCGCCAGGTTAGCGTGCGCAGGATGAAGATCGAGATGAGGAAACTGTAGCCGACGGCGACGGCGGCCGCTTCGGTCGGGGTGAAGACGCCGGTCAGGATGCCGCCCATCAGGATGACAGGGGTCATCAGCGGCCAGAATGCGGCGGAGGCGGCACGGGCGGCGTCGACCCAAGTGGCGCGCGGCAGTGCTTCGGGAAGTTTGTAGCGGTCGGCCATCAGCTTGATCGTGATCATCAGGGCGACACCGATCAGCACACCGGGAACGATGCCGGCAAGAAACAGGGCCGCGACGCTTTCGCCCATGACATAGGCATAGATGATCATGATGCCCGAGGGCGGGATGATCGGGCCGATGATGGCGCTGGCGGCGGTGATCGCTGCGGCGAAGGGTTTGGGGTAACCCTTCTTTTCCATCTGCGGAATGATGATCGAGCCAAGCGCCGAAACATCGGCAACGGCAGATCCCGAGATGCCGGCAAAGAGCATCGAGTCGACGACGTTCACCTGCGCCAGGCCACCGCGGAAATGCCCTACCATCGCCTGCGCAAAGCCGACGATCCGGGCAGAGATGCCACCGCGGTTCATCAGTTCGCCTGCCAGCATGAAAAATGGAATGGCCATCAGGGGAAACGAGTTCATCCCCTCGTAGACGTTGCGGTAAAGCAGGACGATGTCGCGCTCCTGACCGTTCAGCCAGAGCAGGATCGCGGGCGCGGCCAGAAGGCCAAAGACAACGGGCAGGCCGAGCATCAGGAAAACGATGAACAGCGGAAGGAAGAAACTGAGCATCTATTCCGCCCCCGATCCGAGCAGGACTGTCTCGGGAATATCGCGCAAGGCGTCCGGTCCGCGCAGGAGGGCGTAGAGGTTGCGCAAGGCCAGTTCCACGGCCACCAGCAGCAGCAGGGTTACCCCGACGAGGAGCGAGGCCATCATCCAGGACTTCGGCACCTTCATCCAGACCGACAGGTCAAGGCTGACCGGGACACGCAGCGAATCCGTCTCGAACCGCCCGCCGATGCCTGTCACCTCGGACCAGCCGATGCCGAGGGCGATCCAGAGAACCAGGATGGTGACCGACATCAGCACCACGGACAGGGCGGTCGCCACGGCGCGCGGCAACATGCGGATCACCATGTCGATGGCGACAAAGCCGCCCCGGCGAAATGCGGTGGGGGCCATCAGCCCGGTGGACCACATCATCAGGAAGCGCGAGGCCTCTTCCGGCCAGGGCAGGGCGTTGTTGATCACATAGCGAAAGAAGACCTGCGCAAGGATCACGACGACCATCAGGCCAAGGCAGATCGCCCCGAGCCAACGGCCAAGCAACAAGAGCGCGCCGTTGATCAGGCCCAAGCCATGACAAATCGCCAAAAGTGCGGTCACACGTCCTCCTCCCTTGCCCCCGTCCCCACGGGGGAAACTCTCAGACTGAAAAGCTCCCGTACCGTCCGTTTGAGAAAACCAGCGGCTCGCCCTCCTCCAGAGCGAACCGCAGGACCTGACCCACGATGATCAGATGATCGCCGCCGTCGTGGGCGGCGTGATGAGCGCAATCGAATCTGGCAAGCGTTCCGGGCAGAACCGGCACGCCTTCGTCGTTCGAATGCCACGCAAGCCCCTGAAACCCCTCGCCGGTGCGGGCAAAGCGGGCGGGCCAGGTGGCTTGCGCCTGGCTCAGGACATGGATGGCGAAGTGCTTTGCTGCGGCGAAGAAAGGAAACCGTTGCGATGTTCTGGCCGGTGACCACAAGACAAGGGGCGGGTCCATCGACAGGCTGGCGAAGCTGTTGGCGGTGAAGCCCATCGGTCCGTCCGGCCCCGCGATCGTGATGACCGTCACGCCGGTGGCGAAGCGTCCCAAGGCATCGCGCAGGAGGCGCGTATTGCCAGCGTGCGGCAGGATCGCATCGGTCTGCAAGCCGCCGTCGGCCATCATGCCACCTCGTGCCCCTGGGCGAGCGTCAGAAGCTCGAACCAGGTCTGGCGGTCCATCGGGACGCGAAGCGCGTCGGAGATGGATGCGATGCGCGACAGGGTATTGGTGCCCAGAACCGGAATCACACGGGCAGGATGGCGCAGCAGCCACGCCACAGCGACGGCGGTCCAGTCGCATCCGGCCTCGCGTCCCAATGCGTCCAGCCGGGCGCTGAGGCTGGCGTTTGCCTCGGCTCGGAGATGACCACCGGCAAGTGGACTCCAGGCCATGGGGGCCACGCCGCGTTCCTGCAGGAAAGCCAGGTCGCCATTGGTGAACGGCTCGCGGCAGTTGAGCGACAGTTCGATCTGGTTGGTGACCAGCGGTTGCGACATCGCCGATTGCAGCAGGGTGTAATCCCACGGACGGAAGTTGGACACACCGACAGCGCGGACTTTGCCGGAGGCCACCAATCCGTCCAGTGCGGCACCGGTTTCGTGATGGTCCATCAAAGGGTCGGGCCGGTGGATCAGCAGAAGATCGATCCGGTCGGTCGCCATGTCACGCAAACTGGCCTCGACCGAGGCGGTGATATGGGCGGCGGACGTGTCGTAGTGCTTAACCCGCGCGGCGGAATGACGGCCAACCGGAGCCACGATATCGCACTTCGTCACGATTTCGATCTGGTCGCGCAGGGCGGGGGCCGCACGCAATGCCGCGCCAAGGATCGCCTCGGCGGTATAGCCGCCGTAGATGTCGGCCTGATCCATCGTGGTGATGCCCTGGGCAAGACAGGCCTCGACCTTGGCTTGCACATGCGCGGTCGAGGTGTCGGCATCGTCGCCCAGCCGCCACATTCCGTAGACGAGATGCGAGATTTCGATGCTGCCAAGCGTCAGACGGTCCATCAGCGGCGCACTCCGGTTCCAAGGGGGGTGGCGGGGGTGCTGGCAGGCACCCGGCCATAGGCATGTGGCAGGGAACAGGTCTTGAGTTGCGGCAGCACCTTGGTTCCGAAGTGGTCACATTCATCAAGATGTGGGTAGCCAGAGAAGATGAACGCCCGGATGCCCATGGCCTGATACTGTTCGATCTTGGACATAACCTGATCGACCGAGCCGACAAGCGCCGCGCCACATCCCGACCGGGCGCGACCGATGCCGGTCCACAGATGTGGTTCGATATAGCCGAACTGGTCGGCCAGTTCGCGCGCACGGGACTGGTGCGCCACGCCAAGGCTGATGCTGTCGTGGGCGCGATCGCGGATCAGCTTGCCGTATTCGTCGTCGAGCTTCGATACGATGTGATCGGCATAATCGCGCGCCTCGGCTTCGGTGTCGCGGACGATCATGTGGACGCGCAGTCCGTAGTCGAGCGTGCGGCCATGCGCCTCGGCGCGGGCGTGGACGTCGCGCATCCGCTTGGCCAGCATGTCGATCGGTTCGGGCCACATCAGGTAGACGTCACACTGCGCCCCGCAGAGTTCCAGCGCATCGGGTGAGTAGCCGCCGAAGTACAGAAGCGGGCCGCCGTTCTGCTGGTAGGGGCGGGCAGGGTCGGTGGTGACCTTGCTGATCTGGTAGACGTCGCCGGAATATTCGATGTGATCCTGCGTCCAGGCCTGACGAAGGATTTCGACCACTTCGTGGCTGCGCTTATAGCGATAGGCGCTGTCGGCGACCTCGCCCGGAAAGTCGGAGGAAATGACGTTCAGCGTGAGGCGGCCCTGCAGCATGTGATCCAGCGTGGCCACGGTGCGGGCCAGCATAACCGGTTGCATTTCGCCGCAACGGATGGCGGCAAGGAAATTGATGCGATCGGTAATCGGCGCACAGCCGGCCACGAAGCTGAGGGTATCCTGGCCAACCTGATAAGAGGACGGGCAAAGGATATTGCGAAAGCCGTGGCTTTCCGCCCGCTTGACGATGGATGAGCAGTGGTTCCAGCTTGACCGGAGATCGCCGTCCGGCATGCCGAGAAACTGGTAGTCATCAGAGCAGAGTGCCGCAAACCAGCTGACTTCGCAGGCGTCGAGGTCAGGCGAGGTGATCGGAACGACCGACATGATTCTGTGGACTCCGGCTGTTGCTTTTCACTTGCGTAGCATCCGCTTTGATGTAGATCAATCATATATCAATTCTGGATGCGACGTGATGGCTCACCCTGGCTCGCTGCCGCTTTACCAGCAGATCGCAGAGCTTCTGATCCGCGATATCGCGGCCGGGCGCCTGATCGATGGCGAGCGTCTGCCCCCCGAGCGGGATATGGCGGCAGAGTTGGGCATTGCGGTCGGAACCTTGCGACAAGCGTTGAAATCGCTGACGGAGAAGGGCCTTCTGGACCGGGTGCAGGGGTCAGGGAATTATGTGCGCGCCAAGGCCGAGGCGGCGTCGGTCTATGCGCTGTTCCGGTTGGAGCGCGTGCAAGGGGGCGGGTTGCCAACGGCGCGGGTCTTGTCAGTGGACCGCTGCCTGAAAAGCCCGGCTCTGCCGCCCTTCGGGGTTCACGCCGAGGGTTTCCGCATCCGGCGGTTGCGGTTTCTTTCTGGGCAGGTGGCGGCGCTGGAAGAGATCTGGCTGGATGCCGCCGAGGCTGACCGGATCGCCCCGGGCGAGTTGTCGGAGTCGCTTTACCTGTTTTATCGCCAGCGCCTTGGCATCTGGATTGCCCGGGCCGAAGACAGCATCGGTCAAGGCCCCTTGCCGGACTGGGGGCCGCCGGATTTTCCTCATCCGCCCGGCACGCCGCTGCCGCTGATCACCCGGGTCAGCTGGGCGCAGGACGGACGCTCGGTTGAAGCCTCGCTAACCTGGTACGACCCTGAAACCGTGCGCTATGTCGCGCGCCTGAAGTAGGACGGAAAACGGATGCTGCGATACGGAATCATCGGCTGCGGAATGATGGGGCAGGAGCATCTGCGAAACATCGCCTTGCTGGACGGCGCGTCAGTGGCTGCGATCTACGAGCCGGACGCAGGGATGCGCGCGGCTGCCGCGGCACTTGCCCCCGGCGCGCGGATGGTCGGGTCGATTGCCGAGGTGCTGGCGGTTGACGAGGTCAACTGCTTGCTCATCACCAGCCCGAATTATCTGCATCTGCGCCAGCTTGAGGAGATTGCGGCGATCCGGCCGTTGCCTGTCTTGTGCGAGAAGCCGCTGTTCACCGACCCCGCCGATGCGCCGCGTCTGGCGGAACTGCGCGCCGCCTATCCTGCGCCGATCTGGGTGGCGATGGAATACCGCTATATGCCCCCGGTGGCGCATCTGCTGCGCGAGGCCGCTGTTGCCACGGGTGGGGTGCGGATGCTGACGATCCGGGAACATCGCTTTCCGTTTCTGCAGAAGGTCGGGGACTGGAACCGGTTCAACCGCAATTCCGGCGGCACGCTGGTGGAGAAGTGCTGCCACTTCTTTGATCTGATGCGGCTGGTCGCAGGGTGCGATCCGGTGCGCGTCATGGCCTCAGGCGGGCAGGCGGTGAACCATCTGGACGAGGTCTACGACGGGCAGCGATCCGATATCTGGGACCATGCCTATGTAATCGTGGATTTCGAAAGCGGAATGCGGGCCATGCTGGAGCTGTGCATGTTCGCCGAAGGCAGCCGGTATCAGGAAGAGATTTCGGCCGTAGGGCCGACGGGCAAGATCGAATGTCTGGTTCCGGGGCCAGGCCGGTTCTGGCCGGCCCATCTTGGGGCTGCCCCGGTGCCCAAGGTGATTGTCAGTCCACGCAACCCGGCCGGGCCGTTCGAGCTTGAGATTCCGGTAGACCCGGCGCTGCTTGCGGCTGGCGATCACAACGGATCGACGTTCTATCAGCATCAGGGTTTTGTCCGCGCCGTCAGCGGCGAGCAAGCGCCCGAGGTGTCGCTTGCCGATGGCTGGTGGGCGGTGGCCATGGGGCTGGCCGCACAAGAAAGTGCCAGCACCGGACAGGCTGTCACGTTTCGGAACTGCGGGTTCAGCCCGGCTTGAGGCGGGGCTTACGCGGAAATTGACCGGCCCAATTGCAAAGGTGCCGAGGCTATGCCCCGGCACCTTCGGTCGGTGAGGTTCGGCTTATTTGCCCCAGATTGCGGCGTAAGCCTCGCGGTAGCCATTCTGCGGGTCGAAGGTGTTGCCTTCGGTCGTGGCCAGGCCTTCCTCGGTCACCAGCGCGGGCGCGGTGATGTAGCCCGAGCAGGGTTCGCCCGAGATGGCGCGGTTAAGCTCGTCAACCAGCTGCCAGCCTTGCAGGTTCAGCGGTTCTGCCACCGTCACCGCCTGATACTGGCCGGTACGGATGCGCTGGAAGGCGGCCTCGGACCCGTCGCCAGCGGAGCCGGCCTTCGGGCTGCCTTTGCCCTCGATCCCGGCGGCCGCGAGCGACGGCCCCATGAAATCAAAGTAAAGGTCATTGATCGCGAGGGAATGCGTCCAGGCTGCGCCGTGCTGTTGCAGGAGCGTCGTTGTCAGCGGCCCCATCCGGGTCGAGGTTTCGGCAATAGGTGTGTCCACCCATTGCAGGACCGTGCCGCCGCCCGCCTCGATGATCTCTTTCAGCTTGGCTGCCTTGAGAATGGCGATGGTGTAGGTACTGTCGGTAAAGATCACCACGCCGGGCTTGCCGCCGCCATCCTGCAACGCCCATTCCGCCGCCTTGGTCGACACGTCCATCGCGTCGGTCGAGACGTTGGCAAAAATGCCGCCGGGCGCGTCGCAGCCGATCTTCGGGCCGGAATGCCAAGACACCATGGGGATGCCAGCCGCCGTGACGCCTTCGAGGGCCGCCTGTTGTTCGGCGGCATCGAAGCCGTTGATCACGATGCCGTCCGGGCCGAGTGCAAGGGCCTGTCCGACGGCGGCGGCGCGGCTTTGCACCGATCCTGCGCCATCGAGCACCTTGACCTCCCAGCCGATCTTGGTCGCGGCCTCTTCGATGCCGGTGGTGACGCCGAGGATGCCGCCGTTCTTCATGTCGCCGGCAAGGACGACGATGGTCTTGCCTTCAGCCGCTTTGGGGCCAGCGGTGGGGCCGTCGAACGCCTCTTGCGCAAAGGCACCCAGGCCCGACGCGGCCAGAATGGTGCCCGCGAGCAGCCCGTTAAGAAGTGTACGTTTCAGCATGTTGATCCTCCCGATTTGTTTGCTGATCATTTTGATTTCGCGCCCTTCTTCCGTTGCGCATAACCGGCGATGCCGATTGCGATCAGAAGGGTGGTGCCGTTGAACATGGGTTCGACCCAGAAGCTGCCGCCGAACTGCTGGATGCCCGAAATACCGACCGCCAGGATCATCACCCCGACGATGGTGCCCCAGACGTTGACGCGGCCGGGCTTGATGGTGGTAGAGCCGAGGAACGCGCCGACGAGCGCCGGGAGGAGGAACTCCAACCCGACCGAGGCCTGGCCGATGCGCAGTTTCGAGGCGAGAAGAACCCCCGCAAGTGCTGTAAGAAGCCCCGACGCGACGAAGGCGCCGATGACGAATTTGCGGGTGGGGATACCGTTCAGTTCGGCGGCGCGCTGGTTGGCCCCGATGGCATAGAGGTAGCGGCCCATGGGGGTGTAATCGAGGATGATCCAGAGCGCGACGGTGATTGCCAACACGTAATAGGCGGTGATCGGCAGGCCGAACACGAAGGTGCCATTGATCGCATAGAAGGCGTCCGGCAACGCTCCGACCATCTGCCGACCGCCAGTGTGCCAGAGCGCCAGCGCATAAAGCACGGTACCGGTGCCGAGGGTGGCGATGAAGCTGTCGATCCGTGCGACCTCGACCAGCAGCCCGTTCAAGGCGCCCGTGATGATGCCTAGGATCAGCACCACGCCAACAGCAACCGGCCATGGCAGGCCGTAAAGCGTCTGCAGGCTGATCGCGAGGATATGCCAAAGCACAATCCCGTAGCCGACAGTCAGGTCGATGCGGCCCGCCACCATCGGGATCATGGCCGCGAGTGCAAGCAGGGCGATGATCGCCTTGTCGCTGAGGATCGAGCGCAAGTTCAGGACAGTGGGAAACGTGTTCGGCAAAAGCAGCGAGAAGAGCAGAATGAGACCGAGCATGAGAATGACGAGGCCATAGGTCGGTGCCAGCCGCAGTGCACGCTGGACCGTCGAGAGGCCGCGGAGTTCGTCCTTGGTCGGTTCGACTGCGTTTGATTCAATTCCGGGCATGTGCGGTCCTCAGGCGGCTTCACCGGCCGATGCGGCCTGGATCAGGGATTCGGTGGAAAGCTCGACTCCGGTCAGCTCGGCTACCGGCAAGCCGCGGCTGAACACGATGGCGCGGTGACAGATGGCAGCGATTTCCTCGAAGTCGGTCGAGACGACGAGAACGCCCATTCCGCTTGCCAGGGCTTCGTAGAGCAGGTGGTAGATTTCGGCCTTGGCGCCGACATCGACGCCAGCGGTCGGGTCTTCGGTGATCAGCAGGCGGCGGCCGGAATCCAGCCAGCGGCCAACCACGACTTTTTGCTGATTGCCCCCCGACAGCGCCTCGATTGCCAAGGTCGGATCGTTGGGCGAAAGGCCGACGCGACGCCCGATCGCGTGGGCCATCTGTTCTTCGCGTCGGGCCGTCAGCACGGACAAGAGACGCCGTCCCGTCGCTGATGGGTTCAGGAAGGCGTTTTCCCGAATGGCGAGGCCGGGAGCGACGCTTTCCCCGATGCGGTCGCGCGCGACAAGGCCGATGCCGGAGCGCATCGCGGATTGGGCGGACCGCAGGTCGGGGGCCGCACCATCAAGGCTGATGCGCCCGGCGTGCCGGATGGCACCGAAGAGCGCACGACCGATATCCTCATGGCCTGCGCCACGTAGCCCGGCAAGACCAAGAAGTTCGCCGCGGCGGATTTCAAAGCTGACAGGGCCGACCGCCGGGGTCGCCAGACCCTCGACCTGCAAGATCGCAGGGCCATCCAGCACGGCAGGGCGGGCGATCTCGCGCGCCTTGCGGCCGACGATAAGGCTGACAAGCTCTTCTGGGGTGGTGTGAGCGATCGGGCGCATGCCGACCATCTGGCCGTCCCGCAAGACAGCGACGCGATCTGCGATGCGGAAGATTTCGTCCAGCCGGTGGCTGACGTAGATCATTCCGACGCCCTTCGATTTCAGCGGACGAAGGGCGCTGAAAAGCCGTTCCACCTCGTCGGCGGGCAGGCTGGCGGTGGGTTCGTCGAGGACGAGAAAGTCGCAATCGGCGGCAAGAGCGCGCGCGATAGCGACAAGCGATTTCTGGGTGCGGGTCAGGCTGGAGACGCGGGCGGTTGCCGAAAACTCGGCCTCGACCAAGCGGAGAGCCGCATCGGCTGCCGCCTCGGTTGCGGGCCAGTCGATCCGGCCGGTCTTGCCGCGAGAACGCACATAGCCGAGCGCGAGCGCGATGTTTTCCGCCACGCTCATCCACTCGATCAGGCCAAGGTCCTGATGGATGAAGGCAACCTTCTGGCCGCCCGATTTGCCGGCCTCATGCGCGTAGGGGATGCCGTCGATCCGGACGCTGCCTTCGTCGGGACGATGGATGCCGCCGAGAACCTTGATCAGCGTGGATTTGCCGGCACCATTTTCACCCAGCAAGGCGACGATCTCGCCACGGGCAACTGTCAGCGACACCCCTTTGAGAGCACGCGTCCCGCCAAATGATTTCACGACGCTGTCGAAGAACAGGCCGTCAGGCGACGGTTGCATGGCGGATCCTCCCCGGTGCGAAACTGGTGTTTAACTGATCTTGCGTCAGATTTACCGGTAACGTAGCCAAGGATGATCTTGAGGCCGCACCCTGTCAAGTGCAAAGTTATCGATAACATGGGTGGGCGTTCGGCCATCGGCGAGGAATACTGCAAGCCATGAAAGCCAATCTGGAAGACATCGCACGGGCCGCTGGAGTTTCCAGAATGACGGTCAGCCGTGTGCTGCGGGGCGGGTCGGGCTTTTCGGCGGACACCGGCGACAGGGTCAAGCAGATAGCGGCGGAGATGGGGTATGTGCCGAACCGTCTTGCAGCCGCGTTCGGGGCGGATCAGGCCGGCACGCTGGTTGGCATGTGCGTGCCGCGGCTGACGTCGGGCCTGTTCGGCCATGTGCTGGACGGGGTTGATAGGGCGCTGTCGCGGTTGGGTTACCAATTGATTATCGGTGCCAACAACCATGCGCCCGAGGAAGAGGAGGCCTGGATCCGCCAGGTGATCGCCTGGCGTCCGGCCGGGCTTATTCTTTCGGGGCGCACTCATACGCCGGGAACGGTGGAATTGCTGCGCGCCACGGCGGGGCCGGTGGTCGAGATCTGGGATCTGACGACCAGCCCGATCGATATGTCGGTGGGCTTTTCACACTTCGACTGTGGGGCCGAGATGGGACAGTTTCTGCTGCGGCGGGGCCGTCGGCGGGCGGGGTATGTGGGGGCACTGGCGCGATCCGATGTGATGGGGGGTGCCCGGCTGGAGGGTTTCGAGGCCGCGTTTGCGCGTGCCGGGCATCCGTTGATTGCCCGCGAGGTTCTGCACGATGCGCCGGGCTTTTACGCCGGCTATTACGGGCTTGAGACGCTGCTGGCCCGGCAATCGGCGCAGGGCTCAGGACTGGATGTGGTGTACTTTCATAACGACGAGATGGCGATTGGCGGGTTGGCCTATGCCCAGAGCCGCGGTTTGCGGGTGCCTGAGGATATGGGCATCGCCGGCTGGGGGGGAATGGAGGCCGCCTCGATCTTGCCCCGTCGGCTCACGACCACTGTGGTGCCGACAACGGCCATCGGCAAGGCCGCAGCGGAGGCGTTGGTAGCCCGTCTGAAGGGCGAGCCTGGCCCGGAGGTGACCGTGGTGCCGACACGGCTGGTGCCGGGCGAAACGGGCTGATGCCTGCGGCAGGGTGGCGGCGCGACTGAGGCTGGCTCAGGTATTGGCCCAGGGACCATGCGGCAAGTCGAGGCCGTCCAACCGCAGATACCCGTGCAGACCGAAGAAATCGCGTTGGGCCTGGATCATGTTGGCGGTGCCGCGGGCGGTGCGCATCATGTCGAACCAGGCGAGGCCCGAGGCGAGCGCCGGGCAAGGCAAGCCGTGAAGCGCGCCGGATGCCACGATACGGCGCAAGGCGGGAACGGACCTGCGGAGATGGTCGGCGAAGAAGGGTGCCTGCATGAGATTCCGGCCAGGGTCTTCGGCAAGCGCCCCGGCCATGTCGTTCAGCATGGCCGAGCGAATGATGCAGCCTGCCCGCCAGACCCGGGCGATAGCCGGCAGGTCAAGGTCCCAGCCGAAGTCGACACCGGCGGCCGCCATCATCGCGAAGCCTTGCGCGTAGCACAGGATCTTGCCTGCGATCAGTGCGTGCTCGAGATCGTCAGCGTCCAGTGTATCTGTTCTTTGTGGGGCCGGGCCAAAAAGCGTCTCGCCCCGGGCGCGTTCGGCCACGCGGGCCGAGACATTGCGCGCCATCACTGCGGCCTCGATCACCGGGATCGGTGCGGCAAGGTTCTGTGCTTCGATCACGGTCCAGCGGCCGGTGCCTTTCTGGCCTGCGGCGTCGAGGATCACGTCCAGAAGCGGGCCGCCGGATGCGGGGTCGTGGGCCAGGGCAACCTTGCCCGAAATCTCGACCAGATAGGAACGCAGTACGCCGGTGTTCCAGCGTTCGAAGGTTGCGCCAATGGCGGGCGCGGCCATGCCCAGACCGTCACGCATGACGCCATAGGTTTCCGCGATCATCTGCATGTCGGCGTATTCGATGCCGTTGTGGACTGCCTTGACGAAATGTCCCGCTCCCGCCGGACCGACATGATTGGCGCAGGGGGTGCCGTCTTCGGCCCTTGCGACTATGGCTTGCAGAACCGGAGCCAGACGTGCCCAGTCCTCGGCCGCACCTCCGGCCATGATGGCTGGGCCATGGCGCGCGCCCTCTTCGCCGCCTGACACGCCTATGCCCATGACGTGGAACGGAAAGCCGGCGGCGCTGCGGCGGTTGGTGTCGTGGAAGTTGGCGTTGCCGGCATCGATCACGAGGTCGTCCGGGCCAAGGTGGGGTGCGAGAGCGGCCAGCTGTTCGTCGACGGCAGGGCCCGCTGGCACCATGAGGATGATTGCCCGCGGAGGGCGGATCGCAGCCACTAGATCAGCAAGAGTTTCGGTCGGGGTTATGCGACCTGCGAGCGGTCCGGCGCTGGCGTGAAAATCCCGCGTGACATGGCCTGTGCGGTTCCACACGGCAATCGGAAAGCCCTTTTCGGCGATGTTCAGGGCCAGAGCGGCGCCCATGGTGCCAAGGCCGATCAGCCCGATCTCTGGCATGGTTACGGCCATTGGACGCCCTTTCGGTTCAATATCACGGAATAGATGCTCGTGGTCGCGGTGATGAACAGCCGGTGCTTCGCCCGCCCGCCAAAGCAGAGATTTGACACAAGTTCCGGCACGAGGATCTTGCCCATCAGATGACCGTCCGGTGCAATACAGTGCACCCCGTCGGCGGCCGAGGACCAAAGGTTGCCGTCGGCATCAACCCGGATACCGTCGGCACAGCCCGGTTCGATGGTGTGGAACTTCCGGCCGTTGGTGGGCCGCCCGTTCACCATGTCGTAGACACGAATGCTTTGCGGGTCAGCGCTGAACATGTGGCCGGTGTCGGCGACGTAAAGCCGGTCTTCGTTCGGGCTGAAGGCAAGACCGTTCGGGCAGGCAATATCGGTAATCACCGCCTCGACGGCGCCAGTCGGATCAATGCGGTAGACCTGACAGGGTAGTTCCGGGTCGGCACGAAAGCCCTCGTAATCGGTCATGATGCCGTAATGGGGATCGGTGAACCAGATGGCACCGTCGCGGGTGGCGACCACGTCATTCGGGCTGTTGAACCGCTTGCCATCGTAGTTGTCGGCGAGAACGGAAATCGTCCCGTCCCATTCGGTGCGCGTCACGCGGCGCAGCCCATGTTCGCAACTGACCAGACGACCCTGGCGGTCGCGGGTGTGGCCGTTGCTGTAGTTGGACGGATTGCGGAAGGTGGTGACACCGTCTTCGGACCATCGCAGGATGCGGTTGTTGGGGATGTCGGAAAACAGCAGGCATTGCTGGTCGCCGAACCAGACCGGGCCTTCGACCCAGTCGAAGCCGGTGGCAAGTCGCTTGACGGGTGCGTTGCCCAGCACGAAAGTTGCAAAGTCGGGATCGTGGATTTCAAAGAATGACATGGGCTGCCTCCCGGTGGTATAATTGTTATCGTTACCAGGCACATGCGTCAAACATAAAGGCCTTCCATGCAGATGACCTATTCCACCGAACGGCTGACCGACGGCGCGCTGCTTGCCATGTTGCGCGCCGCAACCGACAAGGCGCAAGCCATGGGCCAGCCACAGTGCATCGTGATCGTCGACACCTCGGCGGCCGATCTGGCGGTGCTTCGGATGGCCGGGGCGAGGGTCTTGTCACTGCGCTCGGCGCGGGCGAAGGCACAGACCGCCGCGTCGAGCGGGAAGCCGTCGGCGGCGTTGCCCGAAGCGGTGCGGCCCGCGATCGCAAGTGCAACGGGCGGTGCGATGACAGGGCTGGCCGGTGGGCTGCCGATCTGGCGCGACGGGATTCTCCTAGGCGGTATCGGCATCGGGTCGGGAACCGGCGAGCAGGATGTGGAAGTGGCCGAGGCCGCTCTCGCGGCCATCGGCGCCAGCGCCACGCCCTAGGCCGAGAACGCGATCTGTGCCTTCATCGCCTGCGACCGATCAGAGGCCAGGCGAAATGCGGATTCTGCGGCGTCCAGTGCGACGGTGTGGGTGATCAGTGGCTTAACGTTGATCAGCCCCTTCTGCATCAGCCCGACGCCCACGCCGAATTCGGAGTGAAAGCGGAAGGAACCTCGCAGGTCCAGTTCCTTCGCCGTGATCGCCATCATCGGCAGGGTCATGTCTCCGCCAAGACCAAGTTGCAGGATGACGCCACGGGGCCGCAGGGCGGCAATGCCGCCAGCAAGCGCCGAAGCGACGCCGGTGCATTCGTAAAGCACGTCGAAGTGACCCTTTTCCGCGCTGTAGCTGGCAAGCGCTTCGGGGGTGGTGCCGATGTTGATCGTGCGATCCGCGCCCGCCTCGCGCGCCAGTGACAGGGTGAAGTCGGACAGGTCGGTTGCAACGATCTCGGCCGCCCCGGCGCGGCGGGCGGCAAGGACCGACAGCACGCCAATCGGTCCGCAGCCGGTGATCAGAACGCGCTTGCCCAGCATGTCACCTGCGCGTCTGGTGGCGTGTAGTGTCACGGCCAAGGGTTCGGCCATTGCAGCTTCGCCGGCAGTCAGGCCGGTGGCATCAACACATTGAGAAACATCGGCCACGAGGCTTTCTCGAAACGCGCCCTGAATGTGTGGAAAAGGCATGGCACTGCCATAAAAACGCATGTTCAGGCATTGGTTGGGCAAGCCCTCCATGCAGAATTTGCATTCCCCGCAGGGGCGGCTTGGCGACACTGCGACAAGCTGGCCGGTGCGAAAGCCGGTCACGCCGGAGCCTATAGTTTCGACGAAGGCTGAAACTTCATGGCCAAGGATCATCGGTTCCTTCAGCCGCACGGTTCCGAACCCGCCGTGATTGTAATAGTGCAGGTCCGACCCGCAGACACCGCCGGTGGCGAGGCGAAGGCCAAGCTGCCCCGGACCCGGAGCTTCGGTCGGACGTTCTTCGAGGCGCAGGTCCTTTGGACCGTGGATTACGATCGCACGCATCATGTCACCGGAGTGAGCAGGGGCTGGCCGGCGAAATGCGCGGTCAGGTTGTCGCGCACCAGTTTGCCCATTGCTTGCCGGGTTTCATAGGTGCCGCTGGCGTGGTGCGGTTGGACCAGCACATTCGGCAGTTCAAGGAAGCGAGGGTTCAGCTTTGGCTCGCCTTCGAAAACGTCCAATGCCGCAGAACCGAGCTTGCCGGATTCCAGCGCGTCCAGAAGGGCCGCTTCGTCGATGTTCGAAGCCCGGCTGATGTTGATCAGCATGCCTTGCGGCCCCAGCGCCTCGATCACTTCCGCCCCGACGATGTGCCGGGTCGCGGCTGACGCCGCAAGCGTGACGAACAGAAAGTCGGACCGTGCGGCAAGCGCCACAGGGTCAGCGATGTAGTCCCAGCCTTTTGCATAATCTTTCGGCCCCACGTCGGAATAGGCGACTTCCAGATCGAAACCTGCCAGACGCTTGGCCACCTCATAGCCGATACGGCCAAGACCAAGGACCCCGGCCCGCTTGCCCCAGACCCGACGTTGCAGGGGATAAAGCCCGCGTTCGGCCCATGATCCGTCGCGCACCCAGGTTTCGGCGCGCATCATTCCGCGCGACTGCGCCAGCATCATCGCAACGCCAAGGTCGGCAACATCGTTCGTCAACACATCCGGCGTGTTGGTGACGCGGATACCGCGAGAACGGGCTGCGTCGAGATCGACAGCGTCGTAGCCGACGCCATAGACGCAGATCACCTCAAGCGACGGGCAGGCTGAGATCATTGCCGCGTTGGCCCCCAGTTCGCCCCGGGTGGCGATGGCGCGGACCTGCGGTCCGACCTCGCCCAGAAAGGCCGCCTTGTCGCTGGCCTCGAAGAAGCGGTGCATCTGGAATGCGGCATCCAACGGCGTCTGATCCCATTCGGGATAGGGTCCAACTTGAAGCACATGTGGTTTTGGCATGGTCGTTCCGATCCCGGCTTGACAGTTCTGGCGGCTGGCGGCTCTGGTGACTTGACAGCCGTTTGTTAACGATAACATAAACAAGCATTGACCGTCTTGTCGAGAGCGAACTGAAAGGAATCAAACCTTGGAATACCGGCATTTCGATCTGACGGGGCGGCGGGCGCTGATCACCGGCTCGTCGCAGGGGATCGGCCTCGCCTTGGCCGAGGGGCTGGCTGCGGCAGGCGCTCAGGTTGTGCTGAACGGCCGTGACGAAACGCGGCTGGCGGCGGCGGCGGAGCGTTTGCCGGGTGCCGAGGTGCTGGCGTTCGACGCGACACAGCACGAGGCCGTACGTGCCGCCGTGGATGGGTTCGAGGCCTCGGGCAAACCCATCGACATTTTGGTGAACAACGCAGGGATGCAGCATCGCGCACCCCTTGAGGACTTTCCGGCCGATGCCTTCGAGCGGCTTTTGCAGACCAACATCGCCAGTGTGTTCCATGTCGGCCAGGCGGTAGCGCGGCACATGATCGCGCGAGGCCGTGGCAAGATCATCAATATCGGCAGCGTCCAGACCGCCTTGGCACGACCGTCGATCGCCCCTTACACCGCGACCAAGGGGGCGGTTGGCAACCTGACCAAGGGCATGGCGACGGATTGGGCCAAATACGGGCTGAACTGCAACGCAATCGCGCCCGGCTACTTTGACACGCCGCTGAATGCAGCACTGGTTGCGGACCCGACATTCTCCGCTTGGCTGGAGAAGCGAACGCCAGCCGGGCGTTGGGGCAATGTCGAGGAATTGCAGGGGGCGTGCATTTTTTTGGCGTCCGATGCGGCCAGCTTCGTCAACGGTCACATCCTGTATGTCGACGGCGGCATAACGGCGTCGCTATGACCGACCTCGGCAAGTTGCGCATCGTCATCATGGGCGTTTCGGGATGCGGAAAATCTTCGGTGGGCGAAGCTTTGGCTGCAACGCTTGGGATTCCCTACCGTGATGGCGATGATCTGCATCCCCCGGCCAATGTCGAAAAGATGCGCACCGGGACCCCATTGACCGATGCCGACCGTTGGCCCTGGCTTGATCGGCTTGCGGCCGTGCTGGCGGACGAAGCGCCGGTGATTGTCGGCTGCTCGGCCCTTCGCCGTGTCTATCGCGACCGGCTGCGTGCAGGGGCAGGGGGCTCGGTGCGCTTTGTGCATCTTTCGGGCAGTCGCGCGCTGATTGCCGGGCGGATGGCAACGCGGACCGGCCATTACATGCCGGCCAGCCTTTTGGACAGCCAGTTCGCCGCGCTGGAGCCGCCGGGGCCCGACGAGGCGCTGACCGTCGACATTGACCAGCCCGTCGCAGAGCTGGTTGCCACGGTGGCCGCACAGCTGAAAGGAGCCATAGCATGACCGAAGCCATTGGGTTGATTGGCGCAGGCGCGATGGGTGGCGCCATCGGCGCAAGGTTGGTTGCAACCGGCACGCGCCTTGCGGTGTATGACCTTGACCCGGCGAAGGTGGCGCCTCTGGTGGCACTCGGCGCGACTGCCGCTGTCTCGGCCGCCGAAGCGGCTGCGGGTGCGCGGGCCGTGATCCTGTCGCTGAATGCTCCACGCATCGTGCAGGCTGCCGTCTTTGGCCCGGGCGGGGTTGCCGAAGGCGCGGCACCGGGCATGTTGATCATCGACATGTCGTCGATTGACCCCGAAGCAACGAAGGGGCTGGCGGCCGAGGCGGCAGCGAAGGGGCTCGTTTGGGTTGACAGCCCTCTGTCCGGTGGCATTCCGAAGGTGGCCACGGGGGAGCTGACCTTGATGCAGGGCGGGACGCCCGAAGCGGTGGCCGAGGCGCAGAAGATCCTTGCCAAGGTCGCCTCGAACCAGACCCGCATGGGCGGCCCTGGTGCCGGGCAGACGACCAAACTGATCAACCAGGTGCTATGTGGCCTTGGGTTCCTTGCCGTGGCCGAGGCGACGGCTTTGGCCGAAGCCGCCGGCGTGGATGCCGGCATGATCCCCAAGGCGCTTGCGGGCGGGCGGGCCGACAGCGCGATCTTGCAGGAATACATGCCGAGGTTCGCCGCGCGCGATTACCGACGCACCGGCCGCATCGACAACATGGTCAAGGACCTGAATGGCGCGGCAGATCTTGCGCGACTGACCGGGACGGCGATGCCGCTGACCGCACTCTGTGCTGAAATACACCGGATGCTGACCGCCGCAGGTCTTGGCGGCGAGGATCAGGCCGCGCTGATGGAATTCTTCAAAGGGCCGCGAAAGGACATGTTTCAATGATTACCCGTTATGCGCTGTTCGAGGGTGCTGTCGCGCCGGGCAAGGTCGAGGCCTTTCGGGAGGCGGTGCTAGCCGAGATCCTGCCAGTCTGGCGCCGGTTTCCGGGGGCGCTTGCCGTTCACGTGACGTTTGGCGAGGACCGTGACGAAGGGGCGCCGGAATTTCCGCTGATCCTCGCGATTGATTGGCCGGACCGCGCCACTGTCGATGCGTTTCTGGACCATCCGATCCGCAAGGAGGGACGGGCGGCGACCGAAGCCGTGCTGTCACGTTTCTTCACCGGGCGCATCCATCATCACGTCACCGTTGCGCACAGCTTCACGCCAAGCTGAGCGGCAGCAGTTATGCTGGATTTCAGACAGGGTTAACGATACCAACGCGCCATGAGCAATGTCCGCAAGTCTCCGACAATGGCAGATGTGGCCCGTTTGGCGGGCGTCTCGCCAATGACGGTCAGCCGGGCGTTCAAGACCGACAGTTCGGTCAGCGAAGCCACGCGCGACGCCATTTTGAAGGCCGCCGACGAGTTGGGTTATGTGTTCGACAGTACGGCGTCGAGCCTGCGGTCACAGCGGACGGACTTTATCGCCGTCACGATCCCGTCGATCAACAACGCGAACTTCGCGGAAACCGTCCGTGGATTGTCCGATGGGTTGAAGGCGCGCGGGCTGCAGATCCTGCTGGGCTATACCGACTATGACATGGCCGAAGAGGAACGGCTGATCGAGCAGTTCCTGCGCCGTCGTCCCGAGGCCATCGTGGTGACCGGCGGTCGCCATACCGACCGCGCCCGGCGGTTGCTGCAGAATGCGGGAATTCCCGTGATCGAAACGTGGGACCTGCCCGAAGATCCGATTGATCATGTCGTCGGGTTTTCCAATGCCGAGGCTGTGCGCGGCATGGTGGATCACTTCGTGGCGCAGGGCCTAAGTCGCATTGCCTTCATCGGTGGCGATACGAGCCGTGATACCCGCGGTGCTGACCGCCGTGCCGGCTTCGTTGCGGCGATGCGGTCGCATGGCAAGGATGCGACCAGATTGATGGCTGTCGGAGCGCCGCCGATCTCGATGCGGGAAGGCGCCGAGGCGATGGGACGGCTGCTTGAGACGCTGCCTGACACCGAGGCCGTGATCTGCGTTTCAGATCTGTCAGCTTTCGGCGCGCTGACCGAATGTCAACGGCGCGGCGTGGCAGTACCGGGCAAACTCTGGATCGCGGGTTTTGGCGATTACGAGATCGCGGGGATTTCGGTGCCGACCCTGACCACCATAAACCCGTTTCCGCGCGAGATCGGGACGCGGACGGCAAGTCTGATTCTTGATCTGCTCGAGAAGCAGCCAATCCCGCCCGCGCGGATCCTGATTTCACCGGCCCTTCTGATCCGTCAATCGAGCGGTTGATCTGGCTTGCCCGTATGTTTTACGGGCCGAACGCGAAACCTTAGGGCGAGTTCGGGTTGATACGAGCGCCGAAAAGGCGCAATTTTGATTGGAACTTTTTTGGATCTGAGGCCTTGGGTCTTGTGAACGCTCTTTTTTTGAGCGTTGATTTCGGGGGACATATAATTGCGATCAGGTGGAGGCGCACCAAGCAAGGGGCACGTTCCGATTTGTGCGATAGGCGCGTCGGCAGGTGGCGTTGCGGCACTGCGGAGCCTGTTTCGCCAGCTTCCCGACGATCTTGGCCTCGCTTACGTCGTTATTCTGCACCTGTCGCCGGAGCATCCAAGCGCCTTGGCACAGATCCTTTCGACCTGCACGAAAATGACCGTCAGGCAGGTTGATGCAAGCTGCAAGCTTAGCCCGAACTGCGTCTTTGTGATCCCGCCGGACCGTGAATTGGTCATCGAAGGCGACGATGTTGCCGCGCGCGAGTTCACGGAGCCGCGGGGGCAACGGGCGCCGATCGATCATTTCTTCCGGTCCGTCGCGGCAGCGCGAGGCGATGGCCTTGCGGTGATCCTGAGCGGATCGGGGGCGGATGGGGCGAACGGGGTGCGCGCGATCCACGAGGGCGGCGGCGTGATCTTCGCGCAGGAGCCGGCCGAGGCGGAGTTTCCGCCGATGCCGCGGAACGCCATCGCGACAGGGCTGGTGAATTTCATCGCCCCGCTGCCGCTTCTGGCCGAGCGCATTGAGGAAGTGGCGCGCAGCAAGGAGGCCGTGCGCTCGCTTGACCTTGAGGCCGATGCCAACGACCTGCGCAAGATCGTGGCCTTCCTGCGTGCGCGCACCGGGCATGACTTTTCCAGCTATAAGCGGGCTACGGTGATGCGGCGGGTGTTGCGGCGCATGGAGGTGTGCCGCAAGACGAGCCTCAAGGACTATGCCGATCTGGTACGCGACACGCCCGAAGAGGCGCAGGAACTGTTTTCGGATCTGCTGATTTCGGTCACGCATTTCTTTCGCGACCCCGCGGCGTTCGAGGTGTTGACGCAAAAGGTCATCGCGCCTCTGGTTGCGGATGCGGAAGGGGAGGGCCTGCGCGTCTGGGTGGCGGGATGCGCGACCGGTGAGGAAGCCTACAGCCTCGCCATTGTCATTCATGAGGAGATGAAACGGCAAAAGGTCCGGATTCCGGTGCAAATCTTTGCGAGCGATCTGGACGAGGGCGCGCTGCGCACCGCCCGGGAGGGGCGGTATTTGAAATCGATCGAAACGGATGTTTCCGAAAAGCGCCTGCGAGCGCACTTTGTTGACGAGGGAACACATTACCGGGTCCGCAAAGAGGTGCGCGATCTGGTCCTCTTTGCCTCGCACAGTGTGCTGAAAGATCCGCCTTTCCTTCGGCTTGACCTCATATCGTGCCGCAATCTTCTGATATACCTTGAGAAATCTCTACAGGAGCAGCTTTTGCGGCTGTTTCACTATGGCCTCAATCGGCAGGGCTATCTGTTTCTCGGGTCTGCCGAAACCGCCGATGCCGCGCCATCGCAGTTCGCTCAGCTTGATCGCGACATGCGGATTTACACCGCCAGGGACTATTCGCATCGCCAGATGCCGCATCTGCCGAATGCACCATCCGACGCCACAGCTGCGGTGCCTGAACCGGCGCTGGCCGCAAGGGCGCGGCGTACGCCACCGCTTGCCCTCGCGCTGCACAACATGGCGCTGGAGCAGGCGGCGCCACCGAGCATTCTTGTGGATGACACGCAGCAGATCCTGCACCTTTCCGAAACCGCAGGAAAATACATCCGCCATATGGCCGGTACATTTTCATCCAAGCTGCCAGACATCGTGCGCCCTGAGTTGCGCCTTGACCTGAAAGTGGCGTTGGACCGCGCATTGGAGAAGAAGCAGGCCTCGATGAGCCATCCGGTGGTGGTTTCGTTCGACGGAACGCAGCGCCGGGTCGCGCTGCATGTGGCGCCGGTTCTGCCGCAGGGCAGTGTGGCCCATAACGCGCTGGTCATGTTTCTGGACGCAGGGCCTGCGACCGATCAGGAAACGGCTGTCCGTGGTCGGGGGACGAAAAGCGACGAGTTGCGTCGCATGGCGGCGGACTTGCGTTCGGCCCAGGAAGCTCTGGTTGCCAGCCGCAGCGAGCACGAGCTGGCAATAGAAGACCTCCGCGCCGCAAACGAAGAGCTCCAGTCGATCAACGAGGAATATCGCTCGACGTCGGAAGAGCTGGAAACCTCGAAAGAGGAATTGCAGTCGCTGAACGAAGAGCTGCGGACGGTCAACTCGGAGCTGAAGGCCAAGCTTGACAGCATTTCGACCGCACACAGCGATCTGCAAAACCTGACGACGGCAACCGAGATCGGCACGCTGTTTCTGGACGGCAAGCTGCGCATCCGGATGTTCACGCCGCCGATGGCGGAGCTGTTCAACATCACCGAGATGGATGTCGGCCGGAAGATCACCGACTTCACGCACCATCTGAATTATGATGCGGTCGAGGCTGACGCGATGCGCGTGCTGCGCGATCTGGCGCCGGCGGAAAGCGAAGTGCAAAGCCGGGATGGACGCTGGTTCATGATGCGGTTGCGCCCGTACCGGACCGTGGAAGACCGGATCGACGGGGTTGTCCTCACATTCGTCGACATCACTTCGCGCCGCGAGACTGATCTCGAACTTTTGGAAAGCCGCGAGCGGTATCAGCTGTTGTTCGATTCGATCGACGAAGGGTTTTGCCTGATCGACGTCATGTTCGATGATGCCGGAGCTGCGTTCGACTACCGCTTTGTCAGTGTGAATGCGGCCTTCGAACGTCAAACCGGGCTGAAGGATGCCGTCGGGCGGACCATGCGCGAATTGGCACCGGACCATGAGCAGCACTGGTTCGACATCTATGGTCGGATCGCCACCACCAAGACCCCCGAACGTTTCGAGGCGGCGGCGGCTGCGCTTGGCAAATACTACGAGGCTTTCGGCTTCCCGGTTCCGGGTAATAGCGGGCATCGGGTCGGGGTGCTGTTTCGCGACGTCAGCGACCGGCGCGCAGCCGACGAGCAGCGCGAGATGCTGACCCGCGAGCTTAGCCACCGGGTGAAGAACACCCTCGCCGTCGTGCAATCCCTGGCGCGGCACTCGGGCGGGGATGACCCTGCGGTTAAGGATTACCGCGACCGTTTCGTCGGCAGGGTGCAAGCCTTGGCCCGCGCGCATGATCAGCTGATCGAAACGAACTGGCAATCTGCCGACCTTGCAACGCTGGTCGAGATGACGCTGGCGCCTTACGGCAAGCTTGGCGACCCCAGCATCACGATTGCCGGTCCGACGGTCCGCCTGACGCCGAAGCAGGGCCTGGGGTTGTCATTGGTGCTGCACGAGTTGGCGACCAATGCGGCGAAGTACGGCGGGTTGTCGATTCCGGGCGGGAAATTGTCGGTTAGGGCTGGTGCAGGACGACGGTGGCCGTAACGAAGTGCGGATGATCTGGTCGGAAAGCGGCGGACCGAAGCCGGAGGTGCCCTGCGATGCCGCCAAAGGTTTCGGCACTCGACTGATCGACAGGGCAAGTGTCTACGAACTGGACGGCAGCGCGGATCTTCGGTTCGACGCGGACGGGTTGCGGGCCGATATCCGTTTTCCATACACAAGCAACGGAACCTAGCAAATGATTAGCCAGCCCCCCCGGATTCTTGTGGTCGAAGATGAATTGCTTGTAGCGATGGATCTGGAGGCAACCTTACGCGATCAGGACTGGGAGGTGCTGGGGCCGGTTTCGGATGTTCCGAAAGCCATGGCAGTCCTTGACGATGAGCGGCCGGATGCGGTGTGTCTTGATACCAATCTGAATGGCAGGCCGTCTGTCGGCATTGCCGCTGTCCTGAAGGACCGGGGTATCCCGTTCGTGGTCGTGACCGGTTACAATAAGCGCAACGTATCGGACCCGGCCTTCGACGGTGCGCCCATCGTGCACAAGCCGTTTCGGATGGATGAACTGGTCGATGCACTTGAAATGGTCATGCAAAAGCGCGTCCAATAGGGTGCGAACAGGTTCCGCAAGCGGGCCTGCAAGCCCTCGGGATGCAGCGTCGGCCTTGGCAGAGCCCCTCGCTCGGGTCGATCAACTGTCAAGTTCGCCTGAACAGGTGAGCTCAAGGCCTTCGGCGTAGATCACCTCGTCGCGGTCGAAGCGAAGCGCAAAGACGTGTGCCAGTTCGGCAATTTCGAGGCGCACATGGGCACCGTCGGCAAGGCGCGCGGCCGGCACCGCCGCGACCCTGGCCCCGTAAAGTGACGCGGCCCTCCAGTCGCGGATGATCACGCGCTGGCCTGGTGACAGGAAAAGGTCGGCCTCGGGGCGCTGGTGTCGTATCGTCGAGGCTGCAAGACAGACAACCGGCGCGAGGCGGCGCAGGCTACGGATGATCGACACGACGCGGACGGTGCCGTTGCGGGTGACGATGCGATCGCCGGTTTCGATGAACTCGATCGGCAGGTCACCGTCGAGCGTGCGGATGCGGGTGCCGGCAAGGATGCCTTCGGCGCCGTGCAGATTGTCCGGAAGTGCGGACTGGGGCAGATTGAGGGGGCGAGCCATGCGACCGGACCTCTGGCAGGGGTTTGGCAAAGGGTCACATGGGTTTGTGACCGGTCTGGGCAGCTGTCGCGGTAATTTCGGGGCAGTTGCGGCGGGATTGCGGCCCTTGCATTTCGCCTCTCGCGCTGTGGCGTGGTTCTTGCTAGAGACGGCGGTGTTGGCAAGTCGCGCGCTTTGGGGCGGGGCGGGCTGGCAGGTTGCGGGTGTGGCGAAATTGGCAGACGCACCAGATTTAGGTTCTGGCGCCGCAAGGCGTGGGGGTTCAAGTCCCTCCACCCGCACCATCAAGACAGTAAGTTGACCGTTTGGGAGCGACTTTCGGCCCCGGCTTGCGGTGAACGATTTACCCCTTACGTCGCTGCGAAAGCTTTGCTAGAAGGCCCGCAAAGTTGCGCCAGGTTCCGGCTTGGCGTCGTATCTCTATTGCGCGAAAGCGCCCCAGAATGTTGTGGAAGGAACTCTTCGAATGCAGGTCACCGAGACCCTTAAAGACGGCCTCAAGCGCGGCTACACCATCACGGTGACGGCTGCCGAACTGGACGCCAAGGTGCAGGAAAAGCTTCTGGAAGCGCAACCTGACGTCGAGATCAAGGGCTTCCGCAAGGGCAAGGTGCCGCTGGCGATCCTGAAAAAGCAGTTCGGCACGCGCCTGATGGGCGACGCCATGCAGGACGCGATCGACGGCGCGATGAAGGGCCACTTCGACGCGACGGGTGACCGTCCGGCGATGCAGCCCGAAGTGAAGATGGTTGGCGGCGAGACCTGGAAAGAAGGTCAGGATGTCGTGGTCGAGATGACCTATGACGCGCTGCCGCCGATCCCGGAAATCGACGCCGGCAAGATCAAGCTGGACCGTCTGGTCGTGAAAGCCGACGAAAAGTCGGTCGACGAGGCGCTGGCGAACCTGGCGGCGACCGCGCAGTCCTTCGAGGACCGCAAGAAGGGTGCCAAGGCCAAGGATGGCGATCAGGTGGTGATCGACTTCAAGGGTTCGGTCGATGGAGAGCTGTTCGAGGGCGGCTCGGGCGACGATTATCCGCTGGTTCTGGGCTCCAACTCGTTCATTCCGGGTTTTGAAGCACAACTCGTTGGCGCCAAGGTCGGTGACGAGGTTTCGGTGAACGTGACGTTCCCGGAAGCCTACGGTGCCAAGCATCTGGCGGGCAAAGCTGCCGTGTTCGCCTGCACGGTGAAGGCCGTGAAAGAACCGAAGCCCGCCGAAGTGAACGACGAGCTGGCCAAGAAATACGGAGCCGAGGATCTTGCCGCACTGAAGGGTCAGATTTCCGAGCGTCTGGAGGCTGAATACAAGGGCGCCGCACGTTCAGTGATGAAGCGCGCGCTGTTGGACCAGCTGGACGGCATGGTGAAGTTCGACCTGCCGGCGAACCTTGTGGAAGCCGAAGCGGGGCAGATTGCCCACCAGCTTTATCACGAAGAGCATCCTGAGGATCATGGCCACAACCACGGTTCCATCGAGCCGACGGACGAGCACAAGTCGCTGGCCGAGCGCCGCGTGCGTCTGGGCCTCTTGCTGGCCGAGATCGGTCGCAAGGCTGAAGTCACCGTGACCGACGCCGAAATGACGCAGGCTGTTCTGGCCGCGGCACGGCAGTATCCGGGGCAGGAACGTCAGTTCTTCGAGTTTGTGCAGAAGAACCCGCAGATGCAGCAGCAACTGCGCGCGCCCCTGTTCGAGGACAAGGTTGTCGATCACATCGTTGGCCTCGCCAAGGTGAAGGACAAGGAAATCTCGAAGGAAGACCTGCAGAAGGCCATCGAGGCGCTCGACGAGCTTTGAGCAGCTACCACATCTAGTATTAGGGCCGCACCGAAAGGGGCGGCCTTTTTTGTTGCCGAAAGGCCGGAGCGGAGGCGGAAAAACCTGTCTGCAAAGCGTCTGGCAAGCGTATGGCAGGTGTATGGCAGCCGGCGGTTCCGCGAGGTGTCATCATAGGCGGCCCATTTCATTTGACAGCGCTTCAGCTTCGTTCAATCATCAGGGCGAAGGCGTTGCCTTCATTTTTCCTGAAATCAATGGTCGGCCAAAGCTGCAATTCGCAGGTCTTGTGCGTTGTGACGGTGTCGGCCGCTTGGAGGACGCATGTCCAATCTTGAATTGGCTCGGCAGTTTGCCGAGGCTGCCCATAATGGGCAAACACGGAAGGGCGCGGGAAACGAGCCCTACATCAACCATGTCGCTGAGGTGGCCACACTGGTTGCCCGGTTCGGCGGCAGCGAGGCGCAGGTGATTGCAGCCTGGCTGCACGACACGGTGGAGGATTGCGGCGTGGCGCCGGGCGAGATCGAGGAGCGCTTTGGGCCGGAAGTCGCAGCGCTGGTCGGGGAGGTCACGGATGACAAATCGCTGCCCAAGGCCGAGCGGAAGCAGTTGCAGGTGGACCACGCACCGAAGAAGTCGGACGGGGCGGCCCTGATCAAGATCTGCGACAAGCTTTCGAACATCCGCGCCGTCGGCAACGCGCCACCGGTGCATTGGCCGACAGCCCGGCAGCTTGCCTATCTGGATTGGGCGGAAGCGGTGGTGGTGCGGTTGCCCGCAGGCGCTGACCCGGTGCGCGAGGGGTTCGCTGATGCCTTGGCCTTGTCGCGCAGGTTGGTGAGCGCGCGCGGCGCCTGACCAAAGCAAAACCGCGCGAGTTGCCCCGCGCGGTTCGGTAGATTTGACGACCGGGATCAGTCGCGGGTAAGGTCTTCGCCGTCCTGGGCTGCGCCCATTTCGTCGAACAGTTCCGCGATCTCGAATTCCGCAGCAGCTTCGGCTTCGGCGGCGAGTTCCTGGATCGACTTGCCCGACGCCTGCAGATCGGCTTCTTCAACCGAGCGGGCGACGTTCAGCTTGATCTTCACCACGACTTCCGGGTGCAGCACGGCCGAAACGGTGTGGATGCCGAGGTCCTTGATCGGGCGGTCAAGCACGATCTGGGCACGGTTCACGGTGAAGCCGGCAGCGGTTGCAGCCTCGGCCGCGTCACGGGTGGTGACGGAGCCGTAAAGCGCGCCAGCGTCGGAGGCCGAGCGGATCACGACAAACATCTGACCGTCAAGCTTTTCGCCAACGGCGGCGGCTTCCTTGCGGGTCTCGAGGTTGGTCGCTTCAAGCTGGGCTTTCTTGGCTTCGAACGACTTGATGTTGCCGTCGTTGGCGCGAAGAGCCTTGCCCTGCGGCAGGAGGAAGTTGCGTGCGTAGCCGTCCTTGACGTTGACGACTTCGCCCATCTGGCCAAGCTTGGCCACGCGTTCCAGAAGGATCACTTGCATGTCATGTGCTCCTTATTTCA
>LNFM01001291.1_pt1 | contig 57525 bp, 54 predicted proteins | sample 596031 | NCBI WGS metagenome assembly LNFM01 (sample SAMN04254537, study PRJNA301005) | activated carbon metagenome | isolation source: dual media filters at the Ann Arbor, Michigan drinking water treatment plant | place: USA: Ann Arbor | reverse complement strand
AGCAGATCAAGCTCCTGACGAGCGGTCCGGACGCGCTGAGGACCTTCTTCGCCGACCAGATGCGGATCTGGGGAGAGGTCGTCCGGGACAATTCGATCAAGGCGAGCTGAATTTCCGCCGGAGCGCTTGATGGCGGCGGGGAACACCCCTATAACGCCCGCCGCCGCCATGCGGTTCGCTCCCTTCGTCTAGAGGCCTAGGACACCAGCCTTTCACGTTGGGTACACGGGTTCGAATCCCGTAGGGAGCGCCAGATCTTTCCCAGGTCCCGGATTTTGCAGCGACCGCCGGATGGCGCCCGCCTCATCCGCGGGCGCCGGCATGAACCCGGGCCACAAGACCGGCAGCCTTTCGACCCGATGGGCCCCAAGACACGCAGCCGCCGCGCCAGCCCTGCGTTCCGTCGCTCCCGTGCGCGGGATCCTGCAGCAGGCGAGGGCGGTCCGTGACCCGCAATCGCGCCTCGTGGGGCTTCCATCCGGTTTCAGGGTCTAGCCGGCGTGCCCAGCAAGCCTGGCATGGCAATGTAGCCCGGGAGTCCTTCGATCCGGTCCATCCACGCAACGACATGGCGGAAATCGTCCAGCGGCAGTTTGCCCTGCCGCGACAGGCCGACATAGGGATAGCAGGCCAGATCCGCGATCGTCGCCCTGTCGTCCGCCAGCCAGGGGCGCTCCGCCAGTTCTCGATCGAGGATGGTCAGCACCCGCAGGCCTCGCCGGGTCATCAGGTCGATGTCGATGTGCTCGCCGAGCAGATAGTAGAGGCGCGCCTGCTGCAGGCTGTTGTTGATCTCGTTCGTCGCGAAGGACAGCCACTGCATGACGCGCGCGGCCGGCTCCGGCTCCAGCGGAAACCAGTCCGGCCCATAGCGGCGGGCGAGATAGACGAGGATCGCCTGGCTGTCCCAGATCACCGTCGCGCCATCCTCGAGGATCGGGATCTGCAACAGGGGATTGAGCGCGGCGAATTCCGGCTCCTGCTGCGGCCGGCCGCTCGGCACGTCCCTGAAGACGTGCTCGTGCGGCAGCCCGAGCATGGACAACAGCAGGCGGACCTTGTGGCCGTTGCCCGAGAGCGGATGGTCGTGGAGCCGGATCACGGTCGCGCCCCGGTCAGCCGCGATTGGCGGCGAGGAAGCGCTCCGCCGCGCCGTCATTGACCGCGCTCCACAGGACCTGGTCGTCGCGGAAGGCCTTCCACTGCTGATGGACCCGCGCGAAGTTGGCGTCTCTCGCCGAGAATTCCTGCATGGCCTCGGCGGTGGCCGTCTGCAGCGCCTTCATGATGTCGTTGGACCAGAAGCGCAGCTGGACGTTGGCAGCGAGCAGGCGACGCAGGGCCTGGATGTTGTAGGCGTCGTATTTGGCCAGCATGTCGAGATTGGCCTCGGCACAGGCGGCCTCCAGCGCCTCGCGATATTGCGCCGGCAGCTCGCGCATCTTCGCCTCGTTGCCGATGAAGCAGAGCGAGGCCCCGAGCTCCATCACGCCGGGGGCGTAGTAGTTGTTCGCCACCTTGTGGAAGCCGAGCTTCTCGTCGTCGTAAGGGCCGACCCACTCGACCGCGTCCAGCGTGCCGCGCTCGAGAGCCGGATAGACGTCGCCCGCCGGGATCTGCTGCACGACGACGCCGAGCTTGGAGAAGACGGAGCCGAGGAAGCCGGCGGCGCGCATGCGCAGGCCCTTGAGGTCGTCGACCGTCTTGATCTCCTTGCGGAACCAGCCACCCATCTGGGCACCGGTATTGCCGCATGGAATCTGGACGACGTTGAACTGCTTGTAGAGGTCGCGCATCAGCTCCAGCCCGCCGCCATAGCGCATCCAGGCATTGTGCTGGCGCGGCGTCAGGCCGAAGGGCACGCCGGTGTCGAAAACGAGGGCGGGCATCTTGCCGATATAGTAGAACCCGGCGGTGTGGCCGGCTTCGATCGTGCCGATCTGGACCGCGTCGAGGACCTGCAGCGGACCGACGATCTCGCCGGCCGAGAAGACCTGGATCTCGAACTTGCCGTCGGTGAGCTTCGAGACCTTCTGGGCGATCGTGGTGGCGCCGCCGAAGACGGTGTCGAGCGACTTCGGGAAACTCGACTGCATGCGCCAGCGGATCGTCGGCTGGCCCTGGGCGAGGGCGGGGGCCGCGACCGCCGCGGCTCCTCCGGCAACTCCGAACTTGAGCATGTCGCGACGCTTCATTAAGCCCTCCTCGAAATAGGTGGACGAGTTTAGGCAAATAGTTGTCCATTGAGCAACAGGGACGTCAGACTTCCGTGGCATCGACATTGAAATCGCCGAAGACGCACCAGGGGGCCGCGGCACCGTCCCGGCTCGCTGACAAGCAGGCCACGGCGGCACGCATGCAGGGCATCGCCGCGCGCATCCGGTCGCTGCGCACCCGCGCCGGGATGACGCTGGACCAGCTCGCGGCCGCCACCGGGCTCGACAAGGGCTATCTCTCGCGCCTGGAGCGCCAGGCGAAGACACCCTCGATCACGACGTTGATGAAGCTCGCGGACGCTTTCGGCGTCGATCTCAGCCGCCTGTTCGGCGACACGGTCGAGCGCTCGGCGATCACCGTGGTCCGGCAGGCTGAGCGCGTGCCCTATGGGGCCGGCGGCGACGAGCATGCCTACCAGGCGCTGTTCCAGGACGACGGGCAGCACCATCTCTCCGCCTTCATCATGGAGCCGGGCGACCGCGGCGACCGCGACATCGGCGAACATGCGGGGGACGAGATGATCTATGTCCTGAACGGCATGGTCGAGATCGCCTTCGCCGATCACACGATCGTCCTGGAGACCGGCGACAGCATGCGCTTCGAAGGGCATCTGAAGCACAGGCTGCGGCGCCTCGGCCCCGACAGGTGCGAGGTGCTCATCGTCATCGCCCGCGACGGCGTCGCCAAGGACCGCTAGTCCCTCAGAGGTCGAGCACGAGCCTCTCGCTGGCGCAGCCGGAGACGCACGGCGTCATGAACTCGCGGCGCTCCGCCGGCTTCATCACGAGGTCGCGGTGGATCGGCACGCCGTCGAGATAGCGGGTCTTGCAGGTCAGGCACGCCCCACCCTCGCATGACGCGTCGATCTCGACGCCGGCCTCGCGCAAGGCCTCGACGATGGTCATGCCGGCCGCGACCGGAATGCTGCGCTTCGAGCGCGCGAGATCGACCGTGAAGGCCTCGCCCCCGGGCGGGATTCGCGCACTGCCGAAATGCTCCACATGGACGCTGTCTTCGGGCCTGCCGGCACCCGCCGCCAGCACGGCCTCGATCATCCGGGTCGGCCCGCAGCAGTAGACGTGGGCGTCCTCGGGGAGGGCGCGCACGAGATCGGCGATGTCCAGGCGAGCCCCGTCCGCATCGCGGCTTCCATGGATCCTCGCGAGGCCTTGCCGCTCGAGCGGCTCCAGCCAGCCCCGGAAAGGCATGTCGGCGCGTGAGCGCACGCAGGCATGGATTGCGAAGGCATCGCCCCTGCGGCGCAGGGTTTCCGCCATGGCCATGATCGGCGTGAGGCCGATCCCTCCACCGATGAGCACATGGCGCCCTGCGGAGGGGGCGAGGGGAAAATGATTGCGCGGCAGCGACACGAGCAGCGTGTCGCCGACCCTCACCGTGTCGTGGAGCAGGACCGAGCCGCCGCGGCCGTTCGCCTCCCGCTGCACCGCGAGACGGTAGTGCTGCCTATCGGCGGGATCCCCGCAGAGGGAATACTGGCGGACAGCCCCGTTCGGCAGGTGGACGTCGATATGGGCTCCGGCCTGAAAGGGCGGCAGGGCCCAGCCGTCCGGGTCCATCAGTGTGAACGTGAGGATCGCGCTGTTCTCGCGCGTGATGTCGCTGACGACCGTCGTCACGCGATGATTGGGACGCACCATGATCAGTCGCCCGTCATCACGTCGCCGATGCGGACAATCCCGCCCGTCAGGATCCGGGCATGGAGACCGGAGCGGTGCAGCATCGGGGTGAACACCTCCTGGCCGGTGATCTGCTCGATGTGCCTGCAGGGCGTGCTGAGACGCGTTCCCTCCAGCACGACCTCGCCGACCCGGAAGACCTTGCCGACGAGATGGTTGAGCGGCGCGCCCCGTGTCGTGATGTTGCGACGGTGGTCGGCCGGCGCCATGCGGATTCCGTAGTCGCGCGCGAGGGCCACGAGCGTCTCGATCTCGAAGAGCGTGACCTGACGTCCTTCCTCGGGACGGTCCGAATAAAAGCCGGTCCCGGCGCGATAGCGATCGCCCTCGATCCCTTCACCCTTGATCAGGGTGAGCGTCTCGAAGGCCCCCATGGGAAGAAAGGCACGCGGGCAGCTGTGGAGATGTTCGACGGTTCCAGACCACATCATCATGCAACTTGTTGTCCAAGAGGCAATTATGTGGACCTGGATCTGAGGTGTCAACGTGCGTGGCCGCCGACGCGCGCCTGCCAAACGTCGCGACAGTTGGCCTTACGCGCGGCGTGCGCCTAGCGATGGGAGAGGGGCAATGGCGGCGGCGGCGTGGTCGTTCCGGGTCCGAGCGAGCGCTGGACCATGATGCTGTCGGCCCAGCGACCGTAGCGATAGGCGACGCCAGGCAGGTGGGCGACCCGGTTGAAGCCGAAGGAATCGTGGAGGCCGAGTGACGCCGCGTTGTCGGCATCGACATAGCCGATCATCTGCCGGAACCCGGCGGCGGCGCAGGCGTCGATCAGCTCCTTCAGCAGCGCCCGCCCGATGCCACGCCCGAGGTGGTCGTGATGCACGTATATCGAGTGCTTCACCGCGTAGCGATAGGCCGGCCGCTTGCGGAAGAGCACGACATAGGCATAGCCCACCACGCGACCGTCGACGATGGCCGCAAGGTGCGGATAGCGCCTGTTCTTCAGGTTCTTGCGCCGCTCGCGGAGATCGTCGGGATCGGGCGTCTCGGCGTCATCGACGCCTTCCTCGACGCCGCGCCGGATGTGGCGGCGGTAGATCGTCAGCATGTCCTCGACGTCGGTGTCGCGGGAGGGGCGGACCGTGATCGACAGGGGGGCGTCCATGGCGATCATTCCGCCGCGACGTAGGTGTGCAGGCGGATGCGCCCGGCCTCGTCGATCTCGCGGTAGACGCCCTGGATCTCGACCTCGAAGCCGGGGAACGTGTTGAAGCAGGTCTCGAACATCTTCAGATAGTCGATCATCGGCTTCGCCTTTTCGGTCAGCCGCTCGCCCGGCACGACGGTCGCGATGCCCGGAGGATAGACCACGAAGGGCGTCGTCGCGACACGGCCCTCGATCTGGTCGATCGGCAGGTAGTCGACGTCGTTGCGCACGAGACAGCGGGCGGCATCGTGCGGCGACATGGCCATGTCGGGCAGGTGGTCGAGCGAAAACTGCCGCGCCTGCAGGCCACTGACGTCGGCCTGTCGGAAGAAGCGGTGCATGTCGGCGCACAGGTCGCGGAGGCGTACCCCCTGGTAGCGCTGCGGACGCCGGCGGAAGAATTCTGGGATGGCTTCCTCCAGCGTGACGTTGTCGTCGTGCAGCTTCTTGAAGGCGACGAGCCCGCTCACCAGCGTGCCGGCCTTGCTGGCCTCGACGCCGGGCGTGAGCAGGAAGAGCAGCGAGTTGAGGTCATTCTTCTCCGGCACGATGCGGTTCTCGCGCAGGAACTGCGCGACGATGGGGGCGGGGATGCCGTGGTCTTCGTAGCGGCCGGTCGCGCGGTCGAAGCCGGGCGTCAGCAGCGTCAGCTTGTTCGGGTCCGTCATGGCGAAGCCGGGCGCCATGTCCGGAAAGCCGTGCCAGCCCGCACCGGGCGCCAGCTCCCAGTAGGACGGATTGGAGACGAGCTGGTCGGTGCTGACCGATTCCCAGGCGACGTCGTGGGACGCACCCTCGCGCGCCGCATCCGGGATCGAGACCCGGTCCGGCACGAAGGGCTCGAAGAACCAGCGTCGCTCGGGGCGCTGCTCCTTCTCCTCGAACTCGCGCCGGACGGCGCGGATCTTCTTGCGCAGTTCGATGCCGAGCCGGATCGTGTCGTCCCACAGCACCACGCCGGAACGGCCCTTCATCATCTGCGCGCCGACGTCGAGCGAGGCGAACAGCGGGTAGAAGGGCGATGTCGAGGCGTGCTGCATGAAGCTCTCGTTGAAGCGGCGATGCTCGACGCGGCGCTTCTGGCCCTTGATGTGCCGATCCTTCATGTGGATCTGGGACGCCTGGCTGAAGCTCGCGAGCTGCTTGTGCGTCGACTGGGTGGCGATGATGCCGGGCGCGTCCGGCCCGAGGTCGCCGAGGCCCATGGCGAAGCGGCCGGCATAGAGCGGGTGGAACTTCATGAAGCCCGCCCAGGCCTCGTCGAACAGGATGTAGTCGCACAGATGCCCGATCCGCTTCAGGATCATCTCGGCATTGTGGATCGTGCCGTCGTAGGTGCACTGCTCGACCACCGCCACGCGGAACGGCCGCGGCTTCTGCCAGGCCTCGGGATCCTTCACCAGCGGATGGGTGCGGATGCGCTCGCGCAGGGCAGCCTCGTCGAAGGCGTCGTGGCACATCGGACCGATCAGGCCCCAGGCGTTGCGCGCGGTGGGCACGTAGACCGGGATGCCGCCGGCCATCATCAGCGCGCCGTGGTGGGCGGCCTTGTGGTTGTTGCGGTCGAACAGGACGAGATCGCCGTCGGTGACCAGCGCGCCGAGCGCGATCTTGTTGGACGACGAGGTGCCGTTGAGCACGAAATAGGTCTTCTCCGCGCCGAAGATCTTCGCCGCCTCCTTCTGCGCATGGAGAGCGGGACCCTCGTGGGTCAGGAGGTCGCCGAGATCGAGCACGGAATTGTCGAGGTCGTCGCGGAACACCGCCTCGCCGAGATGTTCCATGAACACCCGCCCGACCGGGCTGCGGCTGTAGAAGACGCCGCCGTTGTGGCCGGGGCAGGTCCACAGCTGATTGCCCTCCTCGGCGTAGTCGACGAGCTGGCCGAAGAACGGCGTCTTCAGCGTCTCGGCATATTGCTTCAGCCGGCTGATGAGGTTCTTGGCGATGAAGGCGGGTGTCTCCTCGGACAGGAAGACATAGCCGTCGATGAAGTCGAGCACCTCGACCGGCAGGTCCTCGAAGCGCCTGCGGCGGATCAGGAGGATGATGGGGAAGTCGAGGCCCCGGCGGCGCATCAGGTTGATCAGCGCGGAGGTGCGGCCCTCCAACCCCTTCTTGCCCCAGTCGACCACCATGCAGCCGATGGCCGCATCGGTCTGCACGGCGATCTCGGCATCCTCGAGCTTGGGCGCCTTGACCACCTCGAAACCGGATCGCTCGATCTCTCCGACGATCTGGTGGAACCTCTGGCCCTCCAGGTCGCCCTCGTCGAAGGCGGGGGTGGCGAACAAGAAGTTGAAGCGCTTGAAATAGTCCATGGTGGCGAATGCTCCTGTCGGCACGATGTGTCGGTGCCTCGTGTGACAGGACCATGGCATTGACGGCAGACTTCAGGGAATGTTCGACAGGCGCCGATGGGCGATCGCTCGTGGCGCGAGGCTCACAGCGGTTCGCAACCGTGCCCGCGCACGTTTTCAAGGCCCGGAGCGGGGCCGGTGGCCGTGCCGGTCTGTCGCGCGGCGCAAGAGCGGCATGGACCCCTGGCCGGCGAGCGGAACCTGATCCCTGCCGAGGACCCCGGGGATCGCCCGTCGACGACCCTACGGCTGCAGGTCGAACCCCAATTTCTCCAGTTCGCCATAGAGCCAGGCCGGCCGGCGGGATGCGGCGATCTCGGCGAGCATCGACTGCTCGAGCTCGCGTTTCGCGGTGGCCCGTTGGATCAGGTCGTCGGTCTGTGCGGGCGAAAAAGCGACGATACCGTCCTCGTCGCCGACCACGATGTCGCCCGGCTGGATCACCTGGCCACCAATGTTCACCGGAACTCCGATGTATCCCGGGCCCGACTTGTAGGGACCGCGATGGCTTACCCCAACGGCGTAGCAGGGGAAATCCGATGCGGCGAACTCCCCGGCATCGCGAATGGCGCCGTTGACGACAAAGCCAGCCCCTCCGCGCTCTTGGCAGAATGTCTTCATGATGTCGCCGAGGATGGCATTGGTCGTGTCGCCACCGGCATCGATCACGAGCACATGGCCGGGCTTCATCAGCGTCATCGCGTGATAGACGAACAGGTTGTCGCCGGGACGTGTCTTGATGGTGAGGGCGGTGCCGACCATTTTGCCGCGGCCGTTGTACCGGTTCAGGCCCACGACACCCGCAAGCCGGTCCATGTTGTCACTCAGAAGAGGCGTTGCAAGACCCATCAGGGCATCGCGGTGACTGTCGGACAGGACCGGCGGAACGACGATGTCGCGGCTGGCTTTGGTGAGCTTCATGGTCAGGCTTTCGAACGTGCGGGAGTCATGGGGACTTCGAATGACGAAGTCTCGGCGGTGGCAGGTATCCGGGCCGTCCGGGCCAGCGCGTCGAGCGCCTGCAGGACGGTGACGTCCGGCGAAGGCGTGAACCCCGCCAACCCCTCGACGGACCGCTTGAACAAGGCCGCCACGCCGTCGGTCACGAGGGAGTCAAACCCTGCCTCGCGCAGCTGCCTGGAGGCGTTCTCGACCTCGTGCAGACGCCGCGCCGCGTGAATGACGTGGGTGCGCACGAGCATGTCGAGGAAGGCCGACAGATCGGCCTCGTTGATGTCGGCCAGATTGTCGTAGAGCTGCTTTCGCAGCCCCATGCTCTCGGCCAGCACGAGGCATTCGACGGCGAGGCCCTCCATCCCCTTGGCGAAGATACTGCGCAGAAGCTTGAGCCGCACCGCGTCCCCCGCCTTGCCGTCCTGCACGATGCGAACAGGCGCTCCGAGCGAGCGCATCAGCGCCACGAACGGCTCCATGCCGGAACCCGCGCAGAGGAGGGGTGTCCTGGCCCCGCCCAGGGTGATGCCGCCCATGATGGCAACGTCGATGAACCCGATCCCTGCATGGGCCGCGACGGCTGCTGCCTCCCGCATCGCCTCGGGCGTCGCCGTGGACAGGTCGGCGAGGCACGACCCTGCATGCATGTGGGCCGCACATGATTTGGCGACCGACAGAGCGGCGCCGCCGGACACCGCCGACAGAACGACGTCCGGTTCGCCGATCCAAGGACCGATGTCGCCGTGGACCGCGAGGCTGAGCTTCCGGGCGAGTTCGTCACCGACGCCTGAAAGCCGTGGCTCGGCGATGCCCGCGATCGCGATGCCGTTAGCCGCGAAAGCCTCGGCATAGCATCGGCCGACTTCGCCGAAGCCGACGATAGCAACAGTCGTCATGAACCCATCCGATCAGAACGAAGATACTCGAGGACCGTTCACGCCCGGCGCGCGGCCGTCATTCCGGGCTGATGCCGGCATCGCGGCAGACCTTTGCCCAGCGCTCCGCCTCCGCCGCGATATATTTGCGATAGTCCTCTGCGCTGCCGCCCAGGATGATCGATCCGGTCTCGGTCAACCGCTTCACCGTGTCCGGCGCGCGCAGCGTCTTGGCCAGTGCGGTCGAGATCCGCTCGATCACCGGAGCCGGCGTATGGGCGGGCAGGGCAAGTCCCTGCCACGCGCCGATGTCCATCGAGGTCAGGCCGAAACCTTCGCGCACGGTCGGAACGTCGGGCAACTGCGGGACCCGGTCGCTGTGGGTCACGGCGATTGCCTTGAGGCTACCCGACTGGATGTGAGACGCGATCTCGTTGACCGGCAGGAACATGAAATGCACGGAGTTGCCGAGCAGGTCGTTCACCGCCGGCGCGCTGCCGCGATAGGGAACGTGGGTCGCCTTGGTCCCGGTTTCGGTCAGGAACAACTCTGCCGCAAGGTGCAGCAACGCGCCCTTTCCGGATGAGGCATAGTTCGCGGCCTGCGGGTTGGCCTTCAACCAGGCGAGAAACTCCTGCGCATTGTTGGCAGGCACCGACTTGGACGCCACCAGGACCAGCGGGATCGTGGCCGTCAGCGATACCGGAACGAAGTCGCGTTCGGGGACGAAGCCGGGATTGCGGTAAACCGAGCGGGCGAGGGCGATGGCCGACGTCGCGTAGAAGAACGTGTAGCCGTCAGGGGCGGCCTGTGCCGCCGCGATGGCTCCGAGATTGCCGCCGGCGCCGCCGCGGTTCTCGATCACGACCGAGCCGCCAAGCTCGATCGCCAGCTGCTGCGCGACGATCCGTGCGTTGATGTCAGCCGAGCCGCCGGCGGGAAAGGCCACCAGCATCCGGATCGGGCGAGCCGGATAGCGCTCTTGCGCTCCAGCCAGACGAGGGGCGCCGACGGCAGCGCCGAAGGCGCCGAGGACGGTTCTGCGGGTCAGCATTGGTTTTCTCCCTGGTCGTTCAGGCTTGTCTTGTTCGCCCGTCTGCACCGGGCCTGTGGATCACCGGCTCGTTCCCGGGGAAAAGAGTGAGTGCGCGCGTGCTGCTGACGCCGCCTTCTGACAGTTCGGCCGCAGACGGTCGGGATTGGCCTCTGGCGGCAGGCGGTGAGGTGTCGTTTCGCGACGCCAAGCTACCTGCACGGTACAAAAAAAATACAATCAAGGGGGTTGTGTCAAGGGCCTGAGCGCAGGGGTGGCTCACGCGGCAGCCTTGGGACGCCTGGCGCTGCATCGACGATGTGCGCGATCGATGTGCTACGCGCCAGCCGCGCGGCGCTTCGACATATAGGTCTCGAACGTCGACTTCAGGTGGAGTGACATGGCCGAAACCGCATATTCGAAGTCCTTTTGCGCGATTGCGCGGACGATTTCGTCGTGCTGCTGGAGGCTGCGCGCGAGCTCGGCCCGATCGTAGAGATAGAACGAGCCGATAATCATCGGCGTATCCACAAGGCTGTCGCAGATCCCGATGAGGCGAGGGGAGGCGGATGCGGTCAAGATGGCCCGGTGGAAGGCATTGTTTGCAGATTGCACTTCTGCCGTTGCGTCGGGTCCGGTCTTTGAGGCGGCTTTCGCCATCCGCGCCTGCACCGCGATGATGGTCGCGAGCTGCTCATCGGTCCTGCGCTGGGCGGCCAGACCCGCGGCGTTGGCCTCGAGCAGGCGGCGCAGGCTGAAAACCTCCTGCAGATCCCGCTCGGTCCATTCCGCGACGAAGACCCCGCGGTTGGCCTCGGCGACCAGGAGCCCCTGCGCAACCAGCTGAGAGAGGGCAGCACGCACGGGCGTGCGGCTGAGATCGAACTCGGCCGCAATCTCCGCCTCCTTGAGTTGAGATCCCGGAGCATAGTGGCCCGTCATGAGCCGCCGGCGGAGAGCCGAATAGATGGTGTCGCTAGCCTTCATGGTCGCTCCGGCGCGGCCCTGCCGCCGTTGCACGGAAATGCGGTTCAGTGGCGTCCGTCAAGCTGCGGGACCGATCGGGCGCCGACGGTTCATCAACCGGCCTCGGCAAGGGCCGAGCCCGGGCTGGCTACGCCGCACATCCCAGGCGAGAGTTCATGGAGACCTGATTGCGGCCCGCCCGCTTGGCGACGTAGAGGGCTGCATCCGCCGATTTGAGCAGCGCGGCGGCAGTCTCCGTCGTCCCCGGGATGGTGGTGGCGCCCCCGAGGCTGATGCTGACACGGTAGTGGGGCGGTGTTTGAACGTGAGGGATGCGCAGCGCCTGGACAGCGGCATGGAGCTGGTGGGCCACCGTTTCGCATCCGATGGCGTCGGTGTCGGGCAGCAGCACCACGAATTCCTCGCCGCCGTAGCGCGCGACGAGATCCCGGGGGCGATGGACCACCGACGTGAGCGCTTCCGCCACAGCCTCGAGGCAGCGGTCGCCGGCATCGTGGCCGTAGGTGTCGTTGAAGGCCTTGAAGTGGTCCACGTCGATCATGATGACGGACAGGCCGGTCCTGCCTGCGGCCCCCAGGTCCCATTCGGCCTTGAAGCGGTCTTCGAAGGTCCGGCGGTTGGGGAGCCGGGTCAGGGCATCGGTAGCCGCCATATCCGCCAGTCTGGCTTGCAGATCGGTCTGTTCGGTCATGTCGCGCGTGATGGCCACGACGCCGTCGATCGCTCCCGATGCGGAGTCCCGGGTGACGCGCAAGGTCGATTCGAGCCAGACGGTCCCGCGTTCGCGGTGTCGCGCACGGCACAGGATGCGCGTCTCCTCCGTCGCTCCGGATTTGATCTGCGAGACGACGGCCTTGACGCGCGCAAGGTCGTCACGGTGCACACCCGCGAGGGCGGAGGTTCCTGTCAGCCGACCGGCGTCCCAGCCAACGACGGTCAAGGCCGACGGCGAGACATAGAGCAGTGTCTCGTCGAGGCCGATGCGCGTGACCATGTCGCTGGAGCTTTCGGCCAGTAGTCGAAAGTCGGCCTCCTTCGCCGCGAGGAGCAGGGCCATCTTCTGCCGGGATTCCAGCTGCTGGACGAGGTGGAAGCCGACCACCAGCAGGCCGACGACCAGGACGATGACGATCAACCCGCGAAAGATGGCACCCGATCGCCAGCGCGCGAGCACATCGGTCTCCGACTGGGTTGCGAGCACCACCAGCGGATGGCGGTCGCTCGTCCGATAGGCGCTGATGCGCCGAATGCCGTCGAGGGGCGAGGTGAAATGATAGAGGGCCGTCCGGGCGTTCCGGAGCTCCTTCTGAAAGAGGGGGGTCCCCGACATGTCGCGTCCGACGAGCGAGCCGTCGTCGTTCGTTCTCGCAAGCAGGATCCCGCTGTCCTTGAGCAGCGCGATCGCACCATTCGGACCCATGTCGTACTGGGCGAAGTAGCGCACGAAGTAGGCGATATCGACGGTCGCCAGGACGACGCCGCCGAAGGCCCCGTCAGGCCGGTTGAAGCGCTTCGAGACCGTGATGATCCATTGGCCGCCGGAGCGGCTGCGAACCGGATCACCCAGGAACGTCTTCCGGTCGTCGTTTGACCGGTGATGCCTGAAATACGCGCGGTCGCTGTTGTTCAGGTCGCTGATGTCGACGTTTTCGGTGGTCGCAAGCCAGCGGCCATCCGCATCGTAGACGAACAGCCCCCGGATCCTGCCGAGGCTTGTCGCCCGCGAATCGAGAAACGACTGCACGGCGTTCACCGACTGTGCATCGGTGCCGCGTTGCTCAAGACGTCCGGCGAGGCCGAGGAGCGTCGCCTCTGCCACTTCCAGCGTGTCTTCGGCGTGTTGCATCATGGACCGCGCCATGTTGGCCACATCGGTCTCGGCGCTCCGCAGATCGGCGTCGCGAAGCGCGGCTTCGCGCCACAGGCTCAGCGCGACGACGGCGCAGCACGCGGCAAAGACGAAGGCCGCCGCCAGGATCGGCAGCGCCCGGAAGCGCCAGTCGGATCGGGATAGATCGGCCATTGCTCGCCTCGTTCAGCGGCACGACCTTGTCAGCGGAGTTTTAAGAAAGTGAGGTCGCTTGCCGTGCTGTGCGTCCGTATCGATCAATGACCTCTGGCTGAGGGGCGGGAGGCGCGTGCAAGGCCCGCCGCAGAAGATGGCTGCGGGGACGGGATCGGGCCGCCTTCAGTCCGGGAAGTTCTCAGCCGAGACGCCGTGCCTGCGACACGCGTCCGCCGCCTTCGCGCCGGCCTCCCGATCCTTCGGCTTCCCGTCGGTCTGGTCTTCCATCGACTGCGGGGGTCGCATCGTCCGCGTCTCGATCCTCTGTCGCTTCTGGCCGCGGGCCGGCGGGCTCGAGACACCAAGGTCCGGTCCGGGCATGCCGTCGGACACGGCGCCGCTGCCCATGCGCCATCCGGCTGTGGTCCCGCCGCGCGCCGCGCGGTGACGACATCGCGGACGGTCCCTCAAACGGCCTCGGAGCCCTTCGGCGTATTGCCTTGCAAGACCTCGGCGAGAACAGCCACGCGGCCCACATGGGCGGCGTCATCCTCCGGTCGACCGATGAATTGCACCCCGAGCGGCAGGCCGTTGGGGCCCGTTCCCGCCGGCACGGCGATGATCGGGCCGGTCGTCATCATCCATTGGCGGATGAACATGTTGCTGCCGACCCCCGTCGCGGCCGGCGCCTCGCCTTCCGAACCCGGCGTCATGATCAGGTCGAAGCCCCGGATGTCATCGGCGAAGCGGGCGCGCAGGCTCCGCATCAGATCGATCGCCTGGTTGTAGCCTTCGATCGATATCGACTTGCCGCTCAGCAGCAGCTCCTCGAGGCCCGGCACCAGCGAGTCGCGCGCATGCTCCATTTCCCAGATGAAGCTGCGATAGCTTTCATATTCGCCGATGACGGGCTGGGCATCCCACATCAGGTCGTAGATCGGCGGCAGCACGATCTCCTCGACCACATGCCCGGCCGCCACCAGCCGCTCGGCCGAAGCCTCGAAATGGGCCTGCACATAGGGCTTTGCCTCGGGCCACTGATGGGTCCGGTACAGGCCGATCCGCAGCCGGCGGCTGTCGGGCGCGGGCGCCGGCCGGCCGGTCAACTGCGTATAACCGATACGCGCCTCGGCCATCGTGCGGGCATAGACGCCGACGCGGTCGAACGAGGCGGCGTAGTCGCGGGAATTGGCCCAGGTGATCCACCCGTGCGATCCCATCAGACCGACCACGCCGCAGAAGGCCGCCGGCCGCATCACCGAGCCGCTCGTCTGCGTGCCGATGGCGAGCGGACACATGAAGTCCGCCACGGCGGCGCCCGAGCCCGACGAGGACGAGCCCGGCGTGCGCGAGGGGTCGTGCGGGTTGCGCGCCTTTCCCGGCCACCAGAAGCCGAAGCGGGAGACCGCCGTCTTCCCCAGGATGACCGCACCCAACTCCCGCAGTCTCTGCACCACCGGCGCGTCGCGCTCGGGGCGACGATGGCCGTAGGTCGCCTGGTCGCCCCAGGCGGCGGGCATTCCCACCACGTCCAGCACATCCTTGACGCCGACCGGGATGCCATGGAGGGGGCTGCGGCGCGGCTCGCCATCCCGGGCCCGCGCCTGGGCGAGCGCGAGTTCGGGATCAATGAAGTCCCAGGCGCCGACGGTCGGCTCGCGTTCGGCGATGCGGTCCAGGCAACTCCGCACGATCGCCTCGGATGTCAGTTCGCCATCCTCCAGCTTGGTCATGAGATCGCCGAGCGGCATGAAGCAGGGTTGGGTCATCACGGTGTCTCCAAACGAAGCCCGGCGGGCAGGACGGCGCACAGCGCGCTCGGACCGATCCGCGCGACGGATCGGCCATGGGTGTCGAGATCCACGCCGAGGAGCCGCAATGCGGTCGCGAGAGCCCGCGTCGCCGGCATCGCGAAGCCGATGGCCTCGGCGAGCGACAGCATGGGCACGAGCGCGCAGGGGCCATCCTCGTGGACATGGCGCAACAGCAGCTTGCCGCCGAAGCGCGGCGGCTCGCCGACCATGCGCGAACCCGGCGGATAGGACCGTGCGTTGAAGTCGGGGCGCGACATCGGCGTCAGGCCGAGGGCTGCGATCAACCCGCACCGCTCCCTGTCGAACGCGCTGGCCGCGGCCCGGACGCCCGGCCAGTGCAACTCGTCGAAGTGCAGGGTTCCCGCGTTCAGCCGCGCCGCCGGCTCCTCGAAGAGCGCGAAGTTGTAGACGGCCGCCGGCAGATGCCCGACGGGGTTGGGATTGATCAGACCCGTTTCCAGGCAATTCGCGCCGGCGGCGAATTCGGAAAAGGCCGGACCGAACAGCTCCAGCACGGCCTGCGCGTCGTCGGGGTCGGACCCCGTGATCTCGAGCCACGCCTTCACCGCCGATACGAAAACCTCTCCCGGCCGCACGAGACCGCACAGATGCAGCGTGTTGGCCGCTTCCACGATCACGACGCCTGCCGAACCGCCGGCCGCTAGGAAGGCGCGGCGGAACCAAAGGCACCCGGCCACATAACCGCAATAGAGAAGCACCCGCTGACCTGGCCGGAGCAGCGGCGCCAGGGCTTGGGCCACCTCCTCGTGCCGGTCCGCGGTCACCGCGACGACGACCAGCACGGCGCCGTCGACGCAGTCAGCGAGCGGAAGGGCGCGAACCGGCGCGATCCGATCACCGATCATTCCACGGCTGACCACCCCGCCGGTCGCGACGAGGGCGGCCATCACGTCGTCATCCCGGTCGAACACCCGCGGGGGCGCAAACCCACGCCGCGACAGGTCTGCCGCGAGCGCAGATCCGGCCGCTCCACACCCGACGATGGCGATGGATGTCATTCTGCGGCCGTCCGGATGGCAGCCGTGCTCTCCTGCGCCTGTGTCAGGGGGCGAATGGCGAGGCGGGCACCTGGTTCAGTCAGCAGGATTGCACACCCCGCCGGGTCGAGCGGCACCGTGCCCGGATGGACCGTCACGTCCAGTGTCACCCAAGCCCGCAGCGGAGCGCCGCGCCCGGAACTCACTTCGATCACATCGTCGTTCGTGACCCCGAAGGCCTCTGCGTCGGTGGGGTGGAGCGGGCACATACGCCTTTCGCTCATGGCCCCCGGCCGGTAGAGCGGCGCATCGGTCCGCGCGGCGATCAGGTGTCGAACCGAACGGTGCAGGGCTTCGCGGCGTGCGGTGGTCGCGGCAGTGTCGACCAGGCCGTCCGGCGCGAGGATGACACCGAAGGTCTCATGCGCTTCGATCGCAGTCAGAAGCCCTTCGGCCACATCATGGCGCACGAGCTCGGGATCCCGGTCCAGCGCGTCGCCGAACCCGCCGCCGCCGGCCGCCCTGAGGTTCACGACGTCGCCCTTGCGCAGAACGAAACCGCCGACCTTGCCCGGCGTGTCGAAGGTGATGTGCCGGCCGCCACGCGTCACGCTGGCCTCAACCGGCTTCGCCGCGCCGCCTCCCTCGATCCCGAAGGCCGGCAAGATCGCGCCGTCCGCCAGAACGGAATACCGGGCGTCGTCACCAAGGATGCGGATGCGACGGCGCAGACCGTCTCCGCCACGGAAGGCGCCGGCGCCGCCCGTGCCGACGGCGATCTGCGACTCCTCGACGAACAGAGGGAAGCTTGCCTCGATGACCTCCGTCGACTGGATCGTGTTGAGATCGCCCCAGTCGACCGCCGCCATGGCGGAGGGCCCGTCGCCGCCGTCAAAGCCGCCGTTTCCACCGGCGCCCCACTCGTAATAGACGAACTCCTTGCCGCGCCCGGCATCGAAGCCGCCGATCATGTTGTGGAACGAGGTGCGGTGAACGTCGCCGGTCACCCTGCCGGGCGCGCTCTGGGCGAGCGCACCGATCATCGTCGCCATGACCCGCTTGCGCAGTTCGCCATGCGATCCCGCCGGGGCCGGGTGGCTGACGTTCACCACGCTCGCCTCCGGCGCCACGACCGTGATCGGGCGGAACGAGCCCTGGTTCAGCGCGGCGGTCGGGTCAAGGGCGGCCTTCAGGACGATCAGGACCCCGCCGGTCGTGACGGCAAGGGTAGAATTCACCGGAACGGGTGCCTGGGGGGACGCGCCGGTGAAGTCGGCGGTCAGGCTGTCGCCTGCGATCGTCAGGCGAAGCGGCACCCGCAGCGGCGTGAACACGCCGTCGGGAAAGGTTTCCAGGTAGTCCTCGAAGACGTACTCGCCGTCCTGGAGCGAGGCGATGGCCTCGCGCATCCGGCGCTCCGAGCGGGCGAGGTTGGCGCCGATGCAGGCGTCCACCAGTTCGAGCGGATAGCGTTTGAGCAGGGCCTCGAGCCGGGACTCCGCGGTCTGGCAAGCGAGCAGGCCGGAGAGGAAATCGCCTTCCCGCTCGTCGCGGACGCGCATGTTGGCGAACAGCACCTCGAGCGCCGCCACGTTCTTGCGCCCCTGATCGACGATCTTGATCGGAGGGATGCGCAGGCCCTCCTGATAGATGTCGCGGACGGCGCCGGACAGACTGCCGGGATTGGTCCCGCCGACGTCGGCCCAATGCTCGCGCACGGCCGCCATGAAGGCGAGGCGTCCGCCGATGAAGATCGGCCGCACCAAGGTGACGTCGTTGAGATGTGTGCCGCCGAGATAGGGATCGTTGAGCATCACGACGTCGCCGGGCGCGAGATCGTCGCGGAAGGCCGTCAGGCTTGCGCGCACGTGCCAGGGCAGGGGCACCACATGGCCCGCGATATCCTCCGACTGGGCGATAGCCTGCCCCAGGCCGTCGAACAGCCCGCACGAAAAATCCTTGCCCTCATAGATCGCCACCGAACGCGCCGTCTTGAACACGGTCGCGCGCATTTCGCGCACGATCGTCGTCAGCGCCTGGGTGACCACCTCCAGCGTGATGGCGTCGGGCGTCATGGCGTCGGGCGTCATGGTGATGCTCCTGCTTCGGCTTCGAGGATCAGGCATGAGGAGGCGTCGATCCCCATCGAGAAGCCGGGCGGCACGACCGTGGTCGCTCCGAGCTCGACGATCAGGGCCGGCCCCATTCGCCTCTGGCCGATCGGCAGGTCATCTCGGCTGAAGACAGGCGTCTCGTAGGCGCGGCCCGAAAAGATGCTGGTGGTGACGCCGGTCGGAACGAAATCGCGGCTGTGCCCGCCCGTTTCGCCCACGAGCCGGCGCGCCCGGTCCGGAGCCGCCGCGCTCACGCGTATGCACGTGATCTCGACCGGCTGATCGGGCGCGGCCCCGTATCGTCGCTCGTAGGTCGATTTGAACGCGAGGAGCGCGGCGCCCGGGGTCAGGTTTCCGCGCGGAGGCGTCACGGCAAGTTCGAAGGCCTGACCGACATAGCGCATGTCGAGGCGGATCGAGACCTCGATGTCGGAAGGGGCGAGCCCGTCGTCGCGCGCCCGCGCGACGGCCTCGAGGCGCAGGTCGGCGACCTGGTCGTTCAGTTCATCGTCGCTCAGGCCCTCGATCAGGCGCCGCCAGCTGCGCGCCGCCTCGTGGCGCACGTCTGCGACGAGCAGCCCGAACGCCGAGAAGTTTCCGGGCAGTTGCGGCACGATCACCCGCGTCATCTCGAGTTCGGCCGCGACCTGTGCCGCGTGCATCGGGCCGGCCCCGCCGAAGGCGAGCAGGGCGAAGTCGCGCGGATCGAAGCCGCGCATGATCGAGATCTCCTTGATGGCGGAGGTGGTCTGGGCGGCGGCGATGGCGATCACGCCCTCGGCGGCCTGTTCGATGTCGAGGCCCAGGGGCTCGGCGATCGTGGCGAGGGCGCTGCGCGCGCGGCCACGGTCGAGGGCGATGCCGCCGGCCAGTCTCGCGCTCGGATCGAGGCGGCCGAGGATGAGATTGGCGTCGGTCACCGTCGGCTCGATGCCGCCGCGTCCGTAGCAGGCGGGGCCCGGTAAAGCGCCGGCCGAACGCGGGCCGACCTTGAGAAACGCTCCGGCCTCGAGATAGGCGATGCTGCCGCCGCCCGAGCCCACCGCATTGATGTCGATCTGCTGAACCCGGTTGGGCAGTCCCGCCACGCGGCCGTCGCCGGTGCGCTCGAAGTCGCCCTCGACGATCAGGCAGCAATCCGTGCTGGTGCCGCCCATGTCGTAGGTGATCAGATTGCGATGCTCGGTGGTGCGGCTGAGATAGGCAGCCCCCATGACGCCGGCCGCGGGTCCCGACAGCATGGAGTTGACCGGAAAGCGTGCCATGCGCGCGGCCGACCACACCCCGCCGCCCGAGGTCATCACCGAGAATCCGCTACCGTGTCCCCGTGTCGCCAGCGCCTCGCCGAACGAACCGAGATAGCGGCCCACACGGGGGGCCACATAGGCGTTGAGCACCGTGGTGGCGAAACGCTCGAACTCGCGCATCTCCGGCAGCACGTCATGGGAGGTCGACACGTGAATGGCCGGCGCGCGCGCCAGGATGAGGTCGCGCGCCCGCACCTCGTGCGCGGGATTGGCATAGGCGTGCAGAAAGCAGACGGCGACAGCGTCGACGCCGACCGCGACGAGCCGGTCGATGACCTCGGCCAGCTCCGCCTCGTTCAGAGCCGTTGCGACGGCCCCATCGAAGCGAACGCGCTCCGTCACCTCGAACGTCAGTGCGCGCGGAGCGATCGGCGGCGCACGCACCGCCCGGAAGTCGTACATCGCGGTTCGGTTGCCCTTGCCGACGTGAACGACGTCGCGGAAGCCGCGCGTGGTGACCACGGCCAGTCTCGCGCCGTTGCGCTCGAGCACCGTATTGGTTGCGACGGTGGTCCCATGGGCGATGGTGTCGATGCGCTCCAGCGCGACGTCGAGCGCGTCGAGCCCGTCGAGAATCCCGCGGGACTGATCGCCGGGCGTCGTCGGGGCCTTGGCGATGGTGATGCGGCCGGTCGCCTCGTCGAGCGCCACGAGGTCGGTGAAGGTTCCGCCGACGTCGATCCCGATGACAGTCATGGTTCCTCGCTCAGGGAGCAGCGTCCCAACGTCCGTCAGGTTCTCAACAGACCGCGACGCGTGGCCTCATCGGCGACGTCGTCGAGCGTGCGGCCCAGCTTGTCGAACAGTTCATCGAGCTCGCCATCCGTGATGATCAGGGGCGGGCAGATCGCGATGGATTCGCCGCGCATCACGCGAACGAACAGGCCGTGCTCGGCGGCGCGGCCCATGATCCAGGGTGCAAGTTTCTCCGCCGGGTCGAACAGATCCGGCTCGCCATGGCGGCGCGCCAGCTGGACCGCGCCGAGAAGACCGACGCCGCGCGCCTCGCCGACGATCGGTTTGCTGGACAGCACGGCCAGCCTTTCGGCGAAGCCGACGGCCTTGCGGCGCACCTCGTCGACTATTCCCCGTTCCTCGTAGATCGCGAGCGTTTCGAGCGCCACGGCGGCGCAGACGGGATGGCCGCCATAGGTGAAGCCGGTGCCGAAAGTTCCAAGGCGGCTGCTCAGATCACGCACCGCCTCGTAGATCGGCTGGCTGACCAGGCCGGCGGAAATCGGCTGGTATCCGGACGACAGCCCCTTGGCGAGCGTCATCATGTCGGGCTTCAGGCCGTAGGTCTCGCTGCCGAACATCGATCCGGTGCGGCCGAAGCCGCAAATCACCTCGTCGGCGATGAAGAGGATGTCGTGGCGCTTGAGCAGCGCCTGGATCTTCTCGAAATAGGTCGCCGGCGGCAGGATGACCCCGCCTGAGCCGATCACCGGTTCGGCGATGAAGGCCGCGACGGTTTCCGGCCCCTCGGCCAGAATTTCTGCCTCCAACTGCGCCACGAGGCGATCGGAGAATGTTTCCTCGCTCTCGCCGGATTGCTTGAGCAGCCAATAGTGTGGCGTCTCGGTGTGGCGGGCGAAGCCACGCGGCAGGTCGAAGCCGTCATGCATGTAGGCGAGGCCGGTCAGGCTCGCGGCGGCGAGGGTGACCCCATGATAGCCGAACCGCCGCGCGAAGATCTTCTTCTTCTCCGGTCGTCCCAGCGCATTGTTGTAGTACCAGGCGATCTTGATCATGCTCTCATTGGCTTCCGACCCGGAGGAAGCGAAGAAAGCCTTGGTCAACCCGGCCGGCGCGATCGACACGAGTTTCTCGGCCAGCGCGATGACCGGCCGCGACGTCCGGTGGCCGAAATTGTGGTAATAGGGCAGCTCGGCCATCTGCCGTGCCGCGGCGTCGACGAGGCGCTGTTCGCTGAAGCCCAGCGAGGCGCACCAGAGGCCGGCCAGCCCTTCCAGATACCGGTTTCCGTCGATGTCGAAGACATAGACTCCCTCGCCGCGCGCGACCACCTGCGGGCCCACGGATTCATGGGCCTTCAGGTTGGTCATGGGATGAAGGTGATAGGCGATGTCGCGCGCCTGAAGGGAGTTGGGCGAGGCAGGCACGATCAATCTCCCGAAGCGGGGCGGACCAATGGCGGCCCATCGGACGGCATGAGCGCAGGGCGCGCGTCAGGAGCTGGGGAAACCTCGCAAGGTGACACGTTTGGGGTCGAACTCCCGCAACAGGTCGACGTCGACGAGCTGGCTGTAGTCGTAGGGCGACGTCAGCTTGCCGAACTGAATCTGGCCGTCGACCTCGCGCTTGAGCAGCGCCATGGACTCGTCAGACCACTCGAGCCCGAACGTGTTCGGCGTCAGGAGCGGCATGACGGCCGCGGGATCCATGCGCAGTCGGCGCCCGATGAGCGCGGAGGCCTCCTGCGGCTTGGTGTTGCAGAGGTCGCAAGCCTCGAGGAAGGCCGCGAGGAACCGCAGCGCGGTCGGCCGGTTGTCGCGCAGCCATCCGCGATGCATGAGCACGTGCTGATGCAGCTTGTACCATTCGGCCCCGGCCAGTTGCTTGGTGTTGGGCAGGGCGGCCGTGATACGGCCGGTCCAGGGCTTGAAGGTCGCGACGGCGTCGACGTCACCGCGCTGCAGTGCCGCCACCGCTTCCGGCGCCTCGAGATTGACCGGCGTGATGTCGGCCCGGGAGATGCCGACGGTATTGAGGACGTGCAGCGCAAAGATCTCGGTGGCGCCGCCGCGGTTCATGCCAATCTTCTTGCCGCGAAGGCCGCGCAGGTCGGTGATCGGAGCGCGGGCCACGAAATCGTAGATGTCCGTCACCGTGCACGCGTGGGCGACGAACAGGACGTCGCGCGATACCGCGTTGTTGACGATGCCGGCAGCCGGCGCGTTGAACGAGGCGACGATGTCACGGGAGATGAGCGAGGGTACCGCGGCGGAGCCGCTCGCAAAGGTGCGCAGGTCGACGGTGATGCCGTGTTTGGCGAACAGGCCGCCCTCTGCCGCGACGTAGAAGGGACCGAAACTCGGATCGACGCCCGTTCCAATGACCATGCGGGCGGTCTGGGCAGCGGCGTCGCGCGAGACGATCATCGGCGCCGCCATCGCGGCGACGGAAAATGCGCGTCTTGTGATGGTCTGCATTGATCTACTCCGTCCGTTCGGGCCGAATTGGCGACGCGACTGTGCAGTGCGTTGGTCTCAGTGGAGCTCCAGCTCAAGTGTCTTGTTGACTTCTTCTTCGATCAGCATCTGGATGCGTCGATAGTATTCAGCGAATTGCGTGCTGTTTCTGTCGTGGCCCATGGCCGGATCGATCTCGATGATTTCTTTGATCCGGGAGGCGGGGCCCGCATACATCACGGCGACCTTCGTGCCGAGGATGATCGACTCCTCGATGTCGTGGGTGATGAAGACCACGGTCTTTCGGTTGGTCTCCCAGATCGCGGTCAGCTCCCGCTGGAGCACGCGCCGGGTCTGTGAATCGAGCGCGCCGAACGGCTCGTCCATCAACAGCATCGCCGGGTCATTGGCGAAGACGCGGGCGATCTGCACACGCTGCTTCATGCCGCCGGACATCTCGTGAGGTCGCTTGTGACCGTGGCCGGAAAGGCCGACCAGCGCCAGGCAGCGCTCGGCGGTGGCGCGTCGGTCGGCCGTCGAAGCGCCGCCCATCCGCAGGCCGAACTCGATGTTCTCCAGCGCGGTCAGCCAGTCGAACAGGGAATCGTGGCTCTGGAACACGACCCCCCGGTCCGCTCCCGGGGCACGAACCTCCCTGCCGGCGACCACGATGTCCCCCGACGATGGGCTTTCGAACCCCGCCAGCAGGTTCAGCGCCGTCGTTTTCCCGCATCCGCTGGGACCGAGCAGGCAACAGAATTCGCCTTCTTCGATGGCAAGGTCGAAACCGCGCAGCGCGGTGTAGCTTACGCCGTCGCGCTCATAGACCTGATCGATCCCTCGCATGTAAGCGAATGACATTCGCGGCAACTCCGGGCGCCAGATGCCCGAGAATTGAACCCCCTGCCTTGCGCGCCGGCAACATGCCAATGCTGCCTTAAGAGATATTTATACCACCTATAATCGCGATATTTGGGCGAGATGTCTTCGAGACCATGAAATAGAACTTGTGTTGCGAGGGCAGGGGGCGGGCGTCTGAAAAAATGTCTGCGCGCCATTCCGGTTCGTTCATCAGTGTTCGGCGCAATCGACCCTCCGCCTATTGGGCCGAAAAGACGAAGATGCCTGAAATTTAGGCGCATCAAGTCGCACCCGCTCCATCGTCGTTTGCGAAAGTGCCACGAGGGTATTGGGGGCACACGTCTAACTTGCGATGTATTCGTCAGCCTGCAAACGATGAAGGCGCTATCGGACATTGTGACCAAACATGTGTCATCTATCGTGGCCCGGTCGGTGGTCATCGGGCGCTTGAGATCGTCACCTGTCATCGCTAGGGTAACTTGGTGAGAGCAACGCGCGCACTGTCGGTGCGGTCGAACGCCTGGAGCAGGGCATGGCCATGGGGTCGGTTGAACAGGCGCCAATGTTCTCACGCGGCCGGCGCGCCGGGGCGAAGCCTTGGCTGCGGCGCGATGCGACGGTCTACCTTCTCTCCTTCCTGACGATCTTCACGATCTGGCACGTCATGGCGACCTACGTCTCGCCGTCGGTGCTGTTCTCGCCGCCGCTCAGCGCTCTGCGTCGACTCCTGCAGATGATGGCCACGGGTGAACTGTTCGTCCACATCAACGCCAGCATGCAGAGGATTGCCGTCGGCTTCGTCTGCGGATCGGTCCTCGGCGTCCTGATCGGCCTGCTGATGGGGAACATCCGGCTCGTGAAGCTCTTTTTCGAGCCCTACGTCAATTTCTTCCGGTTCATTCCCGGCATTGCGATGATCACGGTGGCCGTCATCTGGTTCGGTATCGGCGAGGGGTCGAAAGTCTTCCTCATCATGTATACGACGATCTTCATCGTCATCATCAACACCATGATCGGCGTTTTGAGCATCCCTCAGAACAAAATTCGCGCGGCTCAATGTCTCGGCGCCTCGCAGCGCCAGATCTTCTGGCATGTCTCCATTCCCGCGACCATGCCCTATGTGCTCACCGGCATGCGGCTCGCCATGGCCAATTCCTTCGCCACCATCGTCTCCGCCGAGATGCTCGGCGCAGACGCGGGCATCGGCACCGTCATCTGGCAGGCGCGGCTGTTCATGCAGGTCGACGACGTCTATGTCGCCCTGATCGTCCTCGGCATCCTCGGCTTTGCCACCGATCGCCTGTTCGTCATCCTGGCGCAGCGTTACGCTGGCCGCTACGGCGTGGTGATCTGATCCGGATCGGCCGCAGCGAGACCGAATTCGCGCTGCAGACGGGCGATGAACTGGCGGACGGCGGGTGCCGGGCGGCGCTCGCTGCGGAACAGGGAAATGCTGCGTTTCGGCAGTTTCGGCAGGAACGCGTCGGTCAAGACCCGCATTCCCGGCACGAGGGTCTGTTCCGGCATCACCGCGACGCCGAGGCCGGCGAGCACCGCGACATGGATGCCGGCCTGTGTGGGGCTCGAACAGACGATGGAGAAGGGCCGCCGGGCGCGGGCGAGGGCGGTGGTCATGACGAGCCGGTTGACGCAGGGCGGAGGCGAGCAGATCACCCGCAGCTCCCCGGCCTCGGCGAGGCGATAGCCAGCCTCGGCGACCCAGACCAGCTGGTCGGTCATCAACGGCTCGCCCTCGCGCCCGTCGGCGGCGAATTTCGCCAGGACGAGATCCAGTTTGCCGGCGTCCAGCAACGGCAGGAGCAGGTGGCTCTGGTTCACCTTGAGCTGAAGGCGGACCTTCGGATGGGCGACGTGGAAATCCCTCAGGATACGGGCGAGGCCATAGGCGGCCGCATCCTCGACGAGGCCAAGTCGCACCTCCCCGGCGAGGGTGACACCCGTCAGTTGCGCGATCACCTGGTCGTTGAGGTCCAGGATCTTCTGGGCGTAGTCGAGGAGGGTCAGGCCGTCCTCGGTCGCACTCATCCGTCGCCCTTCCATGACGAGGAGCTCGCGCCCGAGAAGGACTTCGAGGCGACGCATCTGCATGCTCACTGCCGCCTGGGTCAGGCCCTGACGCTCCGCCGCCGCCGTCACCGTTCCAAGATCGCAGACGAGCACGAACGAGCGCAGCAGGCCCGGTTCCAGCGTCGGCGGACCGCCGCGCAGCGGGATGACCCCCGGCCGGTCGGCGATGGGTGCAGGATGGATCCCTGGGCGCGTCATGGCGGGTCGCTCCGAACGGATTGGGGTGCTGCGAAGATGTTGGTCAGGCAGGCTTCGAACGGCACGTCCCAGTCGATCCATCCTCCCGCGACCACGGCGGTCTTGAGGCGCAGGAAGCCCGCGAGGCTGTGGCGGGGTTCCCGTGACCAGACGCCCTGCGATACGTAGCGTTCGACCGTGAGGCGTAACGTTTCAGGGTCGATCGATGGATAGTCGGCGGCAGCGAGGGCGGCGATCTCGCGTGGATCGGTGGTGAAGAGCGTGCGTTGCGCGCGGGCGAGGGCGTGCGTCAGTCTGCGCGCCGCGCCGTCGGCCCTGTCCAGAAAGCCCGCACGGCTGAACAGCGTCGTGTAGAGGGTCTCGCCGCGGGAGGACGCCGCGAGCAGAACGGCGGGGCGGCGCCCGTCCACCGCCCGTGAAATATGCGGTTCGAAGACCTGCACGACGTCGAGCTCACCAGCGAACAGCGCTACGACGCCGTCGCCCATGGAGAGCGGCGTGGCTGGACACAAAGGCTCCGGGTCGACGGCGAGACGGCGGAGGTCCTCCTTCAGGCAGAGCCACGGCGTCTCGACGTCCGTCACCGGCCTGAAGCGACGGCCGACCAGCCGATCGAGCGTGAACCCCGGCTCAGGTTCGCGAGCGATCAGGGCAAAGGGATCGCGCGCCACGATCGCGCAGAATCCAACGAGGTCGCAACTGTCGTCACGGCTGCGGTGGAGCATGATGTCGATCGGCCCACCGACGCAGACGTCCGCTCGCCCGTCCAGCACCATGGGCGCCGCATCGTCGGGCTGCGCCGCAACGGTCATCGTGACGTCGAGGCCCGCGTCGTCGTAGGCTCCGATCCGGCGGGCCAGGGCAACCGGCAGATACAGCGGCGCGTCGAACGTGAGGCACAGGGAGACGGGCGTCCTCATCGACCGGCGCTCATGCTAGGGCGCCCGCTCGAACAGGGCTGCCAGTGGCTCTGAGAGACCGACCATGGCGCGCCTGCCGGGATGCGCATAGCTTCCGGCGCGCGCCTTGGGGATTTTCAGGCCGACGAGCGCCTCTGCCATCCGAACGCCGCAGGAAACGCCGTCGAGGACGGGCACGGGGAGGCGTGCCTGAACGCGGTCGCGCAAGCCGGCGAGCGGCGCACCGCCGAGCACGATCACCTCGGCGAAATGCCGTTCGATGCAGCGGGCGCCGACAGCTGCGAGGGCGTCGGCTGCGTGGTCCGGATGGCCGGCCGGGTCGATGTCGCGATCCTCGATCGCCTCGATCGCCGCAAGCCGCCCTGCAACGCCATAGGTCGCGGCCAGGTCCTCGAAAACCGGCACGACACGCGGGCCGGTGGTGACGATGGCAAAGCGTCCACCGTAGAAGAGCGAGGTGATCATGGCCGCCTCGGCGACGCCGACGATCGGGAACGAAAACAGCTCGCGACAGGCGGCCAGGCCTGGATCGACGAAGGCGGCGATGACCGCCGCGTCGACCTGATCGCCTGCCGCTGCGATGGCCTCCACCGTCGCCAGCGCTGCGACCGTGGCCTCCGCCCGGCTCGAGATGTAGCGAGGGCCATACTCCGCGGTGCGCGGCAGGATGATCGTGCCGGACGATGCGGCGGCGGTCGCTACGGCGGCAATGCTCTGGGTGATCGCCTCGCTGGTGTTCGAATTGACGACCAACACCCGCATGACCTGCACCTTCGGTGACCGAACCCTGTCTGCAGAGCTCGTGGCACAATTCATGCCAAAGGATGGCGCTGCGGCAGGTTCGGCCGGTGGCGCGTCGAGGGAGCTTCATGCGGTTGCTGCTGGTCAACGCCAACACGAACGCGGCGGTCACCAGCCGTCTTCTGTCCATCGCACAGGGCTTCGCGTCGGCCGGAACCGACATCTCGCCGAAGACCGCACAGTTCGGCGCGGCTGCGGTCGGCTCGCGCGCCGAGGCGATGGTTGCAGAAGCCGCGGCCATCGAGGCCGTGGCGCGGCACGAGGCTCCGTTCGACGGCGTGGTGGTCGCGATGTCCTACGATACCGCGGTCGAGGCCCTTCGCGAGATGACCGGCAAACCGGTCGTCGGCCTCACATCCGCGCTTCTTTCGGCGAGCCTGATCACCGGCGAACGCCTGGGGCTCGTCTGCCTCGGTCACGACCTCATTCCCCGCTACGACGAAATGGTGCGGCGAGCCGGGGTTCGTCACCGCATCGCGGGATTGAGCGCGGTGGAGGGCATGGCGGTCTATGCGGGCAGCCCGACCCCCGGTCTCGAGGCCGCCGTTTCCGCGTCGGCCTTGGGGCTGGTCGAGGGGGCCGGCGCCGACGCGATCGGCCTGGTCGGCGCGGGGATGGCGGGGATGGCCGCGCGCATCGGCCGGATTCGGAACGCGCCGGTCCTCGACCCGCTCGGCTCCGCGGTAGCGCAGGTCGAAATGCTGGTCCGCCTCTCGGGCGTCGCCGCCCATGATCGCGCCGTGTCCCGACCGGAGCCTGCGGCGTGATGTTGCGCGTGCGGATCGTCGACGTGTTCGCCGCGGAACGCTTCGGCGGCAACCCACTGGCCGTGGTCTTCGGCGCCGAGACGCTCGGCGATGCGGACCTCCTGGGGCTGACCCGCGAGTTCGGCTTCTCGGAAACGAGTTTCGTCGTCGCGGCGCAGGGTCCGGACGCCGTGGCGCGGGTGCGGATCTTCAACCGCCATGGCGAAGCGGCGTTTGGCGGACATCCGAACGTCGGGGCGGTCTTCGCGATGGCGCTGGAAGGCTGGCCGGGCGTGCGGATGGGGCCGGTGGCGATCGAACAGATGATCGGTGACCTGAAGGTGGAACTGACCGAGCAGGCCGGCGAGCCCTGGGGCGCCCGGCTGACGATGCCGCGGCGGTTCTCGAAGGGCGTCTCCTGCGGCGTGTCGGAGGCCGCGGCGATGCTCATGCTCGATCCGTCGGACATCGCGATCGTGCGACATCCCCCCATCGTCGCCTCGCTGGGCCTGGCTCATCTGATCGTGGAACTGACCTCGCGGGAGGCGCTCGCCCGTGCCCGTCCCGACGAAGCCCGCTGCGCCCGCGATCTGCCGCTCGGCGGTGCGGAGGCGATCTACTGCTACGTCGCGCCGTCCCTCGATGGCGCGGGACTGGCAGACATCGTCGCTCGGCGGTTCGCGCCCTTCGATCATCACAAGGAAGAGCCGGCAACCGGCGGTGCAGCCGCCGCGGTGGCGACGCTCATCGATCATGCGCTCCCGGTGCCGCCGCCAGGTCCCCGCCGATACTGGATCGCGCAGGGACGCGAGACGGGCCGCCCGAGCCGCATCGGCGTTGTGGTGGGTTTTCCCGACGATCCGGCACGGGTCGACCTGTTCGGCCCCTGCCGCGCCGTCATGGCGGGCGAGATCGCCTGGTGAACCGCGGGCGGGCCTGCACCACGAGATCGGGCGGCGTCTCCCGCGCCCGGTCCGTCTGCGGCTATCCGGCCTCGTTCGACCGGATGATCCAGAGCACCTTCGCCTCGCCCTCCGCGAGGTTGCGGAACCAGTGGGGCCTGCGGCTGTCGAACTGGAACGCGTCGCCCGGCTGGAGAATGTGAACCTGATCGTCGATCTTCAGCTCGAAGCGGCCCTGCAGGACGTAGCCACCCTTCTGGCCGTTCCGGCGCCACGGGTCGGTTCCCGAGCCGCCGCCGGGCTCGATGGTCAGCATCAGCATCTCCATCTCCGAATGGCCCGGAGGCGAGAGCAGTTCCTTCGTCAGCCCGGTCTTGCTGAAGGCGAGGGTGGAGCGCTGCCCGGCGCGGGTGACGGTGCCTTCCTCGGCCGACCGGTCGGTCTGTGCCTCGAAGAAGCTCGCGAGGGGTACCCCGAGCGCAACCCGCAGCCGGTCGAGCAGCTTCAGCGACGGAGACGTCTTGCCCCGTTCGATGTGGCTGAGCATGCCGACGGAGATCTGACTGCGCGCCGAGAGCGTCGCCAGGGTGAGGTCGCGCTCGACGCGCAGATTGCGAATCCTCTCGCCGAGGCCAACCAGCGTGCTGCTGTCGAGTTCGTCGGTGCCGTCGGACATTCCAGGGCCATCGGAAAGGGCAGGGGGGCGATGATCGCCTTATATGCCGATTGAAAAATCGAAGCGAGACCCCCCGGGCGAGGTCCGCCCGACTTATACTGCAGTGATAATGGCGGGCTGCTCTGGATGAGGGCGATTTCCTCTCTTGAATCGCCGATATGTGGACTAATGTTAGCGATCAAGGCGGTAAAATACCGCAAATGGACCTGCGTGCTGGCGTCTCCGGCGCGCATCGCATTGCTGCCCATTGAAAAAAGCACTTCGACAATTTCAATGATGATGAAACGCTTAGGTCGTGCCCGCAAGGGCTGTCTCACGACCGGGGAACGGCCATGGATCATCTCGTCACGTCGCGCAGGCTCTTCAACGGCCTCCTTCTCGGCACCGCGTTCGGCGCCCTCCTTCCCGCGTCGCAGGCCCTCGCCAACCCGCAGCCCGGCGGGACGCTGACCATCACCACGACCCCCGAGCCGGCGATCATCACCAACGCCCTGAGCTCGGCGCCGACGACCGCCGAACTCGCGACGAAGATCTTCGACGGTCTGCTGGAATATGATCTCGAGCTGAAGCCGAAGCCCTCCCTCGCCGAGAGCTGGACGATCAGCCCCGACGGCAAGACCATCACCTTCAAGCTGCGCCAGGGCGTCACCTGGCACGACGGCAAGCCCTTCACCTCGGCGGACGTGCAGTTCGCGCTGATGGAGGTGGTCAAGAAGTTCCACCCGCGCGGCCAGGGCAATCTCGGCCCGGTCCAGTCCATCGACACGCCGGACGCGCACACGGCCGTGTTCAACCTCGCCCATCCCTATCCGCCGCTGATGATGGGCCTGTCGAGCCTCGAATCCCCCATCGTGCCGCGGCACATCTACGAGGGCACCGACTTCCGCAACAATCCCGCGGTGAACGCCCCGATCGGCACCGGCCCCTTCAAATTCGCCCGCTGGGAGAAGGGCAACTTCATCCAGCTCGACAAGAACGAGAACTACTGGCGCCCCGGCCGCCCCTATCTCGACCGCCTGATCGTCCGCTTCATCGCTGACTCGGCCACCCGTGCCGCCGGAATCGAGCGCGGCGAGATCGACGTCGCGACCTTCGGCACCATCAATCCGGTCGAGATGCGCCGTCTGGAGACGTTGCCGCACCTCGCCATCGCCAAGGGCGGCTACGAGGCGATCGCCCCGGTCATGATGCTGGAGCTGAACGTCCAGAAGCCGCCCTTCGACGACAAGCGCGTGCGCCTCGCCGTCGCCTACGCCCTCGACCGGACCTTCATCACCCGCGCGATCTGGCACGGCTTCGGCAAGCCGGCGGTCGGCCCCATCTCGTCCTTCATGAAGGGCAACGGCGCCTTCACCGACCAGAACATCCTGCGCTTCGACGTGCGCGACCGCCTGGAGATCGCCAACCGCCTCCTCGACGAGGCGGGCCTGAAGCGCGGCGCCAACGGCATGCGCGTCAAGATCTTCCACGATCCCGCTCCGTTCGGCGAGGACTGGCGGCGCATGGGCGAGTACATCAAGCAGGCCCTCGCCCGGGTCGGCATCGACGTGGAACTGCGCAACCGGGATTACCCGTCCTTCGTGCGGCTCGTCCACAACGAGTACGACTTCAACATGACCTCGACCTGGTCGATCGGCATGGCCGACCCGACGCTCGGCGTGCAGCGCCAGACCTGGTCCAAGACCATCAACCGCGCGGTGCCCTTCGGCAACGTCTCGCAGTACTCCAACCCGGAGGTCGACAAGCTCTGGGAAGCGGCGCAGACCGAGATCGATCCGGCCAAGCGCAACCAGATCTTCCACAAGCTGCAGGAGCTTCTGGTGGCCGACAGCCCCATCATCTGGCTGATGGAGATGGATCTGGTCGCGGTGCAGAACAAGCGCGTCAAGGACCTGATCACCTCGCCGCTCGGCCTGCGCGGCGGGCTCTATGAGACGTGGATCCAGCGCTGACGCTGACAGGATGCGGGAGCCGGCCGTTCTGGCCGGCTCCCGCCCGTTCTCCCAGAGGTTCAAGGCATGTGGTTCGCTCGTGGCAGATACATTCTCGAACGGCTGGTTCGAGGTCTGCCGATCATCCTCGCCATCGTCGTGGTCAACTTCTTCCTGATCCGGCTCGCCCCGGGTGACGCCGCGCAGGTGATCGCGGGCGAGGCGGGCGCCGCGAGCGAGGAGTACATGGCCCAGATCCGCCGCCAGTTCGGCCTCGATCAGCCGCTCTACATCCAGTTCCTCAGCTACATGAAGAACATCGTCACCTTCGACCTCGGCTATTCGTTCCGCCATGGCCGCGAGGTGTCGTCGCTCATCTTCGACAGGCTGGGCGCCACCGCCATCCTCATGGGTGCGGCGATGGTGATCTCGGTCACGCTGGGGACGCTGCTGGGCGCCATCGCAGCCATGCGGGACCGCACCATCGTCAGCCATATCATCGTGATCTTCGCGGTCGTGTCCTATGCCACGCCGCTGTTCTGGGTCGGCCTGATGCTGATCATCGTCTTCGCCATCCAGCTCGGCTGGTTCCCTACGAGCGGCATCATCACGGTCGGCGCCGACTACACGGGGCTGCGCGCCGTCATCGACGTGCTGCACCATCTCGTCCTGCCGGCCGTCGCGCTCTCGTGTTTCTACATGGCGCTCTATGCCCGCCTGATGCGCTCATCCATGCTGGAGACGCTCGGCCAGGACTATATCCGCACGGCGCGGGCCAAGGGCCTCGGCGACCGGAGCATCCTCGTCGTCCACGCCCTGCGCAATGCGGTGCTGCCGGTGCTGACCATGGCCGGCGTCCAGGTCTCCGGCATGCTCGGAGGCTCGGTGATCGTGGAATCCGTCTTCGGATGGCCGGGCCTCGGCCTGCTGGCGTTCGAATCCCTGTTCGCCCGCGACATCAACCTGCTTCTCGGGATCTTCTTCCTGTCCTCGATCCTGGTCGTCGTCACCAACGCGGTCGTCGACGTGATCTACACCATCGTCGATCCGCGCATCGCCTTGAACACGGGGCGCACCAATGGCTAATGCCTTCGCCCAGCAGCGCAGCGTCCTGCGCCGTGTCGCCTCCAACCCCTCCGGCGCCATCGGCCTGACGCTGCTCGCCTGCATCGTCCTCATGGCGCTCGCCGCGCCCTGGCTCTATCCCGACGGGCCCTTCGAGATGGTGGGCATGCCCTTCAGCCCGCCGCTCGGCGAGTATCTGCTCGGAACCGACATGCTGGGCCGCGACATCGCCGCCGGCATCGCCTACGGCGCCCGCATCTCGCTGCTGGTCGGTGGCGTCGCGACGCTGTTCATCGTGGTGCTCGGCACCCTGGTCGGCGGGCTCGCGGGCTATTACGGGGGCCGCATCGATTCCGCCGTCATGCGCGTCACCGAGTTCTTCCAGACCATCCCCACCTTCATCGGTGCCATCGTCATCGTCGCCATTCTCGGCGCGACGCTGCCGAACGTGATCGGTGCCATCGCCATCGTATCGTGGGCGCCTCTCGCGCGCCTCGTCCGGGCCGAGGTGATCAGCGTCAAGAGCCGCGAGTTCGTCGCTGCCAGCGTCGCCATCGGCCTCAGCGACCTGCGCATCATGCTGGTGCAGATCCTGCCGAACGTGCTGTCGACCATCGTCGTCGCCGGCTCGCTGATGGTGGCGACCTCCATCCTCTTCGAATCCGGCCTGTCCTTCCTCGGCCTCGGCGATCCCAACATCATGACCTGGGGCTTCATGATCGGCGCCGGCCGGTCGGCCATCCGCACGGCCTGGTGGATGGTGACGTTGCCGGGCCTCGCCGTGCTGCTGACGGTGCTCGCCATCAACCTGCTCGGCGATGCGCTGAACGAGGCCCTGAACCCGCGCCTCGACCGCTGATCCCCGCCGCGGGCGGGACATCCGCCCGGCCCCTCATCCCGCATCGCGAGATACCCCTGAAAGGAAAGACGATGAAATACCTCACCGCCCGGGTCCGGCCCGAGAAGGTCTATCTGGGCTATGACGACGACAACCAGATCGTCACCGCGAAGATGCCGAACACCGAGTTCGTCGAGAAGGTCATCCGCATCGACCGCATCCTCTCCTTCACGGAAACCTATATCTTCATCGAATGCCCCCACGAGACGGTGCAGACCTGGGAATACGAGGGCAGCCTCGAGGACATGAAGACTCGCCTGCGCAGCGCGGGCATGCTGATCGACTGATCGACCCGCGGAGGGCGCACCCCCGCGCCTTCCGCACACCCTTCGCCGATCCGGGCGCTGCGCCCGAAACCCGCGAGCTCACCGATGGACAGCGCCAGCCCGACGATGACCGTGACCACCGTCGTCAACGGACGGTCCGTGACGGTCACGGCCGACATCCGCCGCACGCTCCTCGACCTGCTGCGCGAGGACCTCCTCCTGACGGGCACGAAGAAGGGGTGCGACCACGGTCAGTGCGGCGCCTGCACGGTGCTCGTCGACGGCCGACGCATCCTCTCCTGTCTCACCCTGGCGGCTACGGCCGAGGGCCGCACCGTGCTGACGATCGAAGGTGTCGGCGCGCCCGGGGCCCTGCATCCCCTCCAGGAGGCCTTCATCCGCCACGACGCGTTGCAATGCGGCTTCTGCACCCCCGGCCAGATCATGTCCGCGCTGGAGGTGATCGCCGATCCCGCAGTGACCACGCGCGAGGACATCCGCGAGCAGATGAGCGGCAATCTCTGCCGCTGCGGCGCCCATCACGGCATCGTCGAGGCGATCATGGACGTGAAGGCCCAGCTGGGCGCGAGGGATCATGCGCCCGTTTGAGTTCCACCGCGCCACCTCGCTGGATGAGGCGCTGGCGCTGCTCGCCCGTCCGGAAGCGCGCGCGCTCGCCGGCGGCACAACCCTCGTCGACCTGATGAAGCTCGGCGTGGAGGCACCGGGCCTCGTCGTCGATATCGGCAGGCTGCCCCTCGACGGCATCGCGCCGGAGGCGGAAAGCCTGCGCATCGGCGCCCTGGTCAGCAACAGCGCCGTGGCGCGTCATCCCGCCGTGCAGGCCGAGTTTCCGGCTCTCGCGGAGGCCATTCTCTCCGGCGCGTCCGGCCAGATCCGCAACGCCGCCTCCATGGCCGGCAATCTCATGCAGCGCACGCGCTGCCCTTACTTCCGCTCTCACGACTGGGCCTGCAACAAGCGCGAGCCCGGCAGCGGCTGTCCGGCCCTCGCGGGCGCCGATTCCCACCATGCCGTCCTCGGGACGAGCGACCACTGTATCGCCGTCCATCCGTCCGACGCCGCCGTGGCCTTGCTGGCCCTCGATGCCGCGGTGGCGATCACCGGGGGCGATGGCGTACGGGAAGTTCCCATCGGCGATTTCTACCGTCTGCCGGGCGATACCCCGGAGATCGAGACGGAGCTTCGGCCGGGCGAGCTCATCACCCAGATCGTCGTGCCGCGCACGGCGCTGGCGGCGCAGTCGGGCTATCTGAAGCTGCGCGGGCGCGCGTCCTACGAATTCGCCAGCGCCTCCGTCGCCGCGGCTTTCCGGCTGGAGGAGGGGCGTGTCGTCGAAATCGCACTCGCCCTCGGCGGCCTCGGCACCGTGCCCTGGCGCGACCCTGCCGCGGAAGCGCTGCTCGTCGGCCACCCTCTCGACGCCGCACGCGTCGACCGCTTCTGCGATGCGCTCCTCGCCTCCGCGCGCCCATCCGCCGGCAACCGCTACAAGCTCGACCTCGCCCGCGGGGCGATCCACCGCATGCTGACCCGGAGCCTGCCATGCTGACGGCCATCGGCACGCCGCGCCCGCGCATCGACGGTGTCGACAAGGTCACGGGGCGGGCGGCCTACGCCGCCGACCGGAGGCCGGAGGGCCTCCTCTATGCCCTCGCCGTGCGCAGCCCCGTCGCCTGCGGGACGATCACCGCCCTCGATCGTTCCGTGGCCGAGGCCATTCCGGGGGTGGTGGCCGTCTATACCCACGAGAACGCGGCCGGGCTCCTCGACTGGCGGCCGCGACCGGCGGTCCTGGCGCTCGGCGGCGAGGCCCTGGGGCGGACCGCCCTCGCAGGCGCGGAGCCCGAGCCTCCGCCGCCCTACTGGCCGCTCGGCGGGCCTGAGGTCGTCTTCGCCGGTCAGTGGATCGCCATCGTCGTCGCCACGTCGCTCGAAGCGGCGCGCGAGGCGACGCTGGCCGTGCGGCCGCGGATCCTGAGGACCCCGTCCTCGGTGCAACCGGCCGTCGGCGACCCGTTTCTCGCGCCTGGCTTCTTCTTCGCGGCGGACATGCAGGTGCGCCGCGGCTCATGGCCGGAGGCGCCGGAGGTGGTTCTCTCCACGACCTTCCACACGCCGATGCAGCTCCATCACCCCATGGAGCCTTCGGCCACCGTCGCCATCTGGCGCGGCGATACCGTGGCCGTCCACGATTCGACCCAAGGCGCCGTTGCCGCGCGCGACTACATCGCCGCGTCCCTCGACATCGCGCCCGAGCGGGTTCGTGTCGACGCCGCCTATGTGGGCGGCGGCTTCGGCGGCAAGAACCAGATGTGGCCGCACCAGGCGCTGGCGGCTCACATCGCCCGCCACCTCGGCCACCCGGTCCGCCTGCAGCTGACGCGCGCCGACATGGCGGTGGCGTCGGGTCACCGATCCGGGACGGAGCAGGTCGTGGACCTGGCGAGCGACGGCGAGGGCCATCTGGAGGGCCTGCGTCACGCCTCCTTCGTGCCGACCTCGCTGCGCGGCAATTTCTTCGAGCCCTGCGGCCTCAACACGCTGCTGCTCTACGACACTCCGGCGCTGGAGGTGACCCACGCCGTCGCGCGCAAGGCCATCGCCAGCCCGACGCCGTTCCGTGCGCCGGGGGAGACGCCCGGCTCCTTCGCCGTGGAGAGCGCGCTGGACGAGCTGGCGTTCGACCTCGGCATCAATCCCCTGGAGCTGCGCCGCCGGAACTTCGCCGCGCGCGACCCCTACCACCAGCGCGACTGGTCCTCGAACCAGCTCCTCGCCTGCTATGCCCGCGGGGCCGAGGCCTTCGGCTGGCCGGAGCAGATGCCGCCACCCCGGACCCTGCGCGACGGCGATGCCCTCGTCGGCTTCGGGATGGCGACCACAGCCTATCCGGCCCCGGCCTTGCCCGCGACGGTGCGGCTGCGGCTGCAAGCCGAAGGGTCGCTGGTCGTGGAAACCTCGGCCACCGACATCGGCACGGGCATGCGAACCATCCTCGCCCAGACCGTGGCCGATCGCTTCGGCCATGCCTTCGACGACATTGCGGTGCGGCTCGGGGATTCAAGCCTGCCGGACGCCCCCACCGCCGGACGCTCGAAATCGACCGCGAGCCTGCTGCCGGCGGCAGCGGCCGCCTGTGCCGTCCTGCGTGACAAGCTGGCCGATCTTGCCGCGGGTCATGGGCTGCCGGCCGCCTCCAACCGATCGCCCGTTGCCGTCCTTCAGGCGGCAGGGCTCGCCGAACTCGTGGCCGAGGGGCGATCCGCGGGGATGACCGACAAGGCCAAGGACCGCAGCTACTATTCCTTCGGCGCCCATTTCGTCGAACTGCGCGTCGATGAGAGGCTCGGCCGGCTCAGGGTTTCGCGCGTCGTCAGCGCGCTGGATTGCGGCCGGATCATCAACCCGACGACCGCCACCAGCCAGATCAGGGGCGGCATCATCTTCGGCCTCGGCATGGCCCTCATGGAGGGCGCCGCGTTCCATCCGGTCGACCACCGGATCATCGGCGACAACCTGGCCGACTATCCCGTGCCGGTGCACGCGGACATCCCGCCGATCGAGGTGATCTTCGTCGAAAATGCGGATACCGCGTTCAACGAGTTCGGCGCCCGAGGCCTCGGCGAGATCGGTGTGCCGGGCCTGGCGGCCGCGGTCGCCAATGCCGTGTTTCACGCGACCGGACGGCGCTTCCGTGACCTGCCGATCACGCCGGCGAAGATCGTCTCTCTCTAGCCGGCGCCTCGCAGCCTTTCAGGCCGCCCGCCGCTCCGGCCGCTTCAGCCCCAACTGGTCCCTGAGCATCGGGCCCTCATAGGCCCTTCGGAACAGGCCGCGCTCCTGGAGGATCGGGATCACGAGGTCGACGAAGTCGGTGAAGCCCTCGTGGAAATAGGGCGGCATGACGTTGAAACCGTCGGCCGCCCGTTCCTCGAACCATTGCTGCAGCGTATCGGCAATGCTCTCCGCCGAGCCGCACAGCACCCAATGGCCCCGCGCGGCGGCGGTGAGATTGTAGAGATCGCGCAGCGTCATGTTCTCGCGCCGGGCCTTGGCCAGCATGACGCGCGCGAAGCTGTGGTAGCTGTCGGGCAGGGCGAGGTCCGGGACGGGACCGTCGAGATCAAAGGCGGACATGTCCTGGCCGAATCGGTCGGACAGAATGCTTAAGGCATTGCCGTCATTGACGAAGCTCTGCAGCACAGCCAGCTTGTCGAAGGCCTCCTTGGTGGTGCGCCCGACGATCGGCATCACCCCCGGCAGCACGGTCACCTCATCGGCGCTGCGACCCAGCGCCGGAAGGCGGTCCTTGAGCGACCGGTAGCCCTCCTTCGCCTCGTCGATATCCTGCACGACGGAGAACACGACGTCCGCCGTGCGCGCGGCCAGCGCCTGGCCCGCCTCCGATCCGCCGGCTTGCAGGATGACCGGCCGGCCCTGCGGGCTGCGGCCGATGTTGAGCGGGCCCTTGACCTTGAAGAACGTCCCCTCATGGTCGATGGACCGGAGCTTCGACGGATCGAGGTAGACGCCGCTCGCGCGATCCGCCACCAGGGCGTCATCGGCCCAGCCGTCCCAGAGCCCGGTGACCACGTCGAGAAACTCCGACGCCATCTCGTAGCGGCGGGCGTGGTTGGGGTGGGTGGTGCCGAAATTGGCGGCGGTGGTCGGGTTGGCCGTGGTCACCGCGTTCCAGGCGGCGCGGCCGCCGCTGATGTGGTCGAGCGAGGCGAAGGCGCGGGCGACGGTGAAGGGGTCGCTGTACGTCGTGGAGACCGTGGCGCCGAGGCCGATGTGCCGCGTGCTGGTGGCGAGTGCCGCCAGCATCGTCAAGGGCTCCAGCCGCAGCGTGTAGGAGGGGTGGGCGTCCGGGTCGGCATAGAGATTGTCGCCCATGAAGATCATGTCGAACAGCCCGCGCTCGGCGGTGCGCCCGATCTCCCGGATCGCGGCGAAATCCTGGAAGCTGTCGACCGCCCCAGGGTAGCGCCAGCCGGCGGCATGGCTGCCGGTGCCGAGAATGAACAGGCCGAGATGCATCTGCCGGGGCATGGGCTACTTCCAGAACAGGATCTTGCGTTCGGCGAGGCCGACCAGCCCGAAGAACAGGAGGCTGGCTGCGGATGCCACGAAGATCGCCGACCAGACCTGGACGAAGTCGATCTTCAGCACGGCCTGGAAGATCACCCAGCCGATGCCGCCATAGGCGCCGAGCATTTCCGTGACGATGGCGACGATGACGCTGCGCACCGTCGCCACCCGCATGCCCGACAGCATCAGGGGCAGGGCCGTCGGCAGCCGCAGCCGCCAGAGGATGCCGACGCGGCCGGCGCCGAAGCTGCGCATCAGATCGACGGAGCGGCGGTCGACGCGGTCGAGGCCGGCAAGGGTGGAGAGGAACACGGTGAAGCTCACCGCCATCGCCACCATGACGATCTTGGAGGCGATGCCCATGCCGAACCACAGCAGGATCAGCGGTGAATAGGCGACCACCGGCACGGAGTTGACCGCCGTCGCCAGCGGCAACAGCACCATGCGGGTGACGGGGATCATGGTGATGAAGACGGCGAGCCCGATGCCGATGAGGCAGCCGAGGACATAGCCGATCACCGCCTCGGCAAGCGTATAGGTGGCGGCCTCCGCCAGCAGCGAGCGCGAGGTCCAGATGCTCCAGATGATTTCGCTCACCGCCGGCAGGACGTAGGAGGGCAGTGCCAGCCCACGGGCGAGCCCCTCCCAGGCGAGGATCAGGATGAGGCCGCCGAGCAGCCCGCGCTGCACGGCGAGCGAGGAGGAGGTGCCGGGCGTCACTGCTCCGCCCCCCAGAACACCAGCCGCCGCTCGGCGGCCGCCACCACGGCATAGAAGCCGGTGCCGAGCAGCGCCGAGACCAGCAGCGTCGCCCAGATGGACACGACGTTCTCGTTGTACATGGCCTGCAGCAGCAGCACGCCGAGGCCGGTGGTGTCGCCGAACCATTCGCCGACGATGGCGCCGACCAGGCTCAGGGACGAGGCGAGCCTCAGCGCCACGAAGATGTGGGGCAGGGCGGTCGGAAACTGCAGGCGCGCCAGCAACTGCCAGCGGCTGGCGCCGAAGCTGCGCATCAGCGCCACCTGCTGGCGGTCGACCGATTCAAGCCCGAGCAGCGTGTTCACGGCGACGGGGAAGAAGGTGAGGTAGAAGGCGATCACCGCCTTGGCGAGCAGCGTGTTGCCGAACCACAGCACCACCAGCGCACCGAAGGCGATGACCGGAATGGTCTGAGACACGATGAAGATCGGGAACACCATCTCGCGCAGCGCCCGCACGCGGAAGAAGACGATGCCCATGGCGATGCCGAAGGCGCCGCCGGCGACGAAGCCGATCAGCGTCTCCGCCAGCGTGCGCAGGAATCCGTCGACATAGGGTTTCGGCGTCGTGGCGATCGCCTGCAGGATGGTGCTGAGCTTCGGCAGGTAGTGCGGCCTGATGCCGAACAGCAGGACCGAGCCTTCCCAGACCAGGGCTGCGATGGCGAGCCCGAGCACGAGCCGGCCCAATCCACCGGCGCGCGCCATCCATTGGGCCCTGGCGGCCGAGCCCGCCTTCGGGGCGGCCATGGTCGCCTGCAAGGTCACAGGCGCCGGTCCGCCAGGGGCAGGCCGGAGAGGAAGTCGCCGACATAGGCCGCCGCCAGATCGAGCGGACGCGAGATCACCTTGTTGGCCAGGAAGAAGTCGTGGGCGGTCTTGATCGACACGGGATCGATCCAGAACAGGCCGTTCTCGGCGGCCTTGCCGGCGGTCATCAGCCGCTTCACCTCCGTCAGCATGAAGTCCTGATGGGCGCGGTCGAGGGTCGCCGCCACGGCCATGACGGAATCGACGCCGGCCTTGGGATCGGCGAAGGCCTCCTTCCAGCCCTTGATCGAGGCGCGCAGGAAGCCCTTGACCAGTTCCGGCTTCTCCTTGGCGAAGGTCTCCGAGGTGATCAGCGTGTCGCGCGGGAAGGTGATGCCGTAGTCCTCGGCCACGAAGGTGCGCAGGTTGTCCTTCGGCATGCGCGCCATGATCGTGTAGAGCTCGTTGTAATAGGTGGCGGTGACCACATCGACCGAGCCGTCGACGAAAGGCGTCACCGAGACCTGCTGCGGCTGGATCTTCACCTCCTCCGGCTTCACGCCCTCCTTCACCAGCATGCCGTTGAGCACGTGGTTGGCGCCGGTGAACCAGGTCGTCACGGTGCGGCCCTTGAAGTCCTGGATGGTCTTCACCGGCCCGTCCTTGCGGGCGACGAAGACGAAGGGCGTGACCTGATGGGAAACGCCGATGCAGACGATGGGCAGCGCCTTGTCGCGCGCGGCGAAGACGCTGTCGGTGCCGCCGGAGAGGCCGAACGTGTCGGCGCCGGTGGCGACCAGGTTTTCGGCGAGAAGGTTGGGGCCGCCCGGATTGATGGTGAGGTCGAGGCCCTCGGCCCGGTAATAGCCCTTGGCGACCGCGAGGTAGAAGCCGGCGAACTGTGCCTGGGGCAGCCACTTCAGCCGAAGGGTGGCCTTGGTCAGGGTCTGGGCGGAGGCTGGCATGCTGCCGGTCAGCGAGCCGGCGGCAGCTGCAGCGACAGAGGCGATGGCTTGGCGGCGATTCAGCATGGACTGTCTCCTGGCAGGTGGATCAGGTGCGATAGGATGAATCGGTGCGGTCGAGCTGGCGCATCAGCGCCGGCCATTCCCGTTCGCCGGGAACGAGGATGTCGCCCTGCAAGTCCCAGAACTGGCTGGCGGCCTTCTCGCAGACGTCCGGTGGCGGGATGACCAGGGCGGCGCCCGCGGCGGCTGCGGCCTGCATGGCAAGCTGGATGCGGGCGGCGCGCTCGAAGTAGTAGAGCAGCATGAAGGCTTCGCCCGGCGTGCGGCCGACGGTGAGAATGCCGTGGTTGCGCATCAGCATGACCTTGTGGGGCCCGAGGTCGCGCACCAGCCGTTCCTGCTCATCGAGGTCGATCGCCACGCCCTCGTAATCGTGGAAGGCCTGGCGGTTGTAGAAGCGCATGGCGAACTGGCTCAGCGGCAGCAGACCCTGCTCCTGGCCAGAGACCGCGACGCTCGCATCGGAATGGGTGTGGGCGACGCAGGCCGCGTCATGGCTCGTCTTGTGGATCGCGGCGTGGATGACGAAGGCCGCGACATTGACGCTGTAGGGCGTCTCGCTCAGCGTCTCGCCCCTGATGTTGATCTTGACCAGGCTGGACGCGGTGACCTCGTCGAACAAGAGGCCGTAGGGGTTGATCAGGAACTGGTCGTCATGGCCGGGCACGCGGGCCGAGATGTGGTTGTAGATGAGATCGTCCATGCCGAATTTGGCGACCAGGCGGTAGCTCGCCGCGAGCTTCACGCGGGCATCCCACTCGGCCGGGTCCATGCCTGCGGGCGGCTGTGCGGAGGGATCGGCGGCGTTCACTGCGACACCTTGGGGGCTTCGGCCGAGCGGAACGACTTCATGCTCTCCTCCTCGATGGTTTCGAGCAGCGTGCGCTTGAGGCGGATGAACTCCGGCGAGGTCACCACATCGGGCCGGCGCGGCCGCGGCAGGTCGATCGCCTGCTCGAGCTTCACGGCGCCGGGACGGGCGGTCATCACCAGCACGCGGTCGCCGAGGAAGATCGCCTCGTCGACGTCGTGGGTGATGAACAGGATGGTGCGGCGATACTTCTGCCAGACGTCGAGCAGCCAGCGCTGCATCATCGCGCGGGTCAGTGCGTCGAGCGCGCCGAAGGGCTCGTCGAGCAGCATCAGGTCACGCTCGAACAGGAAGGTGCGCATCAGCGCCACGCGCTGGCGCATGCCGCCCGAGAGCTGGTGGGGATATTGGGTCTCGAACCCGGCGAGGCCGAATTCGGGCAGCATGCGCAGCGCCCTGGCGCGGGCCTCCTTGCGGGGCGCGCCCTCCACCTCCAGCGCCAGGATGGCGTTGTCGACGACATTGCGCCACGGCAACAGCAGGTCGCGCTGCGGCATGAACGAGACGCGGCCGAGCAGCTCGGCGGCGTGACAGCTCTGCCCCTCGAAGCGCAGGATGCCTCCGGCGTCCGGCTCCTCCAGCCCGGCGACGATGTTGAACAGCGTGCTCTTGCCGCAGCCGCTGGGGCCGACCACGGTGACGAACTCGCCCGGCGCCACCGACAGCTCGAGGCCGGAGAGCGCCGTGGTGCCGCCGAAGGTCTTCGAGATCGCGCGCATGGCCAGAAGGGGCGCCACCGGCGCCGGCTGAGGGGCGACGGCTGCCGTCTGCCCTGCAGTCAGTGGCGCAACGGCAGAGCCGGTCCCGTCGTCTCGCTCCAAGGCCTGCACCGGCAAGTCCCTCACACTTGTATAACGGGGATGCTCCTCCGCGTGCCAGCGGTCGCAGCCCATGAGGGTCTAGCAACTCATGTGCCAGCGCGGATTTCCGCGGTCTGGCGCGCAGAATGGGCTGGACCGCGGCCGGTGAAGAGGCCAACTTGGCGGAGATCTGCCGCTTCCGTGCAAGTGCCGGGGACAGGATCATGTCAATGTTGTATACGTAAGACGTCGATCGAGATGCATGACCATGGAAACCGTTGCGCAAAAAGGCAGCAGGCGCGTTAAGAACAGGCAGCGGACGGCGCCCGCCGCTCCCACGCTGACGCTCGCCGAGATCATGCGGCAGCGCCTGGAGGAGGCGATTTCCGCCGGCCGACTGGAGCCCGGCAGCCGGCTGGACGAGCAGGAGATCGCGCTGCGCTTCGGCGTCTCGCGGACCCCGGTGCGCGAGGCCTTCCGCCTGCTGGCGGCCAACAACCTGGTGGAGCTGCGTGGCCGCCAGGGCGCCACGGTTCGGGCCATCAGCCCCCATGCCCTGGTCGAGATGTTCCAGGTCATGGCGGAGCTCGAGGGCCTGTGCGCCCGGCTCGCGGCGCGCCGCGTCACCGCCTCCTGGTCAGCGAAGATCAATGAGATTCACGAACGGCTTGTGGCCAGTTCCTCGGGCGGCGACATCGACCACTTCTACGACATCAACCAGGAGTTCCACGAGGCGATCTACGAGGCCTCGCGCAATGCCTTCCTGGCCGACCAGACCCGGCGCCTGCGCAACCAGGTCGCCGCCTATCGCCGCCGCGTGACCCGGATGCCCAACCGCATCGCGGACACGCTGCGCGAGCATGAGGAGATCATCCAGGCGATCCTCGCCCATGACCAGGAGCGGGCCCATCGCGCCATGCGAGACCACGTCAATCTGCTCGGCGACAATCTGCTGGACTTCCTGGCCGCCTTCGGCTGATCCGGCTTGGTATGCAATTTGCTATCGATTGCATATCCATTTGCATCGGAGCCTGGGCGTGGACCTCAATCTCAAGAACAAGACGGCGCTGATCACCGGCGCATCCAAGGGCATAGGCCTGGCCATCGCCGACGTGTTCGCGTCAGAGGGCTGTCATGTCCATCTGGCGGCCCGCAATCGCGACGCCATGGTGGAGGCCAAGAGCCGCATCGAGGCCGCCCATGGCGTCAAGGTGACGATCCATGCCCTGGATCTCTCGACGACCCCGGCCATGGAAAAACTGGCGGCGGACGTCGGTGACGTCGACATCCTGGTGAACAATGCCGGCGACATCCCGGCGGGGTCCCTGGATATTCTCGACGACGCCGCCTGGCGCCGCGGCTTCGACCTGAAGGTCTTCGGCTACATCACCCTGTCGCGCCTCTACTATCCGCGCATGCGCGGCAAGGACGGCGTCATCGTCAACGTCATCGGCAATTCCGGCGAGAACTGGGACGCGAGCTACATCGCCGGGTCCACCGGCAATGCCGCCCTGATGTCCTTCACCAAGGCTCTGGGCGGCGCGAGCCTCAATCACGGGGTGCGCGTGGTCGCGGTCAATCCCGGCCCGGTCGCCACCGACCGCATGGTCAAGATCATGAAGCGCAAGTCGATCGACATGCTCGGCGACGAGGCGCGCTGGCAGGAACTGTTCGACAAATATCCGGGCAAGCGTCCCGCCACATCGGAAGAGGTGGCCGACCTCGTCGCCTTCCTGGCCTCGCCGCGCTCCGGCTACACCACCGGCACGGTTGTCACCATCGACGGCGGCATCGCCTCGCGCGGCTCGGTGATCTGAGGCCGATGATGTCACAGGCCCTGCTGCGCAATCGCTATTTCGACGAACTCTCGGCGACGCCCGGCCTCTTCTGGCTCGGTCAGAACACGAACCACATCGACAGTCACCCGGCGGTTCGCGAGGCCATGATCCGCTCGATCGAGGCCGGTGAGTTCAACGCCTATGCCCCGCCGCTGGGCTTCGAGGCGCTGCGCGCCGCCATCGTCGCCGATCTCGGCACGCCCGGTGCCGAGGCGCTGGTAACCGAAGGCGGCGTCAATGCGCTGGCGATGGTGTGCCGGGCCCGCTGCAAGCCGGGCACGACGCTGGTGACCACCGACCCCACGTGGAAATGGCCCTGCCTGTTCGCCCGGCAGCAGGGTGCCGAGGTCATCGAAATCCCGATCTACGATGCCGCCTGCGGCTACCGCCTGACGGCCGAGGCCCTGCGCGCCCACGTCGACGAGCGGACCGCCATCATCTACGTGGTCGATCCCAACAACCCGCTGGGTATCCGTTACACTGCCGACGAGATCGCGGCTTTCGCGGCCATCGCCAGGGATTGCGGCGCGCTCCTGGTGCATGACTGCACCTATCGCGACTTCGCCGATGGCCACATGCCGGCGCTGCATGCCGCGCCCGAGGGTGCCGTCGTCACACTGAGCTTCTCCAAATGGCTGGGCCTCGCCGGCCTGCGCATCGGCGCGCTGGTGGCCTCGCCCACCTTGTTCGAGGAGTTCGCCGGAACCTCCCCGAGCGTCCTCGGCGCCAGCGTCGTCGCCCAGCGCGCGGCGATGGCGGGTCTATCGGTCAAGCCGGAATGGATGACCACAGTCCGCGGCATCGATCGGGCCAACAAGGCGATGATCCACGAGGCATCGAGCGCGATCGATGGGCTGTCGCTGCCGGTCTATCCCTCGCACGGCAATTTCCTGGTGCTGGAAACCATCGATGCCGGCGTGAAGCCCGAGGCCTTGGTCGAATGCTATCGCCGCCAGGGCATCATGATCCGCCAGGGCACCTATCACACGCAGCGCTTCGGCGACCGTTTCGTGAAGGTCAGCACCTCCGTGCCGCCGGCCTGGGTCGAGAAGTTCTGCACGCTGCTGCCGCAGATGGTCGTTGAGGCGCGGACCCTCAACGACCTGCCGGCACAGTTCTAACGGGAAAGGCCGAAGCCATGGCGATCACCACCAAGGACGGCCTCACGCTGCATGTCGAGGAGGCCGGCAGCGGCACGCCGATCCTGTTCATCCACGAGTTCGGCGGCAACCATCTGAGCTGGGAGCCGCAGCTCAATTACTTTGCGCGGCGCCATCGCTGCATCACCTATGCCGCGCGCGGCTATCCGCCCTCGGATGTGCCGACCGATGTCGCCGCCTACTCCCAAGCCAATGCCGCGGACGACGCGGTCGCCGTTCTCGACGGTCTCGGCATCGACAAGGCGCACATCGTCGGGCTGTCGATGGGGGGCTTCTGCACCGTCCATTTTGGGCTTCGCACGCCCGAGCGCGCCCTGTCGCTGACGGTGGCGGGTGCCGGCTACGGCTGCGAAAAGCAGTTCGAGGACTACTTCCGCGGCGTATCCCTCGAGGTCGCCGACAATTTCCAGCGGCTCGGCGCGCGCGAATTCGCCAAGATCTATGCGCTCGGCGCCAGCCGCGTGCAGTTCCAGAACAAGGACCCGCGCGGCTGGCAGGCCTTTGCCGAGCGTCTCGCCACCCACTCCGACATCGGCGCCTCCAACACCATGCGCGGCGTGCAGGCGCGCCGGCCCTCCTTCTACGATCTGGAGGATGAGCTGAAGCGCATGGACGTGCCGACGCTGGTGGTGGTGGGCGACGAGGACGACCATTGCCTGCAGCCGGGCATCTTCCTGAAAAAGACCATTCCCGCCTGCGGCCTGTCGGTCTTCCCCAAGACCGGCCACACGCTGAACCTGGAGGAGCCCGCCGCCTTCAACGCGCTGCTCGCCGAGTTCATCGCCCAGGTAGAGGCCGGCGCCTGGCTGAAGCGCGACCCGCGCGCCGATGCCGCCCAGGTCATGCGGACCAAGTAGCCGATGCCGTCCACGCTCATCGATGCCGACCGGCTGTGGTCCCGCCTCATGGCGCTCGCCGCCATCGGCGCCACGCCGGCAGGCGGCGTCAACCGCCAGGCCCTCAGCGACGGCGAGATCGAGGCCTGGCGGCTGATCATCGGTTGGGCCGGAGACGCGGGGCTGGAGCCGGCCACGGACACCGCCGGCAACCTGTTCCTGACACTCGCCGGCCGCGACCGTTCGCTGCCGCCGCTCATGCTCGGCAGCCATGTCGACAGCCAGCCGACCGGCGGCAAGTTCGATGGTGCGGCGGGTGTGCTGGCGGCGCTCGAGGCTGTCGTCCAACTCGGCGGCAACGGCATCGTGCCGCCGCGCGACGTCACAGTGGTCGCCTGGATGAACGAAGAGGGCAGCCGCTTCGCGCCCGGCATGATGGGCTCGGAGGCCTTTACCGGTGAGCGCAGCCTCGCGGCCATCCGCGCGGTCCGGGATGCGCAGGGCATCAGCGTCGGCGAAGCGCTCGACCGGCTGCATGCGGCCTTTCCCGAGATCGCCCTGAAACCCCTGGGTTTTCCCGTCGCCGCCTATCTTGAAATGCATATCGAGCAGGGGCCGGTGCTGGAGGCGACGGGCCGGGTCATCGGCGTGGTCACGGGCATCCAGGGCAAGAAGACCTTCGAGGTCACGGTCTCCGGCGCCGAGGGCCATGCCGGCACGCTGGACATGGCCGACCGGCGCGATGCGGTCGCCGCCTTCGGTCGCATGGTCACCGCGCTGAATGCGGAGATCGGCGGCTTCGACGCCGTGATCAAGTTCACCATCGGCCGCGTCAGGGTCGAGCCCAACGCCCCCTCCGTCGTTCCGTCCCGTGTGGTCTTCAGCGTCGACCTGCGCCATCCCGACAACGCCGTGCTCGACACCACCGGGGCGCGGCTGACCGCGATCTGCCAGGAGCATGTCGGGCCATGCACCGTCGAGGTCCGGCCCCTGGTCAGTGCTCCCTCGAACGAGTTCGACGGACGCCTGCGCGCGATGATCGCCAGGGCGGCCTCGGACCAGGGCCATGCCTTCATGGATATTCTGTCGGCGGCTGGCCACGATGCCCGCCATCTGGCCAAGGTTTGCCCCAGCGCCATGATCTTCATTCCGTGCCGCGGCGGCCTGAGCCATGTCGAGCACGAATGGGCCGAGCCTGCCCACGTCGCGGCGGGGGCGGCCGTGCTTGCGCAGGTCCTGCGCGAGCTGGTCGCCGTGCCGCCCGGCCCCCACGATCCCGCCGCCTGAACCTCCTGGGGAGACCCGCATGCTGGACAAACCCGCCAAGATCGACATGGCCGACATGCCGGCCCAACGCGCGGCCAACCCGGCCGACGCGGCCCAGGCGCGCGCCCGCTATTTCAACTCGGGCAATGCGTTCAACATCAAGCTGCCGCCGGTGCCCGGCCACATCTTCACCGATCCTGCCGCCAGGGCGCTCGATGCCGCAACGCCGACCGGCTTCATCGCCTGCGACCAGTCGGCAGCCATGGACTGCCCCTTCGCCGCCACCACGCCCCTGATGCTGGCTCGCTATGCTGTGGTCGCGGCCGGCGACACGCTCGACGCCCATTTCATCGCCACCGGCGCCATCTGGTTCGTCATCGCCGGCAGCGGACAGTGCGACGTCGCCGGAGAGGGCCTGCATTTCGCGCCGGGCGATGTGCTTCTGACGCCCGGCGGCGCCAAGGTGACGGTCTCCGCAGGGGCCAGCCGCGCCGTGCTCTGGGTCGTGACCAATGAGCCGCAGCTCGCCGTCGATCAGGCGCTGCCCCATCCGCCGGCGGGCGGCCCGGTCGAGCCCGTGCACTATCCCGCCGCCGAGATCGCCCGTCAGATCGAGCTCATCTATTCCGCCACCACCAATGAGCAGACCTCCGGCATCGCCGTCATCTTCTCCTCCGACCGGCTTGAAGCCGCCCGCAACATCCTGCCGACGCTGACGCTCTCCCTCAACACCTTGCCGGCAGGCACCCACCAGCGCGCCCATCGTCACAATTCCGCGGCGATCACTCTGGTCGTGGGAGGCGAGGCCTGCTTCTCGATGGTCGACGGCCAGCGCTGCGACTGGAGCTCCTGGGCGACCCTGGTCACGCCGCCTGGCGCTCCCCATTCGCATCACAATGGCGGGCCCAGCCGGGCCCTGTTTCTCATCGTCCAGGACGGCGCGCTGCACTATCACGCCCGCACCATGGGCTTCGCTTTCCTGGAAGAGGTGGACTGAGCACGTCTGTCGGTGCACAGGACGCGGCGGCCCCTATTGTGGCGATGCGATCACGCGCCCGATGCGATAGCCGAACGTCAGGGCGGGTCCCAGCGTGATGCCGGCACCGGGATAATGGCCGCCCATGATCGAGGCCATGTCGCTTCCGCAGCAATACAGTCCGGCGATGGCCTCGCCGCCTCCGTCGAGGACGCGCCCGTCCGGATCCGTCAGCAGGCCCGAGGCGGTGCCGATGTCGCCGGGATAGACCCGGACCGCATAGAACGGCGGCTGCGCGATCGTGCCGAGACATGGATTTCCCGCGACGGCGGGGTCGCCATAGTAGCGGTTGTATTCCGAGGAACCCTTGCCGAAACCGGGATCGACCCCGTCCGCCGCCGCCTTGTTCATCTCCGCGACGGAGGCGTTCAGCGCGTCGGCAGGGATGGCGAGCCTGGTCGCCAGTTCGGCGATCGACGCCGCCTCGATCAGATAGCCGTCTCGGATGAGGTGCGCGCGGGGGCGCCCGCCGGGAAGGGCGAGCCCCAGGCCCCACCGATCGACGAATGGGCGGTCGGCGATCAGGAAGGCGGGAACGGTGGGCACGGTTTCGTGCGAGCGCAGCATGGCGCGGACGAACTCGTGATAGCTCGTGCCCTCGTTGACGAAGCGATGACCTGCGCCGTTGACGGCGATGAGACCCGGCTTCGCCCGATCCCAGATCAGATGCGGAAAGCGGACCTGCTGGCCGTCTGCCTTGGTCCAGACCGAGACGGGGGCCCAGAAGGCGTGATCGGCCGGGGCCTCGAGAAAGGCCGCGCCGGCGGCTTCGGCGATGCGGATCCCGTCGCCGGCATTGCCAGGCGGCGACATCGACCATTGCCGCCCGGCCTCGACGCCGGGCAGGGACCGCCGCGCGGCGTCCCATGGGAAACCGCCGGTCGCGACGACCACGCCGCGCCGGGCGGCGACGGTGCGCTCGCGGCCCTCATGGCGGATCGTCACGCCCGTCACCCGTCCCTCGCTCCGCCCGAGGCCGACGAGCGGCGTCGCCGTCGCGATGGTGATCCCGCGATCCAGGGCGCTCTTCAGCAGCCGGCCGGCCAGTGCGTTGCCGAGCAGCAGGCGGGTGCCGCGATGCCATCCGCGCAGGCGATCCGAGCCGTAGCGGGCGACGAGCTTCATGCCGTGCCGCCAGGAGGCGAAGGATCGCGTCACCTTGAGGAGATGGTTGACGTCGGTGACGTTGACCATCATGCCGCCGAGCACGGTGAAGGTCGCCAGCGGGTCCTTGAGCAGACGGAAGGCCTCGCCGAGTTCGCGCCCGTCGAAGGGCAGGGGGTCGATCGGCCGGCCCGCACGTCCCGCCCCGGGCAATTCCGGATAATAGTCGGGCGAATAGGCGCGGGCGGCGAACCTGACCTGCGTATGGCGGTCGAAATAGGCGATGGCCTCGGGCCCGCTCGACAGGAAGGCGTGCATCATGTCGGGGCGCAGCGCATTGCCGAGCACCGTGCCGAGATAGGTCATCACCGCTTCGGTGGAATCCTCGATGCCCATGGCCACGGCGAGCGGGTTGTTCGGGATCCAGACGGCGCCGCCCGAGATCGCGGTCGAGCCGCCGACGTGACCCTCCTTCTCGACGACGAGGACCGACAGGCCTTCGATGGCGCAGGTCAGTGCGGCCGCCATGCCGCCGGCGCCGGAGCCGGCGACGACGACGTCATAGGAGTCAGCCATCGGGATCATGTGCCAGGCTCCCGCGGGTAGCCCGCCATGTCCCAGCCGCCATCGACCTTGAGGAGCTCGCCGGTGATGAAGCCGGCCTCGTCGGAACAGAGGAAGACCGCAGCGGCCGCCACCTCCTCCGGCTGGCCCACCCGCCGCAGCGGCGTCTGGTCGATGGCGATGCGGCGGCGCCAGGCCTGGGTGCGGATCCGCTCGGCGGTCAGCGGTGTCTCGATGAGGCCGGGGCCCAGCGCGTTGACGCGGATCCCGTCGGGACCGTAGTCGGTCGCGAGCTGCCGGGTGAACGAGGCCACCGCACCCTTGCTGGCCGAATAGCCGGCGCTGTTCGATGCGCCCATCACCGCATAGACGGACGCGAGGTTGAGGATGGCGCCGCGCCGACGCGGCTTCATCTCCTCCACGGCGAAACGGGAGAGGCGGAACAGGCCGACGACGTTGACGTCGAGATAGCGCCTGAGGTCGTCGTCGCTGGTGTCCTCGACATTGCCGCCGCCGCCGATGCCGGCATTGTTGACGAGAATGTCGAGGGGGCCGATCGTTCGAAGAGCCGCCCGCAAGGTGCCCGGCAGTTGCGGATCGGTGACGTCGCCCTCAAGGGTGACCACGGGCCGGTCCGCCAGGCGGCCCGTCTCGGCGAGACCTTCGGAATTGCGGTCGACGGCGAGGACGCGGGCACCCTCGCGCGCGAAGGCGAGCGCGATCGCCCGCCCGATTCCCGATCCCGCCCCGGTGACGATCGCGACCTTGTCGACCAGCCTGTCGGCCATGTTATCTCGCTGCTTTCGGAGTTGTGTCGCGTCGCTCAGCCGATGAAGCCGCCGAGGGTCCGGCCGCCGTCGACGATGAGGACCTGGCCGGTGACGAAGGCGAGACGGGGCGAAGCCAGATAGGCGATGGCGTCGGCGACGTCCTCGGCGCGCCCGAGAATGCCGAGCGGCTGCTGGGCGGCCAGCGCCCCGCGATCGGTGTCGGAGCGCGCCTTGAGCATGTCGGTGTCGATGACGCCGGGGGCCACCGCGTTCACGAGAATGCCCTTGCCGGCGAGTTCGAGCGCCATGGCGCGCGTCAGCCCGACCACCGCGGCCTTGGAGGCGACGTAATGGGCGTAGTGGCTCGCGCCGAGATAGGCGCGGGAGGCGAGATTGACGATGCGCGCCCCGCGCGGGGCCCTGGCCGCGACCGCCCGGGTCAACTCGAAGAGCGGGATGACGTTGACCTCGGCCATGCGGCGGAAATCGTCGGCCGTCAGATCGGCAAAGGCGCGGACGTCGAAGATGCCGGCATTGTTGACGAGCGCATCGACGGGCCCAGCCTCGTCGGCGAGAGCGAGCAGTGCGGCGCGATCCGTCAGGTCGATGCCGCGGCTCTCGGCGAGGCCGCCATTGGCGCGGATTTCGGCGGCGGTCGCCGCCGCCCGTTCGGCGTGAATGTCGGCGACGAGGACGGAAAAGCCGTCGGCCGCAAGTCTCAAAGCGGTCGCCTTGCCGATTCCGCCGGCGGCTCCCGTGACGATCGCCTTCATGGCTGCAAGCTCCTTGGAATGGGCGGCGCGCAGGGGTCCGCGCGCCGCCGGCGCGTCAGTTCAGGCCATAGGTCGCCGCGTCGACCTTGCCGTAGAGATGCTCGCGCAGGACCGCGGCCACGGCGTCGGGATTGGTGCGGTCGACGCCCTCGAGGAGCTTCTTCCACTTCGTCTCCAGTTCACGGAAGGCCTGGATCAGGTCGCTCGGATCCTGGACACGGCGCGCCTCCATGGAGGTTTTCGGCAACTGGGCGATGAAGTCGCGGTTGAACTCCGCCAGCTTCGCCGTCAGGTCGTCGGCCGGCGCGAGAATGGCGAGGCCGCGCTGCCGGGAGCCGTCGATCGCCGCATTGACGCCGACGTGATAGGCGACCTGCGCCCGGGCCGAAGCCACCGCCATCGTGTCGAGGAGGGCGCGCCGCTGCGGCGTGGTGAGCGCCTTCCAGGCGTCGCGGTTGTAGATCCAGTTGGCGCCGAGGACGACTCCCATGGGCAGCCGCGTCACGGCCTTGGCCACCTCCCAGAACTTGTTGCCCTTGTCGAGATTGGTCGGGTCGGACAGCGTGCAGTCGATCGACCCGCGCTCGAGACCCGAATAGACGTCGCCGATCGGGACGGAGACGGGGACACCGCCGAGGGCGCGGACCCAGTTCGACTGGGCGCCGCCGGCGGTCCGGATCTTGAGGCCACGGACGTCCGCCACGGATCGGATCGGCTTCATGCAGATGAAATTGTAGACGGGCGTCGCATAGCCGCCGCCGAAGATGCCGCCGTTGCGGCGCCATTCGGCCTGGAGCTTGGGATGCGTCAGGCCGAGCTCGGTGAAGGCGAAGGCGGCGGCGAAGTCGTCGTCGGAGGTGAAGACGAGATCGTTGACGACGTTGTTCAGCGGCTGCTCGGACGGCGTGTAGCCGGGATAGACGATGCCGACCTGGGCGACGCCGTCACGGATGCCCTGCATGGTCGATGGTGCGGGAACCAGGGAGCCGGAGGAGTGCACCTGCAGGCGCAGGGACCCGTTCGTCGCCCTGGCGACGTCCTCTGCCCACTTCTGGTAGACGAACTCGTTGAGAATATGGGCCGGCGCGAGCCAGTTGGAGGCCTGCCAGGTCTGCTGGGACAGGGCCGCCGACGAGAGCCCGGCGAGGGCTGCGAGCCCGATGATGGCGTGTCGAAGTTTCATGGTCATTTCCTCCTGGGGATGGGACCCTCTTGCGGGGTCGTTCAGCGCACTGCGAACTGGTTGGGAAGCCAGAGCGCGATGATCGGGAATGCGATGAGGATCGCGAGGGTGACGAGATCGGCGACGACGAACCAGGCGGCCCCGCGGAAGATCGTCCCGAGCGCGACGCGATCACCCATGGACGACTTGATGACGTAGACGTTCATCCCGACGGGTGGCGTCACCAGGCCGATCTCCAGCAGCTTGATGACGATGATGCCGAACCAGATCATGTCGACGTCGAGCGACTTCAGCAGCGGCAGCAGCAGCGGCAAGGTCAAAAGCATGATCGAGATGCTTTCGAGGATGCAGCCGAGGATCAGGAACACGATGGCGATCGCAATGATCACGGCGAGGGTGTTGCCGCCGGTATAGGCGATCAGCGTTTCCGCCATGACGTTCGGCAGCTGCGAATAGGCCATGAAACGGGCGAAGATCGCGGCGCCGACGACGATGATGAAGATGGCGGCCGTGCCTTCGGCCGTCTCGATGACGGCCTGCCGGAACGTGGCCTTCGTCAGCGTGCCGCGCGTCCAGGCGATGAGGCAGGCCAGCACGGCACCGATCGCACCGGCTTCGGTGGCCGTGAAGATGCCGAGGAAGATGCCGCCGAGGACGCCGGCGATCAGCACGGGCAGCGGCCAGACGTCGAGCAGCGCGGCCTTCTTCTCGGCGGAGGTGAAGACGGTCTCGTCGCGGGGCGCGAGCGCGGGGTTGAACCAGACCCGGATGGTGATCAGGCCGATGAACATGGCGGCGGACAGAAGGCCCGGCAGCACGCCGGCCATGAAGATCCGGGAGATCGAGGTGTCGGCCATGATGCCGAAGACGATCATCAGGATCGACGGTGGGATCAGCGAACCGAGGGTGCCCGCGGAGGCGACGCAGCCGGTCGCCAGCGCAGGGTCGTAACGCGCCTTCAGCATCTCGGGGATCGAGATGCGGGAGAAGGCGGCGGAGGTCGCGACGCTGGACCCCGAGGCGGAGGCGAAGAGGGCCGAGGCGACCACCGTCGCGGAGGCGAGGGCGCCCGGAACCCGGGCGAGGAAGATGCGGGCGGCGGCGAAGAGGCCGTTGGTCAGCCCGGTCGCCGAGGCGATGTAGCCCATCAGCAGGAACATCGGCACCGCCGAGAGATTCCAGTCGCCGATCAGGCGGTAGGGGATCGCCTTGGCGATGCCGATGGCGGCGGAGAGCGAGATCAGGCTGGCGATGCCGCCGAAGCCGACGAGCCCCATGGCGACGCCGATCGGCACGCGCATGAAGATCAGGGTCATCACGAGGCCGATGCCGAGGAGGCCGAGTTGAATGCGGTCCATGGGGCCCTCAGATCGTCTCGCCGGTGGAGGCCGGCATCGGCCTCCGATGGGGGGGATCGACGAGATCGGTGACGAAACGGACGATCAGCACCAGGCACGCCAGGACCAGCCCGAGCGGCAGCAGAAAGCGGCTCGGCCAGACGATGACGCGCCAGGCGCCCTCGACGATCTCGCCGATCTCATAGGCGTTGAGCGCGATGAAGACGCTCTGCCAGGCGAGGAAGCCGTAGAAGGCGACCGAAGCGGCGGTTCCCAGCAGATCGAGAGGTGGTCTGAGCGGGGGCGGCAGGCGGTCGTAGAAGAGCTCGACGACGATGGGGCGCCGCTGCACCTCGATATAGGCCAGCGGCAGAAAGACGGTCGCGATCATGTAGTAGCTGGCGACGACCTCGGCGGTGCCGGGGATCGGGGCGACGAAGACATATTTGCCGATCACGTCGGCGGTGACGTGCAGCATCATCAGCACCAGCGAAGCACCGGCGGCGATGACGAACCATTCAGAGAGCCGTTCCAGCCAGAGCCGCATCGTCATTGCATCCTGTAGCCGCCGTTGACGTCGATGGTGACGCCGGTGAGGTAGGCGGCGGCCGGCGAGACGAGATAGGAGCAGGCCTCGGCCACGTCCTCGGCGGTGCCGATCCGGCCGATCGGAATGCTGGAGGACATCTCGGCGTCGCGGTCCGCCGGCAGCGAAAGCCGCAGCATCGGCGCGTCGATGAGCCCCGGCGCCAGGCAGTTCACGGTGATGCCGAGCGGCGCCGCCTCACGGGCCGCGGCCTTGGTGAAGCCGAGAACGGCGGCCTTCGACGAGATGTAGGCGCTTGAGGACCGATAGCCTCCGAGCTGGGCGGCGACGGACGACAGCGTGACGATGCGCCCTTCGGCGACCGGCCGGGCCGAGCGGCGGCGCAGCATGGCGCGCACCGACAGGAAGGTGCCGCGGGTATTGACCGCGTGGGACTGCTCCCACTCGTCCAGCGTCGTATCGACGATGGCGGGGCGCTGACCGCCTTCGCGCAGCAGCAGCACGCCGGCGTTGCAGACGAGGACGCCGACCGGACCGACGGCTGCCTCGGCGGCGTCGAACAGGCGGTCCACCGAGGTCTCGTCGCGGACGTCGACGCTGAGGCCGATATGGCCCTCCCCGGGAAGCGCCTCAGCCGTGGCGCCGGCCGCCTCCTCCGACAGATCGGCGACGACCACCCGCAGGCCGTCCCGGGCGAGCCGTGTCGCAATCGCGGCGCCGATGCCGCGCGCAGCTCCGGTGACAATGGCAGTGCGCACCCTCATTCCTCCCGTACGCCTATTTTGGATCCAGATTAGTCACCATGTGCCCTGTATGGCAATCAGTCAGGCGATGGATGGTCGTTTTGTATCCAAACGGCATGCTGCCCTTGCAAATTCCGGCGGTCTCGCCCAGCATGGAGGCATGACCATGACGCTCGGCCTCGATGAGAAGGACCCCGACGGGCTGATCTTCCAGACCAGCGCCGATCAGGTCGCGACGTCGATTCGCGAGCTGATCCTGGAGGGCAGCCTGGTTCCGGGTGCGCCGCTGCGACAGGACGATCTGGCGCGCCAGCTCGGCGTCTCGCGCACGCCGCTGAGGACCGCACTGGCGGCGCTGTCGCGCGACGGACTGGTCGAGTATTCCGCCAATCGCGGCTACCGCGTGCGCAGCTTCGCCATCGCCGACATCCGCGCCGCCTTCGAGGTGCGCTCGACCCTCGAGGCGCTGGCTTGCCGGATCGCCGGGCGCATCGGCCTGTCGCCGGCGGCCCTCGACACGCTCTGTGCCGCTGTGGCCGAAGGAGACGGCATCCTCTCCTCAGGCCGGCTCGAGCCGTCCCGGCTCGCCGCCTACCGGCGGATGAACGTGACGATCCACAGCACCATCATCGAGGCCGCCGCCAATCCCTGGCTGAAGGATTTCGTGTCGCGCACCCATGACGTTCCGATGGCGTCGGACCGCATCATTCTGTGGGAGGACTACGACATCATCCTGCGGTCGCACGACGATCACCACCGGATCCTGCACGCGCTGCGCCAGGGTGACGGCGAACGGGCAGGGCGCCTCATGCAGGAACACGTCATTTTTGCCGGCGAAGTGCTCATGGGCCATCTCGCAGCCCGCCGCGACCAGCCGCTCCAGCAGGGGCAGGCCATCGGATTTTCATCCACACCCAAGGACCCGCAGCCATGAAGCTCTTCTTCTCCCCCGCGTCCCCCTTCGTCCGGAAGGTCATGGTCTGCGCCATCGAGCGCGGCATCGACGGCCAGATCGAAAAGCTCGG
>LNFM01000156.1_pt1 | contig 57589 bp, 53 predicted proteins | sample 596031 | NCBI WGS metagenome assembly LNFM01 (sample SAMN04254537, study PRJNA301005) | activated carbon metagenome | isolation source: dual media filters at the Ann Arbor, Michigan drinking water treatment plant | place: USA: Ann Arbor | reverse complement strand
CGGCGACGTCGACGCGGGCGTTGGCACCGAAGACGATGCCGCTGGGGTTGATGAGAAAGACCTGGCCGTTGGACTGGAGCGAGCCGAGGATGACAGACGGGTCGCCACCGTGGACGCGGTTGAGGACCTGGGAGGCGGCGCTCTGCTGGATGAAGCGGGTCACCTCGCCCTCACCGATGGAGAAGGCCCGCCAGTCGATGACGGTGCCCGGGGTGTTGGTGATGGAGAGGGTGTTGCCGGAGGTGGCGAAGGTGGCTTGTCCGGCGGCGACGGAGGGGTCGAGCGGATTGGCGGCGACAAGTACGGGGAAAGCCGCGGCCAGCGCCAGCACGAGTGTCTTGATTCTTTGTTGTTGTCGATGTTGCTGCATGTCGAACCCCAGGACTTCCCGTCAGAAAAACACCGAAAGCATTCCGTGCAGGCGGGTGTCACCCGCGCGCTGCTGGCCACCACCTTGCTGAACACTTGCCAGATCGACGCGCAGGCTCATCGTGTCGCGATACGTCGCCCGAAGACCGATGCCGAAGCCGGCGATCGTCTCGCCGCGCGGATCCTGGACGCCCGGCCGCGACGCCCTCAGGTATCCGTAGTCGAAGAAAGCAACGCCGCGCGTGTTCACGCCGCGATCGGCGGCGAGCCCCAGCTCGGGCGTGATCATCTCGAGGCCGATACGGTGCCCCCGGTCGAAAGCGACCTCCCGCTCGTAGAAGCCGCGGACGGAATCCATGCCACCCGCGCCGAAGCGCTCGCCGACGATGAGCGAGTCGGAGGTGTGCTGACCGCTGAATCCGAGACGCACCTGCCAGTCCTTCGGCAGCAGGCGGAGGTAGTTGGCACCGAAGCGGTACATCGTGAAGTTCGTGGTCGCGGTGCCGAACGCCGTCGTCCCGCCATCGGCGCCGCCGGCGATGTTGCGGATCGCGCTGAAGAAGAGCGACAGGTCGTCAGCATCGGTCCGGCGGCGCCCGGCGTAGCCGACGCTGACGAGGTGTGTCTCCTGGTTCGGGAACTGCGAGTTGCCGACACCGTTGAACCGGACGTCGCTGGAATACGCGCGCCAGTCGCCACCGAAGACGAACTTCTGGTCCCAGTTGCCGCGCCTGGGGAGGTTGAAGTTGTAGCGGATCGTCGAGAAATTGCCGCCGCCGCTGATCGAGAAGTTGCCCGCGGCCGTCGGCACCTCGCCTGCGTTCACGTCGGCGTATACGTACGAGATGTCGATCGAATCGCCGCGGCTGTAGATGGGCAGGTGGTACCCGAGGCCCACGATGGTGACCCGGCTGATGCGGTCGGGCGAAGTGATGTACTGCGCACTGAACACGTGGTCGCGATCGAACAGGTTCGCGTGCTGCATCGAGAGTCCGAGCCGCATGAAGCCGGTGCTGGCGGTGCCGGTGCCATCCAGACTGACCGCGCCGCGCCATGCCTTCTGATCGCTGACGCGCGCGAGGGCGTCGATGGTGCCGGGGGTCTCGCCCTGGCGGAGCAGGACGGTGGTGTTCTTGGCGGGGTTCTCGTTCGCCGTGCGGAGGTTGCGGGCGATCGCATCGACGTTCGGAGGGCTGCCTTCCTTCAGTGCCGGCAACGTCAGACGGATGTTGGATTCCCCGAAGAACCGGTTGCCCTCGACGGTGAGGCGACCGAGCTTCAATTCGGTCACCGTGAGGCGGATCTCGCCATCGCGGAGTTCCTGCTCGGGGAGGATCACCTGGACTGCGGAGTAACCGGCGTCGGCATAGGCGCGCTCGAGGGCACGCAGGGCTCCCTGAACTGCTGAAAAATCCCGTTGTCTTCCCAGGTAGGGAGTGAGGACCGATTGGACTTTCGCTGCGGGCAGCAGCGTTGCACCGTCGACCCTGTATCGGTTGATGTCGAAGCGGGGACCAGTGGGCTGAGACGCCGCGGGTGCCTGCGATGACGCGGGTGCCTGGGCCAGTGCGGCGGCGGGCGCCGTGGCGATCAGCAACCCTGCGAAAGCACGGAGTGCACTCCTCATGCGGTCTGTCTCCATTTTCGTTTTCGGTCTCCGGACACTATCCGCAGCGCAGGAGAATCTTTGGTTATGACAAAGCGCAACCTACCGCTACGATTCCCGGTGCGCAAACGCTTTGTTCTCCCTTTTTCGAAGCGTCTGGATGCAGGCTGGAATGTGGTTTTGCCGCTGATCCGTGGGGCGGTAGACGTTGGTCTGTACGGGGGTGGACGTTGGTCTGTAAGGTGGTCTGCCCGTTGGTGCAAATGCCTGCCATCATCCGGTCTGTCATGAATCTGTCTCCAGCTGGTCTGCTGACCGGCCGAGTACACAGAGCAGGGCACACGTGCCCGACTTTTCACAAGCAGGAGTGATCCGCACATGAACAGAACACACAGCGATAGAACCTCTAGCGTTCGAGTGCACAGCGAATTCGATGCCCGCAGGGCTGTTCGCACAGCTGGGCGCGCCTCGGTCCTGGTCCTGGCTCTCGTGCTGTCGGCCTGTGCCTCCAAGTCTTCCGGTCTTGCCGGGCGTTCCAAGGGCGACGCCCTGACGGCGGCTGGAGCAGGCACGACAAGCACGCAAAAACCTTCCATTTCCAGCGATTCCTCCAGCAACGCGCTGGCTGGTACCGGGACTTCCTCTTCGCTGGATGGCAAGGGAGCACGCCGGGCAGACGGATCCGGTGCGGCGTCATCCGATGCCGCAGGCGGCTCGGGAGCAACGGCGGGCGGTCCCATCGATCCGATGGCCGGCGTGGTTGTCCGTCAGGTCGCGGATGCAGGCGCGACGGGCGCCGTCGGTACTGGTGTAATGAATTCCGACGGCGATCGGAGCCCTCTCGCGGCGGGCGGCGATGCGGCGATTCGCGAGTCCGGTCGGCTCGCAGCGGAGGCGCGCGCCAAGCAGGCGGCTGGTGTCGACGCATCGGACGGTGCCTTGGGCGGAGGCGGCACCGACGGTAGCAGTCGCGATGGTGGCAACGGCAGCACCGCTGGGAACGGCAGCGCAGCCGGAAACGGCAACACCGCTGGAAATAGCAGCGCCAATGTGAACGGCAGCGCTGCCGCCAATGCGTCGGCGGATTCGGCGCAGGGTGGGGCTGGTGCCGGTGGTTCACGGGATTCCCGGGGAGCCGCCGGTGCAGCGGGCTCCGCTGGTGGTGCTGATGCCGTTGGTGCCGTAGTAGGTGGCGCTGGTGGTGCTGGTGCCGCTGGTGGTGCTGGTGCCGTTGGTGAGGCTGGTCGCGCGGGTGCCGGGGTCAGCGATCCAGTGACGGTTGCCCTGGCGCGTGCCGAAGAAGCCCGCCTGCGGGGCGATGCCGACGCTGACGGCAACGGCACGGGGCTCTCGTCGGGGAACGGCGTGGGCGGCGGCATGGCAGGCTCGTCTAATGGCGCGTCCGGTGCCACCGGTTCGGGTGGCGATGCGGCAGACCCGGTGGCTGAAGCGCTGCGGCGTGCCGAGCAGGCGATGCGCGACGCTCAACGCGATGCCGAGCGCGAGGCGGCCGAACGTCGCGGCCGGGTCGACACGGCGGGCAACAGAGTCAACATCGAGGAGAACGAACGCCAACAGACTCTGGACGGCATGCTGCCGATGGCGCTCGACATGGACGAGCGCGGGCTGTTCGAATTCGATCGCTACGAGTTGCGCAACGAGGTGAAGTCGACGCTCGACGTCCTGGCCGAGAAGCTGAAGGCGGCCGAGTACGATCGATTGGTCATCCTGGGTTACACCGACCGCATCGGGACCGACGAGTACAACCGGCAGCTCTCCGACAAGCGCGCCTGGGCCGTGGCGGGGTATCTGATGGATCGCGGCGTGGCGCCGCACAAGCTGAAGGTCGAGGGGCGCGGCGAGCGGGACTCCGTCACGGGCGACGAGGCGTGCGAAGGACTGAAACGCGCCGAGATGATCCAGTGCCTGCAGCGCGATCGCCGGGTCGAGATCGCTGCGACCGTGAAGGAGTACAACCTCCGGGTGGAATGACGCCGAGCACAGCATTCGACGAACGGCCGCGGAACGAGAGTTTCGCGGCCGTTTCGTTTGCATCGCCCATCAGTTCCGAAATCGACGGTGGTACGCTCTCTCGCTCTCACACAGGGGACCATAGATGATCATCGACCACCGCACATACACCGTGAAGATCGGGCTGCTGAACGACTACGTGAAGCTCTACGAGACCGAGGCGTATCCGCTGCAACTCAAGTACCTCGGCCGCAACGTGGGCTGGTACGTGTCGAACGACATCGGTCCGTTGTCGCAGGTCGTGCATCTCTGGGCATACGAGAGCCTCGCAGACCGGGAGGCCCGCCGGAGCGCGATGGCTGCCGACCCCGCCTGGGGCGCCTTCCTGAAGAAGGCGACACCGATGCTGGACAGCATGGAGAACAAGATCCTGCGTCCGACCTCGTTCTTCACGGTGCCCGAGCGCCGCGGCAGCTGAGGAGGGGAGATCGCATGGACCACGTTCTGGAATCGGTCGGCGCTCTGGCGGCCCGCATACCGGATGGCGCGAAGGTCGCGATCCCCCAGGATGCCGTCGGCGTGCCGATGGCGCTCACGCGGGCGCTGGTGCGTCGCGGTGTCCGCGGGCTTCATCTCGTGTGTGTCCCCATCAGCGGTCTCCAGGCGGATGTCCTGATCGGCGCGGGATGCGCATCGACGGTGGAGACGTCGGCCGTGAGCCTTGGCGAGTTCGGGACCGGCCCGCGCTTCGCGGCGGCACTCAAGGCGGGAACCGTGAAGGTGCTCGATGCGACCTGCCCGGCGATCCATGCAGCCCTCCAGGCTGCGCAGAAGGGACTCCCGTTCATGCCGCTCCGCGGGATGCTCGGCACCGATCTCCTTGCCCAGCGGCGAGATTGGAAAGTCATCGACAACCCGTTCGAGCCCGGCGATGCCATCGTGGTGCTGCCGGCGATCCGTCCTGATATCGCGGTGTTCCATGCGCCCCTCGCCGACCGGCACGGCAACGTCTTCATCGGCCGTCAGCGCGACCTGTTGGTGATGGCCCAGGCCTCCGTAGAGACCCTCGTGACCGTCGAGGCCGTCACGGACGAGGATCTCATGGCGGATCCGGCGCGATCTCCCGGCGTGATCCCGGCGATCTACATCAAGGCCATGGCGGTGGCCGCCCGCGGTGCGCAACCCTTGAAGTTTCTCGAGGCATACCCGGCCGACGAGGCCGTGCTGTCGAACTACGCCCGGATGGCGCGCACGTCCGAGGGGTTCGAGACCTGGCTGCGCGACTGGCTCGGCGAGGCACGGGTCGAGGCGGTTGCATGATCGACGCGACCCCGTGCACGCCGACGGAAACGCTCATCGCAACGATCGCCACGTTGCTGGCGGGGTGCAGGCACGTGATCGTCGGCGCGTCGTCACCGATGCCCGGGGGCGGGGCGCTGCTGGCGCGGGCCGAGAGTGGTGGGCGGATGCGCATCAACGTCCTTGGATCCCAGCGCCACAACAGCTTCACGAACGGTGGTGTCGAGACCTTCGACCTCGCTGCCCAGGGACGGGTGGATGCGTTCTTCCTGGGCGGCGGCCAGATCGACAGCGAGGCGAACATCAACCTGGTCGGCACTGGCGAGTATCCGGCGGTCGACGTGCGCTGGCCGGGTTCCTTCGGTTCGGCGTATCTCTATTTCCTGGTGCCCCGCGTGATCCTCTTCCGCGAGGAGCACACCCGCCGCGTGTTCGTTCCGAAGGTCGACTTCGTGAGTGCGCCAGGGACGAGTCCGCCAGGCGTGTATCGGCCGGGGGGGCCGTGGAAGATGCTCACGGGCCTCGGACTGTTCTCCTTCGATCGTGACCGCCGCCGGTTTCGCATCGAGAGCGTGCACCCAGGCCACACGGTGGAAGAGATCCTCGACAACACGGGGTTCGACATGGACGTGCCGCCAGCCGTGGCCGTCACGGCGGAACCCTCTGCGGAACGGCTCAGCCTGCTTCGGGGGCGCATACGCGACGAACTGGCAGAGACCTATCCGAGATTCGCGGCAGCGATGGTTCCTGCGTAGCTGACGCGCTCGACATCGCCATCAGGTGGTGTCGCGGCGGCTCCGGTGATGCGGAAGGTGCGCTCGGCGTCGGTCCATCCGAGGGCCTCGACCACGCTCCGAAAATCATCCGACGGCGGCGCATCGACCACCATGGGCCGCCCATCGGCCGGATGCGGAAAGCGCAGGCGGGTCGCTGCCAGCAACAGTCGGCGGCTTCCGAACTGTGCCTCGAAGAATCGGTTGTGGGCGCTCTTGCCGTAGGTGGTGTCGCCGATGATCGGATGCGACAGATGCTTCATGTGACGCCGCAACTGATGTCTGCGACCCGTCAACGGTTCGAGGGCCACCAGGCTGTATCGCGTGGTCGGATACCGATCGATGCGACAGGGGAGTTCGACGGTCGCGAGCCGCGCGTATCGCGTCTGGGCGATATCGAAGGCCTCGGGTGCGCCAGGGCGTTCGCCCGGGTCATCCGTCAGCCGCCGCAGTGGATGGTCGACAAAACCCTCGGTCGGGATTTCCCCGCGAACGATCGCCAAGTAGTTCTTTCGGACCATGCCTTGCTCGAAGGCGCTGGACAGTGTCGCGCACGAGACGCCGTCGAACGCGAGGACCATCGCGCCGGAGGTCGGGCGGTCGAGCCGATGGACTGGGGTGACGGCCCGGCCCAGTTGATCGCGAAGGCACTGCACGAGAAATCGGGTCTCGTGACGATCGAGGGTCGATCGATGTACCAGCAGGCCGGCCGGTTTTGACACGACGACGATCTGGTCGTCGAGATGGAGGATCGGAATCACGCCCGTTCGACCTTCGTGGACGCCACGGCGTCGGGCGGCCGCGGTCGTGCGTCGAGATCCGTATCTGTGAGGACCATCGGGAGCCCCAAAGAAAAACGCCCCACGAATGGGGCGTTTTTCATTCAGCTTATTGCTTCGTGACTGCGCTTACTTGGCGCGGCTCCGACGAAGAGCGAATCCCAGAAGCATGCCACCCGTCGCGAACATTGCCCACGTACCCGGCTCAGGGACGGCAGTCACACTGATCGCACCGCTGTAGAGACCGCCGAGCGTGCCAGTCGAAACACCGTTCACCGTCAGGTACATCTCACCGCCAGACGTCGGCCCCCAGTTGAACGCCAGATTGCCAGGACCGGATTGAGTCGTGAGCAACGTGTCGTCGGCGTTGAACAGAATGCCGTCGGGGTTGGAGAAGAGCGCCATCGAGGAGAAGATGAGGTTGAAATTTCCCCCCGGGATCGAAACCGGGAAGTTCACCACGCTGTACCCCGACCCCAGATTCGCCGGGAGTTCGAACGTGAACACATCGGTGAAAGTCGTTGCAGGCGGTACGAAGCCCGAGAATGGTGTAGGAGTAAGAACGCTGACCATACCAAGGTCAGTGGTCGTTGCACCGGCGCCGAAAGATGCGGCACCAAGCGCAATCGCTGCGGCAAGAGCAAGCTTTTTCATATTTGTGTCTCCAGTAAACGCTTCGAGCGAGCTTGACGATCAAGTGATCGTTTCTCACGTGGGACAAGAAAAAATCTTATCCCCCCCGATATCCATCCGTACGAATCTTGTATTTGGTGAGAATTTAACCGCGCTCTTGGATCGATGCAACCCTTCAGTGAGTTTTTGTGTGCCGCAGCATCCGAAAGGTGTCGATGGGCGCTTCGGATCAGGGTTCTTGCCTAGCCGAACACCGGAAAACCGTCGAACCGGGTCTTCAGCACCCTCTCTCCCGGCACGCCTAGCCAACCTTCCACCGCCGTCGCGTACGAGCGTCGGAAGTCGGACGTGTGGACCAGGTTGTCGCCCGCATCCAGCGCGGTGAGGCTGGGCGGCGTGCCGTAGTGGCCACCCTTCACCGGCTTCCCGGCGAAGAACATCACGTTGGCCGTGCCGTGGTCCGTGCCGAGACTCGTGTTCTCCGGGACGCGCCGGCCGAATTCCGAGAAGACCATCACCACGACCCGATCGGCCTGGCCGAGGCGCTCCATGTCGCGCAGGAAGCCAGCGAGGGCGTCGGAGGCGTACGTCAGCAGGCGTTGATGCAGGTCGGCCTGCTGGACGTGCGTGTCGAACGCGTTGTTGCGGTATGCGGTGTAGTAGAGGCGGGTGGGCAGGCCGGCCGCGATGCACGCCGCCACCTTGTTGAGACCCAGCGGGATGATCCCGTAGTCGACGGGCGACTTGTAACGGCTCCAGGCATCGCGCACCAATCCGGAGGCGTCCCGGGCGCCGCGCGCCACTTCGTTCAGGAACCGCCGGGAGGGGTTCGCGACATCGTCCTCGCTGACGGTGTCCAGAAGCGCGCGCTCTTGGTACAGGCCGTTGCGCATGAAGCGCTCGGGGTCGTCGAACACGACCGGCGTGTGGACCCGGCTGCGGACGGCCAGCGACTGGGCCGTGTCGACGTTGATCAGGAAATTCGGGCTGGGCTCCGGCGCGATCGCGTCGGCCAGGCGGCCGTACCAGCCGAAGTCGTCGCCGCTGTTCGGCTCGGCCGTGTGCCAGTAGGCCATCGACGTGAAGTGCGAGAACGACGGATTGTCGTAGCCCACGCCGTGGACGATGGCGAGCTGGCCGTCCTGCCAGAGCCGGTGCATGCCGGACATCCCGGGGCTCAGCCCGAAGCGGTCGTCCAGCTTGCGCACCTTCCCGGGGCGGACCCCGATCGTTGGGCGATGCCGGTAGTAGGCATCGTCGGTATACGGCACCACGGTGTTCAGGCCGTCGTTGCCGCCGGAAAGCTCTAGAACCACGAGGATCCGGTCGTCCTCGGCCGCGCCGGCCGCGTGGGCGGCTGACGAGAAGACCGACGGGACGGCCAGCGGTGCGAAGGTGTGGACCCCGGCGCCGGCCAGGGCTGCCTTCAGGATCCTGCGGCGGGCGTTGTCTTGCATCTCGGGTATCTCCAGGCGCTGCGGCGTTCAGCCGAGCTGGTATTCGGGGCGGCTCAGGATCAGGTGCAGCAGCACGCGGAGGGGGTCCTCGGCGTAGCTCTCGGCACCCGGCATGTCGGCCGTCCCCAGTTCGGTCTCGAGGAAAGCGGCCATGGCTTCCCGGGTCTTCTGGTCGAGCGCCACCGACAGGAACCGGCGCTCCAGATACTCGACGACTTCCATGGGCGTCCGGCATCCGGCGTCGAGCACCATCCCGGTGAGATCGAGCCTGGCGATGTGGCGGGGGATCGGCTTCACGCGTTCGATGGCCATCTGCCAGCCGCGATAGCTGGCGTAGCGCGTGTTGAAGTCCTCGTCGCGGTCGGTCATCGCATTCGACATGGCCATCATGTCGCCGATGCCGTCCTTGTCGACCGGCTTGGTCGCGCTCGTGACGTCTTGCCCCGTACGGATGCGCTCGTTCACGGCGCGGATCTCGTAACCGGTCCCCGCCACGGGGTAGCGATCTTCCGGGATGAACGAGATGTCCGGCAGCAGCACGTCGAGCGCGAAGTTGCCGCGCTCCAGCAGCAGCCCCGGCGTGACCCAGCTGCGGCCGTTGGCCCAGCCGGCCACCGTCGGCGGGTACAGCAGCTTCTGCCCGAGGCTCGCCGTGACCTCGTTGAAGTCCGGTGCGCCTGGCACGGACGTCAAGCCGAGCTTCTTGTATGTGGACACCGCCAGCTCCACCGGCCCCTTGATGCGCGTGGCCACGGCCTCCGGCGAATAGAAGTCGTTCGAGAGCAGCAGTGTCTCCATGAACGGGGCGATCTGGTAGTTGTTGTCGCGGAGCAGGTCGCCCAGGCGCTTGCGCATGGCCGGGTCGAGGTCGTCCCGCACGAAGAACCGGTACAGCTTGCCGGCGATGTATTCGGCGGTGACCGGCTGGTCGAGGATCACGTCGATCACGTCCACGCCGTCCATCGGGCCCGTGTGCCCCAGCACCGTCTTCGGGCCGTCGTCGTGCTGCTCGGCGTTGAAACGGTACTCGAGCCCCTGGAAGTTCCAGCCCGTGAAGGCGCGCGCGGCCTCGCGGATGTCGTGCTCGGTGTAGTTGCCCACGCCCATGGAGAAGAGTTCCATGATCTCGCGGGCGAAGTTCTCGTTGGGCGCCCCCTTCACGTTCACACCGGCATCGAGGAAGGCCAGCATCGCCGGGTCTTTCGCCACGCTCACCAGCAGCGTCCGGAAGTCGCCCAGGCCCTGCTCCTGGAACAGCTCGACCTGCTTCAGCATCTTGCGGTAGTCGCGCACCTTCTCTTCCGTCGTCGCGAAGTGCCCGTGCCAGAAGAGCGCCATCTTCTCTTCGAGCGGCCGCGGCGACGTCAGCATGCGGTCGGCCCACCAATACGTGATGCGGTGGGTCTCGAGGCGGCTCGCGCGGAGCCAGTAGAAGAACTTGTTCACCACCGGCTGCATGCGGCGGTTGCCGGCCGGCTTCACCTTCACGCCCAGCGCCTCGCCATTCGCCTTCGCGAGATCGGTCGTGGCAGGGCGGCTCGCGGGGAACTGGTCCAGGTTTTCATCGAACACGCCCGAGTGCTCGAACGGCGGGAGATCCACCGCCGGGGCGCCTTCGAAGTACACGAGGCGACGCACCGCCGCCACGGGGCCCAGCTTCGCCAGGGCATCGATCTCCGCCGGCGTGCCACCGAACCCGGCGCGCTCCAGCAGATGCGCCGCCTGGGCGGGGCCCCATTCGGCGGCGTTGATCGGGGAGAGGTCACCGCTCGCGGGCGAGGCCGCGAACGCGTTGCCGCCGAGGGTGAGCAGCGCACCGAGGGCGGTGGCTGCGAAACGCATGAGGTGCATGGGTGTCTCCGGCTGTGTCGCGCGAAGTATAGGGCGGCGGTCCCGCGAGCAGTGCCCCGCGCCCCAGGCGATTCCGTGACCCTATTCGCATGTACCTGAGATCGCTTGGGTTCGTGGCGTCGCTCATGAAAATCATGAGGCTAAAAACAGCACGATCATGAGCGGTGATCCGGGGAGATTCCGACCTTGTCCGCACGATCCTCGCAAATACGTCAGAGCGTCCATGAGGATGCGCGTGACGTGCGCGATCGTTTGGGCGCTGATGCTGACAGCAGTCGACCCCAGACCCATCACCCGCGACCGGTGACTCGGCCGAGACCCATACCGAGCGCGCGAGGGGGCCCCGACCGGTCCTCGCGGCAGTGCATCTCGCCAGCAACTCGGGGTCCCCGAAGCCTTGGCCGCCTGGTTCAGTCTCGCGCACTGTCGGGAAGCTTGACGATGCCGTCGGATCTGCTCGTCGGCCGCGGCCTAACGCATTGAAGCCTCGCGTTAAATTCCTTCGGGCACGGCCGTTGCACTAGAGCTGTGCAAGAGCCTCGGCTCTGTTGACTCGTCCGAACTTGGCGGTTGGGCACGGGAAAGGAAAAACGCCACGCGAAAGCGTGGCGTTTTTTTTCGTCTGGCGGATGCGCGTTGCCACGTCGAATCCTCCACGTGCCGGCCGAGTGGTGCGGTAGCGCGCGCCGATGCCTGGCGGGCCACCGGCCTGACCTTCCAACGCGCCGAAGCCCCTATTCCATTGGCGTGAAGTACCTTGACCAAAGGCAAGTTGCTGCCTAGATTTTGCCAACGACGAATGGCCAGGATCGTCGCGGGAGTCCCGGTACTGCATCCCGCATACGCCTTCGTTGTGAGTCGTCCCACACTCGATGTGCCGACCCAGGGAGGCTTCGCGGATGGGTGCTCCAATCGCCATCGCCGACGGTTCGTCGATCCATCCTGTTGTTGCCCGGTGGAGTCGTCGAACACGTCAACTGTCGTCTCGCTATCTCGCATCCTTCGATCGGTCGCTGGTCGAGTCCGTGCAGGTTGATCGAGTTCAGTCCGCCCCGCGCGATGCGCGACCTCTGCATTCGCGCCGGAGCATCTTGCGATGACTCGACTGCGCGCGCGTCTGCTGCACACTCCATCGTCTGATGCGCCTGACCGGGAAGTCTCGAGCGCCGACTGGTTGTGGTTGATGGATGCCATCCATCAGTTGCACCAACGCCCGTTCGACGCAGCTTCGGCGCTCAGGGCCAGTCCGCCGCCGTTTGCCTGTCGACTACTGCCCGATGCCTGCGAGCCACTAGGACTGACCCTGCGCTCAGTCGCGCTCGGGAGCCGTGGATTCGCAGGGCTGACCTTCCCGCTGATCGCGTTCCTGAAAGCGGACCTCAGTGATACGGATCCGCGCGGGGCGGGCGTATCGACCACCAATGTGACCTCCGCTGAGGCGCGCAAAGCGGAGGCCTCCGTCGATCTCCCTGCCGACCCGCCCGAAGCGTTACCGCATGAAAGTCCCCCGCAATTCAGTCCCCCGCAGTGCAGTCCGCCGCGAGAAAGCTCCAGGGCATCTCCCGTCCTGATCGTTCGCGGAGATGCAGATCGGGTCCTGTACTTCCGTCCCGGGTGCTCGACGCCCGAGATGGCGCCAGCGTCCGATCTTCTCGACCTTCTCGAGCCCGCGGCATTCCTCGTAAGAACACCGCCAGCGAACAGCGCAGCGGAAGGCGATTTCGAGGATGCACCTCGTGCCTTCGGCTACCGCTGGTTCGTCCCGGAGATCGTGCGGTATCGGCGTCTCTGGCTGGAAGTCCTGGCCGCGTCGTTCATGATTCACGCAGCGGGCCTTGCAGTTCCCCTCATCACGCAGCTCGTGCTGGACAAGGTTGTGACCCATCGCGCAGGCGCCACGCTGATGGCCGCCGGCGTGGCGCTCGTCCTCTTTGCCGTGTTCTCGGTGACCATGTCCTGGGCCCGCCAGTATCTCGTGACCCACACCGGGACGCGCATCGACGCCGTTCTCGGGGCTCAGGTGTTCGGGCGTCTTTTGCGACTACCGCTGGCGTGGTTCGAGAGCCGTACCACGGGTACTGTCGCGGCCCGGCTGCATGGCATCGAGACCATCCGCGAGTTCCTCTGCGGCGCTGCCGTTTCACTGCTGCTCGATCTCCCCTTCGTGCTCATCTTCCTCGCGGTGATGTTCTGGTACTCGTGGCAGCTCTCGCTGCTGGCCGTGGGTGTCTTGATCACCATCGTCATCCTGAGCGTCGCTGTTGCCCCATTGCTGCGCCAGCGCGCGGATCGCCATTTTCTGGCTGCCGCCCAGACACAGGCTGTGGTGACGGAGCACGTGGCCGGCGTCGCGACCATCAAGGCGCTGCAAGCAGAAGCCCGCGTCGTGCGCCGATTCGAAGATGCTTTCGCATCGAGTCTGCAGACCGGTTTCGAAACGCGCCAGATGTCCAACACCTTTGGCGCGGCCGTTTCCGTCCTCGAGCACGTGATGACGATCGGGGTGCTGATCGTGGGTGCCACGTTCGTGATGGAGCATCCAGGATTCACGGTCGGGATGCTGGTGGCGTTCCAGATGTTCGCCAGTCGTCTTTCTCAGCCCGTGATGCGGCTCTCCGGCCTGTGGCAGGAGGCGCAGCAGGCAGCCGTTGCGGTCCGCCGACTCCGGGATCTCATGGACTGTCCCACGGAGCCTTACAGCCACGAGATCCGCAGGGATCGCCCCACGACGGCACGGGTGGTGGTCAGGGACCTCGGCTTTCGGTACGGGGTGAACCGTCCCTGGTTGTTCCGGAACCTGTCGTTCTCCCTTACGGCGGGGAACCTTGTCGTGGTCACCGGGCCTTCCGGATGCGGCAAAAGCACGCTCGCCGGCCTGCTCCTCGGATTCCGGCGCGCCGAGGAGGGCGCCATCCTCATCGATGGCAAGGATTCCCGGGTCCTCTCGGCAAACGAACTGCGCGCCTGCTTTGGCATGGTCCCGCAGGAACCCGTGCTCTTCTCCGGTTCGGTGCTCGACAACCTGCTCCACGCGGATCCAGGTGCGACATTCGACGACGTCGTCGAAGCGTGCCGCGCCGCGGAGATCCACGAGTTCGTCGAGGCACTACCGGAGGGTTACCGATCCCGTATCGGCGAGCGTGGCACAGGTCTGTCCGGTGGGCAGAAGCAACGCCTCGCGATCGCGCAGGCATTGCTCAAGCGTGCGCCGGTCCTGGTCTTCGACGAAGCGACCAGTGCGCTCGACCTCGACACGGCTGCGCAGCTCGCAAGAACCATCAACCGACTGAGGCCGCATGTGGCCGTCCTGTTCATTGCGCACCAGGTGCCGCCCGAACTCGAGGTGACGAGCACGATTCGACTGGACCGTGTCGGAGACGCGCCATGAGAGATCGGTCGAATGAAGAGCAGGGCTTGCAGCGCACGGTCGCAAGTATCTGTTGTTCTCTGAGTCTCGCTGTTCTGGGTCTTCACCCGTTCGGGAGGGAGCGAACCATGAATAGAAAACCAAACTGTTCGAAACCGTCCACCGCATCGAGTATCCGACGCGATGTCTGGAAGGTGCCGAAGCGCGCGAAGGCTGCGGTGATCGTGCTGCTCACGACGGCGCTTACCGGCTGCGTCGACCCGAAGCGTCGGCAGGAAGACCTGAACCCGGGATTCAATCCGTACTACTACGGCGCAGTGGTCCCGAGGGAGGACAAGCCGCCTCACAAGTGGACCAAGTTCGTGGCGGTTGCCGGGCAACCGGAGCCGGTCCCCGCGGAGTGGGTGTCGACGCCCGAAGGGCAGTACGCGCACAGCATCGTTCTGCCGAATCCGCTTCCCAAGGACAGCGGCTACAAGTGGACGATGAGTGCCACCGACTACTTCCTGCATCTTTGTGAGAAGGAGGCGGGGGAGTTCGTGTATCGCAGGGTCGAGGGAGTGGAGGGAATCCTGTTCCTGCGGCCGCTCTTCCAGGCGACGGATCAGGATCTCCAGGATCGCTACCTCTTGGAGGCGCCGGGGTTGCTGAGCGGGTATCAACTGTGGGGCATCGATTTTTCTATGCGTGCTGTTCCGTTTCTGAAATATCGGGGCGCTGGTTACGACTTCTACGTCGAACCAACGGAGACAACTGGAAACGCGGGTGAGTCCGGATTCTGGGAGGCCAGGGACCGGGACCCCCGTTCCCTAGAGGTGAGACGGATTCAACTTGTCTCTGCCCCCGGAACGCCGTACGCAGTTTCGTGGCGCGGGTTGGTCAGAAAAGGGGCACGCGAAAAGTCCATTGGTGCGGAAGAGATCTTGGTGTTGGACATGCGCAGCGGAGAAGTGCTGGGGCTCATGCGCAGATTCTTCCTGACGGGGCGTACCCGGCGCACCCCGCAGGGTGTCTGGTGGCTGAATGCAGCCCGTTGTCCGCAGTTCGAAAAGAGAGATCCAGCGGCGGGCCACGAGCACCTCAAAGCGTTTGTTGAGAGTGTTCTCTACCCGACGAAATAGCGCGAACCAAACGAGGTGCCACGATGACAGTCGACAGAATCTACTCGATGCTACTGAGGCAGGCAGTAGCCGAAGCCTACTTGGAAGGCATCGATTTCGGAAACCTAGACTCGATGGGAATTCGACTGCGGAACGGCAACAACAGGCCGGAGTTTGTGCGTAACGAACTCGAAAATCTTCCCGGAAAGACTCGTCTGACGCGGGATCAGGCTAGGGAATGGGGAGCGCGCTTCCAAGTCCTTGACCAATGGTCCGACGACCCGCGCCGTAAGCGCAACCTCGAACCCGGCGACCACGCATATCGGGAGTTGGATGGTCAGCAGATCCTCGCGAACTCCGGCTTCTCCGCGACGCTCATGCAGGACATCGATCCTTCGTCTACGGACTTCGGCAGCGTGACGCTGTCGTTTCGCAGCACGGAGTTCGCCAAGCCTGAGTTGGGCGGCGACCGTTGGCGCGATGGATATGGTGCGGACAGGCAACTCGCCAGCTATGGTCTGGCGTTCGCCCAGATCGATGCGATGGAACGCTACTACGCGTGGCTGAAGACTCAGCCGGGTCTTCTGGGCAACGGCAAGCTGTACGTGACTGGCTATTCCCTGGGAGGCCACCTCGCCCTCACACTCGCAGAGATGTTTCCCGACGAGGTCGAGCACGTCTACCTCTTCAACTCACCAGGTCGCGGCACACTCGGAACAGCGGAAAGCATTCAGCAGGTTCTCTCCTTCTATCGAGCGGTGCTTGCGGATCCGTCGGAGGCCAGGAACCTACCCAAGGACCTGACCACTTCCGAACTCTATCGTCTTGCGACAACTGGAGGAGACCGCATGCTTCAGCCGGTCTCCGTCTACAGCGACGTCAGGGGGCAGTGGGCGGCGCTTGCGACGAGTATCCAGTTCCAGATGGTGGGCGCCAGCAATGCGCGTAGTGGAGGGGGCAGCAGTTCCATCGCGCCTGAAGTGGCCGCCAAGGTGACCTCGGTCTTCGGTCACGCAGACACGAACGACATCGAACTGGTAGCGAACGCCGGCATCCACGTACCGGGTTCCCCGATCTTCATCGAGGATCAGCCGGACATCCAGGGTCTGGGTGGTGTCGCGTGGGGTGCGCCGCAGTGGTATGACACGAATGGTGACTTCGGTACGACCCACAGCATCACGCTGATCGGGGATTCCCTGGCGGTGATGAGAGTGCTCGGAAAGCTGGATCTCGCGGCGCGTCGATCGCGCTCTGACCACCACCTCTGGCTACGGCCGATCCTCTCGGCGGCGTCCAAAGAGGAAGGGAGCGGTTTCATATTCACTCAGGGCCATGCCGAGTTCGACTCGCTGGAGAATGTGGTCACAGGTCTTGGCCGTCTGCTCAACGTCGCCATGGTGCCCATGAATCCTGGCACCCGGGGCGGGGATTTCGGCGACATCGTTTCGCGCGATGCCTTCCACGCGAATCTCGGGAGGATCGACCGCGCGATCGCCGCGCTCGGATCCGACCGGTTCTTCGAACTCCACGTCCTGAACGGCCGCAGTGCCGGCGCCCTTCTGGACGTTGCCAAAGCGACCGATGAACTCGCGGAGGGCGTTCGCTTTGCATTGCTGCACGGTCAGACGTTCGTTGTGGCCGGGTTTCCGTATGGCATGCACAACACCCGGGGGGAACTGGATCCCCACGATTCCGCGACGCGCGCGGGTGATCTCACCGAGGCGTGGTTGGCGGACCGGAGCTTCTTCCTGAGTTCGAAGATGACGGCCAACGTCCTCAACAAGCGCCTCATCACCAACACGGTCGACGAGCGCAACTGGCTGATGATCGATACACCGACCAACTACTCGATCGAGGTACGTCGGAATGTCATGGGCACTGGACCCGATCCGAAGCTCGTCCCTGACATGGCGGATCCGAGGCGCATGGTGTTCGGGAGCGAGGGATCGGACTATCTCGTCGGAAGATCGAAGGACGACCGGATCTACGGGGGGCGTGGGACGGACGTGATCCTGGGTGGTGGGGGCAACGATCATCTTGAAGGCGGCGAGGGGTTGGATGTCTACCGCTACGGCACGTACAGGACGGCCTTGGTCTTCTCGGGAACCGACGGAAACGACACCATCCGGGACACGGATGGGCGTGGCGTTCTTCGGTACGTCTTCGACGGCAAGCATCCGGTGGCCTCGGTCATCTACGACGCGTCGGTCAGGCTTTCCGCAACGAACTGGACGAGCACCGATGGCCGGTTTCAGTACGAGAAGGTTGGCGGCGATCTGAAGATCACGATCGTCGGCGACGTCGAAGGCGGATTCACTTTGCAGAACTTCCGCGATGGCGACTTCGGTATCCGCCTCGCAGCAGAACGGTCCGTTCCTGATTTCGAGTTGACTGTTCTAGGCGACCGTCTTCCCCAGGATTTCGATCCAGACACTCCCGGGATACAAACTCGTACTGGTGCGGACGGGCGTTTGCTCTACGGCGATCTGCCCGGGGAGGCAGTGGACGATTTTCTCCGCGGTCGTGATCCGGAGAAGCGTGGGTTTCCGATCGTCTACACCGTACCTTCGCCTGATTCCCCCGGAGAGCGTATCGAGGGCCGCGAAGGCAATGACGTTCTATACGGCGATCCCTGGGACGCCCACATGCACGGCTCCTGGATGCCCAACACGTTTCCGGGTGACGAAGAAGCGTACGCCAGGGAGGCCTTCGCCAACCGGGATTGGATCCTCGGCGGACCGGGACGTGACTCGATCCTGGCCGGTGGCGGTCACGATCTCGTGGAGGGTGGCGCCGATGGCATCGAAGGCGGCGTGGTCGGTGGTGACTACATCGATGGCGGTCCGGGCGATGATGTCCTGTTCGGCGATTCGCGGCTCAGCCTTGCAGAGGCCATCCAGCTTGGCGAGTCCGAATCGCCCAGCGGGGTGCGTGGTGACGCCATCCTCGGCGGCGCCGGTGCCGACTGGGTGATCGGGGCGTCCGGGAACGACGCGATCTCTGGCGGGGGCGGGGACGATCTCGTGATCGGCGGTGCCGGCGACGACGACATCGTGGGCGATTCCGGACATTTTCCGGGGCGGTTCGATTGGTCCGTGGTACGCAATCCGAGCCCCCATGCGCAGGTGGCGCTGACATTCGTCCACTTCGTCTCCCGCGATGCGTCGCCTGCGGGCCGGGACACCATCTATGGTGGCGGAGGCAACGATTGGGTGTTCGGCGAGGACGGCGACGATCTGGTGGACGGTGGCTCCGGGAATGACGTCCTGCGTGGTGGTGGTGGTTCGGACATTCTGCTGGGCGGTAGCGGCAACGACGCGCTCTATGGCGATGGGGACAACGACCCCGCACCGGATGGGGCCGATTATCTCGATGGTGGGGAAGGCGACGACATCCTGGATGGCGGCGCTGGGGAGGACGTCCTGGTCGGTGGACCTGGCAATGACAGGCTGGCCGGTGGCCCAGGGCGGGACTTCTACATCTTCGAGCGGGGCGATGGCATCGACGTCATCGACGACACGCCAACGTCCGGTGGCGCCTCCGAACGCAGCGTAATCATCCTCGGCGCCGGAGCCACCCGCGACAACGTGAAGTTCCGCGTCGGGAGTCTGGCGATCGACTACAGCGCCGCGCCCGATATCGACGGGGAGACCTCGCCCGCCCGCCAGGACGTCATTCACATCCTCGGCTTCGATGCGGCGAATCCTTTTGCGACACCTGTGCTCGAGGAGCTGCAATTCGCCGACGGCGACGTCATGCGCTTCGAGGACATTCTGGCGCAGGGCTTCGACATCGACGGTACCGACGGGGATGACGGAGCGGGTTCCTTTGCGTTACCGGCGCTCCGAGGAACGGGCGTCACCGACCGGATCCGTGGGTTCGGCGGTCGTGATCATCTCATCGGGCTCGGCGGCGATGATCTCCTGGACGGTGGCGATGCCGACGATCTTCTCAATGGCGGTGATGGCAACGATCTGCTCCTGGGTGGGGCAGGCGACGATCTGCTCGACGGTTTCGACGGTGAGGATCGCCTCGAAGGTGGGGACGGCAAAGACACGCTGAATGGCGGCGACGGCAACGACATCCTGGTGGGGGGGCGTGGCAACGACATTCTCCAGGGCGGCGCTGGGGACGACGTTTACGAACTGGGGTTCGGATCTGGCGCGGACGTGGTTCGCGATGACGCAGGACGCAGTCGCGTTCGTTTCTCGGCCGGCATCGTCCAGAGTGACCTGCGGGTCAGCCGCGTGCCTGCAGAGACTGGCGGAATGCATTGGCGCGTTCAGTATGGCCCGGAGGGTGACGAACTCATCATCCGTTCCGACGGCTCTCGTGGCCAACCTCGAGGCGAGCAGCAGCCGATAGATCTCGTCATGGAGTTCGCTGACGGCAGTTCCATCGAACTCGAGGAGTTGCTTGGCCAACTGGCTACGGAGCCTTTGCATCTGATCAATGCGTCCGAACGGGGCGTCGTGTCGATCGGTGGTCGAGGTGCGGACCAGATCTGGGGTGGCGCGGCTGCCGACACGCTCCGTGGCATGGGTGGCAACGATTCCCTGGGTGGCGGCGGGGGCGCAGATCGGCTGTTCGGTGGCGAAGGTGATGATGTCCTGGTCGGTGGTCGTGGCGACGACTATCTCGACGGTGGTGCCGGGTCTGACGTCGTCCGGATGACCCTGGGGATGGGCTTCGATGTCGTGGCGCCCACGGTTGGCGAGCCGGACGTCCTGGAGTTCGGCCCGGAGTTCCGCTGGGACGACACGCGTGCCTGGCGGCGTGGCCTGGACCTCGTGGTGCGGCACGAGTCGACGCGAGAGGGTGTCCTCATCCAGGAGTTCTTCGACGCGTCGGGGAGCATCGCGCAGACAGGGTGGCGGGTTCGCGAGGGAAGCGCCGAGCGTCCATTGGCGGACATGCTCGAGAGTTGGAAGCCGGACGCTCTGCCCGACACCCCGGCTGCCTGGGAGACGTTCTATCGGGCGGGCGTGAGCGCCTTCTTCGATCGGACCCTCCGTGCCTTCGGATACACGCGGGACGGCGACGTCTACAGCCTCTCCGAAACGCGTACATCCGGAACAGAAGAATCGAACCGAAGAATCGAGTCATGGGAAGCATCCGCCGAAATGCGTTCGGTGGAGGTGGCGTCAAACGGATACTGGGCTTGGGCCGGTGTTGGTACCACCAAGGCTGCGTCGTCACGAACGACGGCAACGGTATCGCGTGTCGTGGAGATCCATCCGCGCCGTGTCAGTTTTCCGTTGGGGGGGAGCACCGAACTCAGTGCCGTTCCCGTGGCGATTCCGACGGTGGCTTCTCAATCGTATGTGGGCGGAGACGGGCGCAGCCACAAGGTTTCGGGGTCGGTATCCGGCGGCTCGCCCTACGTTTTCACGAGCCCTGTGACCGGGGCAGCCTTCTACTATCCGCGCAACATCACGATCATTCCGGACGGCGCCGGCAGCGTTGCGCCGTACTTTGCGACGTACACGGACACCTACGTCGAGCAACTCTTCTCGCTCACGGTGAACCTGCACCATCTGCGGGGCACGGACGCGGACGAGCAGTTCCACGTCGACGCCGGGCCGATCGGTTCGGCGCGCTTCGATCTGGGGCCCTGGCTCTTCTCGGTCGTCGACGCCGGTGCAGGTGACGATCTGCTGGGCAGTCAGTTCGACCCGGTTTCCAGCCTTCTGCAGCAGCAGGTCCAGGGTTTCATCCACGCCCGAAGCGGCGATGCTCAATGGACCGACCCAAATCATGTTCCTGGTCTGTTTCTGTTCGGCAACGATGGTGCAGATCTGCTGAATGCCAGTGGCGGTGACGACATCCTCATCGGCGGTCGTGGGGATGACGAACTCATCGGCGCCCTGGGCAACGACACCTATGTCCTCGCGTCGGACGGCAGCCGCGACACGATCTACGAAGGGGGCGCCGGGCTTCCAGGGTCGGTCCGCGAAAACGTCTTGGTGTTTCCGGTGGGCGTGTCGCTCGCCGATCTCACGTTCGAATGGGATGTGCGCCGGTATGCGCCGCTACGGATGTGGGGCCAGAACTACTTCGTCGAATCGCGTCACGCGGTGCTCGAGGTTTCGTGGGGCTCCGACATCGAAGGGAACGACGCCGAAGGCGGTGGGGCCGACATCGTGATGCCGCATCCCGCGGCGGGTGCCGGGCTCGGACTCGACTTCTTCAAGTTCGCCGATGGAACGGAGATTCCCTTCGAGGACATCCTGAGTTTGCTGCCACCGCAAGCGCTGGATCCCTCAGAGGCCGAAGAAACGATCGTCGGCAGCGACGCGGACGAGCAGATTGCCGGCAACGACGGCGACGACGTCCTCGACGGCGGGGCGGGAAACGATCTCCTGGTGGGCGGCGCGGGTCGGGATCTCCTCATCGGCGGGCCCGGGGGAGATCACCTCTACGGGGGAGACTACGTCTACAGCGCGTTGGGCGATAGCGGTGGCTGGGTAGGAACCCTCTGGGATGGCGGCAACGTGTTCCGCGGCGGGCCCGGGAGCGACCTGATCTATGCAGGCGGCGGGTCGGATGTGTTCGAGGTGAATCGCGGGGACGGGATGGACCGCGTCATCGACCTCCGCCACGAGCACGTGTACGGCGCCGTACTCCGTCCCGGCGGCTATGGTTGGCAGAACGTCTACATTCCGTCGGAGGCTCGGGAATACGATGTCTATGCTCTGGACGACGAACATCGCGCCCAGCTCGTGAATGGCCGCGATGTCCTTCGCTTCGGACCAGGCATTCGTCCCGAGCACATCGTCGTCAGGACGGACTTCTTCGATCTCACGGTGCACTACGACGGCCCGACCACCGGGGTGGTGTTCCACGGTTGGTTCTATTCGGGCGAGAACCAGCTGGCCAGCGTCGTGTTCGACGACGGCACCATCTGGTCGCAGCGGGATCTCCTCGACCGCGTCGACGCGCCCTTTCACCCGGATCAGACCAACACCGCCCCGCTGGCCGGGCCGGCGCCCGCGCCGATCGTCGTACATGCCGGCCAGGAGCTTCGCTGGACAGTGCCGGACGATCTCATTCGTGATGTCGATGCTTCGGATGCGCTTTCGTTCGATCTGATGACGACGCATGGCGGTACGTTGCCAGGCTGGGTTCGGCATGTTCCGGCGGACCTCGCATCCGGACGTGCCCACGAGGTCGTGTTGAAGCCCGATGCGGAGAACGTTGGTTCCCACCAGGTGTTCCTCGTGGGCACCGATCTCAGGGACGCTTCCGCGCGGGTGCTGATCACCCTGGATGTCAGGCCCGCCAATCGTGCGCCGCGACTGGAGCGCGCGCTCGTCGACGTCGTGACAGGCCCGCTTTCCCCGCCGACGCGCGCGCTCGATTTCGGCGCCTTCGTCGATGACGACGGCGATGCACTGGCATTCGAACTGTTCACCGCTGAGGGTGGTCCGCCACCGGGCTGGATCCAGATCGACGCGGAGGCCGGGCATGTTCGCCTTGCTTCGACAGGCGTGGATGCGGGTCGCCATGCCTTCGATCTCCGCGCGACCGATCCGAACGGCGCCTCCGTGACGTCCCGATTCTCGGTCCTCGTCGGTGCCGAAGTGCGTGGCGGCGCGGGAGTCGATACGCTCGTGGGGACGGATGGCGACGACGTCCTCACTGGTGCAGGCGGAAACGATCACCTTTCGGGTGGCGCGGGCGACGACCGCTATCGCTATTCGCCCTTCGAAGGCGTCGATGTCATCTCCGACAGCAGCGGGTACGACGGACTCCTTCTGCCGTCGACGGTACTGCCCTCGAGGATCGCGGCTCGCGCGAAGCCGCTCGCCGAGGGGGCCGTCCTGCAGGTGCGCCTCGTCGATTCATCGGGTACCGAGATCGCGAATCAGGGCGTCGATGTCCCGCTGTCGGCAATGCCTCCCGAGAACGGCGCATTCGCAGTGCCGCTGGAGTATGTGCAGTTCGGCGATGGCATGCCGATTCCCATCGAGACGTTCTTCGTCCGGGCGCGTACCGTCGCCCTGTCCGACGGCGTCGCTGCCTACACGGGCACCCTGGACGACGAGACCATCATCGCCGCGTCGAGTACGGACTCCATCGCCGGTCTGGGCGGGCACGATGTCATCCGGGGTGCCGACCGATCCCTCTCGGCGTCGGGCGGGCAGGGGAGGGACTACGTCGAGGGGAGTGCCCGGGCAGATCGACTCAGCGGTGACGGCGGGGAAGATGTTCTCTCCGGACGTGCCGGCGACGATCACCTTGATGGCGGTTTCGGTGCCGACATGCTGCTGGGCGGCGCGGGTGGCGATGTGCTCGTGGGCGGCACAGGGATGGACTTCCTGGCGGGCGGTTCGGGTGACGACACGATCTCCGGGTTCGATGCGGGCGACATCGTCGCCTTCAACCGCGGTGACGGCGCCGACCGTCTGCTGAGCAGCGGTGGGAATTTGGGTACCGTCTCCCTGGGTGGCGGGATCGCCCTTCGCGACATCGGCCTGTCGCGAGCGGGCAACGATCTCGTCCTGCACACCGGCGATCAGGATCGCCTCACGTTCGTGGACTGGTACCGGGCATCGGCGGCGCGCCCTGCGTCGCGGCTGCAGATTCTCCGTGTGGAGGGGGCGCCTGCGGGAATCGCCTCCCCCGTCGAGGATTCCCGTGCCGAATGGTTCGATCTTCGCGCGGCTGTCGGCGCGTTCGATCGCGCGCTTGCGCAGACGCCCACCCTAGACCGATGGTCGCTTGCAGACTCGGCTGCAGCGTTTCATCAGGGCGGCAGTGACCAACGGGCCTATGGCGGCGAACTCGCCTGGTGGTTCGGCGGGCTCGGCGCCCCCGATGGCACCTTGTCGCTTGCGCAGGCGCGCGGGGCTCTCGAGCCTCAAGGTTTCATCGCGCCCCGCCCCCTGAAGCCGCTCGCAGGCGAAGGCCCATGGGTTCAGGCGTGAAGCCTCTTCGCTGGTTCCGTAGGTGCCAGCTTCCTTCCGGAGATCTCTCGTGAAGACAACCTCGGCGGGGACTCTGCGTGCGGACGCGCTCGATTTCGCGCCCGCCTTGTTGCGGGTAGAGGTCACACCACCGTCGCCGCTCCCGCAGATGGTGGGGCGACTGGCAGCGGGTTTCCTGGTCGTGGTGTTGGGCTGGGCGGCCATCGCTCGCATCGATGTCGTTGCCGTGGCTCCCGGGCGCGTCGTCTCCTCCGCATTCGTACAGATCCTCCAGCCGGCGGAGGGCGGCGTCGTGCGGGAGCTTCTGGTGCGGGAGGGTGATCGTGTGCAAGAGGGGCAGGTACTCGCCCGCCTCGACACGCGCATCTCGGATACCGATGCAGACCAGACCCGCCATCGACTCGCAGAGCGTCGACTCGATGTGCGACGCCTCGACGCCGAAATACGCGGGGATCGCCAGCTCATCGTCACCGGAGAGCAGACTGCCCTGGCAGCGCAGGCCATCGCCCGTTTCGAGTCCCGGCGTGCCGCGGTCGCGGAGGAACTCAGAGCGGAACGCGCTGCCGTCGCGCGCGCCGAGGGCGATCTCGCTGCGGCCAGAGCCCAACTGGCGCGCGTGGCCGGCACCACCCCGTTGTTGCGCGAGCAGGCCGAGGCCTGGGCGCAACTGGTGCGCGAAGGGTTCGCCGGCCGCCTTCAGGCGCAGGAGCGGAAGCGACTACTGCTCGAGAGCGAAGGCGAGGCCGTCGCGCTGAGCGCCGCTGTCGTTTCGGCGGAGGCAGTGCTTTCCCAGGCCCGGGCGCGCCTGGCGCAACGCGAGGCGGACCATCGGCAACAACTGCTGCGCGAGCGAAGTGAAGCCCTTGCCGAGGCTGAGCGCTTCGATGCCGAACATCGCAAGCTCGCTGTCCGCCGGGCGTCTCTCGATCTCCTGGCGCCCCGTGCCGGCATCGTGAAGGATCTCGCGACCCATACGCTGGGCGCGGTCGTGCAGCCGGGGACGATGCTGATGTCCGTCGTGCCGACCGACGCACCGCTCGAAGCGGAGGTGCGTGTCGAGGACTCTGACGCCGGGCGCGTCCGCGTAGGGCAACCTGTGCGGCTCAAGATCGCGGCCTACGGATTCCAGCGTCACGGCACGCTGGGCGGGACGATCCGCCACATCGGACCGGATGCCTCGGCCGGCGGTGACGCCTCCGCCGATGCCGCGCGCGGCGCGCCACCGGGTGGCTACCGCGCGTTCGTGGCGCTCGACGCCGATGCCCTCGAGCATGCTGGCGAGCGTCTACCGGTGATCTCGGGGATGCTCGTGTCGGCGGAGGTGCATCTCGGGACGCGCACGGTACTGGAGACGCTTTTCGCCCCCGTCGCGAAGACATGGCACGAGGCAGGTCGGGAGCCCTGATCGGCGGGCGGACCGCGATGAACGAGGCCCGTCAGCTGCTGCGATGCCGGGCGGAAGCTGCGCCCTGGCGCACGCACTGAGGCGCAAGGTGTCTGCCTGGTAATCGCTCGATGCGAGGAAGCGCATCGATGGGAAATGACGCTTTCGCAGGCACGCCCCGTCGCTGCAGGGTATCGAAAGGCTTTCCGAGGTGATCTGCCCAACGCTACGTGTTGGAGTGGGCCATGCCCCTGTAGGAGGGGCCCATGGCCCCGAAAGCGGTCGATGCAAGGAAGCGTATCAACCGGAGCGATCGCCTTCGCGGGCATGGCCCTCTCCTACAAGGGTATCGCCCGTTCCCACGGTCGGTGGCGCATCCACCGCCGCTGTAGGAGGGGCCCATGGCCCCGAAAGCGGTCGATGCGAGGAAACGCCCCAACCGGCGCGGGCATGGCCCGCTCCTACAAGGGTATCGCCCGTTCCCACGGTCGGTGGCGCATCCACCGCCGCTGTAGGAGGGGCCCATGGCCCCGAAAGCAGTCGATGCGAGGAAGTGCTTCAACCGGAACGATCGCTTTCGCGGGCAAGGCCCGCTCCTACAAGCGCATCGCCCGTTCCCAAGGTGGAGAGGCCCTCCGCTTGCTCACCCCTATCCCTCATCCTCCGCGATCATCGCCAGCCACGGAATGCCCAGGCGCGCTGCCAATGCCTGCAGAAACGCCAGAGGCATCTCGGTGGCCACCTGCAGGGGCGCCTCCAGCAGGGGCGCGATCTCCCATCCGAGTTCGTCCTCCAGGTCCGCGACAGTGCGCCCCTCGCGATCGAGCAGGGCGCGCACCATCCCGGGCAGTTCGATGATCGAAACGTGCGGCCCAACCGGCGCATCGACCGCGAAGATCGTGCGCAGATCCGTGCCGACGGCGGCTGCCAGTTCCATCGCCTGAAAGAGCGACAGCGTCGCGGCCAGTTCGCCGTCGTGGCGCTCGAGATCCTGGACCCAGGCAGGATTCAACTGGAGTTCAGCCGCGAGGTCGGTCTGGGACTTTCCCGCGCGGATACGATGGCTGCGGAGCGTGGCGGCGATGCCCATGGCGAAGCGTCCAGGTGGTGCGGACGAAGCAGTCCGCACAGTCGTAGTAGAGGGCCCCAGCGATCTTCCTGACCCGCGCCGTGGGTCGATCGATGGTGAAGGTGACACAGTCCTCGTCACGGCAGTGCAGCGCGACCTGATCCGCGGCGACCGCACCGTCCTGCAGGACCATCGGTTGTCCGAGACCAGCGGTCACGCGCCGGAGGGGCGCCCTCACGGTGCGTGCGTGACGAGCCTCACGGAGGAATCCAGGCAGACGCACCTGCCCAACAGCCACGCATTGACGATGTGTCGGAACGCCTACCGCGCCACCACGGTGCCCGTCGCATCCACCGGCAGGTCGCAGAACATCCGCCCAGGGGATCGCGGATCCTCGACGCGGGCGGGCGCACCAGGGGCAAGCGTCAGCTCGTATCCAGCGGCCACGGCACGCTTCTGCAACTCGGTGAAGGGCATCCCCGCGGGAATGCTTTCACAGAACGCCTGCACCGCCTTGTCCGCCGCGAAGAACGGCCAGAACGCATAGAGATTGCCGGCGACGAGAACGATGGCAAGCGCGAAGTACATCCAGGTACGGACAGAAAACGTGGCCATGCGCTTCAAGCACCTCGGGTCGTGTCGTTGCGTTGAAAAGGCAGGCGGCACTCGCCAAGTGCGCCAACGGTGGCGGAGCGAAGCAATGCCGAGGTCACTGCCGACTGGCCCTGCGCAGGCGGATGCTGGCGACGAGCGCAGCGATTGCCACCAGGACGAGCACCGCCAGCACGTACGGCGTCTGCGGTCTCGGATCCCGGTGATCGAGTACCGACGCCTCGATCACGAAGATGACGGCGATCAGGCAGATGCCTGCAGCGTTGTTCGATCGGCGGATGTGATCCGGCATGGCATGGGGCTCCGGGAGCGACGGCAAGCGAGGCGTGCATGCGCGCCCGCCACGGCGTTTCGGCGCGATTGTACGTTCCGGATGAGACCGGGGGCGCGATCCGATGGGCCGATCGGATGCGGGCTGGCGGGGTGCGGCATCGCACCGTGAAACACCCTCCGCCGACGTCTGCGTTCAGGAGGCGTTACGCCCGTGGACCTTAAGCCCGGCGAGCGAACTTCACATGGACCCAGTTCGCCCTCGGACGCGCGAAGGCCCGCGTGGCCCCCTGGGCCCAGAACGCCAACTTGGTGAACACCTTCTGCGGGATCGTCCGCGGCGGTGGCGGCACCAGCGCGACGCCGCAGTGGATGCAGGGCTCTTCCTGGTCGTATGCGCCATACGGGTTGCCCGCCAGATCCATCAGCGCGGCAGCGAGCGCATTGGTTCCCTCCGCGTTCTCGCCGACGTAGGTCGTGCGTTCGACTTCACACCCGGGGAAGAGCGCTGCCAGTCGCTGCTCGTCGAAGCTGTTGACGTGGCCCCAGGGCGGGTTCTTCCCCATGCACGTGTAGCAGGTGGTGCGACCGACCCGGATATCCTGCCGGTAGGGCACACCGATCAGGATGGTGCCTCGGCAAACACGCTCGATCTCACGGCACACGGTGGGAAGGATGTCGGGAGGAATGTGCTCCAGCACCTCGGCGCAGAAGACGAAGTCGAAGCTGCGGTCGGCATACTCGAGCTTCGCGGCATTGCCCTGCACGCAGACGACCCGGGGATGTTCGATGCCTGGCTTCTCGAGGTCCAGCGCGACGACACTCGCGAAACGCTCGGCGAGCAGCACCGAGAAATGACCATCCCGGGCGCCGATATCCAGCGCCGTGGCGCCGGAAGCAGGCATCAGTTCGAGGAGATCCTCGGTGCGCTTCTGTTCGGCCGAAGAGGCCCGGTACTCGGTGAGATCCATGCACTTCTCCAACTGGAACCAGGACGCTGGACGACTCGGATTTCCGGCTTCGTTCTACCCGAGCCCGTGCGCCCAACCCGGGATGAGACACCCGGATGAGACAGGTAGCAATTCAACGGCCCGACCTTGCCACAGATTTCCCAAACGAAGCCTGCGGCAGAGCCAGAAGGGGAAGTGTCGATGAGGGTTCGCCACGAGGAACCGTCGAGAGGCGCGTCTACAAGCGGTGAAACCCCTGCACGAAATTCAACCGGTACCGACGTTTCCGAGCCGGCCCGGCAGCGATGACGATGTGTCCCCGCCTATTGTTGGAAAGTTCTTCGACACAGGGCGCGCGACGCCCCATGCTACGCCGAAAGGAATTCCCGACCCTGTATGAGGGGGCCGTGGCCCCACGCCACTACCGAAGGCAGTTCGTCGATACGTCTCGTTGCGTTCACCGCTTTCGCGGCCATGGGCGCTCCTGCCGTGGATTCGTGGTTTCACTCATGGCGGCGACGCGGCATGATGGGCGTACCGTCCAGCGACCCGATGCGGACCACCGACTTCTCCCGATGCGCGCTCTTCAGGCTGGTCTTGCCTATTTCGGACTCGTGTTCGGGACCGGTTTCGTGCTGGGGGCGATCCGCGTGCCGTTCCTGGTGCCGCGTCTCGGCGAGCGGTGGGCCGAACTGATCGAGATGCCGGTGATGGCGGTCGTGATCGTCGTGGCGGCGCGCTGGATCGTTCGTCGGTTCTCCCTGACCAGGGCCGATGCGCGCTGCTGGATCACCGGGGGCTTCGCGCTGATGCTGACCCTGGCAGCAGAACTGCTCCTCGCCGTCGTGATCGCCGGACGTTCGGTCGGGGCGTATCTGGCTTCGCGGGACCCGGTGTCCGGGAGTGTCTACGTCGCCCTGCTCGTCGTCTTCGCGGCGATGCCGTGTCTGGTCGTGCGATGGTCCGCGCCGGCAGGCGTGCGATGACCCCACGGCCGGTGCCGCCCGGAGTGGGTTGCCCGATGTCGTGACTGCGGAGCCTCCATGGCCTGGATCCTCACGAAGTATCTTCTGACCGCTGCCGTCGTCGTCCTCGTTTCGGAACTCGCGAAGCGCAGCGATCGCCTGGGTGGCTTCGTCGCCGCGCTGCCGCTGGTCACCGTGCTTGCGCTCATCTGGTTGTATGTGGAGCGGCAGCCGGCGCAGAAGATCGCCGACCACGCGTGGTACACGTTCTGGTATGTCGTACCGACGTTGCCGATGTTCCTGGCGTTCCCCGTGCTGCTGCCGAGGCTCGGGTTCTGGGCGACCTTGCTCGCCTGCGTTGCCATCACCGTTGTCTGCTTCGGCCTGTTCGCGGCGGTCGTGCGGCGATTCGGTATCGAATTGCTGTAGTTGCACGGTGGGCGCGCGCTCCGGGCGCGAGCCCCTGCCGCGACGTCGATCGCGTGTGCCTCGACCCACCGATCGCGGATCAACGGTGCGCGGTGTTCCCCGGTCGGGCGCCATGCCCATTGAGAATTTTCCGAGTCCTACGTCCGCGATTTCCGATCCGGGATTGCATCTTCGACCGATACCCGCGCATGTGCGATCGCGCGATTCTGTCCGTGCCAGTCGACCTCCAAGCAATCTGCTCCATCGCGGCCACGAGACAGGAGATCCCCATGACTCTGCACGAATCGCATCCACAGGAAGCGCGCGCCGGCGCAGCGGCGTCCGGCGCGAAGCGGTGCCGCCTGTCGCCGCTGCCCGAGCAGGGCTCCGTCCCAGAACTTCTCCGTTTGATGGGCATGGACGTCGTGCCGACGGCGGCGGATTTGGATGCGATCTCCGCATCGCTCTGGCGCGTGCGACGGCACACCGTCCTGTTCCACGAAGGTGCCCGAAGCGAGTTCCTCTACGTGGTCCGGTCCGGCAGCCTGAAGTGCGTGAAGACGCTCGAGGACGGCTACGAGCAGGTGCTCGGTCTTGCGCAGGTCGGCGAACTGCTGGGTTTCGAATCTCTGCACGGCGGTCGCCAGCCCAGCGCCGCGGTCGCGCTGGAGGAGTCCACGGTCTATGCGCTCTCCGCCCGCGAACTGCGCGACCCGCAGCGGCGCGGTGCGCTGCTGGACGCCGCTCTGCATCACGCGCTCGCCGAAAAGCTCATGCGCGCCGCGGAGACCGCGGAGATGATGTCGGCCGTGGCGTCCGATGCGCGCCTCGCGCGCTTCCTCCTCTGGCTGTCGGGACGCATGGCCCAGGCCGGCCAGTCCCGGCGGCGCCTGTCCCTTCACATGGGGCGCCGGGACATCGCCAGCCTCCTGGGCATCGCGCACGAAACCGTCAGCCGTTCATTCACGACGCTGTCGGAGTGCGGCCTCATCCGCGTCGACATCCGCGACGTCGAGATCCTCGACTTCGACGGACTGCGGGAGCGGGCGCGCACCACCCGCGGTCATCCGGCGCACGCGGCATCCGCACCGGCGCGCACAGCGCCATCCCGTGGTCGCGCCATCGAGGTCGTCGCCCCGAGTCCGCTGTGGCGTTCCCGACCCGCGTCGCCGGAGTCGGGTGCGCTGGCCGTCGCCTGAGCATTGTCCGCCGCAGGTCTGCGTGCCGATCCCATGGGCGCCGTTCCGCGCGGGGGCGAGGCAAGCGGTGTCAGTAGGCACGGCCGTGGGACAGGTGGGTCGCGAACCAGGTGCCGGCGAGATGCCCGACCGTTTCGATCGCACCGGGGGAATCGAAGGAAGAATTGGCGCCCGGAATGATCTCGAGGCGTTTGCTGCACTTCAGGTGCTGCATCGCGAGGCGGTTGATCGCGATCCCGCAAAGATCTTCCCCGCCGACGATGAGCAGTGTTGGCGCGCGTACGTTCTCCAACTGGTCGGTTGGCAGGCTATGTCGACCGTCGAAGCATACGACTGCGCTCAGCAGTTCATCGGTCCGCGCGGCGCACTGCAGAACCGGCGCCACGGCTTCGTCCACGCCGATCGCGCCGATGCGGGAGCGCTCCTGATCCCGAGATGCCCGTAGGAACTCGAGGGTGTCGCGGAAGCGACGAGTGAGCCGCTCGACATCGGGGCGGACCGCAGCGGCCGAGGCACCGACGGTTGGTGAGACGTCCATGCTGTAGACGGCGAGCCCGTAGCCATCCAGGACGTCGAGAACCGTCGAACGCTGTCGAGGATGATCCCGCCACGCGCGGCCATAGGCCACCAGCACCATCCACCGGGAAGGGGGCGACGGGTCGAGCGGGGCGGTGGTGTGAAGGGCGGCGATGGGAGGCTCCTGCACGGAATCCCGACGGTGCAGGTCTGCGTCGGGTGAAGAAAGGTTCGCAGATTGCGGCTGCAGCGCCATTGATTCCGCGCAATCGAAACCCCAATTCGCGCATGGGCGGGTCAGGCTGGACAAAGGGTGCGCGTCCAGACGATATTGGTCGTGTGCGAATCGAACGAGACGACGCGTCCGGAGCGGGTCCGGGGCTTCACTCGTATCCGGGATCGGGAGACATCGTGACTGATAGAAAGGTGGAGCACGATCGCTACGCCGTGGCACGAGGCGAAGCAGAGGACGACCTCTGTGTGTTGCCGCGCGAGGTCATCGAGGAGCGCCTGCGCTGGCTCCAGGCGGTGGTGGCACTCTCGCCCATGGCCATCTGGGTCGCGGAGGGTGATCGCATCGTCTACGCGAACAGTGCCGCCGCAGAGCTGGTCGGTGCGGCTTCGGCGGACGAGATGGTCGGGTCCTCCATCTACGCCATCGTGGACGACGATGCCCACGACGATCTCCGCCGGCAGCTCGATCTCGCCCAGGCGAGGCACGGGCATCTCGGTACCCTCCTCGCGCATCTCGTGCGCCGCGACGGCGAGGCGCGGGAAGTGGAGATCGGGCTGGGCGCGCTGCCCGACCATGGGCGCACGTCAGTGCAGATGGTCCTTCACGACGTCACGCAGCGGCGCCGCGCGATCCGCGATCTGGAGGCTTCCCGCCGGTTGATCCGGCGCCTGTCGGCGAACGCAGCCGAGGCGCGGGAGGAGGAGCGACGGCGCATCGCGCGCGAACTGCACGACGAGCTGGGTCAGAGCCTGACCGCCATGAAGATGGACCTCATGGATTGCGCGGCTGGCATGGGATGGGACGGCGAGAATCCGAAACTGAACAATCTGCTCGTGCGCATCGACGAGATCATGGCGTCGGTGCGACGCCTCGCGTCCGACCTGCGACCGCAGATCCTCGACGATCTCGGGCTGTCCGATGCCATCGAGGCCCTGGCCCATGATTTCTCCAAGCGCCAGGGCATCGAGGTCCGCCTTCGGCTCGATGATCTCGGCGACTCGATGGACGAGCGCGTGATGATCGCGCTCTACCGGATGGTGCAGGAGGCGCTGACGAATGTGGCGCGCCACGCGCGTGCGCACCTGGTCTCGATCGAACTGCATCGACAGGGCGGGCACGTGGTGCTGAAGGTGCAGGACAACGGTGTCGGCCTACCCGATCTTCTGCCCGACAGCGACCACAATCACTACGGCGTGCTGGGGATGCGGGAGCGCACCGACATGCTGGGCGGTGATTTCGAGATCGGCAACGCCCTCGGGGGCGGCGCCTTCATCCGTGTCAGGGTCCCGGCGCTCCCTGCCGAGCCGGCCTCGCGCAGGGATGCTGGAAGCCACGCCGCGAAGTCCACGGGTGTGGCGTGAGTCCCTCGGTCCCCGACGCCACGCTCCGCATTCTGATCGTCGACGATCATGCCATCGTCCGTGAAGGGTTGAAGCGCGTGCTCGAGGGAGCGTCACCTTGCTGGACGGTCATCGAGGCCGGCAGCGGCTTCCAGGCAATGGAACTGGTGCGTCGGCAAACCTTCGACGTCGCGGTGCTCGACGTCTCGATGCCCGGGATGAGCGGGTTGGAGCTGTTGCGGCGCCTGCGGGAAACGGTGCCTCGGATGCCCGTGCTGATGCTCAGCATGAATGCCGAGGAACAGTACGCGATGCGCGCGTTCAAGGCGGGTGCCAAGGCCTATCTCACCAAGGGCACCCCGCCCTCCGAACTGGTCGAGGCGGTCCGCAAGGTGTCCAGAGGGGGGAGCTATGTGACGGGCGCCATGGCCGAGCGCATGGTGCAGCAGATGAACGGCTCGCTGGATCAGCCGCGTCATTCGCAGCTCTCCGACCGTGAGTTCGACGTGCTGCGCCGTCTGGTGGCGGGGCAGCGTCCCTCCGAGATCGCCGAGGCCCTGCACATCTCGGTGAAGACGGTGAGTTCGCACAAGAGCCGCATGCAGGAGAAGCTTCTGCTGCCCAGCACGGCGGCGCTGATCCGCTACGGCCTCGAACACGGTCTCGCCGCGGACGACATCCGACCTGTGTCGGACACCTGAGGGCGCCTCGGTGCGCAGCTGCAGAGCGTTTGCGCGTTTCGCCCGGCCGGCCCCGCGGACCCCGTGCCATCCCCTTCGCGGCGGCACCGCATGAACGCCCTTCGTGGCGGCATCGCATGAACGCCCATCGCGGCCACCATCCTTCGCCGCCGTTCGATGCCGCTCTGTCGGCCCAGGCGTTCCACGAGACTTGGCTCGCCACGGTGGATCCCACCGGCGTCGGACAGTGGTTCAGGCGCCAACGCCTGGACCGGCTCATAGCGACGGCCACGCGGGATTCCCCGCTGTACGCCCGGCGCGCCCGGAGCGCCCGCGTGATCGATGACTTCGAGCCCATCGGCAAGCACGAACTGATGGACCATTTCGATGACTGGGCGGTCGACAGGCGCATCACGCGTGCCGGCGTCGAGGCGTTCATCGGTGGCGGCGACACCATCGCCGACGGGTGGTTGGAGCGGTACCTGATCTGGACGAGTTCCGGCACTTCCGGGCAGCCCGGTGTGTTCGTCCAGGATGCGGCGAGCCTTGCCGCGTACGATGCCATTGAGGCGCTGCGCCTGCGATCGACGGGTCCTGCGGGGCCGCCGCTGGGTCTGTGGGCCGCGGGTCGGCGGTTCGCGTACGTGGGCGCGGTGGGCGGTGCCTACGCGGGGCACGTGAGCGTCGCCCGTCTGCAGCGTATCGCCCCCCCGGGGTGGGCGCCGACGCTGTGCGAGATCTCGGTGCTCGATCCCCTCGACGAAATCGAAGCCCGACTGCGCGCGTGGGGTCCGGATGTGCTCATCACCTATCCGACGCTGGCAGCTTCCCTTGCCGGGCGTACGGTGAACGACCGGCGGCCGCTTCGGTTCGGTGAAGTCTGGCTGGGTGGCGAGCAGTTGTCCCCGACGCAGCGCGCATTCATCGGGGATGCGTTTGGTTGTGTCGTGCGCAACAGCTACGGCGCCTCGGAGTTCTACTCGATCGCCTTCGAGTGCCGGTACGGGCGGCTCCATCTCAACGACGACTGGGTCATCCTGGAGCCCGTCGATGCAGATCATCGTCCGGTGCCCGTGGGCGCGTTCTCTCACGCAACGCTTCTCACCAATCTGGCCAATCGTACGCAACCCCTGATCCGCTACACGCTGCAGGACTGCACGCGCTTCGTGCCCGAGCCGTGTCCGTGCGGGTCTGGCCTGGCGGTCATCGAGGTGCAGGGGCGCTCCGATGACGCCCTGGTCCTGGCAGGCCGCGACGGGGGCACGGTGACGCTGCTGCCGCTCGCCATCGAGACCGTCGTCGAGGAAGCGGGTGGGATCACCGAGTTCCAGCTGATCCGCCGTCCCGACGGTTCCCTCGAACTCCGGTTGTCCCTGCAGGGCGATGCGGCGCGTCAGGCCTTCGATCGCTGCCGTCGCGCGCTGCTGGGCTGGTTCGCGCGGCAGGACGTGAGGACGCCCCGACTGGTGCACGGCCACGGCGGGCCTTTGCGTGCGCCGGGCAGCGGCAAGTTGCGGCGTGTGATCGACGACCGGGCACGCTGACGCCACTCGCTCGCCGGCCCCGCGGGGCGCCTGCGAGGGCCTCCTTGAGCGTTCTCAAGTGTGGTGCCCCGCCGGACCCCCAGTCTCGCATCCTGTACGAACGGTCGCGCCGAACGATTCCCAGGTGCTCGGTGGCTGGCCGATCAACGAACTCTGCATCGGTTGGGGAGGGGGGATGGCAGTGATCTTCGAGTCGCGCGAGGCAGCCGCGAGGAAGCTGGCGACCGCGCTGGACCTGTACGCCGGCTCGTCCCCACTGGTGTTGGCCATTCCGCGCGGGGGTGTCCCTATGGGGCGCGTGATTGCGGATGCGCTGCAAGCCGAGTTCGACATCGTGCTGGTGCGCAAGCTCGGTGCGCCCGACGACCCGGAAGTGGCAGTGGGCGCAATCGACGAGAACGGCAGGGCCTACGTCTCCGCACACGCAGCCGACTGCGGCGCGGATCCGCGCTACCTGGAGATCGAGAAGCGGATTCAGTTGTCGCTGCTGCTGCAGCGGCGCTCGATCTACACGCCGACACGCGCGAGCATCGATCCGCGGGGGCGGGCGGTCATCGTGGTCGACGATGGTCTGGCGACGGGGGCGACCATGATCGCTGCCTTGGATGCCATACGCGCCCGAGAGCCAGCGAAGCTGATCTGTGCGGTACCCGTGGCGTCAGCGCAAGGCCTGGATCAGGTGCAGCCGCATGCGGATGCGGTGGTCTGCCTCCTGGTGCCGCGCCAGTTCGACGCGGTCGGACACTTCTACGCCAGCTTCCCACAGGTCGACGATACCGAGGTCATCGCCTGCCTGTCGGCGCCCGACGATCTTCCCGAAGTCTCGCGATCATGAGTGTCGAGACGTACCGGATCGACGCGGGGTGGATGTCGCTCCCGGCCACGCTTTCCATGTCGTCGAATGCGCGCGGTGTCGTCGTGATCTCCCACGGCGGCGCATCGACCTGCCAATCTCCGGGCAACCGGTGCGTCGCCGATGCACTGACGAGCGAAGGGCTGGCCACCGTGCTTCCGAACCTGCTTCTCCCTACTGAAACGGCCGATCAGGAGGTGTGCTTCGACGTCGATCTGCTCGCGGATCGGCTGAAGTTCGTGGTCGAGTGGGTGATGGACCTGCCCCTCACCCGGGGGCTTCCCATAGGGTTGTTCGGTGCCAGCACGGCGGCAGCATCGGCGCTGCGCGTTGCAGCCGACATGCCCGACACCATCCGCGCGGTGGTTGCGCGGCGCGGACGTCCCGAGCTGGTGGGCGCTGCGCGGCTTGCACGGATCCGTTGCCCCACGCTTCTGATGGTGACCGATGGCGATCGCGACGTGATGGGCGCCAATGAGGTGGCACGCTCCCTGTTGAAGAACTGTGAAGCACGACTGGTGGTTCTGCCGCGAACCGGCTATCTCATGGTGCCGGGAGGCTCGCAGGAGCAGATGGCTGAACTCACCAGGTTGTGGTTCGGGCGGCATCTGCCGACGGCGTCACCCCGCGCAACCGGCGCGAGCGGGGTGAACTGAGTCTATCCAGGTTGCGTCGCCGCAGCCCGATGGTCGGAGCCTGATCGCGCCCATGTGCTTCGACCTTCCGGCCACATCCGGTTTTCCCCCAGAACGACCTGCGCGCCACGGATGGGCCAGGCCGGGTTCCAGAGACGCAACGCGGGGAGCAAGCTCCCCAACTCGACGCGCGCATGTTCGAGGGACTCCAGCGTGCCGACATCACGCCAGTAGCCAGGCTCTTCGCCTGGCGCGAGACCCGGCACCATGTTGCGACGCAGGTCGTAGGCGTAGGTGCGGCAGCGTTCCGACAGACCCGGCAGCAGGTGATGCCCGATATCGGTGTGACCGCATTCGTGCGCCTCGTCGAGAAGCTCGAGAAGCAGGTCGGGACGGAACAGGTAGTTGCCCATGGACGCGAGCACGCGGTCCCGCGAGGACGCCATCGGCGTCGGGAGTGCGGGCTTTTCCTCGAACCGGCGCACACGGCCATCCGGGAGTGCCGTGATCACGCCGAAGCGGCGCGCTTCGGCGATGGGCACCGGGACGGCCCCGATGGTGACATCGGCCCGTCGCGCCACATGAAAGTCCGCCATCTGGCGGACGTCCATCCGGTAGACATGATCGGCGGCGAACACCGCGACGAGGTCCGGCTGTTCCGAGCGAATGAGGTCCCGGCATCGACGCACGGCATCGAGCGTGCCGCGGATCGCGCCATTGGTTTCGCCCGACTCCGGCAGGATCGCCTCCACGAGTCGTCGACCGGTGCGGTCGCGGTCGTCCCAGACTTCCTCCAGGTGGTCCAGCAGCGACTGCGGCTTGTACTGAAGCACAACGCCGATGTGATCGACGCCGGAGTTGACCAGGCTGCTCAGAACGAAGTCGATCAGGCGGCATCTGCCGGCGACGACGATCGCGGGTTTCGAATCGCTCCTGGTCAGCGGCCAGAGTCGCGTACCTTCCCCGCCAGCCAGTACCACCGCCAGAATCTTCATCGTCCGAGACCTCCCGTGACAAGTATCGATGCGCCTTCCGTCTTCGCGCTCGCGCCCGGTGTACGGACGCCTTCGGATATCAACTGAATTCGTCTGGCGACGGGGCTGATGCCTCCTCGTCGTTTGCGGAAATCCTGCGGCCTGCCGCGGCATCGAACTCCGCTTCCGCCTCCAGCCAGTCGGTAAGCTCCGAGCCCGGTGCAAAGCCGCGGCGTTCGGCGCGGTAGTACGCATCGAGAGCGATGCTCTGCTCGCGGACATCGCCATCGGGCAGTGGCTGCAACGCGGGCGACGTCGGAGTCGATGGTGATGCGACCGCCCTCAGGTGTTTCCGCTCTGTCTTGCGTTCCTTCGGCATGGGGCTTCTCCCGGTTGGGATTGCTGTCGTGGCGGGCGCGTCGACGGCTCTGGCAGATTCACCTGCATGAAGCGATTGCGCCTTCGATGAATGAAATGTTGGTCCGAGGTGGCGATGGGCAGATTGAGAGTGATCAATCGAGCGCATCAATCGGATCACCGGCCGCACGTTCGTTGATCCACCGACCTTGTCGGTGGCAGGGGAGGGGCGAGGTCCACGCTCCGAAGCGCTGCGTTTCCCGGGGGGGGCATGCCCGGTCGGGCAACGCAGGTGTGCCATCGCAGCGGAGGATGGCCGCGCTGAGACGCGCCTACATCGCGCGATGTGGACGCACCGAATCGCCCTGCCGTTTCGGACAGGCTGTGCCGGGCACCAAGGGCCGGCCACCCCCATACTCGGAGCACAGCCTCCCGCAGCTCATCTCGCCCGATCCTCCGGATCGTATCCTCACCGCTCGCAAGCCAGCGGGCTGCCATGGAGCCGAACGAAACCACGATGGAGATCTGCATGCGCCGTAACGCCTGGTACTCCCGACTCGCCCGCACTGCGGCGCACTACTGCGGACGCCCTCGGGCGTTCACCATCGCCGCCTCGGTGATCCTCGTGTGGATCCTCACCGGTCCCATGTTCGGTTTCAGCGATACCTGGCAACTCGTCATCAACACGGGCACCACGATCGTCACGTTCCTGATGGTGTTCCTCATCCAGAACACCCAGAACCGCGACACCGAGGCCATCCAGGTGAAGCTGGACGAACTGATCCGTGCCACGAAGGGCGCGCACAACGCGTTGCTCGATCTCGAGGAACTCGAAGAGGAGAGCCTCGACGGGTTCCGTCTCCGCTACCAGGCACTTGCGCAGGCGGCCCGCGCCAGGTTGGGCGAAGGCGTCGACGACACCGGGACCCCCGAAGCCTGATCCGCCGAGACGGCCGGAAGCCATCGCGGTCGGCAACGTACGGACGTCAGCAGTCGCCCATCGCGTGGACCGAGCCCCGGTCGACTGCGTCAATCATTGCAGACATTGTTGTAACGAGTTGACAAACAAGAGTGTCAGCGTAGCATTACACGGTATCAGGGGAGGGAAATGGGCGCAGTGTGTCGATGGCCCGGTGTCGGTCTGCCGGAAGGGCCTGTTGCACGGCGTCTCCTGGCGAAGCTCTGCAGTGCGCTGTGCACGTCTGCCGAAGCGCGGATGGCCCAGTTTCGCGAAGCCGCCAGTGGTGTGGAGTTGCATGGAGGTGTGTCATGGGCAGGGGCGTTGGCGCCTGGTACGCGCGTTCGTCCGTTCGTCTGTTTCGCCATGATTCACTGAGAAAAAAGCATCGTCGCCACGCGATGGTGCTGGCGCAGGCCGCGAGTTGCTCGCGAAGTCCTGCCGCTCGATTCGGATGGCCGGTCTGATAACCGGGGGAGGGTACTTGGCGACGGAACACGGGAGTTGCGGGTCGATCGAATGATGTGTTCGGGTCGTGCGCTGATACGGTGGCAGCACGGCTCCAGATGACCTGCTTGTCCTGAATGGTCCCGATCCTGCCCATCGAGGGTGATCGAGCGGCATGACACTTATTTTGGTTCGACAGATGGACAGTCGGGGCGACCCGCTTTCTGTCGATGGGCGCGCGTGGCGCGCCGGGCGCGCACTGCGTCGCCGTGAATTCTCCAGCTTGGGTGGCGGGCTGCCCACTTCCTGCGGCGTCTCGACCTGCCGACCGCGGACATCCCACAACGACCTTTGGGATCCCTCCGTCGCACGATTCCCGGACGTCTTCCTGCATGCACGGGCCGGTTCCCTGGCGAACTTGGCTCCTCTTCCCGTTTTTCGAGTTTGTGGCGATGTCTGCCACGAAAACCCCCGTGCGGGTTCAGCACGATTTGGTCGCATGTTTCAGAAGGAGAGACTCAATGGAGATTGATCCGACCAGGGTATGGCCCACCGGCCTGACCCATCCGGAGGCCGAGGAGCTGCACAGGCATGTCATCGAGGGCACACGCCTCTTCGGCATCATCGCCGCGCTCGCGCACTTGCTTGCGTACATCTACACGCCCTGGCTTCACTAAGGAGATCCACTCATGAACCAAGGAAAGATCTGGCTCGTGGTGAAACCCACCGTCGGGCTCCCGGCATTCCTGGGCGGCGTGGCGATCATCTCGCTCTGCGTGCACTCGGCGATTCTCAACAACAGTGACTGGTACCCGGCGTTCTACAACGGGAACATGAAGGCGAAGGCAGCCGCAGCGGCGACCGCACCGCAGTCCGCCATAGAGGCACCTGTGGCGACACTGGCTGCAGCAGTTCCGGCCGAGAAGTCAGGAAAGAAGTAGGACAGTCCGGTCGTTCACGGACGCTCAAGGACCGGAATGGATGCGTTCCGGTCCTTGCTTTTGCCTGCTCACGCGCGCGTCGGATTCAAAGTTCGCGATGCGAAGGTGTTGGGCAGGGACGCCTAGTGACTTCTGGTCGACCGTAAGTGGCCCGAACACGCGCGGTGTTCCGGGACTTGTAGCTGCCGCCGCCGATAGGTGGAAAATCCTGCGGCGATGTAACCGCGCCTCTGCACGCGGTCGATCACTGTGGCCTGCGTCGGACCACGCATCGATCCACGGCGCAGTGCGCCGTGCCACGAACTCATCGGGCCACGCGCTTCACAAGTGGCCCCAGCGTGAGCGACGTCGCGAACAGCAGCAGTATCTCCACCACGTAGACGAACATGTACCCCGCCTCGGGACCGGTCGTGTACGCGCTGCCGAGGAGCGAGCCTTCGCGCGTCATCGCCGCGACGATGTCGCGGATGATGCCGCCCACGGCGACGCCGAGCCCCGCAGCGGTTGCCTGGACCGCGCCCCACGTACCGAGCGCGAGGCCACGCTGCGTGGATGGGGCCAGTTGCATCGTGGCCGTCAGCGTGCCGTGACTGAACAGACCGCCCGCGAACCCGATGAACAGGGTTCCGATCACGAACACGACAGTCGACTGCATGGGCGCCGCGAAGATCACCGCGAGGAACGCGGGTACGCCAACCAATGCGCCGGTCTCGGCCATGCGAAAGGGGCTCGCGCCGCGGCTGAGAATGCGCGAGGCGAGTCCGAATCCGGTGAGCCCGCCGAAGGCGAGCGTGGCCGTGAGCAGCGTGGTCGCGCTCACGCTGAGATGCAGCACCGACCCGCCGTAGGGTTCCAGCAAGACATCCTGCATCGTGAAGGCCATCGTGCCGAGGCCGACGGCCACGAGCTGCCGCACCGCCATGTTCTTCTGACCGACCAGGGTGTCCCACGATTCGCGGAACGTGGGCTGCGGCGGTGGCGGTGCGCCGCGCAGCGGGTTGCGGGTTTCCTGCTTCCAGAGCGCAAGGGTGTTCAGTGTCACCGTCGCGACGGCCGCACCCTGGATGACCTGCACGAGCCGTCCCGAACTGAAGTCCGCCAGTGCTGCCCCGAAGATGAGCGCACTGGCGATGGTGCCTAGCAGCAGCATCACGTACATCAGGCCCACCACGTTCGGCTGGGATTCGACGGGCGTGAGGTCCGTGGCCAGGGCGAGTCCGGCGGTCTGCGTGGTGTGAATGCCGGCGCCCACGAGGAGGAAGGCGAGCGCGGCGCCGGCCTGCCCGATCCATGGCGGTGCCTGCCCAGCTTCACCACCACCGGAGAGCACGAGCAGCGCGAACGGCATGAGGGCGAGCCCGCCGAACTGCAGCATGGTGCCGCGCCAGATGAACGGCACGCGTTTCCAGCCGAGGGCGGAGCGGTGTGTGTCGGAGCTGAAGCCGATGAGGGCGCGGAACGGCGCGAAGAGGAGTGGCAGCGAGACCATCACCGCGACCAGCGACGCCGACACGCCAAGCTCGACGATCATCACGCGGTTGAGGGTGCCGATCAGCAGTACCGTCGCCATCCCCACCGACACCTGGAAGAGGGAAAGCCGCAGCAGGCGCGACAGCGGGAGATCGGGCGTCGCCACATCCGCGAAAGGCAGGAAACGCGGCCCCAGGTTGACCCAGGTCCGTACCACTTTCTCGCTCAGGCGATTCATCGTTCGAAAGCTTTCACCGGGTGGGGTGCGCTGGCCAGTGGAGGCGGCGGATCGGATGCGCGCCGCACGTCGACACTGGCAATGGAAGAAGGGCTCGCTCGTCGCCATCCCTCGGGCCCACGCAACAGGGTCCGACGGCGTCGCGCCGAAGTAGAACGTATCCGGCGAGCGGCCGTCAATGCTGCGTTGCACACCCGAGTGTCAGGGGCACGCCACACCGGCGCCGCGTGCTGCGGTTGCGCGGGCGATGGTGGCGCGCTCGCCTTGCGGGTCACGGAGTTCTGCACGATTCTGCGGGTTCACGCGCTTCCCGGCGCCTGCATCGGACGCGCCATGAACGCATCGCAAACCGAACCCCATTTCGAGACCATCACCGACGCCGGCCCGACCGCGGCGTGGCTCACGCTCGTTCACGGCGCGTCGCAGCACATGGGCCTTTTCTCCGCGCAGGTCGCGGCATTCCGCGCGCGGTATCGACTGCTGCTCATCGATCTCCCGGGGCACGGCGGTTCGGCGCACATGCCCGGGCCGTATGGATTCGGCGAGCACGCCGAGGCCGTGCTGCACGCCATGGACCGAGCGGGCGTCGGGCAGACGCACTTCTGGGGAACGCACACGGGCGCTGCGGCAGCATTGCTGCTGGCCGTCCGCATGCCGCAGCGGTTCCTGTCGCTGATCCTCGACGGCGCTGTGCTGCCCGGCATCGATGTGCCTTCGGTGACGGCCGCCATCGAACGCGCCAGGGCCACGGCGCAGGTGCGGGGCCTGACGGCGGCCCGGGACGAATGGTTCGAGACCGCTGCATGGTTCGATGTGATCCGCAAGCATCCTGACGCGTGTCGCGCGGCCGGGCACAGGGCGCTGATCGACGCCTTCGCCGGCGGACCTTGGCTCTCGCCCATTCCGCCCGCGCCTGTCGCGCCTGTCATCGATTCGCTTGGGTCACTGGACATGCCGGTGCTCCTCGTCAACGGCGAGCACGATCTGCCGGATTTCATCGCGATGGCTGACGTTCTGGCGCAACGTCTGCCGGCGGTCCGGCGCGTGGTCATCCCGGGCGGCGGCGGATTTCCGCTGTGGGAGTTTCCAGAGACCGTGAATGCGATCGTGTCCGATTTTCTGGCGACGTGTCCGACGGCACTGCCGGAGTGATCCCGCATTGTCCGTGACCGCGGACCGCGGACCGCGGATCCGTGGGGCGACGCGAGCACGGGCCCTCCGATTCCGGGCATCATGGCGATCGACCGTGATCGAGTCCCTCCACCCCCGCCGCCGTCCTGGCCACGGGGCGGACGAACCAGGTCGAACACACTCTCGAATACGGATCCCGCCCCATGTCACTCCCGCTGCAGAAGTCCGCTCCGACCACGATGGTCGATACCTACTGGAATCCGCTCGTCCCGGAGCTTGCCGTCGCCAACCTCGCTGCATCGCTTCGCTTCTACCGCGCGGCCGGGTTCACCGTCCGCTTCCGCCGTTCCGAACCGGAGTTCGCCTACCTGGAACTCGGCCAAGCCCAGTTGATGCTGGAAGAGGACACGCCCGGCGATGCCGCGAATCCACCCCCCGAGGGTCCGCGCGGTCGCGGCATCAACTTCCAGGTGGAGGTGGAAGACGCGCGGTCCATCGTGGCGTCGTTGCGCGAGTCCGGCTTCCCGCTGCATCGCGAACCCGTCGAGAGCTGGTACGCCGTGACCGACAATCGCGATGAGGGGCAGCTCGAAGTGCAGGCACGAGATCCGGACGGCTATCTGTTCCGGTTCGTCGAGGTGCTGGGGATGCGGAACAGCTGAGGATCGCGCCGCCCGAAGGCAATCGGGTACCCGGGTCCAAACAACCGCCAGAACGATGCAGCTCGCGAAGCTGTCCAGCTCCCGCCTCCCGCCAGTCGCACCGCGCGAACGCCTGTCCTGGCGACTTGATGCGCTGGAGGAGATTCCCTGTCGCTGGATCTGCGGGCCGGCGGGGAGTGGCGAGACGACCCTCGTCGTCGGCTATCTGCGATGCCGTGACATCGCGAACGTCTGGTTTGATGTGGATGAAGGGGATCACGATCCCGCGGCGGCGATTTCGCACCTGATTTCGCTGGCTCGCTCGGTCCACGCGGACGCCGACGCGCTCCCGTTCCTGACCATGAAACGCATGGCCGCGCCGGCCACTTTCATCGCCAGTTCCCCCGCCGCTTCCATCAGTACCTGCTGTCCCGGTGCGCCGTCGTCTTCGACAATTGCCATCGGGCTGCGGGCCCGGCCTTCCTCACAATGCTGCAGTACGCGATCGAGGAAGGGCCGCCCGGCATCGCGATCTTCGCCATCAGCCGGGATCGACTGCCCGACGCGTTGGTCCCCGCGCATGCAAACCGACGGGTTGCCGTCATCGGCGAGGATGAACTGCGGCCCGACGTCGAGGCGTCGCGCGTCGGGATCGCGACGATGGAGGCGCCGTTCGGGGCCGCCATCGATGGCCTGCATGCCAGGAGCGGCGGGAGGGTCGCTGGACTCGTCCTGATGTCGTTTCAGGAGGCGACGCCGCGCATCACCGGACACCGGCTAGACCGACTCTCGCAGGAAGCGGTCGTTGCTTACTTCAACAACGAATTGCTTTGCGCAGCGGATCCCGCACTTCGGGATCTGCTGGTACAGACTGCATTGCTACCGGAAGTCACCGCCGATGGTGCGCGCGAGAGGATGGCGGTCCTCACCTGGGCGCGCGGGTTTCTGCCTCCGCTGTTCGCTCTTGCGTCGAAGGAGGGCATCGCGCGCGAATGGCTTGCCGGGGCGATCCAGGAATGGGAGATTCCTCCGCCATCCCGCAACGAGCAGGACTGGCCCCGAGCGCCGGAGATCTTCGTGCTCGGCGGTTTCGAGGTGAGGCGCGGCGGTATCCGGTTGGACTTCGGGCGCAAGCCGCCACGCCGGCTGATCTCCTTGCTGAAGGCGATCGCGATCAGCGGTGACCGCGGCCTGCCTTTGGAAACGGCGTGCGGGTACTGCTGGCCGGATCTCGAAGGTGATGCCGCGGCGGCATCGCTGACGGCGGCGCTCTATCGCTTGCGGAAACTGCTCGGCTCGCCGGACGCAGTGCGCCTCGTGGAGGGGAGTCTGATCCTGCCATCGAGGGCCACCTGGATTGATCTTCATGCGTTCGAACGGCTCGCCCGGAGTGACGACGCGACCGACCTCGAGAAAGCCGTTTTCCCCCCACCGCGGCCCTCTGCTTCCAGACGACGACGAGCCCTGGGTCGACGCGATCCGGGTTCGCGTCCGTGACGCGTTCGTGCGATCGGTCGAGGCACTCGCCGGGCCGATGGTGGAGGCTGAGGCCGACGTTGCCGCGCGCCTGTATTCGCGGGGAGTCGAGGTGGATACGCTCGCAGAGGGCTGCTACAGGGGACTGATGCGCTGCCATGCCAGGCGTGGGCAGACCGCCGAGGTGGCGTCTGTGTATCGACGCCTGCGCCAGACGCTGTCGGTGATCCTCGTGGTCGAGCCGTCGGCGGACGCGGAGGGCCTGCGACGCAGGATCATCGAAGGCGCCTGATCCGCGGTGAGGTGAGCTGCGGTCCGCTACGGCAGCTTGCAGTCCACCTTCTGCTCGAAGCTCCACTGGCCTGCCGGCAGGTTCACCGGAATGCACTTGAACTTCCACCCACCCGTGAAGCGTCCCGTGCCCCCGGTGAAACGGCCGCTTCGCTCATGCGGGGCATTCGGCACGGTGATCCCAGCCCATTCCCCATGAATCTTGTCCAGTCCGTCCCCGAAGGTGCAGAGCCCCCCACAGCACCGGCGATGCATGGAGAAGCCCGCTACCTGTGTATTGGTAGCTGATCCCGAGCCCCGTGACGCAGAAGTACGTCCGCGGGTCGGTGACCTGATGCATCTCTCCAGAACTCTCGCCGCCGGTATGCAGATCGAGCGTCCCATACTTCAGGATCGGGTCGGCCAGCGCGCTGGCGGTGGGAAACGTGATCAGGGTAGCGACCACGCTATGGAAGCACGACTTCGTCATGGTCCGATCTCCGAGCAAGACCCGCTGTCAGGTCGAAGCGTAGGTGCGCCCGGATGACGAATCGCTGATGGATCGAGAACGACCGTCGGAGCGGCTGGCGGCTGGCCGGACGATCTCCGCTGCGATCACCGGGATCCCGACAGTGCTTGACCTTGCCATCGTGTGAAGGCGGAACCTCAGGACTCCCATTCACGAACCCGGAGTCCCGCCATGCAGCCCACCAGCACGCACCATCACCACCAGGGTCCTCGCCACGCCGCCCGCGACGGCGGTCACGCGGGTGATCTCAATCGCATCGCTCTCGTGGCGACGCTCCACTGTCTGACCGGTTGTGCGATCGGCGAGATCGCCGGGATGCTTATCGGGTCGGCGCTTGGCTGGAGCAACGGGCAGACCGTCGTGCTGGCGGTGGCGCTGGCCTTCGTGTCCGGATTCGCCATGACCGCAGTTCCGTTCCTGCGGCCCGGGTTCGCGGTCGGTGCGGCGCTGCGCATCGCGCTCGCGGCAGACACGGCGTCGATCGCAGTAATGGAACTCGTCGACAACGCGTTGATGCTGCTGATCCCCGGCGCGATGGATGCCGGACTTGTTTCACCGGTCTTCTGGGGGACCCTCGCGCTGTCGCTCGCCGTAGCCGCAGTCGCGGCTTGGCCGGTGAATCGCTGGCTCATCGCCCGTGGACGAGGGCACGGTCTCGCGCACTGCCATTCTTGAGGCGGCAAGAGGCGCGCTGCACTATCGTAGCGAGGTGCTGTTTCCAGATCCCGGGAGCCCGCCCATGAACATCGGTGAAGCCGCGCGCGTATCCGGCATTTCGGCCAGGATGATCCGCCACTACGAGGCCATCGGCCTGCTGCCGGATTCCGCGCGAAGCGGGGCAGGGTACCGACGCTACGGCCCCGATGACCTCCATCGCCTTGCGTTCGTGCGCCGCGCCCGCGACGTCGGCTTCTCGTCGGACGAGATCGCCCATCTGCTGTCCCTCTGGCAGGACGATGAGCGGCCTGCGCGGGAGGTGAAGGTGCTGGCGACCGGGCACCTGGACCGCATCCGCGCGACGATCGCGGACCTCGAACGGATTGCTGGCGCGCTTTCGCATCTCGTCGAGCATTGCCATGGCGACGACCGGCCGTCGTGTCCGATCCTCGAAGCCCTCGGTGCGCCGCCGGCGGATGCCCACGATGGCTCTCCGGTCGGATCGCCACTGCGTCGGGGGATCGAGAACAGGTCGCGCTGAGTCCGAAGGGTTCGTATGCCGTCGTGGTCGCATGTCGAGACCCGTGCGACACTCGTCGCGGAAAGCGTCCGGTCCTTCGGGCGTGTCTCTGGAGAGTCCGTGACGATTATGAAGCGACGCAACGTGGCAGGGCGACTCGCTTGCCTGATGTTCGTCCTGGCGGGCGCTACGGCGTCGACGGCCTGGAGCGCCGATCCCGCGCCCGGCATGCCGCGTCCTACGTACGATCCGAAGCAGGTGGCCGCCGCGCGCGATCCTGATGCGCCGCCGCCCACCGCGGCCGAGCTTCTTCCGAGGCCTGCCCGTATCGACCGCGATGCCTGCGCGCGGCTCAACGAGGAGAGTGAGCCCTACTACGAGGCGCTGTATCAGCGGGGGCTCACCGGCATGCGCAACCCGTCCGCACGGGATGCCTACGCGCCGCCCGCCTGGACGTCGCTGATGGAGGATCCGCTGTTCGCGCAGTGGCTCGATCGTCACGTCGATGAAGCCTGCTATCGAGCGGTTCGGATCCGCGTGTGGATGCGCGCCATCGGCAGCATCCACGACATCGAGGACCGCAAGGCGGCCGGGGACACGCGTCTCGTGCTCGGCGAGGCGCGGGCAGCGGGGCGCGCGAGGTAGTCGACGGCTGCCGCCGTCTCGACATGCCGGGGCGCCGGGCAGATTTCCCGCGCCACGGGGCCAGCATCCAGGCGGTCGAGATCCCCATGGCCCAGGAGGCAGCCGGAATGACGACGCGCGCCGTTGCAACCACGCCCTCGCGGGTCGGCACTCCATGTGAAAACGCCCGCACGAGGCGGGCGCCAGGCATCACCGGACCCAGACGTCCGATGACTTCCGAAACGCGTGTCGATCAGCAGCGCAGGGGACGCACCGCGACCGGCAGCGCGGGCCGACGGAGTGACAGCATGGTAGGTCTCCTTCCAGATCACCGAGGGGTGACGTCAGCACTGCGTGAGACGTCGCGAGGCACATGGCAAGTTGTGGTCCCGCGGGGCTAACCCGTTGTATGGCGGAACGTTTGCGCGTGCAGCCGCTGGAGCGGTGTAAATGCGATCGACGAATGGGGGCGTGTCCAGGCCGTCGCCGTGTGTTGTCGATTGCTGCCGGCGCCGACGCGATCTTCAGGGTATGCGCTATGCCGCTGTGGCGGGTGCGTCGGCGCCTTTGGTCGCACGTGTCGCGAACCACGTGATCACCGCAGAGGCGAGAGCGCAGCCGGCCAGGAAGTAGAGGCCCATCTCGAAGCTGTTCGTGCTGCTCTTGATCCAACCGACGATGAAGGGCCCGACATAGCCACCCAGGTTGCCGAGCGAGTTGATGAGTGCGATGCCTGCCGCGGCCCCCGCGCCCGTCAGGAAGAGCGACGGCATGGGCCAGAAGCAGGGGCGGGATCCGTAGAGACCGATGGTCGCCACCGACATCGCGGCGATGGCCCAGTACGACTGGCCGAACCATGCGGCACCCGTGAGGCCGACGGCCGCGACGACCGACGCGGCGATCAGATGCCAGCGGCGTTCGTGATGGTGGTCGGACGACCACCCCCAAGCGAAGAGACCGATTACTCCGATGGTGTACGGGATCGCCGCGACGGCACCGGTCATCAGGTTCGAGAGCCCGAATCCCTTCACGATCTGCGGCAGGAAAAAGACGATCCCGTAGCTCGCGCAGACGCTCATGAAGTAGATCGCCGCCAGCGCGAGCACGCGCGGATCGGTGAGCGACTGCACGAGGGTGAGACGGCCCGCGGTCTCGACCTTGCGGCGTTCCGACTGCAGTTCGTCCTCGAGCCACGCGCGCTGGTCGGCGTCGAGCCAGGTCGCGATGGCGGGCCGGTCGGTGAGCATCCTGAGCACCACGAATGCGAGCAGGAATGCCGGCACCGCCTCGATGACGAACAGCCATTGCCAGCCCTTCACGCCGAGGATGCCGTCCATGTTGAGGATCGCGCCGGAGATGACGGAAGCGAGCGCGTTCGATACGGGCACCGCGAGAAAAAGCGCCGAGATCACCCGGCCGCGGTAGCGCGCCGGATACCACGTGCTGAGGTAGAAGAGGATGCCGGGGAAGAACCCCGCCTCCGCCACCCCCAGGAGAAAGCGCAGGACGAGAAAACTGACCGGGCCGGTCGTGAGGGCCATCAGCCCGGAGATGATCGACCAGGTGATCATGATGCGGGCTATCCAGCGGCGTGCGCCGACCCGCTCGAGGATCATGTTGCTCGGCACCTCGAAGAGCGCGTATCCCACGAAGAAGATTCCGGCGCCCAGCCCGTACACGTAGGAACTGATCGCGAGATCCTTGTTCATCGTGAGCGCCGCGAAGGCCACGTTGGTCCGGTCGATGTAGGCGACCAGATAGCTCACGATGATGAGCGGCAGGAGCCGCCACGAGATCCGCGCGATGGTCCGGGTGCGGAAGGCGTCCGTGACGACTGTGGCCATGCTGAGATCTCCCCGGCGGGGCTGGACCCCGCGCAACGTTGTTGTCATCCCCGTCACCGGCCTGCGCGGGGCGGTTGCGACACCCGCCCGGCATCGTCTGCCGCGTACCCGGAGTGAGCGGGCCGATCATACGCGCAGGTCGGCGCGTCCCCCTCCGCCGGTACGCAGCTCTTCGGGAACATCTCCCCCGAGCAGCAGGGCGGCTGGTTGCGATAGACTCCGGCCGTCTCGAATGTCTTCGGAGCTAGAACGTGATGCACCTGCGCCTCTCGGCCGTTGCGGCCCTGTTCGCAAGCCTTTCTTTTTCCCCGCTCGCGGTCGCCGATGGCTCCGCCACGGCCCAGTACCTCAGCGGCCGCCTGACCATGGACGTGTCGGGCCCGGACGTCAGCCTCCAGCTGCGCCTGCCGATGACCCGCTCCGACGCCACGACGAAGGAGAAGCAGGATTTCACGCAGGAGGAAGTGCTGGCCCGGGTCAAGGCCGCCGACAAGCTGTTCATCTTCCCCGACAAGGCGAAGTGCGTGGTCGAAAGCGCGAACGCGTTCGCGGTGGACACCCAGGGCAAGCCGACCAAGGGTGAGGGGAACATCCAGGCCATGTACCGATTCAGCTGCCCCGGCGCAGCATCCGGCCGCATCGATTCCGTGAAGATCCGGCTGACAGAAGGTCTGCCCGGCCTCGACAAGATCAAGCTGCAGGTGAGCACCGACAAGGGCGAGCAGACGATGGAACTCGCCCCGGCGAACGCCGACGTCGCGCTGTAGTCGACGGCACCGGGTGCCGGATTTTCGGAAGCCCTCTGTCCATTGCGGACAGGGGGCTTTTTGTTGACCAGAAGACCACGGTGTCGGCGCGTGTCGGGGTGCCCGCGTGGCGTACCAACATGGGGAGGGCCCCTCTCGGACCTGTCGGTCCGCTGCGGGTCCCCGCGTGGTGTACCAACAAGGGGAGGGCCCCTTGTATATCCCCCGTTGATGCGCCACCCGCTGCGGGAACGGACCGAGCTGTTGTAGGAGCGGGCCATGCCCGCGAGAGCCAACGTTCCGGTCGATACGTTTCCTTGCATTCACTGCTTTCGCGGCCATGGGCCGCTCCTACAGGGGCGGTGGATGCGCCACCCGCTGCGCGAATGGACCGAGCTGTTGTAGGAGCGGGCCATGCCCGCGAGAGCGAACGTTTCGGTCGATACGTTTCCTCGCATTCACCGCTTTCGCGGCCACGGGCCGCTCCTACAGGGGCGGTGGATGCGCCACCTGCTGCGCGAATGGACCGAGCTGTTGTAGGAGCGGGCCATGCCCGCGAGAGCGAACGTTCCGGTCGATACGTTTCCTTGCATTCACCGCTTTCGCGGCCACGGGCCGCTCCTACAAGGGCGGTGGATGCGCCACCCGCTGTGGGAACGGACCGAGCTGTTGTAGGAGCGGGCCATGCTCGCGAGAGCGATTCTTCACAGCAGCCCGACGCGCGGGTTCCGGGATTCGCCGCTGCCCCTGTCCGTCACCAAGGTCTACCATCCGGTCGGCACGGGATGCATGGGTGACCGCCATTCGCTGCACATTGCCGCTTGGCGGGTCGTGATTCCAAACAGGGGGAGGGACACATGAACATCGTGAATCCGAGCAGGCAGGCACTGGTGTCGGGCGCCTTGTCGGTGGGCGTGGGGGTGCGTTGCGTGCGCGGTGTCGAGATCGCGAAGATCATGAAGACGGCGGGCTTCGACTTCCTCTTCATCGACATGGAACACGGCCCGATGTCGCTGGAGACCACCTACCAGATCTCGGTCGGAGCGCTCGATGCCGGCATCGCGCCCATCGTCCGCGTCCCGCAGATGGACCTCCGACTCGCGACCCGCTGCCTCGACGGAGGCGCGCTCGGCATCGTCATGCCGCACGTCGACACGCCCGAGGACGCGCGGACCATCGTCGACGCCTTGCGGTTCGCGCCGCTCGGTCATCGCTCCATCGCCGGCGGATATCCGCAGTTCGGGTTCGGAGCGATGCCTGCGAAGGAGGCCATGCAGGCGATGAACGACGCGACGCTCGTCGTCGTGATGGTCGAGACGCCGCAGGCGATCGCGAATGCCGACGCCATCGCCGCCGTGCCGGGGGTCGACGTTCTCCTCATCGGCACCAACGATCTTTGCGTCGAGCTGGGGATCCCCGGTGAACTCGGTCACGCGAAGGTGGCCGAGGCCATCGATACGGTGGTGGCAGCCTGTCGCAAGCACGGCAAGTACGCCGGGCTGGGCGGCATCTACGGGAAGGCGCAGCTCGAACCGTACGTGGCGCGGGGCGTCCGGTTCGTTCTCGCGGGGAACGATCTCGGGCTGCTGATGGCGGCGGCCTCCGACCAGGCGAAGTTCGTCAGGAGCTGCGGCTGATGGCGGCAGCGAAGGCGATGCAACCGAGGGACCCGCAGTTCCAGGCGCGCGTGACGGACAGCTTCGCGCGCCAGACGATCATGACCACGATCGGCGCGACGCTCACGCACGTGGCGCCTGGCGAGGTCGACATCGCGCTGCCGTTCCGGCCCGACCTCTGTCAGCAGCACGGCTTCCTGCACGCGGGCGTGGTCACGACCATCGTCGACAGCGCCTGCGGCTTCGCGGCGCTGACGCTGATGGTGCCCGGCGCTGGCGTGCTGACGATCGAGTTCAAGAGCAACTTCCTCGCGCCCGCAGCCGGCGACATGTTCATCGCGAGAGGGCGCGTCGTCCGCGCGGGCAGGCAGATCACCGTGGTGTCGGGCGAGGTCGTCGCGCAGTCGCCGGCGGGTGAAAAAGTCGTCAGCCTGATGCAGGCGACGATGATGGCCGTGACGGGCACGGAAGGTGTCAAGGACTGAGCGAGCGGTGCGTGCCCGGTCTACGACACCGCCGTCTTCAATGCGAACCGCGCCACTTCGAACCACAGAACACTGCCCGCGAGGTACGCCACGATCGGCACGGCGATCGCCGCAGCGATGCCGGCGCGGTTGAGCGGGGCGGCCGCCGTCCCGAGCGCGTCGCGATAGGCATTCGCCACGGGTGCCACGAGACATGCGTGCGTCGCGTGCAGGACGGGTAGCAGCACGAAGAGGCCGGTCCATGCGCCCGCCTGCACGGCGCGGATCACCACGAAACCGGGCTCTGCAAAAGCCAGCATCCCGGCGATGAAGAAAAGCGGCAGCGGCTTCCAGCGCCAGCGCACGATCAGCCATAGCCAAGCGGCGGCGAGCGTGATGCTTCCCCCGAGCCAGAGCGCGGCGTTCACGATCAGATCGGGATGCAGATCGCCCCGACCCAGAGACGCGAGCGGCCGCGCGACGAGGGAGATCCACAGCACCGTCACCAGACCGAAGTGGATGCGCTTCGGCGTGCCCCGGCGCGGGCGGATCCACTGCGGGCGGAAATGCAGCAGTGCGACGAACCCGTAGAGCGCGAAGTGCCACACGTACACCGGGCTCGACCGCAGCAGCACCACGTACGACCACGCGAGCCAGAGCGCGTACACCGCCAGCACAGCAACCCACGGCCGCGACAGCCGCGGCCATCCCATGGCGGGCGCGTTCACACGGCCTTCGCGGCGCGGAGTTTCGCGATGGCGGCGTCGTCCATGCCGAGCACGTCGCGCAGCACTTCATCGGTGTGCTGGCCGAGCAACGGTGGCGCGGACCGATACTCGACCGGACTCTCCGAGAACTTCATCGGACTGCCGACCAGCGGGACCTTGCCGGCTGTCGGATGCGGCAGTTCGACGCGCATGCCGCGATGCTGCACCTGCGGATCGGCGTGGGTCTGGGCGAGATCGTTGATGGCGCCGCACGGCACCCCTGCAGCCTCGAGGCCATCGGCCCAGAAGCGCTGCGGCTTCGCGGCGAAGATGTCTTCGAGCATCGGCACGAGGATCTCGCGGTGCTTCACCCGCGCCGGGTTGGTCGCGAAGCGCGGATCCTTCGCGAGATCGGGGCGGCCGGCGACATCGCACAGCTTCACGAACTGGCTGTCGTTGCCCACGGCGAGAATGATGTGGCCGTCGGCCGCGGCAAACGTCTGGTACGGCACGATGTTCTGGTGCGCATTGCCGGCGCGCTTCGGCGGCTTGCCGGACGCGAAGTAGTTCATCGACATGTTGGCCGTCATCGCCACCTGGGTGTCGAGGAGCGCCATATCGATGTGCTGGCCCACGCCGCTCACTTCGCGCCGCGCGAGGGCTGCGAGCACCGCCACACTCGAGTACATGCCGGTCATCAGATCGGACACCGCGACGCCGACCTTCTGCGGGCCACCGCCGGGGAGATCGTCGCGCTCGCCGGTGATGCTCATGAGCCCGCCGATGCCCTGGATGATGAAGTCGTAGCCGGCGCGGCTCGCGTACGGACCGGTCTGGCCGAAGCCCGTCACCGAGCAGTAGATGAGCCGCGGATTCACTTCGCGGAGCGACGCGTAGTCGAGGCCGTATTGCTCCAGCCCGCCGACCTTGTAGTTCTCGAGCAGGATGTCCGATTGCGCCGCGAGTGCGCGGATCACGGCCTGACCCTCCGGTCGCGCGATGTCCACCGTGACGGACTTCTTGCCGCGGTTCGCAGCCATGAAGTAGGCGGCCTCGGTGGTGTCGCGTCCCTCGGCGTCCTTCATCCAGGGCGGACCCCACGTGCGGGTGTCGTCGCCCGCACCGGGGCGTTCGACCTTGATGACCTCGGCGCCGAGGTCGGCGAGGATCTGGCCGCACCAGGGGCCGGCGAGCACCCTCGAGAGATCGAGGACGCGGATATGGGAGAGGGCTGGCATCGGGCTTCTACGAGCGGAGGGGGAGGTTGGAGCGGGAACGGAGGCGCAGGCTCGTCATCCCGTGAAGGCCTGGATCCCCGTCATCGCGCGGCCGAGGATCAGCGCGTGGACGTCGTGGGTGCCTTCGTACGTGTTCACCGCTTCGAGGTTCATCATGTGACGCACGACGTGGTACTCGTCCGAGATGCCGTTGCCGCCGTGCATGTCGCGCGCGACGCGGGCGATGTCGAGGGCCTTGCCGCAGTTGTTGCGCTTGATGATCGAGATCATCTCGGGCGCGACGCGGTCCTCGTCGATCAGTCGACCCACGCGAAGTGCCGCCTGCAGTCCCAGCGAGATCTCCGTCTGCATGTTCGCGAGCTTCCACTGGATGAGCTGGTTCGCGGCGAGCGGGCGGCCGAACTGCTTGCGGTCCATCGTGTACTCGCGGGCGGCGTGCCAGCAGAACTCCGCGGCCCCCATGGCGCCCCACGCGATGCCGTAGCGCGCCTTGTTGAGGCACGAGAACGGGCCCTTGAGGCCCTTCACGCCGGGCAGGATGGCGTCGTCGGTCACGAAGACATCATCCAGCACGATCTCGCCGGTGATGGAGGCGCGGAGGCTGAACTTGCCCTCGATCTTCGGCGTCGAGAATCCCTTCGCGCCGCGGTCGACCAGGAAGCCGCGGATCACGTCCGTGTCGTCCTTCGCCCACACGACGGCGACGTCGGCGATCGGCGAATTGGTGATCCACATCTTCGCGCCGCTGATGCGGTAGCCACCGTCGACCTTGCGCGCCCGCGTGACCATGCTGCCCGGGTCGGAGCCGTGGTCGGGTTCGGTCAGGCCGAAGCAGCCGACGATCTCGCCCTTCGCCATCCCCGGCAGGTACTTCTGGCGCTGGGTCTCGCTGCCGAATGCGTGGATGGGGTACATCACCAGCGACGACTGCACGCTCATGCACGACCGATAGCCGGAGTCGACGTTCTCGATCTCGCGGGTGATGAGTCCGTAGGCGACGTGATTCACGCCGGCGCAGCCGTAGCCGTCGATCGTGGGTCCGAGGAAGCCCAGCGCACCCATCTCGTTGAGGATCTCGCGGTCGAAGGTCTCGTGCCGGTTGGCCTCGAGCACGCGCGGCATCAGCTTCTCCTGGCAGTAGGCGCGCGCGCTGTCGCGGATCATGCGCTCCTCCTCCGTCAGCTGGTCGTCGAGCAGCAGCGGGTCGGCCCACTGGAAGGCGGCGCGGGACTGGGGGGCGTTCATGATGTTCTCCGGAGGCAAGGTTGAGCCGGCGCGTACTGTAGCGACGGCGAGGGGGATCGGCCAGTGCATGCGTAGAATCGGCTCGTATCCACAACGACAGGCGCACGGCGGCAGACCGCTGCGGCCCTGCGACAACGAGGGGGACTGACGCGATGAATCCACGCTGGAAGCATCGTCCGGACGGCGCCAACTGGGGCGACTTCGGGCCGGACGACGAAATGGGGCGCCTGAATCTGCTCACGCCGGAGAAGGTGCGGGCCGGCGTGGCCGAGGTGCGTGAGGGCATCGCCTTCGGGCTCTCGCTGCCGCTGGACTACCCGGGCGGCAACAAGCTGAACCCGCGGCGCCATCCGCCGCAGCTCGCGCCGACCCAGCGCATGGGCAAGCCCAACATGAACTTCCCGCTCTACAAGGAGAACGGACACAGCACCGACGTCGTGTGCGACGACCAGGTGCTGCTGACGCTGCAGTACTCGACGCAGTGGGACTCGTTCGCGCATGTCGGTGCGCTCTTCGATGCCGACGGCGACGGGGTTCCCGAGATCGTCTACTACAACGGCTGGCGCGGTCACGAACACATCGTCGGGTCGGTGATCCACCACGCGGACCACGAGGAGGCGTGCGGCGAGCACATGGGCGCGCTGAAGCTCTCGATCGCGAACTTCGCCGAGAAGCCCATCCAGGGCCGCGGCGTGATGCTCGACTTCCACGCGCACTTCGGGCGCACGCGCCGGGCGCTCTCGTACGACGACGTGCAGATGGTCATCGACAAGGACCGTGTCGAGATCGAGAAGGGCGATCTGCTCGTGATGCGGACCGGCTTCTCCGACGCCATCATGGAGATGCATCGCGACCCCGACATGGAGAAACTGAACGCCGCGGGAATGGGCCTCGACGGTCGCGACGACCGCCTGCTGCAGTGGATCACCGACAGCGGCATCGCCGCGATCTGCGCGGACAACTACGCGGTCGAGTTCTATCCGCCGCGCGATCTGCCGGGCGCCACGCCACACCTGCCGCTGCATCAGCACTGCCTCTTCAAACTGGGGATCCCGCTGGGCGAGATCTGGTGGCTGAAGGATCTCGGTGAATGGCTCCGGGCGAACAAGCGCACGCGCTTCCTGTTGACGGCCCCGCCGCTCAGGTTGCCGGGGGCGGTGGGGTCGCCGGTGACGCCAGTAGCGACGGTATGAGTGTGCGAGCTGCCGGGTGAACCGGCGCGTTTTTCACCGGATGCTGGGGCCGCTCCCCGTTCTTTGCATCCTCCGCTTGCCAGCTCGTCGGGACAAACGACGATTCCGCGCGGGCCCATGCGGAAAACTCATGGAAGCGGGTGGATCGGACAACCAAGGGCGTCGGGCGGGGCTCGACGCACGGGGGATGTTGTCAGCGCAGAGGCGTCCCGTCGCGAGGCCTTTCGTGGGTCGAGCTATAGCTCGACGCGGCGCTGGCCTGGGTGCAGCGGCGAATCCTGGAGCGCGGGCGTCGGGCAGTGCCCGACCCACGGGGGATGTTCTCAGCGCCGAGGCATCTCGTAGCGATGTTGTTCGTGGGTCGAGCTATAGCTCGACGCGGCGTTGGCTTGGGTGCAGCAGCGAGTCCTGGAACGCGGGCGTCGGGCAGTGCCCGACCCACGGGGGATGTTCTCAGCGCCGAGGCATCTCGTGGCGATGTTGTGCGTGGGTCGAGCTATAGCTCGAC